>Ga0326727_10003390_pt1 | contig 51055 bp, 44 predicted proteins | sample MB2enrmetagenome_FD_207643 | JGI IMG/M metagenome (GOLD analysis project Ga0326727, IMG submission 207643) | Lab enriched peat soil microbial communities from McLean, Ithaca, NY, United States - MB29MY | ecosystem: Environmental > Terrestrial > Soil > Wetlands > Peat | place: USA: New York...
TTGGCCGCCCAGAGCCTCGGTCATGGCGACAAAGCCCGCTTCATCTCCAATCTTGTGCCCGAGGTTCTGCGCGCCCCAGCGCCAGGGTCAAATCCTAAAAAGTGAGTTTTGTGAATCCCTATCTTAATCCTAATCTTAATCTTCGCTCGGATTAAGATTAGGATTAGGATTAGGATTAAGAGGCGGAAGCCGCCACCCCAAAACTACCCGCTGGTGTTGCCTTTGTCGGTCAGGTGGAAATCGGGGTAGCACTCGGCCCCGGTTTCGGGGAGGTCCAGGCCGCCCAGCTCAACCTCGCGCCGCACGCGCAGGGGCGTGATGAGATTGGAGATTTTGAACCACACAACGGCCATCGCTCCGATGAAAAGCAGGCAGACCACCACGCCGACGCACTGCGCGAGCAGTTGCGACCAATCGCCCGCGGGCGCGCCAAAAACCTTTCCAAAAGCGCCCGTGACACCGGTATCCGTCCAGCCGTCCGCCAGGAGTTTGGCGCAGGAGGAAGCGTCGGAAACGGTTTGGGCGACGCCGGCTTTGACCATCAGATGGACGCCGTTCCAGCCGGCGCCGAAAGCGCCGTTGGCGAAGAGACCCAGGCTGATGAGACCCCAGGCCCCGCTCACGCCGTGAACGGAAATCGCGCCGACGGGATCATCCACTTTGAGCCGCCCCTCAAAAAGCAGGACGGAGCACACGGCGAGGAATCCGGCGACCGCGCCGGTCAGGGCGGCGGCCGTTGAGTTGACAAAGCCGCACGAGGCGGAAATGGCGACCAACCCCGCCAGGACGCCGTTGCTGAGCATCGAAGGGTCGGGCTTGCCGAATTTGCGCACGGTGGTGACGTAGGCGGCCAGCCCGCCGGCGGCGCCGGCCAAAAGAGTGTTCAGGGCCAGCACACCGAGTTGATCGCCGGCCTCCAAAAGCGGCGAGGCCGAGTTGAATCCAAACCAGCCGGCGAACAAAATCAGGGTGCCGATGGCGACGAAGACCAGGTTGTGTCCGGGCATGGGCTTGGGCCGGCCGTCGCGGGCGTATTTGCCCGCGCGCGCGCCCAAAATGGAGGAGCCGGCCAGGGCGATGACGCCCGCGGCCAGATGGATGACCGAGGAGCCGGCGAGGTCCACCACGCCGTGGCCCAGGCCGCAAGATTGGCCCAGGCGGGCCAGCCAGCCCCCGGCCCACATCCAATGGCCAAAAATGGCCATCGGCAACGCGCCGGCCCAAAAGCCGTAAAGCACAATACTCTTGAAGCTCCACCGTTCGGCCATGGCGCCGGCGGGAATGACGGCCGCAAGGGAGACCAGCAGCGCGGCGATGACGAACGATGGGACGCTTGCGGCGCCCATTTCCAAAGGACTGAAAAAGAAGCCCCGACCGCCGAACATGAAGGCAAAGCCGCAAATCCAGAAGGCCAGGAGCGAGGCGACCAGGATCATCAAATTGGCCGAGATGATCTGGCCGGCGTTTTTGGCGCGGCACAGGCCGGTGGTGACCAGGGCGAAACCCGCCTGCATGAGCATCAGCAGCGAGGCGCACAGGAGCCATGAGGGGTGGGAGGACATGGGCGGCTTATTTGGAGTGATGTTTGACCAGCCAGAAAATGACGATGAACCCGATGATTTGCAGCAAAATGAAAAGGAGGATCAACGGCAGCGCGCGAAAGCGGCTCTTCCACAACTGCGGCGGCTGCAAGCGCCCAAAGCGCCCGATCAACTCCACCTTCTCGTAATCGTCCAATTCCGCCTTCATGGCCGCGGCGGAGGCAAAGCGCCGGGCCGGGTCGCGCTCCATGGCGTGCAGGATGATCTCCTCGATGGCGGGGGTGAGTTTGGGATTGGCCTTGCGCGGCGCGATGGGGTCGCCGGTGACGCGGGCGTTCATCACGGCGTAAGGACTTTCGCCCTCGAACGGGGGCCGGCCGGTGGTCATTTCATAAAGAATGGCGCCCAAGGAGTAGAGGTCCGTCCGTTCGTCGCCGCGTTTGCCCTTGACCTGTTCGGGCGCCATGTAGTCGGGCGTGCCCATGGTGGGAGAAAAGCCGACGAAGGTCAGGCGCCGCGCCTTGAGCGATTTGGCGATGCCGAAATCCATGATGCGAATGGAGCCATCGTTGCAAACCATGATGTTCTGCGGTTTGAGATCGCGGTGGACGACCTGGCGGGTGTGCATGTAATCCAGCGCCTCGCAAATCCGGCTGGCGATGCGGGCCGCGTCCGGTTCGGGCAGCGGGTGAACTTCCTTCAGCAGGGCGGCCAGCGTCTGGCCCTGCAAGTATTCCATGACGATGTACGGACGGCTCTTCTTTTCCGCTTCGACTGGAAAAATGCGCAGGATGTAGGGATGGGTCAGCAAGCCGCCGATTTCCTCCTCGCGTTGAAAGCGGGAGAAGGAGGCGGCGTCGCTCTCAAATTGCATGAGGGGCACTTTGATGGCGACGGTCAGGTTGGTCTGGCGGTCCAGCGCCCTGAAAATGGAGGCCATCCCGCTGCGATTGATCAGGTCGGTGATCTCGAAGCGGTCGTCCAGAAGGCGGCCGGGCTGGAGGTCGTCGCTCATCTCGGTGGCGCCTTTGGTGTAGTAGGGAGTGCCGCGATAGAAATGGCGATGTTCGATTTCATTGATATGGATGATCTGAACGGTGATGTTATCCTCCGAGCGGCGTTTCTCCGCAAGTTCGATCAGGCGCAGACAGGCCTCCGCCGGCGGGAAATGGGTGGCCACGTCGCAAATCTCCTCGTCCACCAGCATTGAATAAAGGCCGTCGGTGCATTGGACGATGATGTCGCCCTTGGAAAGGCTCTGTTTGAAAACATCATAACCACAGGTCAGGTCCTGGCCGAGGCTGCGCGTGATGATGGAGCGCATCGGGCTGCTCATGGCGTCGCCCTCCTTGACCAGGCCCAGCTTGACCTGGAGGGCGACATAGCTGTGGTCGGAGGTGAGGCGGCGGAGGGAGCCGTTGCGAATGAGATAAACGCGCGAATCACCGACATGGCCGATGGACAATTCGTCGTGGCGAAAAACCGACACCGTAAAGGTCGTCGCCATGCGACCGTTGGCGGCGCCGTGGCCGGAGGCGTCATAAACGGCCCTGTTGGCATGGTTGAAGATCAAGCGCAGGAGGTCTGCCGGCTCGGTGTCGGATTGAGTGTCCTTGAAGACTTGCAGGGCCGATTGGACGGCCAGTTGGCTGGCTTCCTGGCCGCGGCCCGTCCCGCCGACGCCGTCGGCCAGGATGGCGGCGATGCCGATGGAACGCACCAGGTCGGGAGTTTCGGGCCGCCAGAAGCCCAGGGCGTCCTCGTTGCGCTGGCGCACGGGGCCGGTGACCGAACTCTGGGCGTAGATCAAATCCATGCTTCAGGAAACTGCATCGGCCCTCGCGTGGCGAGGCGGAAAACCGGCGGCCTCGCGTGCAGGCAGCCGGTTGGTCCAGTGTCAATGGAGCAAGACCAATCAGACGGCCATTCCGGGTTTTGCGCTGCCGGAGGCCAGCAGAATTTCCTTGCCCTTCCTCTTGCTCGAAGAGACAAAGTAATACACTCCGTAAATTCCCCAGACCGCGGCGATGCCCAACGCGACGTAAGGTTCCTTCCAACTCATGCCGGAGACGAATTTGGGGCCAATGACATAAAAGAGCATGCAACCCAGATTGGCCGCCAGTCCGAACAGCGGCACGAAGAAGTGCTTGAAGCCGTTGAAGCTATGATGCTCCTTGAAGGCGATAATGGCCACGATGTTCGTGAGCATGTAGAGAAGAAAGGTGCCAAAGTTGCTGGCCAGCGTTGTCACCAGGAGGCTTTGCGGCAGCCTGGCGGCTGTGTCGTGGCTCATGATGCCGAAACTGTACCAGACATTCTTGGGCAGGGACTTGATCGCATCATCGGTCACGGCCGCGCTCCCGCAGAAATAGAACGCCACGGAGATGATGCCGATGACGATGGAGATGAAGGTCAGGACCCAAATCGCGCGGTGGGGCGAGAGGGTGCGCCCGTGCAGCAGGCCAAAGTGAGAGGGAACTTCCTCGTCCCGGCCCATGGCGTAGGTCACGCGCGCGCCGGTGTTGACGCAGGCGAGCGTGGTGCCGATCAAGGCCAGGAAGACGGTGGCGGCTTGAATCAGCATGAAGGCCTTGCCGGCGGCCGGACTGCCAAACATCCACGTGCCGGCCAGCACCATCATGTCGCCAATGGGCGCGGCCGAGCCGGAAGCCGTGACCATGTCATAACCGTTGTTCAGGAAAAAATTGGCGCAAAAGTATTCGCACAGGTAGCAGAACGCGCCCTGGATGACGAGGGATAACAACACCGCTCGCGGGATGTCCCGTTTGGCGTTCCTGGCTTCCTCCCCCATGGAGGTGACCGATTCAAAGCCGACCAGAATGAGAATGGCCACGCAGGCCTGAATGAAGGCGTAGCTCAGATTGTGCGGCGCGACGACCGATCGGGCCGACTTGAAATAGTGGAACGTGCTCACCGGGTTCTTGGGGTCGGATCCTTTGTCCATGGCCGCCGAGTAATCCACGGTGAATGGTTTGGGCTTGCCACTGGCGTCTTTCTCGAAGACGTAGTTCCCATCCTTGTCTTTGATGGGATGGCCGTCCTTGTCATTGGCGATCACTTGGTTGACCGGGTTGCCATCCGGATCCAGCGTCCAACCCTGCGAGCCTGACGGATGATTGGCGCGATAAGCCAGGGCAATGACCGAGAAGACCAGCAGCGCGCTGATCTGAATCACGTTGATGGCAATATTCACCGCCGTTGAGCCGTTGACTCCGCGGTAGGCAATGTATCCGACCACCAGGGCGAAGACGACGCAGAAGAGCATCATAAAGAGCGGGCTGGGCGTGGCGGAGGAAAATACCGACGGCCAGAAGGCTCCGGCGACATATCCCGCCAGAATGGCCGTCACGCCGACCATCACTCCGGGGTAAATCCAATAGTAAAGATGACTCGCCCAACCGATGACAAATTTCGAGACGCGGGCGAATTTCGCATAATGCGTCTTGGCCAGGAAGGCCTGCTCGGCAAAGAAGTAGGACGATCCGGCGCCGGGATAGAGCTTGGACAATTCGGCGTAGGAAATGGCCGTGGCGAAACACAGGGAGAGCGCCAGGAGAATCCCGAACCACATGCTGCAGCCCGCCATGGGCGCCCCATATTGGCATTGTTCGGCGTAGGTCAGCCACAAAAACGCCCCGGGCGCGATCAGCGCCATGGCGTTGATGGTCAGGCCGGTCAGGCCCAACGTCGGTTTCATTTCTGTCTTGGGGGGCGGTGCCGTTGACATAGTTTTTACATTTCGAGTTGGCTCTGTCGCGTCAGCGAACTGCTTCGCCTTCAGCAGTTCAAATGCCAGCCGGGGCGGACAGGAGGGACAGAGGAGGGGTTTTGGAGGCGGATTGCCTCGTAAAAACCGTGTAAAAATCTTCTTAAAATAACCGCGCCAGGAGCCGGCCCAACGCCCGGAGCCAGTCGCTTTTTACCCAATCTGGCTAAAACTAGACTGTTTTCGGGACCCGCCGCCGGATCACTTTTTGGCGAAATGGCGCCACAAAATGAAGAAGAACAGAACCTGCAGGGCCACGGGAACCACCGCCCAGAGTATCACCGTTCGAGACTTGCGCAAACACCGCCGCCACGGGGTCGAAGGCTCCAACCGCCGCCAGCGGCCCGTCAATGGCACCGTGGTTGGGCTGGCCAGGTCCGCCTTCATGAGGCCGGCCGTGGCATAGCGGTCGGCCGGATCACGCGCCATGGCGTGGAGGACAATTTCCTCCGCTTGTTCGGAGAGGGCGGGATTGAGCTTTCGCGGCGCCTCCGGGTCGCCGGTCACGCGGGCGTTCACGATGGCGGCGATGTCGGTGTTGTCGAAAGCAATCGTTCCTGTGAGCATCTGGTAGAGCATCGCGCCGAGGCTGTAAATGTCGGTCCGCCCGTCGCCGCGTTTGCCGTTGACCCGTTCGGGGGCCATGTAATGCGGGGTGCCCGGGGCAAAACCGATGAACGTCAAGCGCCGGCATTGCGGATAGAGGGCGATGCCAAAGTCCATCAGCCGCAAACTGCCGTCCTGGCAGAGCATGACGTTCTCCGGCTTGAGGTCGCGATGGACGATGCCGCGAGCATGAAGGTAATCCAACGCGTCGCAAAGGCGGGCGGCGATGGAGAGGGCTTCCGGCTCCGGCAGGGAGCGGCGTCTTTTGAGGAGTTGGTAAAGCGTTTCCCCCTCCAAGCACTCCATGGCCAGATAGGGACGGCTCTTGTTTTTGACCGCGATGAATTTGAGGATGGACGGATGATCGAGGCTGGCGCCCATCTCTTCCTCGCGCTGGAAACGGGAGAACAATTCAACGTCAATTTCGATGTTCGGATGCGGCATTTTCAGCGCCACCGGCCGGCCCGCGTCCCGCAAATCGTCGGCCTTGTAAATGGCGGCCATCCCGCCATCGCTGATGATTTGGGTGATGGCGAAGCGCCCGTCCAGGATTGTTCCCGGACCGACGGTTCTTCCGCGCGCGGCTTTGGGCCGTTCGACTGTTTGCAGTGCTTCAGGCACAAAGCCAATGTGGCGCATCAAAGCGGAAGCAGTGAGTTAAAAGGAGGCCCGTTGCCGTAAAAATTCCGTAAAAGTGGCTTCATGCCATCATCAATCATTGGTTTTCTGGCCCACCTGGCCGCGATCGAACGCGGGCGGCGGCGTGGCCGGGGCGCCTTTGCCGGGCCGCTCCGGGCTTTCCACATAGTGGTATTGGCCGTCTTCGCCCTGCCAAATCTCCACGTTGACCTCCGTCTTGCCTGTGTGGGGAAAGAACCTTTCAAAATGCAGGTTCTTGGCCCCAGCGAGTTGACTGGGGCTTAACACCGAAGCCATGTCCGCCCACATCCGGTTCATCAAGTCGTCCATTTCCAGCGGGAAGGGCTTGATGGTCACGAAGACGTGGCCCAGGGCGTTGCTGGAACGCTCGGTATGCCGCCGTTCCAGGGCCATGTACTCCCGCTCGAAGCGCCGCAATATCCTGTTGGCATCCTGCGTCTGCTCCTTGTCCAGGTCCAGCGCCGTCACGATCCGGCGGCCGATGCCGACCCCTTCCGGGCCGGCGGCGAAGGCCTCCAGCGCCCCGGCCGGGATGAGCACCGACTTCTGTTCGTTCCAATGCTCCTGGAGAAGAATATAACTGACAATGGCCAGCCAGACAGCGCCGGCGGCCAGCGCAAAACGCGGGAGCCAGCGCCATTTTCCCGGCGGCGGCCGCCGCGGCACGTCGCCCGGGCGGTTTTGATAATGGCCGGTGACGGCCTCGACCGCCGCGCGAAGTTCGTTGGCGTCCCGGAAGCGGCGCCGGGGCGCCTTGGCCAAGGCGCGCCGGACGACGGCGTCCAGGCGCGGGTCCACCGGGGCCTTGAACGAGGGCGGCACGAAGGGCTCCACGGGCAGTTGGCCGGTCAACATCTCGTAAAACACCACTCCCACGGCGTAAAGGTCGGCCCGCCGATCCACCTTGCGCGGCGTTTCCACTTGTTCGGGCGCCATGTAGGGCGGGGTGCCCATGACCATCATCGTACGGTCGCCAGCCGCGCTTTTCCGCGCGTTTTTGCCGGCCAGCCGGGCCAATCCGAAGTCGGCGATTTTCACGCGCCCCTTTTTGTCCAGCATAATATTGGAGGGTTTGATGTCCTGATGCACGATCCCCTCCTCGTGCGCGTATTGCAGGGCGTGGCAGGTCTCGATGACAATCCGCTGCGCTTCCTCCGGGTGGATTTCCTTTTGCTGGATCAACTGCCGCAGCGTCACGCCGTCCACGTACTCCATGAGGAAGTAATAGAAGCCGCCGGCCTGCCCGAAATCAAAGATGCCGACGATGTTGGAATGGTTCAGTTTGGCCAGCGCCTGGGCTTCGCGGGAGAAACGTTGGGCAAAAGCCGGGTCGCGTCCCAATTCGTGCGAGAGGATCTTCAGGGCCACCAGCCGGTCCAGTTGCGGCTGGCGCGCCTTGTAGATGGTGCCCATGCCGCCCCGCCCCGCCACTTCCAATATCTCCAGTCCGGGAAAGAACGGCGCCAGTTCCGACGGGGTCGGGCCGAAGAGCGGCTCCTCGGCCGCGTCGGCGAAGGAGGCGCGGTCCGGATTGGCCTGGCAATCGGCGCACACCCAACCCGGCGTTTCCGGGGGCATCGGCGCATGGCAGTGCCGGCATAGTCGCATTGTGTCCATTATTCTGCTTTGACCCGGTCCTGTTTCTTTGTCACGCGGATGTCAACCTTCTCTAAAGTGACCAGCGAATTGGGCGGCACGCTCCGGGCCAGAAACACACTCGCCCCGATGGTGCTGCCGGCCCCGACGACCGTCTCCCCGCCCACAATCGTCGCGTTGGCGTAGATCGTCACGTGGTCCTCCAGCGTCGGATGCCGCTTGCGCCCTCTGAGGGATTGGCCCCCGGAAAGCGACCGCGCCACCAGCCCCACCCCCTGGTAAAGTCTGACGTGCCGGCCGATCTCCGCCGTCTCCCCCACCACGGTGCCCGTTCCGTGGTCAATGAAAAAATGCGACCCGATGCGCGCTCCCGGATGCAGGTCAATCCCCGTCCGGCCGTGCGCCCACTCAGTCATGATGCGCGGGATCAAGGGCACCTGTTGGAGGTACAACTCGTGCGCCAGCCGTTGCACGGCGATGGCCTCGACGAACGGATAAGCCACGATGACCTCCTCCTGGCTCAAGGCCGCCGGGTCGCCTTTATAGGCCGCCTCGGTGTCCGTCTGCAGCAAGTCCCGGATGCGCGGCAAGTTGCTCAAAAAATCCTGCGTCAGCGTCCGGGCCAGACGGCCGGTGTCCCGCGCGTCCAATTGCCTCTCCGGCGCCGTGTATTCCAGGCTCTTGGCAATCTCATCCTCCAGCCGCCCCAGCACCGAATCCATCAGGGTCGCCGTCTCCACTTTCAACTGGGAGGAATGGATGGATTTCTCATCGAAAAAACCCGGAAACAGCAGGCGCAGCAAATCGGCCGTGATGGAGGCGATGGCCGTTTTGGAAGGCAGGTTTTTGCCGTCCAGATGGTTGATTCCTCCCACCCGCGCGTAGGAGGCCATCAATTGATCGGTCAATTCGGTCACCGAATGCTTCACGGGTGAAATATCGGGCACCCCCGCCCGAAACGCAAGCGGGCGCGCGGCGGAGGGGCGGGCTTGGTGGCGCAGGAGCGTTTGGAACTGTTTCCAGGCGGGGCCGATGACCGTTTGAAAAACTGGCTATCCAGACGGACTGCAGCTCTCGAGAATTAGACACTTCGCCACGGCCTATCCTGTTTCCATCGTTGCGTGCGATACGACGCCATCCTGTCTTTGATCGCCTCTAAAAGTTCGTAGCGAGACAGATTTCTGTTTCCAATTGCCTGATCTAAGAGGGCATTCAGGTTGGCCAATAATCTCGCTTTGCCATGCTCCTCAGAAATTTCCAATTCGTACTTGGCTGCAAGAATCTTTTCCAGAAGCTCATGTCTGTCCGAAGACATCATTTAAAATTTCGTCTCTTCTGGACGGCGTCATGTCTCCATATCTTTCCCGTTCAGAAATTGCCAACTCCTCAACCATCGCTGAAAAATCGGCGAAATTCATTCCGATCTTTTGAGGGTCAATATCGTCGTGCTTTTTTAATTCCAGAACCAGGATTTCTCCGCAACCCCTGAGAAAAGCCAGCATTGCGCGATGATATTCCCTGTCCCGATCAATTGGGGGGCGACAAATCAGTTTTTCGCTTTCCACCCGCTTGAAGATCTTTAAGGCAAAACACCATGCCGTGATTCTGTAAAGCAGGTGGTTATGCCGTTCGGCAAGTTCCTGCTCTAATTCCTCGATCAAAAGCTTTATCGCGGTCCAATCACGTTCATCTACCTTATATTCAAGCTCTTGCTGTGTTTGTGGCGTCGTCACATTTCTTTCATTTCGATTTGATACTACAAGTTCAAAAGCTGCAGGCAACCAAAAAATGACACGCGGATGCGCCATGACCGGAAATCGTTCCGCCAATAGGGCGGGTGGCGTCAAAATCCGGGGCGGCGGCGGAATTGCGGCGGGGCGGCGCAATCCGGCAACAATCGAACGACCCATGACCCGGGTTGGCTCGACTTTTCCAACGGCCACCAAAAAGGGCGCCCGCCCGTCTTTTCTGTTGACGACGGAGGAAAATCAGCCACGTTTCTTGGCATGTTGAATCTTGCAGAAGCTCCGGCTTCCTACAAAAAGCTCTTGCGGCGCGCGCGGCAAATCGCGCTGGCCGCCAACGCGGGCAGCGCCCTGACGTGGGACCAGGAAACATACATGCCCGCCAAAGCGCTGGCTTTCCGGGCCGAACAACTGGCCTGGTTGAGCGGGCACGCCCACCGCCTGTTCATTGCCAGGAGCGTCGGCGAATGGATTTCCGATTGCGAGCAGCGCGGCCTGCCCCCCGGCTCCGGCCCGGCGGCCAATCTCCGCGAATGGCGGCGGCAATACGATCGCGCCACCAAAGTGCCGCCGCGCCTGGTGGAAAAGCTGGAAAAAACCCGCGCCCATGCGCGCGAGGCCTGGCGCCAGGCGCGCCAGCAATCCAATTTCGCCCTCTTCAAGCCGCACTTTGACAAGGTGCTCTCGTTGATCCGGCAAATGGCGGATTGCTGGGGTTACAAGGAATCTCCCTACGACGCGCTCCTGGAGGGCTATGAACAAGAGGCCACGGTGGCGGAATTGCGCCCCCTTTTTTCACAGTTGCGCCCGGCCATCGCCTCCATCCTGGCGCCCGCCGCCGCCAGGTCCGCCGCCGTGCCCGCGGATTTCTTGCGCGGCCATTACCCGGTGGCGGCGCAGCAGGCCTTTAACCGCCAGGTGGCCCAGGCCGTCGGATTCGACTTCGACGCGGGCCGGATTGACACGACGACCCACCCGTTTTGCGAGACGCTGGGCGCGGGGGATTGCCGGCTGACCACCCGCTACAACGAAAGCGATTTCACCCAATCCCTTTACGGCGTGCTCCACGAGAGCGGCCACGGCATGTACGAACAGGGGCTTCCCCAGGAGGACTTCGGCACGCCCCTGGGCACGGCCGTTTCCCTGGGCATTCACGAATCGCAATCGCGCCTCTGGGAGAACCACGTCGGGCGCGGCCCCGCCTTTTGGGAACACTGGCATCCGCTGGCCTGCGAGCATTTTCCCGATCTGAAAAAGTTTTCCCCCGCCCAAATCACCGCCGCCGTCAATCGCGTCAGCCCCTCCTTCATCCGCGTCGAGGCCGACCAGGTGACCTACGACCTGCATATCATCCTGCGCTTCGAAATCGAGTTGAGCCTGGTGGAAGGAAAGCTCAAGACAACGGACGTGCCCGCCTATTGGAACGAACAATTCGAGAAGATGTTCGGCCTCAAGGTGCCTAGGGATTCCGACGGCTGCCTGCAGGACATTCATTGGTCCATCGGCCAGATCGGCTATTTCCCGACCTACACGCTGGGCAATCTGAACGCCGCCCAACTCATGCGCCGGGCCGCCGCCGTCAACCCCGGCCTGGCCGGCGAGCTGGCCCGCGGCGATTACAAGCCCCTGCTCTCATGGTTGCGGGAAAACATCCACCGCCAGGGATCGCGCCACGCCCCGAGCGAACTCATCCGCCTGGCCACCGGCGAACCCACCGGCATCCGCGACCACGTGGACTACCTGCGCGCCAAGTTTGCCAATTGAGGCCGGCGGCGGCGCCACCCGTTGCGCCCTGAAAGAACGAGAAGACTACGACCCGGCGAAAAATTTCGTGATTTTGGGGATGGTTATGCGTACGCTCGCGCCGAGATGCCCGAGTTGACTGAATGGACATTCGCAGCCGATGCAGCCAAGTGGATTACGATGTGGCTGCAGGGGCGCAAAACCATGCCATTCACCGAGGCGAAGGTTGAACAGAAAAGCGCCGACAGCTTGCAGCGGAGAGATTTGTCCCTCCTCGACCGCGATGGCAAGAAAGCCCTGACGGGAGAAATTCGCTTTCCCGACGCCAAGGACGGTCAAACTCCTTACAATGCAAAGCTGGTCACCGATGCCCGACGGAAAGCGGCGCGCGCCGGGGCGCCTTTCTTCTTCACTTGGAACATCAATCGGTTGGTGCTCTGGCCAACAAAAGAGGAACATGAAGTTGCGGTCTTCGATGTCGTCCGGATACGCCGCCACGAAGAATTGGAGTTGGTCTCCGTTGAGCGTCAGATTCGGGACGAATTCATCCCGCGTTTCCTGGAGAAATACGCGGCCATTTACAAAGGTGAAGAGGCGGCCGGCGTCAGGCCCCTGGACCAACGGTTCATCAGCCGCTTGGAATCCGCGCTGCAAAGCATCGCCAATGTCATCTTCGCTGACGCGCTCGAGCTTTGTCAAACGAACAAGCCATTCAAAAAGCAGCTCAACAGTTGGATGAAAGCCCAGGAATGGCTGCTCTCTGACGATGAGCAACTGCTGCGGGACAACATTGACCGGGCAACACGGCTGGCCTCTTATATTACCGCCAACAAACTGGTGTTTTACCAGGCGCTGCGGCGCAATCGCCGTTTCAATCTGCCCAAACTCGAACTGCCGCCGCAGATTGACTCGGCCGAACGGTTGCTGGCCCATTTTCGGGGCTTGTTTGATCAGGCGAAAATTGTCACGCGAGATTACCAGACAATTTTCGACGGCGGCTTCATTGACCGCGTGCCGTTCATCACCGATCACGTCGTGGAGCGCTGGCGCTCGTTGGTGACACTGCTCAACGATTTCGATTTCCGGCAATTCGGACGGGACGTCATCGGCCACATCTTTGAGGATTTGCTCAGTCCCGAAGAACGCCACCGCTGGGGACAGCATTATACGCAGCCGGTTGTCGTGGATTTAATCAACGCCTTCTGCATCCGTCGCGGCGATGCCGTGGTGCTCGATCCGGCCGGCGGCAGCGGCACGTTTCCGGTGCGCGCCTATGCCCGCAAAAAACATCTCTCTCCATCGCTGTCGCACTCCAAACTGCTTGAGCAGCTTTATGCCTGTGAAATCAGCGAATACGCGGCCCATCTGACCGCGCTCAATCTGGCCACGCGCGACTTGATTGACGGCGAGAATTTTCCGCGCGTCGCCCGCGCCGATTTCTTTGATACGCGGCCCGGCGTGCCGTTCTGTTCCGCACCGGACACGACGAGGGATGTCGGGACGGAAGCGACGCGAGACATTTATCTGCGGGCGGTGGACGCGGTCATCGGCAATCCGCCCTATCTCCGGCAGGAGGAGATCGGCCAGGAGAACAAACAGAACTATACGACAACCGTCAAAGGCGAGTGGCCGGGGCTGAAGCTCTCAGGGCGAAGCGACCTGCACGTTTACTTTTGGCCTCATGCCGCCAAACTTTTGCCGGAGGGCGGCTATTTTGGTTTTCTGACTTCATCGAGCTGGCTGGACGTTGAATACGGCTTTCATCTCCAGCGCTGGATTCTCCAGAATTTCGAGCTGATTGCCGTCATGGAAAGCAACTGTGAACCGTGGTTCACGGGCGCGCGCGTCTCCACGGCTGTCACCATTCTCCGCCGCTGCTCCGATCCAAGGAAACGGTCGCAGAATCTCGTTCACTTCGTTCAGTTGCGCCAGCCGCTCAAGGAACTGCTGGCCAATGACGGCACGGAGACCGGCCGGCAGGAGGCGGCGGAACAATTCCGCCATCTGATCGAGTCCGCCAAAACCGACGTTCGAACGGCCGGCTATCGCATCCTGGTTGTGCCGCAGCAGAAACTTTGGGACGACGGCTGCCGCCTTTCCAACGCCGAAATCGAAGAAGAAGGAGAGGAGGAGGAATCGTCGCAAAAAAAAACTTCCGAAGCGTCCCAGTCCACTCTGCACGACGCCAGCTCGCCCTACGTTTTTCGTGAATACGTGGGCGGCAAATGGGGCGTCTATTTGCGCGCGCCCGATTTCTATTTCGAACTGATGGAGAAATATCGCAACCGGTTCACGGCTCTTGGTGAAATCGCCGCCGTTCGTCGTGGTGTCACGTCCGGGTGCGATGATTTCTTTATGCCGCTCGATATCACGCAGGAAGCCTTGCGGGAAACAAATCCCATCGAATTCCGGCAGCGCTACCATTGCAACAGGGAGGCAGTCGCTTCCGGCAAGGTCGCAATCGTCCGGTCGTACGGTGAAGAGTTGCCCATTGAAACCGAATTCCTGATGCCAGAAGTCCAGAGCTTGATGCACATCGAGTCGGCAGTCATTAAACGCCAAGAAATCCAGCATCGGATGCTGATGGTGGACAAACCTGTGGAAGCATTGAAAAAAACTCACGTTCTTTCTTACATCCGCCGTGGCCAGCGCGAGACCTTCGGCGGAGACATGCCACTGCCCAAGCGTCCGACCTGTGCCAGCCGTGCCCTCTGGTATGATGTTTCCAATTACCCGCGCGGCAGTATCATTCTGCCAAAACTCGTGAAGTACCGACACATTGCTCCGTGGAATGAGCAAAAGCTTCCGGTCAATTGTGCGTTGATGGTCGTCGAGGCGAAAGACGCCGAACGAAACCAAGCTCTGGCGGCGGTATTAAATTCAACGCTGGTCGCGTTCATCAAACCGTATTTCAGCAGAACGGTAGGCACGGAGGCTCACACCCAACTTGATGTTTACGCTGCAAACATTTTACCAGTGCCAAACGTGGACTCGCTTCCACTATCCACGATCAGGAAACTGGCCAAAGCATTCGAGAATCTTGGCGATCGTCCAATCACACATCTTGTTGAGCAACGCCTTCTCACCGCGCAAAACCTGGCTGAATTGAAAGACAGACAACTGGAGCCGCGTGAATGGCCTTTGGAGTTACAGCACGAAGACCGCCAGACGTTGGATAAGGAAGTCTTGCGGGCCATCGGCGTGCCGGAAGCACAAACCGACTCGCTCCTGCGCAGGTTATATCTTGAAGTCACCCGATTTTTCAATCAGGGACGATTTTTGGAACTTCAAGCCAACGAAAACAAGAAGCGCGCGAAGAAGGGCCGCGTGACTAATGCGCGGGCAGTGGCGGAGGAAATTTTCGACTCGCTTGAACCGGCGCAGGTCCGGCGCTTCCCCGACGGCTTTCTGCCGGACCGCGAGCCATTGGACACAGTGGAACTTCCGGACGGCAAAGCGAAACTTTACGACACGGCCGATTTCTATGACACCAACGCGCTGGCCGTCGGAAAGGGCAAAATCACGCTGCGGCATCGGGCGCAGGCCGAGTTGGCCAGGCTCTACGCCGAGTTGCACCGCACCGGATTCATCAGGCTCCCCGTTGAAGCGAAATCATGCGACCGGATGCGGCGCGATTGGGAGCATTATGCCGAAGAAATGCGCGCCGTCTTTCAATCGCTCGCGGCCGAGCGCACGGAAGATGAAGAACGCCAAGAAGCGATTATCGCGGAGTTGAACCGGCTGCTCCTCGAACCGTTGCAGGCCAAGACATAGCAAGCCCGTGACGCTTGGACTCGGTATTTACGAGGCGTCCGCCCGCGACACAACGGCTGAGCGATTTCTCCGGCGCGAATCCGGCGCCACGGCCAAAAACTCCGGAAGGCCATGAGATCCTGAATCCCGCTTGCGGGAACCATCTGCTAATCAATAACTTGCAAATTACGTCGCTCAAATTCCGACCGCTTCGGCAGAAAAACCGGGGTCCCACCGAAATTATTTTGCGTATTTGCAAGCGTTTTTTCGTTTTTTCGGGATTTTTTCAGTTGCAACCCATTGCCTTTCAGCCACAAACGGCAATCCAACCCCTCCAAGAAAAATCATACCAAAAACACTACCGTAGGTTTTTTGTCCGTTCCGGGATGTGCCATAATCGCCGCGTGAGTGAACGAATGTTCAATCCGCCGCCGTCAGGCCGTGACGCGGCCATAGTGGCAGAGCCGTCCCGGCTCTGTTCCGCTGCGCTTCAATCCACGTTCGCCGAGATGCGTGGGCGACCCGTCGCCGGGGTGCCATTATCGTCTCTTCCGTCCTTTGCGTCCTTCGCTAAAGCGCCTGCGACTCAGCCCATGCCAGTACAAGCCAGTACAAGTCAGTACAAGTGAATATCAGTGAATATAACCAAAAAAAATTAGGGGGGGGGGTCATCTGTGGCTCCCGGTCTTTTCATAAAATCCAACTGCCGGATTCACAATCAAACCTAATCAAACCCAATCAAACCTAATCAAACCCAATCAAACTGAGGGATTTCCCTTCGCGCGGCGTATCAAGGATGGTAAGGTTAAAATATGAAAACAATGAATTCTCTCTTCGCAGTCAGCCTGATCGCGGCCGCCTTGGGCGCCGCCAGTGTCCATGCCGATTCAACCCTGGTCTCCCCCCATTGGAAGGATGCCCCGCAAATCGCCCCGGCGACGGGCTCCGTGGATTACGCCCACGCTCAAACGGCCCTTGGCAACGCCGCCAAGTCCAAAGCGGCCGGCCCGGTGGTTGTGCCAGCCAGCGGGATAACCGACCCCAACCTGATCGCCCGCAAGCAGGTCGGCAGGGCCAGTTGCCCCGTTTGCGGGGCCAAGGCTCCCTGCTGCGCAAGGTCCGCCTCTCCTTGTTGCAAATAAACTCCCTCTGGTGAAGTGGACGGCGGCAACGCCGTCCGCTCCCCCACGCCCATGAACTCTTCGGAAAACGATTCTTTGCAGAAACTACTCGGCCAGTGGAAAATTGCCGAGCCGTTGCCGCCGCGATTTAAGGACAGTGTCTGGCGCCGCATCGAGCGGACGGACGGCGCAACCACCGCGTGGGAACTCTGGCAGCGATGGCCGGAAACCGTTTTCGCCCGCAAAGCGGTGGCCCTGGCGTACGTGGCCGTTCTGCTGGCCGTTGGGGTGACGGCCGGATATGTCAACGGCCAGACGCATCAGCAGCGGTCCAGCGCCCAATTGGCCGCCCGCTACGTCCAGTCTCTCGATCCTTGCCAACAGAGCCATGACTGACATGAAACGCAGCCTGACCATTCTTTGTCTTGGGATGATTCGATGCTTGCTTATCGCCGTCCTGGCCGGAGTGGGGCCTTTGCAGGCGGCCCCGGCGCCCGAACCGGAGCCGCACTTGTGGACCCTGGCGCAAGCGTCCGCGGACTTTCATCGCTTCTCGACTCTCTTCACCGCCCAGTGCGTTCATAGTTATTTGTCGTCGGAGGACGATATGGCCGAGGCCATCCGATGGTGCAAAGCGTCGGGCGTGACCAAGGTTTATCTGGAGGAATACCGCGACGGCTACCAGGCCGACGCCCAAACCCTCCGGCGCGCGCGCGATCGGTTCCGGGCGGCGGGATTCCTGGTTTCGGGCTGCGTGACCACCACCCGCCTGGGCAGGCCCTCCGATCATTGGTCGAGCCACATTTCCTGTTACACCGACCCCGATACGCAGGAGCGTCTCCAGGGCGTCTTCGAGTTCGCCGCCGGCCTGTTCGATGAGATTATGATTGACGACTTCTGGTTCACCGATTGCGCCTGCCCGCAGTGCGACGCCGCCCGCCGGGCGCAAACCGTGACCATCGGCCCCAAAACCTATCCCGTCCGCGGCGACTCCTGGGCGGATTATCGCTGCGAATTGATGCTGCGGCTCTCCCAGGACCGGTTGCTGGCCCCCGCCAAACGCATCAACCCCAAGGCGCGCCTCATCATCAAGTACCCTCAATGGTATGACGCCTTCCACGAACGAGGCTACGACGTCGCGCGCGAAACCGCCGCGTTTGACCGGATATGGGTCGGCACCGAGAGCCGCGACTACAATGATCGGCAATGGGGCGGCACGGCGCAGTACGAGGGCTATTTTTTGATGCGCTGGCTGGGCGGCATTGGCGGCCCCAAGTGCGGCGGCGGCTGGTTCGACTGGCTGGGCACCACCGAGCAGACCTACGTCGAACAAGCCCGGCAGACCGTCCTGGCCGGCGCGCGCGAGTCCATGCTCTTTTGCTTCGGCGGCCTTCATCGCGACAGCGGCCCGGCGGATATCGCCGCCTTGCGCGCCAACGCCCCCGATTTGCTTGCCGTCGCCCGTGAAGTCCGCCGCCGCCAGCCGGAGGGCATCGCCGCCTACAAACCGCCCGGCTCCAGCCCGGGGGAGGAACCGCGCGTCTTCGATTTCGCCGGCATGATCGGCCTGCCCCTGGCGCCCTGTCATGAATTTCCGAGCAACGCCCCGGCCGTGTTCCTTTCCGTTCACGCGCTGGCCGACGCCAACCTGGCCGCCGAGGTGGGGGCGTTCATTCAAACCCGGCGGCCGCTATTATTGACAGATGGCCTCGCGCGGCGGCTCCTGGGCCGCGTCAACCTCTCGGCAACCAATGTCCATCTGCTGATCGTGGGGGCGCGGCCGGAGTCCCTGCTGGAATTGCCGCGACCGATGTTGGACGACATTCGCGCCCCCTTGCTCGGCGCGGTCCATGCGGCCTTCCGCGCGCCCAACCGGGTGGCCCTCTATTTATTCACCCAGGGCGGATGGGTGGTGGAGAATTTCAACGACACGCCCGTTGAAGTGACGCTCAACGGCCAGCCCCTGAGCGTCAACCCGCGCGGCTGGCGCTGCCATTGGGATTAGCGCTCCTTGGGTGCGGGTGCGCGTCCAGCGCGGCCACGGATCGTTCCAGAATCTCGGCGGGCGTTCCGTCGGCCGGAATGGTCAGCAGCAAGCCGCGCTGCCGGTAGTACTGAATCAACGGCGCCGTGTTCCGGTGATAGGTTTCCATGCGGACGCGGATGGCCGCCGGACGATCATCTTCGCGTTGATAGAGTTGGCCGCCGCAGTGCGGGCAGATTCCCGCCGCGGCCCGTTTGTCCTTCACGTTGAACACGTCTTTGCAACTGGCGCAAACACGCCGCCCCGCCAGCCGCTCGACGATCTGGTCCGTGTCCAACTCGTAATCCAGGACCGCGTCCAGGGGCAGATCATCCGCTTTGAGCAATCGTTCCAAGGCCTCCGCCTGGGCCACCGTGCGGGGAAAACCGTCGAGCAAAAACCCGGCCGCGCAGCGCAGGCAGCGAAGCCGCTCGCGAACCATGGCGATCACCGTTTCATCGGGCACCAATTCGCCTCGCGCCATGCAACCCAGCGCGCTTTCCAGGGCGGGGGTCCGTTCGCCCGGCGGCAGTCCTTTGGCGGCGCGGAAGATGTCGCCGGTGGACAGGTGGCAGGCCCCGCACCAGAGGTGCAGCAGTTCGGCTTGCGAACCCTTGCCCACGCCCGGCGCGCCGAGCAAAACCAGGCGGCGCACTTCCTTTGGCGGGAGGGGCAATGTGGCGCAAACGGCCCGGTTGCCCAGCAGCCAGGCGGCGCGCTCGCCGGGGCGGCCATTGGCCACGGGAATGGTGATGGTTGAGCCATCCTTGTTTGTCTTCATAGCAATAGCGGTCGTCCTTTGGGGTTGTAATGAATCGTCGTGGCCACGTCAATGTTCCATTTAGCGGGATTTGGCGCCGGATGCGGCCCTCGAATTTCCGCCTTGGCCGCATCCATGCAGAAGAGAACCCGTTTTTGGCAAATTTGTTCGATCACCGTGGAGCGAGCGGCGCCGAACGCATTCTGATGGAGATGAACGCAAGCCCGGCGGCCAGCGCCAGCCCGGCCAGAGTGACTAGACCCCATCTGGAAGGCGTCAGAATCGGTTCTGACGGCTGGCCTCGTTCCACCAGGCCAAAGTAGGGTCCGTCGGTCCTGCCGCCGAAACCGGTCGTGCCATTCAAGGGTGTGTCATTCCATTTGGGCAAGTCCTGTCGGCAAAGGAATATTCCAAGATTGCGATCTTCTTGATTGAGAAGTTTGGTCATTGAAAATCTGTCACCGGCTATGGAAAGAGGTTTGTCCGGTTCCTCGCATCGCCGCATTGATGGTTGAAAGCGCGTCCTGTATTTCCCACTGCTCAGTGGGCCAGGCGGGAGGCCATGGCGTAGATGATCAAAACCAGCAGGATCACCCCAAGGCCGAAAAACAGGTAGCCAAAGGAACGGGCGATGCTCTTCCACCGTTCCCATTCGTCTTTGACGCGCATGTCGTCCAGACGGCCGCCGGCCAGAAGACGGTCATACCATCGCCGCCGCTCATGCAGCAGTTCGGTTTTGGAGATGCGGCCCGAGAAGATGACGGTGTCCATGGGAAATTTCTCCAGGCGGAAATGGGTGTTGAAAAAGTGGATGGTGAAGATGAATCCGGCCGCCAGCAGCGCCTCGTCGGAATGGATGATGAGGGCGACGTTGATCATCCACCCCGGCAGGAAATGGGCGAAGAACTGCGGAAACCACATGACCAAGCCCGAGGCCCCAATGGCCGCGACGCCCCAGAAGACGGCGAAGTAATCGAACTTCTCCCAGTACGTCCACCGGTCGAACTGCGGCTTGGGCCCTTTGCCGAAAAACCATTTCTGGTGCGCGATGAAATCCTTCACGTCCTGCCAGGTCGGGATCATCGAGTCGGGGCCGAAGAGCACCCCTTTGAGGCGCGTCCATTTGGAGCGCCAGTCCCCGCCGCGCCAGCGGGCGCGGCCCTGCCAGGCCCGGATGAGCAGCTTGAGCAGATGGAGTCCGAAATAAAGGAAGGTGATGAGAGCGCCGAAATGATGAAGGGTGCGGGCCACGTCGGCCCCGCCCAGCAGGCCGAAGATCACTTTGGCCCAATCGGTATAGTAGAATTTCAGGGGCATGCCGGTAATGACCAGGAGGAGAAAGCTGGTCACAACCAGGAAATGGAGAAATCGTTCGAAGGGCGGAAAGCGGGTGAACCAATCCTCGCCACGCTGCGTTTCCACTTTGGCTTCGCGAAAGGTCTTGGAATCGTGCAGATAAAGATAACCGGAGCGATACAACCACAGCCCGGTGTGCGCGCCAAAAAAGGCAAAGACGCCGATGAGCAGCGCGGTCATGGCGACAAAGGTCCAATGCAACTGCGGATAATGCTTGGCGTCCAGCGGATCGGCGTGGGGAATGTATTTGGTGAAACTGACCGTGGCGCCGGGATGACATTTCTGGCACGTGGCCACAATGTTGGCCTTGGAGAGGTGGGAGGCGGGATTGGAAGGCGGCAGCACGTCGTGGTGGCCGTGGCAGTCGTAGCAGGCGGCCACGTCGGAGGCGACATTGGGCCGGCCCAGGGCCATGGCCTTGCCATGATAGGTTTCGCGGTAATGGGCCAGGCGGTCCTGATGGCATCGTCCGCACCGCTCATCGCTGCGGGCCTTGAAGTTATTGCCGGCGGGGGCCTCAATTTGATGCGCCGAATGGCAATCCGTGCAGACCGGGCCGGAGGGGTCGCCTTTGGCCAGAATCTGCCCGTGAATGCTGGCGTTGTAGGTCTGCTCGATGCCCAGATGACAGACGCCGCAGGTGGCCGCGATATTGGCGTGATTGACGGACGAACTGCGGTCCACGCTGCGCTTGATGTTGTGAACGCCGTGGCAGTCATTGCAGGAGGGGGCGAGAATCAAACCCAATTGCAAGAGCGCCCGCCCGTGAATACTGTCGGAATACTGCGAGGTCACCTGCGGATATTTCATGCGGTACTCGGTGGTGATGCCCGGATTGCTGTGGCATTTGGCGCAGGTGCGCGGGAGGTTGAGTTTGAAGACCGGGGAATCGGCGTGTTTGACCGGCTGCATCTCGTGCGAGCCGTGGCAATCGGCGCAGGTGGCGGCCGCCGAGGCGCCCATGGCCTGGCTCATGCCATGAATGCTGGCGGCGTAGTCTTTGGCCTCCGCCTGGTGGCAACTGGCGCATTGGGCGGGCGGCAGGCCGCTGGGATGGACCATCTCTTTGATGCTGTCGTGACAATCGGTGCAATGCAGTTTGGCGTGGACCGATTTGGGAAAGGCGTTCGTCGGAAAGAGCGCCATCGGCGCCAATTGTCCCCGCACCCGCCGCGTGGTCGTCGGGTCGGTGTGACAGTCCAGACAGTCCTCATTGGCCAGCGGTGCGGCCCGCAACGGCCCCGCCAGCAGAAGCCAGCAAACGATGGCGCAACTGACAAAGGCGGACCTCTTACAATCCGCCGTTGTGACAATCAGTGCATTGATAGGCGGGATCATATTCTTCGAATGGATGCGCAAACTTCAGTCCTTGCGGGCTGAGTTGGTTGGTCTGGGCTCCGATGCCCTCGGCCAGAATCGAATGGCACGCGTTGCAGTCGTTGGCCTTGATCGTCCGGCTCCCCACGGTGGAGACATGTTTGCCGTCATGGCAGCGGAAACAACCGGGCCAATCCTTGTGGCCGATGTTGTCCGGGTAGCTCCGCCAATCGGCCTTCATTTCGGGGAAGAAATTATTCGTGTAAATCTGCTGCACCGCGGAGATGGCCGGGCGGATGCGCGGGTCGTGCGGGTAATTTTGGGCCAGGGTCGTGGCGATGCCTTCCAGGGCGCTGACCTGGTCTTTGTAAGGGCGGCACAACACGCCCACGGCATTGGTCTTGATGTAGGGCAGCCCGGTGTCAATGTAGGGCTGCCCGCTGTCATTGCGCCCCAGGGACATGGCCAGATTGACCGCGCTTTCCGGGGATTGAAACTTGTGCGCCGGGCGATTATGGCAATCCATGCAGTCCATCGTGCGCATCGGCAGTCGGCTGACCTCATTGCTGAACCCCGGCGCACGGAACTCCGTCACCACCCCTTGCGGGTCGGTCATGCGCACCCAGGGGATTTTCTGGCGCGCCTCGTCGCTGGCGATGTATTCAATCTTGTTGGCCACGTTCATGTGCCAATGGATGCCCCCGACGGGCCCGTGCGTCGGGTCTCCTCCGCCCACGTTGAGCAACAAACGAATCGTATAGAGCGAGTTGGTCTGGTCAGGCAGATAGTAGCAGAGGGTGCGGTCCAGATTGCCGACAAATTTCTTGGGCCAGTGGCATTGTTCGCACGTTTCCTGGGCCGGCCGCAGGTTCCGCACCGGGGTGGGAATGGGCCTCGGGTACTTGTGGGCCAGGGTGGCGTACACCTGGTAGGTGCCGGACAATTTGGAACGCACATACCACTCGGCCCCCTTGCCGATGTGACATTCCGCGCAGGCAATGCGGGCGTGGGGTGAATGGAGATAAGTCGTCAACTCCGGTTTCATGACCCCGTGACAGGCCTCGCCGCAAAACTCGACCGATTCGGTGAAGTGATAGGTGTGGTAACTGCCCATGGCCGTGAGAAGAAGAAAACCGACGCTGGCCGGAATGAAAAAGGCCAGCAGGCGCCGGTCATGGGCCCGGGAGAGATCAATATTGATCTGCAAAGACGGGGCGGAGCCACTGGTTTTGGCCAGTTTCCGGCGCCACCGCCAGGCCCCAAAGAGGCAGATGACCAACCCCGCCATGAGAAATGCCGGCGCCACCAGAAAGGTCAGTATCCCCACGTACGGATTGGCCGAATAAACGACCGCATCGAGAAAAAAGAGCAGGAGAAACGCGAAGATACTCGAAGCCATCAGGACCAACCCCGCCAGCGAAACCCAGTTGCGGAACAGGGAGGCTGGGCGAACCGATGCCGTTGGCGCGGGTGTGTTCATGGGCGGGCTGGCGGAGTGTTGGAGCGCCCTTTCCGCCTCTGCTCCAACATTTCAGGACTCCGCGCGCGTCTTCACTTCTTGAAGGTTCGCATATAGGCGATCAGCCCCTTGATCTGGTCGTCGGTCACTCCTTCGGCCGGCTTCATGAGGGTTTTGTCGTCTTTCTTGAGTCCTTCCTTGACGGCTTTGAAGGCGGCGTCATCTTTCATCTCCTCCTGGACTTTGGGATCCGTGTAATCCTTTGCGCCCAGTTTCTTGCCCGTTTTGGTCTCGCCTTTGCCGTCCTCGCCGTGGCATTTGGCGCACTGCTTGTCAAAGAGCGCCTTGCCCTCCTCCGCTTGCGTGGTCCAAGCCGCCAACACGGTGATGACGGCTGCGATTATGATGCTTTTCTTCATGTTTCCTTTGCGCGTTCGTGCTTTGACTGCGCCTTCCCGGCGGCGAACGCCAACCCGCCGGGAAATCGTTTTCGCCTATCCCGCCTGGCCGCGCGCCTCGGGCGAATTTGGACGCGGCGCGGCCCCCGGGACCACGTTCTCAACGGCCGGCAGGTCCCGGGCTAAAAAGTATTTGACTAAGACCGTCAAGACAATGAACGGCAGCACCAGCAGCCCCAGGGAAAGGAGCCACCCTTCCGAGCCGGCAAACTCCAGCTTGTAGCTCATGAAGCCGCGCAGGCTCTTGGAAAAGAGCTGGCCGCCAATCACCACGTTCCACCGCATGGCCAGCACCCCGATGAGAATCAGCACGGCGGTGGCGAAATAAACCCGGCGGCGATTCAACTCGGCGACCTTGCGGCGGACCAATTGCATCGTGCCCAGCAACAAAAACGGGACGAGCGTGCCCAGGCAGGCCTGTCCGATGAGCAGGGTGTAAAAGAGCTTGCTGGCCGCCAGCGAGCGCAAGACATCAATCCCCTCCTCCGCCGAATAGAGCCGGTGCAGCCAGTCCAGCCCTTCAACGGTCGCATCCACCACCAGGGCGAAAAAGAGGAAGCTGGCCATTAAATCCAGGCAGCGCATGTCCGCTGTCACCCGCCGCGCCCAGCACAGGAACATATAGACAAAGACGCACAGGGCCATGCCTGAAACCACCGCCGAGAGGATGAAAATGATGGGCATGAGCACGTTGCCCCACCAGGGATTGGCCTTGATCGAGCCGAAAATAAATCCCACGTACCCGTGCAGCAGAAAGGCCGAGGGAATTCCGACCACGGAGATGATCCGGCCCATGCGCGCGTCCAATCGCAGCGCCGGCTCGGAAACGTCGGTCACGCCCAGGGTAAAGGCGCGATAAATCAGGCTCCGCAGGCCCGACTCCGTCTGGGACCATTGGACGAAGTCATGCCGGTAATCGAACCACAGTTCCAACAGCAGGACGGCCATCAGGTACCAGGCATAGATAAAGCCGAACATGGCCATGGGCGAACTCAAGTGGGGCGTCATCATGACTTCAAAGCAACGTTCGGGATGGCCCAGGTGAAAGAGCAATGGCAGCGGAGCGCAGAGCAAAAATGCCAGCGCGGTCAACAAGGCCAGCCGGTAAGTCGGCTCCAGCGCCTTGAGGTTGAAAACCCGCACCAGCGAAGCCATGATGAAAGCCCCCGCCACCAAACCGGTGACGTAGGGATAGACCACGATCAGCACACCCCAGAGCGGATGCAGCGTGCGTTCGTTGGGATAGACATAGCCCTCCAATTGCGGCAGGGCGTCCACCACATTGGTGAGGATGGCGGCGTGCATTATCGAACCTCCTCATCCAGGCCGGCGTAGGCCACGCGCGGTCCGGTGCCCAGATAGCGTTTGAGCGCCTCCACCCTGTTGTTGGCGATGAATCGTTGCAGCGGATCCTCCGGCGCCGGGTTCTTGAGATCACCGAAAATCCGCGCCTGCGAGGGACAAATCTCCACGCACGCGGGCTTAAGACCGCGCGTAATCCGGTGGTAACACAGGGTACACTTGTCGGCCGTGTGGGTTTCTGGATTGAAAAAACGGCAGCCGTACGGGCAGGCCTGCACGCAGAAACCGCAGCCGATGCAATAATTCTTGTCCACCAGCACCGCGCCGTCCGGGGCGTCGAAGGTGGCGCCGACCGGGCAGACCTGGGTGCAGGGCGAGTTCTCGCACAGGTTGCAGAGTTTGGGGACAAAAAACGACTTGAGAATGTCCTGCTTGGGAACCAGAGCCTCCGGGAACCCCTTTCTCCCGCCCTCCGGTGAGTCAACAATCGTTTCGCCGCGCACCTGGCCGGAGCCGGCCTTGGGCTTGGTAATGATGTAACGCTCGATCCACGTCCGATAATGCGATTCCGGCACGTTGTTCTCCTCGATGCACGCTTGGACGCACATCCCGCAACCAATGCACCGGTTGACGTCCAGGGCCATGAGCCATTTGTGTTGCGTCGGATCGTACCCTGGCGGGGCCGGGGAAGAGGCGAAGACGTTTTTCACCGCCGCCTTGCAGGCGCCGCCGGCGGGCGCGGCCAGGATGCCACCGACGATTCCAGCCAGATTCTTCAGGACGCTGCGGCGGGTGATATTCTCGCTCATGGAACCTCGTTGGGTTGGTGGGGAACATGGCACTCGGTGCAAACACTCCCTGTGTAATGATTGCGGACGTTGATTTGATGGAGCCACTTTGGACGCGAGGGGCTGGCTTCATGGCAGCGCACGCAGAGGCTGTAACTCAATTTGGGCAGCTTCACTTCGGGATTCTCCACGTGGGCCTTGGAAACCCCGTGGCAAGTCTCACAGGAAAGCTCTTTATGCTCCGCCTTGGCCAATTTTTGCACAATCTCGCCGTGGCACGTGTCGCATGTATTTCGTCCCGCCCAGTACGGTTCGCGGGCCGCGATTTCCTGCAGCGCCTTGCCTCTGTAATGGCCGTATTGCCCAAAGGAAGGCGGTGTCAGGAAGTAGCGCGCGGTGAAATATACGCACACGATGCCGATGGTCAGCAGCACCAGGCGGATGATCTGCGGCGGCATTTTGCGCAATGGCGGCATCGGGTCCCTTCTAGGCCTCGCCGGCCTTTTCAGCGCCCTGTGATTTCCGGTTTCTTTTCATGTTTTAATCATCGCCATCCCGCGCCGATCCGGCTTTGCGGGATTTGCCATTTAAACGACATATTTTGTGGAATGGGCGCCGCACGGCACGCTCGCGCCGGTCTGCCCTTCCAGCAAATCGGCCATTGCGCAAAGGGCCTGGTAGTACTCTTGCCGGGGTATCCCCAGCGCCGCCGCCCCAAAGGCCTCCGCGTCATCCGGCGAGGCGAACTCTCCATAGTTGACAGCAACCAACTGGTAGAGCGCCACGTGCGCCACCCGGTCCATCCTCATCATCAAGAGCGGATGGATGTGAAGCACAAATCCCTCTTCGGGCCTGTCCCCGTTTGGCTTGGCATAGGCGCACTCCCCTTTTTGCAGCGGGCCGGCGTCAAAGGCGATCCGGCAGGGGTATCGCACGCAGGCGCGGTCCTGGAGAATGCGCCGCAATTCCTTCCAGCCGATGCGCGGTCCGTACTTTTCAAATATCTCCGCGCCGCGGGCGGCGGCGTGCCCGTTCAAGGATTGCCTGGCATCATCGGCTGTAAGTATTCTTGACATTCGACAGGCTTTCAACCCCCCGCGGCGGCCGCGGCCGCGGCCGATGGGGACGGCGCGGCTTCGTTTTCCTTGGACAATCGTCCCTGGAGAATGGGCACGGACATGCGGAGGAAAATGGTGTAGCAGAGCAGGCCGAAGGACCAGATGCCAAAGCAAACCAGCGTCTCATTGAGCGAAGGCCGGTATTCCATCATCTCGCCCAGGGGCGTCGGTATGAAGCCCGGGACGACCAGTCCCATGCCCTTCTCGATCCAGATGCCCACAATACAGAGCACGCAGGTCAGGTTGAGCCATTTGAGGCTGCGGCTGACCGGCAGGACCAGCAGCACCATGGCCACGAGGTTGAAGGCGATGGCCGTCCAGATCCAGGGCACCAGCGCGTGATGATTCCCAAGGCCGACGAACAGATACTTGGAGGAAACCACGTGCAGGTTGCCGGAATAGAATTCCTTGAAGACTTCGTTGAGCAGCAGGAACACATTGATGAGCATCGACACTTGCACGATGCTCCGCAGGGTCATCAGGGCCCGATCCGTGATGACCAGCCGCTCAGACATTCGTGACCGGACGATTTTGTTCACCGGCGGACACTTCATGAGCCGTCGCAAGGCCTCGGCCGGGAGGCTCAGCACCAGGCTGGGTTCCTCGGCCATGGCGCTGGCCGTGCGCGCCGTGGCCTTGAGAGCGGAGATTTCTCCAAACTGTTCCCCCGGCCCGGCCGTGCGCGTGATGCGATAACGCCCGCCCTCCTGCCTTTTGACCACCACCGAGCCGCGCAAGATAAAGAACGCCCTGTCTTCCGTTTCTCCCTGGCGCAAAAGAGTCTCCCCGCGCCGGGCCTCCAACACTTCCGCCATCGGCAGCACACTCTGGCGGACCTCCACGGGCACCAACGCCATTTCGGGCAGATGCCGGCAGAGCAAGGCGAAGTCCTCCAGCGTGGCGGCCCGGCCCTGGGAGGGCGGCCAGGACGCTCCGCCGGCCCCCGGCGTTTCCAGCCCCGGCGACGGTGAAGAAGTGACCCGCCGAACGACCTGCATGGCCAGGATGATCAGCGCCGGCCCGGCGGTAAAGGCGGAGGCCAGGAAGCGCGGCCCAACGATGGAAGAATTCCAAAACGGCCGCCCGCCCAGGCCCACATAGAGAAAGGCCGTCACCGTGTGGATCGAGACCGCCCAGACGATGGCGATGAAGACGAACGGAAGGTAAAACCATTTGCCGGGTTTGCTCTTGCGATAGCGGCAGTAGAGCAGATAGCCGCAGATATGGACATTGAGCAAAAGGTACCCGTTGAGCACGATGACGTCCCAACTGAGCATGGACCGGGGAAAGTTGAATTGGCCGATGCCCGGTATCAAATGCCAGAAACGATCCGGCCGCCCCAGGTCCACCGTGACAAACGCCAGGCACATGAGGATGGCCGCCACCGCCAGCAGCTCTCCGAAGATGACCAAGTCATGCAGGTCCTCGTTTTTGTAGATATAGACCGGGATGACCATCATGACGGCCGCCGCCGCCACACCGACCAGGAAGGTGAAGTTGGCGATATAGACACCCCACGAAACCTCGTCGCTCATGCCGGTGACGACCAGCCCCTGCGCAAACTGGCGGCAATAGGCGTTGAGGCCCAGCAGGCAGATCACGGCCAGCCCCCCAAGCCAGGCGTAGTAGCGCCAGTCGCCCACCAACGCGACATCGGCGCATCGCCGCAGAAAAACAAAGTAGTTCCGAACACCGCGCATCATACGTCGAAGTAGTAAAAGAAACGCGGCGCGGTGCCCAATTCCTCCTTGAGCTGGATGAAAACGCGTTTGTTCTTGAGAATATAGGAGACCTCGCTGTTGGGGTCCAGAATGTTGCCGAACTTGCGCGCGCCGGCCGGGCAAACCTCCAGGCACGCCGGATACCGGCCCGCCCGCGTGCGCTGGATGCAGAAGTGGCATTTCTCCATGACTCCCTGGCGCCGCGGGCGGTTGCCCAGATAAGCCATGTCAGGGTTCAGGCGCTCCTTGGGAATGGACGGCTTGGTGAAGTTGAAGCGGCGCGCCCAATACGGGCAGGCCGCTTCGCAATAGCGGCAGCCAATACACCAGTCATAATCCACCACCGTGATCCCGTCGGCTTCCTGCCACGTGGCGTGAACGGGGCAAACCTTCACACACGGCGGATTTTTGCATTGCTGGCACTGCACTGGCATGTAGAAGTAGCCCTTTTCCGGAACCGATTCGGGCGCATAGAAGTGATCGGCTTTGTCTATGTCCAGCGAGCCGTCGGGCAGCCGCAATACGCGGATGTACTGAATCTCCGGATCGCGCGACTCGTTGTTCTCCGCCACGCAGGCATGGACGCATTTGCGGCAACCGATGCAACGGGTCAGGTTGAGGCAATAGACGAATTCCACTCCCTCCAGCGGCTTCAAATCCCGCACGTGCGGACGCAACCCATACTGCTTCTCCACTTCGTCCTCGATCCGCTGCAAGACCTTGGCCATGTCCTGCGGGGTCATCTCCTTATAATACTTCTGCAAGAACCGCTCCATGGTCGGAAAATCGTTCATTTCCAGCAGCGGCTTCAGACTGGCCGCCAGCGCAACCAACCCCGTCGTCACCACGGCGGAAGTGCGGAGAAAGCTCCGCCGGCCCATCGGGTTGCCCGGCGGGCCGAGATTCCCGGCGGAAGATGATGGCGGTTGGTCCATATTATGCGTGGCCGCCCGGCGGGGCGGCCGTGGCGGTGAGTTCCTTCAACGGATGCGGGCCGGGGGCGGGCTGGCGCGATGGAAACCGGGGTGAATGCGGGTTGTGGCAGTTGACGCAGTCCTTTCGTTGACGATCTTTGACCCTTGTTTCGTCCCAATACCCGCTGGTCCGCCCATGCGCGCCGGCGTCCCAGTCGCGCAAGGTCGGCCCGTGACAACTGCCGCACAATTTGGTGCTGTCCTCGAATTTGAGTTCCCGCCCGTCCCGGGGCTGGAGCAAGACCAGGTTGGTCTCGTTGTGGCAGTTGAAACAGTTGTTGTTGCGCCCGTGCCGTCCATGCCCCATCACGATGTCCGCGTGCTCCTTGGCCACAATGATGTTCCCGTCGGTGTCCAGGCGCAACGGCGGGGGGGCCTTCTTGTCATGACAGGCATAGCAGTCAAAATCCGACAGGTCGTCCCCCGCCCGAACCAGGTCCGCGTAGGAGCGCCGGGTGGTTGACCGGTCGAGAAAATTTGTGTCCACCAAGGGGATCGCCGGGCGCGCCTGGCGCGTTTGCACCGAATCCGTCAGGAATGCAAGCGCGAGGGCCGAAAAGCTCACGCAGACAACGGCCAGGGTGACTCCGGTTTTGGCGTGGGCTGTCATCGGGTGGCGGACGGAGATGGCAGGACACGGTCCACCTCCCGTCTGAAGGCGCTTGGGCTATTTTTTGAACGCGCGGACCTTGGCCACCAGCGCCTTGATCTCGTCGTCCGAAAGGCCCTCGGCGGCTTTCATCTTGGTCTTGTCGCCGTCTTTGATGCCCTCCTTGATGGCCTTGGTCGCCTGCGCGTCGGTGAAGGAATCTTGATACTTGGCGTCGGTGAAGTCCTTCAATTCGAGTTTCTTGCCCATTTTCGTTTCCCCTTTGCCATCGGCGCCGTGACACTTTTGACAGGACTTCTCCCAAATCGCGCCGGCGTCCTCGGCGACCACGCCTGCCGTGCTTGCCGCAAGGGCAAGAATGCTCAGATATACCGTTGTTCGTTTCATACTTATTCAGCCTTTCTTTTGCATCAGGGCCATGCCGGGCTGCCGCGGGCCGGACTTCGGCCCCTCTTTGCCAACCTGTCCTCGATCTTTCCGGTGGCCTCTGGCACGACTCGTCTTTTCCGCTGTCACGATGGCCGGAGCCTACGGTTGGCGCTTTACCGCAATTGTCATTTGCTTGCCTTTTTTTGGCATCCGTTTGGCCGAGAGAGGATTACTCGGGAGGCACTATCCCTGAAACCGGCCCCAAAGCCCCGTAAGCCAACCAATTCCAGGCATGGCGCGCGCAATTTTTGGCTGGCCCGCCTTTCGTCCAAAATCGTTCAAAACCGATACCGGAAAGTGGCATAAACAAGATTCGCGCCAAAGTCGGCGTTCCCGCCGGAAGCGGCATCGAAACAGCGGAAGTACCCGTATTTCAATGACAGGCGGATGCGGTCGCTGATCCGGCGGGTGAGGGTTGCGGTGATGGAGTGCTCGTGCGCGCCGGCCCCGTACGGAACCCCCTCCAGAGAGTTGTTATAGTAATCGTCCGCTCGATAGTAGAAATAACTCACATTCAGATCCGTCTTGTCGTCCAGGACCAGGCTTGAAGTGAAGTTGACCGACCAGTAGTTGTTCTGCGCGTCGAGAATGGCTTGGGTCACATCCGAGGCCGGTGTCGCGGTGTCGCTCAGGACATAATTGAAACCGGCTTGGAGGTTCAGCCGGGACCACGGTGTCCAGCTCACGTCCTGCGCCAGAATGTGACTTCTCATGGTCGAGGACTCCACCTCGGACAGGCCGGCCAGCGGGTCGGGCGCCGTATGGATGGTGGACCATTGATATTCGTAGCGGCTGATGAGGCTCACGTTCGGGCGGAGCTTCAAGGTCAGCCGGAGGTTCCCGTCGTCGGTCGCGAACTTCTGCATGACCAGATAGCCCGGATAGCGGGTCGGGCCGTTATTGGGAGTGCTGTCCACCGGATTGTCATAGTGGTAAACGTCCAGTTTGTAGTACCCGCCGACATCCACTGTGACGCGGCGCGAGGGATACCACCGGACCCCGGCGGTGTATTTCTGGATAAAGTTGTGGCTCTCCATCTGGTTTGTCACCGCCGAAATGCCAATGCCGCCAACCGGGATTAACCCGCCATATTCATGGAGATTCCCCTCCACCTCGGTCAAATCAACGCAAGCGTGGAGCACCCAGTTGGTGAACCCTCTGTAGGCCAGGTCCAGTCGGCCCCGCACATCGGTGTCTTCGCTGTCGCTATTGCCGCCAAAGCCCACGAACTGGCTGGCGCCCAGCGTTTCATACCCGCCGGAGGCCGCGCTGGAATCGTCCTGTTGCACGCGCAGGGAAGGGATGATCGTGAAATCAGGCGCCGCTTTGTAGAGCAGGTTCAGGTCCATCACATATTCGTTCATCCGCGAATTGCCGTTCAAGTCGAAGTAGCCGAAGCCATATTGCGCGTTGGGCACGTAACCGACATCAAAGTCAGACCCGTAAATGCGGGAGCCGAAAAAGGTGTTTTCCAGATGGGAGTAGGAGAAGCCGGAAGACAACAGGAGATTGGTTCGGATCCAGGTTTCCGTAAAGCTGTGGGCGTCGAACACGCCATAAGTGGCGCCTTGCTGGTCGGTGATCTTCTGTTGGATCGGTTCACCCGGAAACTCCGTGATCTTCAGGTCGTTGTTCAATTTCCCGATCTCGTATTGCAGCCCCAGGCCCAAATCCGTCGCCTTGACGTGGTCCGAAACGTCGAGTTGGAAACTGTCCGCCCGCTCGCGGATGTCAGCCACCGTGGGGCTGAGTCCTTGCGCCACCGTGCCTGCGCCATGGCTGGTGTCTCCCCAACTGGTGGAAGCCTCCTCTCCTTCGCGAAAGGTGTGCGTGTACTTGATCACGACCTTGGGCCCCTTTTCCGGCGTCAGTCCGGCCTCCAGGGAGAAGTTCCCGCGATCCAGCCCCAGCGCGTCTTTCGCCAGCGGATAGGTCATGTCCGATGGCGGGTGGAAGCCCCCGTCGCCATCGGACCAGGTGCGGAATTCCCGGTAAGACAGCCGCAGATAGCCGACCTTCTCACGCTCGATGCCCAGCTTCAATTTGTAATCGTTCTCCTGGGCGATGGCCCGCGCGTCCAAAGACAGGGTCGTGATCTTGTCGAGATTGGTCCCGAAATGCGAACCCTCGATTCCGCCAAAAGCCCCGCCCGGCATCTGGTGCTGCTGTTGGAAGCTGGCACTGTTGCCGCCGGCGGCAACCCCGCCGGCGGAGAATTCGATCCAGTTGTTGTAGGAGTTGGTTCCTCCCTCGAACATCTGCCCCGGGGTCATTGGAGCGGGAACGGCCGGCGCCGGCGCATTGGTTTCAGCCGCCAGGGCGGTGAACGCAGCCACGCACAGGCCCGGCAGCAACACCCAACAGCGGCGGTTTTGTTTGTCCTGGAAAACGGGGATGGATTTCATAGGCGCCAGGGCTGGTGGTTTAGAATCGCAACGTGGGGCTGACGCGGGAGCCGTGAACGGCCTCGTGACACCCGGCCGTCCAGCAGGTGCCTTGCTGGACACGCAACGTGTGGTCCGATCCGCCGATGAGTAGCTGGCCCCCGCTGACCTGCTGGAAGTGGCATTTGAGACAGAGGTTGGCGTTGCGTTCGGTCAAGAGCTTGGCATTGACCGAGCCGTGCGGCGCATGACAAGCCGTGCATCCCTCGTGCAGCGCCTCGTGCTGGAAGACGAACGGCCCGCGCTGGGCGGGATGACAGCGAAAGCAACCGTCATTCAGGGAGAGCATCGAGGTGCCGCCCGCTTTATAAATGGAGCCTTTGTGCGGCGAATGGCAGTCGGTGCAGCCCAGTTTGTCTTCCGTCACCGGATGGTGGGTGGGAAGACCGAACTGCCCGCGCACATCGGCGTGGCACTGGAAGCAAACCGTTTCCGTCGCCCGTGCCGGCGAGACGGCGAGGCGCGCCCCGAAGCTGCCCGATTTGGAGCGTCCGGACGTGAAGCTGTAAGGAGGCAGCACCTCTCCGCCGGAATCAGAGTGGAGGCTGCAGGGGCCGTGACAGGATTCGCACCCGGCGCTCAACGCATTCGTTCCCTCGGCGATCAAGCGGGCATGATCGGCCGTGGCGAATCCCTTGTAGATTTGGTCATGGCACTGTTCGCACTCCTTGGAACCAATGTACTTGGCCCCGGGCACCTCCGGCAGCACCACCACCGATCGGCTCACCGTGCCGCAGGAAAGCACCAGGAGGACCAGGGCCATCGGCACGGCCGCCAGCGCCAGCCCTCGCATCCATCGCGGGCCGCGCCTGGCAAGTTTGCGCAAGTTGCAATTGATCATATCGTCTCAGCTTCTCGTCCACCAGCCCCGCAGCCCGCCGCCGCCGGCGCCAGGCCCTTCTTCCTGCCGGGCGTTTTACTGGTCCAATTCCGCTTCAATGAAGGCTTCGGCCTGACTCACAAGCTCTGCGACATACTCCGGGTTGTGAACACCAAAACTGCCGTCATTCTGCACCACGTAAAGGTTGAATCGGGCCTTGCGGATATTAACCGGAATCTGCGTCTGCTCCGTTGCGTCAGGCCCCGGGCCGCCCGGTGACAACCCGCCCGGGGTGGTGTATTCCCAGGCCCGGTTCCCGTACTTGGCCCACAGGGAGGCAACGACCCTGTTGGTGCTGTTGGTGCTGTGGGCCGCCCAATAGTCCAAATCGAAAACCACCTGCTGAATCCTGTTTGAAACCGCGCCCGTCACAAATGCCACAAGAAAATCAATCGGTTCGACGGATACGTGGCAGTTGAGGCAAATGTCATACTTATCCACCGTAAAGCTGTGACCCGTGTTGGCCGGCTGCGCCTGGCTCACAAAGGCCGTTGTCTGCATGTGGCATCCGACACACTGGTTGGTAATCAACAGCGCGTGAGAACCCGGTTGGTGAGAGGGCAGCCCGGACTCCAACTCGCCGATGGTGCCCAGTAACATGTTGTATTGCAGCGACGGATGCGGCGCGCTGGCCGAATTGGTCCACGACGCGCCCGCATGATTGTGGCACTGGGCGCATACGTTGATCTTGGGTCGGTAGTAGCTGGCGAATGCGCCCTTCATGGGCATGAAGTAGTCGTTCGTGGACGCGACGGGATTGCGCAGTTGCGCGGGATAGGCGTTGGTTTGATGCGGATCGTGGCAGGCAACACAAACAATCGGGACATCCGCGTCCCCTGCCGGCAATGGATTGGTTTCCAACAGACTCAAACGCACGGACCCGGAATGACACCGGCCACAAGCACTGATCTGACTGGGGACATTCAAATTGTCCACCACCGCTTGCGCATGACCGCTGGTCTCCCATTCATCGTACGTCGGATGGCGCGCGTCCGTATGGCACCCGCCGCAGACCGTTGCGGCCACTTCGGCGCGCGGCCGGACCAACGGATCATCGGGATTGGCCGCATGATTGGCTGCCGGCCCGTGGCAGTTCTCGCATTCCACGCCGGCCAGGAGCGGAGTCTTGGTCTTGTTGACAAATCCTGTCGGCAAACCGGCTCCCACCGTATGGCAATCCACACAGGAACTGTTGGTTTGGCCCCCGTCAGCAGCGAACCGCGCATTCGTGAACGCGGCCGCATGGCGGGTATGCAGCACCGTGTTCAGAACCGGAGCATGGCATTCTGTGCAGGTCTGCGACCCCGCGTATGTGGGTGAGGGGCCGGAGACTCGAAAGAGGGCGTTGCTATATCGGGCTGGCAGGGTGGCAGTGCGGAGCAAGTCGGTCGGTCTGGTCACAGCCACCCAAACGGGATCGTTGCTTCGCTTGGCAAACAATTGGTAGTAACCGGCGGGGCCGTCCCATGTCACCTTCACACCGTTTGTCACCAATGTGACCCCCGTGATCACCGGCAACCCGGGCATCCCCCCCGGCAGGTTGGTGCTCAAATGTTGCACGTTCTGCGCGCTGGCGCACAAGCCCGCCAGCAGAACGGCCGCCACCGCCAGGAACCGGCTGGCCGGCTGGCTGATCAGGAGAAGGTTCGCCCTATTCATACACTGCAAATTCCATGAATGGATAGGAGCATGCTTTTGGCGCCCCGGCCTCAGGGGGCGGCTTTCTTCAGTTGTTGCAGCGCGGCAATTTGCGCTTGGGAATTGAGCGCAATTTGCCTCAGTTTGTCCGCTGCCTCCTCTTGGGTTTTTTGGAGGTGCTCCCTGGCGGCCTGCTGAGCGGCTTCCGACTGGCTCCCCTGCGCATCCAGAAAACGTTGCCGGGCATCCTTGACCTGGGCTTCCATTTCCTCCCGTGCTTGCTTCATTTTGGCCAGTTCCGCATCGCGCAGAACTTTTGTGCCCGCCTCCAGGGAAACGGCATCAAGGTTGGGAATCAAGCGCTTAACGGCATCCAGCGTAGCGGGATCGCTTCGGACCGGGGGATGCGCCGCGGCTTTGGCCTCGGCGGCACGCGCAATGGCGCGCGTGAGGTCCGGTTCCAAGGCCTGCTCCCACTCCGGCGCCAGACGCGGGAGGGATTGCTTTTGTCCGTCGCACTCCACCGCAATTCCCAAGAAACAAGCATCGCCCTTGTCATTGTTGAAGGCTCGGATGTCATCGGCCTGCGCGGCTTTCGCGCTGAAATTGGTTGAGGAATTACATCGCATCACTCTCACCCGGTTGCCCCCTGCTTGCTCGTATTGCGCCAGCAATTGATCCACCCGGCCGGCAAAGGCCTGAACAGATTCCGGCACGCTCGACGCATCCAGCGAAGTGTAAAACCGGATTTCAACCGGTGAATCCAGATGTTGCAAAACCGCCCGGGTCGCCTCCAAGAGGGCTGGCGGCTTTTGCGCGCTGGAAGCAACCCCCGCCCCATGGTGCCAGCCGTTGCGGGAAAACCAAACGGCGCTCAGAGCCGCGCCCGCCAGGAAGAAGACCAGCGCCGGAATGATCTTCCGGCCGCACGTGTGCTGGCACGAACCCCGCCTCCCCGCATCCTCAATTCTGTCTGTCGGCAACGCGTTCATCGTCTTGCTTTCACTTGATTGACCGAGGCGGAGAAAGGCTTAGTCTGGCGAGCCTCATAAAGCAAGCCCCATCGTTCGCCCGCTTTTGGCGGCCGGCCTCGCGGCCAGCCGCCACGTTGTCAGTCAGCCAATCCACCGGCTCACGGTGTAACCAAGACGCGGAAGAACTGTTGCACATTGCCCCGCGTCGGCGTCAAGTAGTCCACCGAGGCGGAGTTGGTCGCCACAATCGGACTTCCGACATTTTGCCATCCGCCGCTCAGAGAGCTGACTTCCTGGATCTGATAGGTCATGCCGGCCACGGTGTCGAAAGTGACGTCGGCGGCAGTGTAGATCTCGAGGGTGTTGGTGCTGCTGTTTCCGCCCAGCGAGTTGCCATTGGCATAGACAACCCCGTTGGGGACCGCCAGACCCGCCACCAGCGGATTGAGGCCCAGGGAGTATTTGAGCCAGTTGGGGATTCCATCGTTAGCCGGACAGGCATCGGGCGCGCCGCTGGCGTTGGTAATCGAGCCGAAATACTGCAGCTCCCACGCATCGGGCAAACCGCCGGGCACGGAGACGCCCGTCAGGTTGGCGATCGAGGCCTTGAGCAGGCCGGTCGCAAACGGAGCATTGTGGACGCCCAGGCTGCCGTCAGTGCTGACAAACTCCCAGTTGTAAGCGGCATTGAGTTGCGCCGTCGTCCAATTGGTCGTGACAGAGAGACTGGTCTTCACCGTCCCGTCCACGACGCCATGTGAGTTCGGCAACAAAGTGGACAACTGGTTCAGCAGGATCTGAACTTCGGTTTGGACACCCAGGATGACGCCGACGTTGGCGTAGTCCTCCACCGGGAAATTGAAGGTGGTGATCCCGCCGTGGCATTGGTTGCAGACAGCCACTTGGTCAACCGTGTTGGTGACTCCGTTGGTGACTACATTGTAACTCATTTCCCAAGTATGGCCGCCCGACAGGAGAAAACCGGGATCGCTGGAAGCAATGGTTTGCATGTGGCAGCCAACGCACGAATTGGTGACCGACTCGCGGTGGGCCGAACTGGGAATCGCCAGTCCGTAGGTAATGGCGTTGATGCCCTCGATCATGTCGCCTTGCGGGTTTTCGTGCGGGCCAAAATCGCGCGAACTGGGGGGATTGCCTGAGCCGGACCAGGTCGGAAGCCCCAGTTTGTAGTTCGCCACGTTGGTCACCGCATCCCCATTGCGGCTGTGATGGCAATTCATGCACAGGTTGCCCTCGCCTCCGTTGGTGATGACCGTGCCGTCCCCGAAGGTCGCCGAAGCCATCACCCGGATGAGGTGACTGTCGCTGGAGGGGATCGTTATGCCGTGCGGCTCATGGCAGGTCTGGCAGCCGATGGCGTCGTAGGCCGTGTTGGTTGGCGCAAAGGTCAGATTGGTGGACGCCCTGTTGGAGACCGCGGTAATGAACCCGATGGTGGTGTGGCACTGCACGCATGCGTCGCGGCCCGCGCCGGAAGGAATGGTCGTGGTCACGGCATGGGAGGACGCGTACCATTGAGTCCCGTAGGCCTCATACGGGGGATTGTCGTGGCATTGTTCGCAAGCGCCTACCGTGTAGGGAACGTCAAGCAATGGCCAGCCGGGAACATTGGTTTGGTTGAGAGCGTAGGCGTGGTCATAGCCTGGCCCGTGGCAGTTTTCGCACGTAATATTGGCCACGCTCTGCAGGTTGTTGGACATCGCCGCCCAGTTGCTATTGGTCAACACGGTCGGGAAAGTCCACCCGTCCTTTTGCGCGATGCTGTAAAACCCGTCGTCACCCAGCGCGCTGGTGTTGGTATCGTATCCGGTGGTGTGGCACTTGATGCAGGACACGCTATACTCATTGCCAAACGCCCCATCAATGCCTTGGGTGAACATGCTCGCGTGACCCGTGGTCACCCAATACGGATAGATGTCAGGCTGGGGGCTGCCGCTGTGGCACCCCGCGCATATCTCAACGCCCATGTACTTTTCCCCGTTCAGGTTCACGCTTACGTTGGTCGTCCCGTTGGTGGTGGCAATGGTGGCCGTCACTGTGTACTGACCCGTCAGGTCCGGCCGCAGCACCATCCGTCCGGCCACCTGATAGACCAGGCGGTCTGAGGGCAAAAAGACGGGCAAATTCGTTGGAAATATATCGCCCGTAAACACCGCCTGGGACCCGAGCGGCGTCGTCGTCAAAGCCCAGGTAATATTGGTAATGGAGGCAAGCGGCGTCGCGATGTTGACGTCCGCCTCCAGGTAGGCTGGCGTGCCGATCCCAATTGTGTTCAGCCCGCCCGAATACTCGGTGCTGGCCGGCAGGCCATAGACCGTGACCTCATTGGCAGTCAGCGGCCGCGCTATGACTCGGGCATTGAGGGCCTGCGCCGCCCCTCTCTCGGCCAGGGTGGCGATCATGCTGATGAGCGCCACCGTTAACAGGCAGGATGGCGCCTTTCGGATTCGATTCTTTATTCTCATATATGTTTCTTGTTGGGTACTCTAACGTTTGCGATCATGGGTATCTGTGGGTATCCGCCTCACGCCGGCGCCCTCTCGCGCCGCGTCCTGACAGCCAGTGCCAACCCCTGAGCGCCTTTGGTGCCCGCCTGTCAAAAATTGTAAACTCGCCATAATGTGAAAATTATTTCGCATAACCGGCCAGGGTGCTCTGGAACGCGCAGCCCATTTGCGGTTCAAGCTCCATTCGGGGTCCAAGCCGCGCTGTTTCCGGCCTTCTGCAGGCTTCCTCCAGTTTGGCCGTCAATTCCATCGTGTGCCTCTCAATGATCTCGCCGCACCGGGCGAGTTCCTGCTCCCGCAACCGCACGTTCTCGCGCACCAGTTGTTCCAGGTGGTCCATGTTGTAGAGAAACACATTTTCCAGTTGTCCCGCCTCCGCCGCGATGTCCCGCGGCACCGCGATGTCAATCAGAAACAACGGCCGGTTGGGACGCTGCCTCATCACCGCCTCCACGTCCTCCCGATCCAAAATGGTCTCCGGGCACCCGGTCGAACTGACGACAATATCGGCCTCCCGCATGGCGGCCAGCCCGTCGTCCATATAATTGACAGCTTGCCCTCCGAACACCCGCGCCAGCTCCTGGGCGTGCTCCAGCGTCCGGTTGGCCACGATGATCGAGCCCACGCTTTTTTTGACCAAGTGCCGGATGCAGGCCTCGCCCATCTTGCCCGCCCCGATGATCATGACCGTCTTGTCGTGAAAATCGCCGCCGAAGATTTTTTCCGCCAACTGCACCGCCACGCTGCCCACCGAGGTCGCGCCCCGCCCGATTTGCGTCTGGGTGCGAATGGCTTTGACCACTTGAAAGGCCCGTTGAAAGGCGCAATTGATGACCCGCCCGGTCAGCCTGGCCGCGCGCGCCGCCTCGTAGGCGGTCTTGATTTGACCGGTGATCTCCGTTTCCCCCAGCACCATCGAATCCAGGCCGCTGGCGACGGCGAACAGATGGCGCGCCGCGGCCTCTCCGGTATGAACATAGACATAAGGGGAGACATCCGCCGGCGTGCGCGCCAGCGAGCCGAGCAGTTCCACCAGGCCCTCGGCCCGATCGGCCTCCCCATAGAGCTCCACCCGGTTGCAGGTGGAGACCAGCGCCAATTCCGACAGCCCGCCCTGCTCTTTGAGCCGCGTGGCCGTTTGGACGAGACGCGAGGGCGTCACCGCCAGTTGCTCGCGCAACGCCACCGGCGCGGTCTTGAAGCTGATTCCGGCCACGAACATCACGCCAGCCTCCTCCCGGCGCTCGCGCGCAACTCAAGAACCCGCGGTTTGCACGCATCCGCTTCGCTCTTCTCAACGCTTTTGGCGCTTTTCATCCTGGCAGAAGCATGGCTCATAATTATTTTATGTCGCCAGCAGCCTCTCTCATAAACAGGGAGATCAACTACACATGATTTGCGAAATATTGGACATTTATTGGGAAAGTCTGCGCGAGGGGGGAACCGCCGGATTCCATTATCAGCCAAAAACTGCTCCGGTCATCGCAATTATGGCGAAGTTTTCCACAGGGAAAGCCTTTTGCGGGGCGGAAAACTCGCTGCGCGGGGTCTGTCAGTCGTTGGACAGTTATTGAACGGAGTGGTGGGAGCCGGAAAAGGCAATTCTTCGCCATCAGCCAAAAAACGTCTCGAGAATGGCAAGTTCCGTGGAGTCTCCCCTCCGGCCCGCTTGTAAGTTGCGGGCAATTGGAAGGAACTATGAAACCGTTTGCCAAGACTGCCTCATTGCGCGCCCGCGCCCCGTCGGACGACAATATCCGTTGTCCGCAACCCTGCTCCTGCCCGCTCAGCCGGGTCAAAGCGGGGATGGCGGTGCGCATCAAGGCGCTTTCCGCCCCGCCGGAGGTGACGCGGCGCTTGCGGGAAATTGGATTGGGCGAACAGCAAGTGATCCGGCTGCTCATCCGCCAATCCAATCTGATTTGCCTGGTCTGCAACGCACGGCTGGCTCTGAGTTCCCAACTGGCCCAGATGATTATCGTCGAACCACTGGCGGCCTGAGCGGGCACACGACAACGCCCGGAAAGACGTCCTGGGCAAATTCCCCCTTTACCAAAGAATGTCCGGCCCCCCGGCTGCCTCTGCCAAAACGCCGTGGCGGAGGCCTCATTGCCCGGAATGTTCCCTGTATAATTCCATCGCTTCCAGATGTCGCGCCAGGCTGGTGCAGGCGGCTCGTTCGGCGCGGGCCGCCTCTTTTTGTTCATCGGTCGCCTGCGGATCGTTGAGTATGACCTCCAGTTGGCGCAGGGCGTCCTTGGGCAGATTGACGTCCTGATACAGTTGCGCCAGGAGGATCAAACCTTCGAAGTTGGCCGGCTCCTTTTCCAACTCGCGCCGCGTCGCGGCAATGGCCTCCTTGATCTCCCCTTCCCGCCGGTGGGATTGGGCCAGGCCATAATCGGGGCGCGTATAGCGCGAGGGACCCGGATCGGGGTCCAGGAGATTGACCACCCCGCCGGCCGCCAGATGGCTCAGCGGGTTGAGCCAGAGCAGACAAAGCACGCCCCCGTTGGCCACGATCCACAGCATCAGCGCGATGCCCCCGATGGGCGAGCAGGGCAGCCCCTCCCCGAAAAAAATTCCCGCCAGAAAGGAAACCGGAACCACGCTCAACCCGATCCGCACCCAGCGATGCGGACGCATTTCGGCCGGATTTGTCAGCCAGAAGAACAGGCACCCCGCGATGACATTGACCACGATGTAGGGCAAGACTTTCATCGGCGCACTTCGGGCACTTCCACCAGGGCGATGAACAGGCCGAATTGCTTGATCGCCTCCGCGAATTTATCGTAATTGACCGGCTTGACGACATAACTGCCGCAACCCAGCGCGTGGCAATGCTCCACTTCCCGCGGTTCATCCGTCGTCGTGAGCATGATGACCGGCATCTTCTTTAGTTCACCGTCCGCCTTGACTTGCCGGAGCACTTCCACTCCGTCCACTTTTGGCATCCGGATGTCCAGCAGCAGCAAGTAAGAGGCTTCCCGCGCCCGACGCCGCTCGCCGCGGCCAAAAAGAAAATCCAGGATCGCCTCCCCGTCTTCAAACCACTCAATCGGATTGTGCAGCCCCGCCCGGCGCAGGTTCTTTTCGATCAGCCGCACGTGACCCGGATCATCATCAGCGATCAATAGCACGACTTCTCTCGTCATGCTCATTTATTTACCCCCAAAATTGCGGGCAGGGAAACAAAAAATGTGCTGCCTTCCCCACCTTCTGACTCCACCCATATCTTGCCCCCCTGCCGTTCCAATATCTTCTGCGCAATGGTCAGCCCAAGTCCTTCCCCGTCCGAGGCCGACGGGTTCAACCGGTGGAAAATCTCGAACACCTTGGCCTGATACTCCGGCGCGATGCCGATGCCGTTGTCCTTGACCGCATAGATGCCGCGGCCATTCTCCACCCTCCCGCTCACTTCAATCACCCCGGGTTCATCGGGCCGCCGGTACTTGATCGCGTTGTCCAGCAGATTGGAAAAGACCTGGTTGATTTGCGTGGCGTCGCCCCGGCAGTCGGGCAGCGGTCCGATGCGCAGCGTGGCGCCCGCCTGCTTGATTTGAAAATCCATCGTTTGCGCGATGCGGGCCAGCATCTCATTCATATCCAGCCGCCCAATCGTCAGCGCCGCACGCCCCAGCCTGGAAAAACGGAGGAACCCGGTCAATAACGTGTCCATCTTGGCCACGCCGGCCTGGATGAATTCCATGGCCTCGGGCACATCCCGCCGCAAAATCGTCTGCAGCTCCTCTTGCTTGCTCTCCAACCCCTGCCCGCTTTCCACCAACTCCCGCATCCGGTCACACTCCAGCTTCAACTCCTTGGTGAATCCCTGGATGTTGACCAGGGGGGAACGCAAATCGTGCGATGCCACATAAACCACCGTCTCCAATTCCCTGTTCTTCTCCGCCAGGCTCTGCGCCAGCTCCGCCAGCCGCGCTTCGGCCTGTTTGCGCTCCGTGATGTCCGTGCGGATGGCGATGTATTGCGCCGCTTTTCCCGCCGCGTCCAGAAAGGGGAAGATGGTCGTGGCCACCCAATAACAGGTGCCATCCTTGGCCCGGTTGCAGATCTCCCCCTTCCACACTTGGCCGCGGGCGATGGTCGTCCAGAGATCGCGAAAAAACTCCTTGGGATGATAGCCCGAGTTGATGATGCGATGGTCCTGGCCGAGCAATTCCTCGCGCGCATACTTCGATATCTCGCAAAATTTCTCGTTGACCGACGTAATCCGCCCTCGCGCGTCGGTGATGGCGACAATGGAATGCGCGTCCAGGGCCGATTTGAGATCCCGCAACTCCTTGATCGGCTCCATCTCCGCCTTCTCTCAAGCCGGCGCCAGTTGTTTCCGGTAGTCCGTCGGCGACTGGCCCGTGATCTTCTTGAAGACCCGGTTGAAGTGCGTCAGGGATTGGAACCCCACTTCGTAGGCGATCTCGCTGATGCGCAAGTTCGGGTTGAGCAGCAGATTGCGCGCCTTCTCCACCCGCACCCGCGAGACATACTCCGTGAAGTTCAAGCCGGTCGCCTTCTTGAACATCTTGCAAAAATGGAAGGTGCTCGTGTTCACCGCCTTGGCCACCTGGCCCAACGACAGGTCGTCGGCCTGATTCTCCACGATGAATTCCTTGGCCCGCCGGATGACCGGCGATTCGGCGTTTTCCCGATGCACCACGATCTGGTTGCTGACCACCGAGATGTGCTGGGCGAAGATGCTCAACAGTTTGACCATCGCCTCGTACTGTTTGGACGTCATCACCTTGGTCCCCTCATAAACCCCTTTCAGCCGCTCCCGGCTCATGTGCAGCCCCCATTGGGTGATCAGCCGGATCGAACGCTCGATTTGCGAGGGCGTCACCTTCCTCCGCAGCACCTGGCCCGTTTGCAGAAAGCCGATCAAATTCTCCCCCAATCGCACCGGCACCGCCGTGTCGCAGAATCCCAAATGGCACGTCACCGTGGCCGCTTCATACTGCGCGCTTTCCGACAATTGCTGCTGGATCTGCAGACAGGTCGCGCACGACCGGCTTTTCTCCGCCAGCATGGCGCACAAGGGATTCTCGTGCCGCTTGCCGTGGTGCGGCAACTGCCACGATTCCACCGGCCGCAACGACACCGGCAAGCCCGTCGTCTCGCTGAAAGCCTTCTCGTACTCCTGGAAAATCCTCGAGTTCATCAGGCTCTCGATCAGATCCTTGTTGTCGTGGCGGTTCATCTGTTTCTCCGCCGCCGACTGCGCATAATTTGTTCTCATGCGAGCAATTTAGCGCCGAACCCCGCCCCCCGGCAATGAGGTTCCACCCCACTCACACATTGGGAAAATAAACTACCACCTCTAAGAAAATCCCTTGACTGTCGTCAAAATACTTCCGCCCGCAATCCCGTCTCCGCCTTGATCTGCTGGCAGATGCGCGAGAGCTTCTTGAGCGGCAGATGCCCGCAATCGGAATGCGCCGTCGGCCGGGTGGCCGAATAAATCTGCACCAGGGCAATTCGCGCCCCGGCCTCTTTCAGTTCGTTGAGCCGCAGAATATACTCGTCAATTTCTTGCGCCAGCGGTTCCTGGCCCGCCACCAGCGGAAAGAGACTTTGAATGATCACCGGCCGCTGCCGTCCCACCAGCAGCATGTTCGTGATCACTTTCTCCAGCGGCACTTGGCTGCGGTTGACCCGGTCCATGTGCGATTGCGTCCCCGCGTCCAGCTTCACCCAGATTTCGTCATCGTGCGTAAAGTACTGCAGGCTCTCCTGCACCGGCCGCAAATCCAATCCCGTCCCGTTGGTGATCAACGCCAGTTTGAAAAATGCATGCGGCTGCCGCGCCCGCGCGTGAACCACCACCTGGACGGCCTCGGCGAAATTCGCGCACAGCGTCGGTTCGCCGTCTCCGCTCAAGGCCACGTGGCGCAATTGCAGCAACTCGTCGCTCAACCCGCCATAGGCCGCGTTCTCCCGTATCTTCCCGGAGCGCACCAGGAAAAGCGTCTTGTCCAGTTCCTCCGCCATCACCCCCACGTCCAGCTTCTGGTCCGCCGCCGGCGTCTCCCGGCTGACCTCGCAATAGACGCAGTCAAAATTGCAAAAGCGATCCGGATTCATGTTGATCCCGATCGAAAGACCCCGCGCCCGCGGCGAGATCACCGTATAAACAAACCGGTTGTCCAGAAAGTTCCGCGGGCAGCCGAAGGCCGTCGCGGCCGGAATGGGGTGGGACTTTTCGGCGCGCTCACTCACGATCGTGGCAGTGGACATGTCTGTTCCTCCGTGCGTTCATGCCCTGGGGCCTTCGCCCCGGGCCATGCAAACCGGGCGCGATCCGGTGTTTTCGTTTTGACAGCATAAGCCGCCTCGAGCTTCACTCGATGTTTCAATTCTCATACTTTTGCAGGCAACTTAATCGCAGACCGGCCATGCGACTACCCTCTCTTTGGCAAAAACTGGGCTTATTTTGCCCAAGCGCCGGACGCCGATCCCGGCTGCAGCAACCCTCCGGGCCTCCAATGCACTTCACTTTTTTGGTTAGCCGCTCCTAATCCTTCCTATCCTGACTTTAATCTTAATCTTAATCCGCATGAGGAGATCAGGATTAGGAAGAAAACGAGATGCCCCCCGGTGTAACCAGTACTGGTGACTTGGTGATGACCGGGGGCGAGGCTATCTTCTTGCTCGTTGACGGTCTCATGGTGCGGTCGGTGTCTCCCGCGCCGGACTGGTCAACCGGACAATTTTCCTTGTTTGTTCTCATAATGGGGGGCCGGGCGAAAGCCCGGCCTCACTTTTTTCCCCTTATTCCAATGAGCGTTCAAGATGGGACTAAGGCGCGGTGGATTCTGGGCTGCTGGCGAGGCGCGAGCGAGGCGCATATCCGCAGTGATCTGCAACGAGCGGGCAACGAAGCCAGCAGCCCGGAAGGCAAGCGAATTAGTCTCATCTTGAACGGGATTTGGAATTACTCCACCTGCAAGTCCGGCCTCCGCGACTCCCGGCCCGCGCCGCCTGGCTCGCCTTCACGGCCAATTCCATTTGTGGCTCGTCAAGCGCGAATGGCAAATCATAGACTGCCGGCGTGTCAGAGACGCTGGTCATTAACGAGATTTATCTCAGCGTGCAAGGCGAGAGCGCCTGCGCCGGGTGGCCCTGTGTCTTCGTGCGCTTGACCGCCTGCAATTTGCGCTGCTCCTATTGCGACACCGCCTACGCCTTCACCGACGGCAAAGAATTAACCCTGCCGGAAATCCTCGCGCGGGTCAACGCGCTGGCCCATCCTTTCGCCTCCCGTCCCGCCCCCGCCCGCTTGCCCCTGGTGGAGCTGACCGGCGGCGAACCGCTCTTGCAGAAGAACTCCCTGCCCTTGATGCGCTCGCTGTGCGACGCCGGCTTTTCCGTCCTGCTGGAAACCAGCGGCGCCTTGGACATCGCGCCGGTGGACCCGCGGGTGCGGCGCATCATGGATTTGAAATGTCCCGCCAGCGGCGAATCGGAGCGCAATCGCTGGGAGAACCTCCGGCATTTGAAGCAGAGCGACGAGGTCAAATTCGTCATCGGCACGCGGCAGGATTACGATTGGGCCAAACAAATCGTCTTGACGCGGAAACTGGCGGAAATTTGCCCGGTCCTTTTTTCCTGGGTCTGGCCGCTGCTCCCAAGCCAGCGGGACAATTCGCTGCGCGCGCTCCCGGCGGGCCAGGTCCCCATCTCGCGCCGGGAACTGGTCGAACAGATCATCGCCGACGCCCTGCCCGTGCGTTTCCAACTGCAACTGCACAAGTTCATCTGGCCGCCGGACCAAAAGGGGGTTTAGGGTCCGTGCAAAAATAACTTTTTTTAATGAGGCGCGATTCAAACATAATCGAGGTGGTGCCTGAAAGCCCATTCTCGAAGGCCATTGACAATTTGTAATTGGCAATAAAGCGGATGGGAAAGCGGGACTCAATTGTAGATGACAAATTTTCAATGACCAATTGTCAATCAACGCTTTCGAACTCTCTCGCGTTTCGAAACGGGTTTGGTCGAAAGGGCACTGGCAAAACCGGAAGTTATTTTTGCGCGGACGCTTGGTGCGGTGAAATCCTGCCGCAACCCCTTCACGGGCATGGGAAATGCCGTTCGTTCGAGGCAGGCCGTAGTCCGGATGAATCCTGCTTTGAAATCCACGGCCAGGGTGCTAATCTTGATGCCGTGATGACAATTCAGCCGGGACTTTTGGAAAAAGCGGTCGAACGACTGAAATCCGAATTTCAGCCGGAGCAAATCTGGCTGTTCGGCTCGCACGCTTGGGGCACACCCACCGAAGACAGCGATGTGGACTTGATGGTCATTGTGCCCTCCAGCAACGAACGCCCCATCCGCCGGATGCAACGAGCTCAACGATGTCTGCGCGGAATCGGCTTCGCCAAAGATGTGCTGGTCAACACCCGGTCTGAATTTGACCGCTACCGGCATTTGACCGCCTCCCTCTCGCACAAGATCTTTGAACAGGGGCGAAAACTCTATGGATAGGTCGGCGGCTGAACTCTCCCGCGCCTGGCTGCTCAAGGCGCACAGCGACCTGCATACCGCCCACCAAATCGGCAGCCTGCCGGAAGGACATCTTGATGCCGGCATTTACCACTGCCAGCAGGCCGCCGAGAAGAGCCTGAAAGGGTTTCTGATTTTTCATGGGAGCCCGTTCGAGAAAGTCCACGACCTTGGCAAGATCATCGAGCGGGCCGTTGGCATCAATCCCGCCTTCCGGCAGCACGAGGACGCCGCCGACGCTCTGACGCCCTATTCGGTGGCCTACCGTTATCCTGACGAACAAGGTTTTCTTGAGCCGTCCCGCGAAGAATTCGATGAAGCCTTGCAACATGCCCAAACCATTTACGATTTCGTGTTGAAACTGCTCCCGGCAGACGCGCGGCCATGAGTCACATGCCGGCGCCCATGAAATCCAAAACAAAACGCGTCCTGGACCTGCTCCGCGCCTTCGAGTCGCCCAACATGCTTCGCATCGAGCCGGACGGCTCCTGGCCCATTGTCTGGGCACGCGCCAAAGGAACGCGCGTGTGGGACGCCGACGGCCGCTCCTATCTTGACTTGACAGCGGCCTTCGGCGTGGCCGCGGCGGGCCACGCCAACCCGCGCGTCGTCGCCGCCGGGCGGCGGCAGTTGGGCCTGCTGGCGCACGCCATGGGCGATGTCCATCCCCACGCGCCCAAGGCGGCCCTGGCGCGCGAGTTGAGCCGCCTGACTTTTGAACGCTGGACCGGCGGGCGTTTCACCGGCAAGACCATCTTCAACAACTCCGGTTTCGAGGCCGTCGAAGCCGCTCTCAAAACCGCCCTCCTGGCCTCGGGACGCCGGGGCATTGTGGCCTTCACCGGCGGCTATCACGGGCTGGGTTACGGCGCCCTCAACGCCACCCACCGCCCCTTCTTCCGCGCGCCCTTTCTATCGCAGTTGGGGCGCTTCGGCCGTTTCGCGCCCTTTCCAAGGAGCGACGCCGATTTGCCGCCCTTGCGCGCGCGCCTCAAAACGTTGCTGGGCGGCCAAGCCATCGGCGCGGTCGTGGTCGAGCCGATCCAGGCCCGCGGCGGCATCAACGTTCCGCCGCCGGATTTCTTGCCGCTGTTGCGCCAGTTGTGCGACCAACATGGCGCCTTGCTCGTCCTGGACGAGATTTACACCGGCTTTGGCCGGACGGGAAGATGGTTCGCTTGCGAGGAGAGTGGGACCCTGCCGGATGTGATCTGCCTGGGCAAGGCGCTGACGGGCGGATTCCCGCTCTCGGCCTGCGTCGGGCGCGCGGATATTATTGACGCCGCCTGGCCGCCCTCGACAGGCGAGGCCATTCACACCAGCACCTTCCAAGGCCATCCCGTCGGCTGCGCCATGGCCCTGGCCCAGATCGCCGAAATCCGCTCCAAAGAACTGCCCCGGCGCGCGGCCGGGTCGGGCCGCTTTCTGCTCGACGCCCTGCGGACGGAAATTTCCCTCCCAGGCCATCGCATCGAAGTCCGCGGACGCGGCTTGATGGCCGGTTTGGAGATCAAGAACGACCCCCGCCTGGTCATGCGGGTCATCAAAGATATGTTGCGGCGGGGATTCATCCTCCTGCCCGAAGGCGCGCGCGGGGAGGTGATCAGCTTCACCCCGCCGCTGACCATCAGCCGCCCGGAACTGGCCGCCACCGTCTCCGCCTTGAAGGAATCGCTGGCGTGAAGCTGTCCGAGATCAAACTCCTCCTGGCCCAGCGCGGCTTGAAATTGACCAAGTCGCTCGGCCAAAACTTTCTGCACGACCAAAACCAGCTCCGGCGAATCCTCCGCGCGGCGGAGGTCGGGCCGGCGGACAAAGTCCTGGAAATCGGCCCCGGCCTCGGTCCCTTGACCGCCTTGCTGGTCGAGCAGGCGGGTGCGGTCCTGGCCATCGAGAAGGACCGGCGGCTCTTTGATTATCTGGCGCAAAGGTTTTCGACGGTGTCAAACCTCAAATTGATTCACGCCGACGCCTTCCAGTATCTGCGCGAAAATCGCCGCTGGGGCGGTTGGAAGCTGGCGGCCAATCTGCCCTATTCGGTGGCCTCGCCGCTGCTGGTGGAACTGGCCCAAGCCGCCGAACCGCCCGACCGCCTGACGGCCACCTTGCAATTGGAGGTCGCCCAACGCATCGCCGCCCCCGCCGGCAGCGAGCATTACGGCGTGCTGGGTTTGCTGCTGGGCCTGCGCTACCAGTCCCGCGACTGGTTCAAGATTCCCGCCTCCTGTTTCTTTCCTGCCCCGGGAGTGGATTCGGCCTGCGTCGTTTTGGCGCGCCGGACCGAACCGCTGCTGCCGCCGCCCTTGCACGCCACGTTCACCAAACTGGTCAAGCGCGGCTTCTCCCAACGGCGCAAAATGATGTTCAAACTCTTGAAACAAGACTGGCCGCAGGACGCCTTGCGCCGGGCCTTTGCCCAAGCCGGCCTGGCCCCGCAAACCCGCGCCGAGGATGCCAGCCTGGAACAATTCGCCCTCCTGGCCCAAATTGTCTCCCAATGACCGAGGAAATATTCGACATCGTCAACGAATGCGATGAAGTCATCGGCCGGCTGCCGCGCACGCAAGTCCATCGCCAGGGCCGCAAACACCGGGCCGTCCACGTCCTGGTCTTCAACGCCCGCGGCGAGGTGTTCTTGCAAAAACGCTCGCTCACCAAGGACACCTTTCCCGGCGCCTGGGATTCCTCCGCCTCCGGCCACCTGGAGAGCGGCGAGGACTACGACGATGCCGCCGTGCGGGAGCTGCGCGAGGAGTTGGGGCTTGTTGTTGGCTCGCCGCCACGGCGCCTCTTCAAGCTCCCCGCCTGCGAGGCGACCGGCCAGGAATTCGTCTGGGTTTACCGGCTGGAATCGGAGGGGCCTTTCGTCTTGCACCCCGGCGAGATCGAACGCGGCGAGTGGTTCGCGCCGGACCGCATCGCCCAATGGCTCAAGGAGCGTCCCAGCGACTTTGCCGGCAGCTTCCCGCTGATCTGGCGCAAGATCAACGCGCCGCCCGCTTGAGATGCTGGAAGGCGCATGACAAAAATCTTCCCCTTCCTGGTAGGGCAGAGCTGCCGCTCTGCCCTGAACTCTTGGGCGGCGCAGCAGAGACTGTCTCAAAACTCAGACCATTTTTTTTGAACAATTTATTTGACTGAGCGTCTAACTGCGTATGGCTCAACCCATCGCTCCTGATTACGGACAACAATTCCTCTTCCCCCCGG
>Ga0326727_10003391_pt1 | contig 51043 bp, 43 predicted proteins | sample MB2enrmetagenome_FD_207643 | JGI IMG/M metagenome (GOLD analysis project Ga0326727, IMG submission 207643) | Lab enriched peat soil microbial communities from McLean, Ithaca, NY, United States - MB29MY | ecosystem: Environmental > Terrestrial > Soil > Wetlands > Peat | place: USA: New York...
GCCGAATCCTGGCGCTTTTACTGCCGCACATTTGAACGTGCCGCGAATTTTATTCACAACCAAAGTCGCGAGCGCCTCACCCTCCACTTCTTCAGCAATGATCAACATGGGTTTGCCCAGTCGCGTAACTTTCTCCAGCAACGGGAGGAGATCATTCAGCGACGATATCTTTTTCTCATGAATCAGAATGAGAGGGTCTTCCAGAACACACTCCATCCGGTCCTGATTCGTCACGAAATAAGCCGACAGATATCCGCGGTCGAAGCGCATGCCTTTGACCACCTCAAGCTCGGTCGCCATGGACTTCGCTTCTTCAACCGTCACGACTCCGTCCCGGCCGACCTCTTCAATGGCCTTGGCCAGCAGATCGCCGATTTTTTTGTCGCCGTTCGCGGAAATCGTGGCGATGTTCTCGATATCCTTGTTCCCTTTCACGCTTTTGCTCATGCGTTTGATTTCTGCAACCGCTTTGTCCACGGCAAGATCAATTCCCCGTTTCACCGCTATGGGATTGGCGCCTGATGCTACGTTTTTGAGGCCTTCCCGAAAAATGGCCTGGGCGAGAATCGTGGCTGTCGTCGTGCCGTCCCCGGCGATATCGGAGGTCTTGCTCGCCACTTCGCGAACCATGCGTGCACCGATATCCTCTTCCTTGTTCTTGAGCTCGATATCCTTGGCGACTGTGACGCCATCTTTAGTAATGATGGGGGATCCGTATTTTTTCGAAAGCATCACGTTTCGTCCGCGGGGACCCAACGTGACTTTTACCGTGTTGGCCAGTGTGTTTACGCCACGAAGAATGACGCTTCGGGCATCTTCACTGAAAATCAGTTTCTTACCGGGCATAGATCTATTCCTCCTTCCGAATTAGAAGGACGTATTTAATATCTGAGCGCGCTGATGTCAAGCAGCTTTAGCATCTACGATTCATCGTCGGAATTGGTATCGTGATCCGTATCGCAATCGTAATTAGAAGTCGCCCCGCCAAATACGGATTTGCGACTCCGATTCCGAGAGAGCAAAGAAACCCGCTTTTTTATCTGATCCTTTTTTCAGAAGTGGTATACAAAATAGATGCTAGCCTAACAGATGGAGAGAGATTTGGAATCCGCCCGCTTCCCACTACCCACTGCCCACCATCGACAGGCAGCGATCCTCCTATTCTTCTTGGCCCTGATAGTGCCGGCTTTTTCACTCCAGGCCGAAGATAAAAAAGAGGAGCGGATACGCACAGAGATTCCCTATCGTGATGGGACGGTAATCATGCTTTCGGACACGCAGGAAGTCATTTCCAAAACCCTGTACCACGCCAAAGGGCATGTGCGGATAACATACCAGGACTTCGACGTAACCGGGGAAGAAGCCGAGTACGACAAGGAAACTGGGCGGGGATATATCTCCGGGAACACCCGGTTTGTGCAGAAACAGCAATGGTTGACCTGTTCCCGAGCGGAATTCAACTTCGCTGTCCAGACAGGCGTCTTCTACGAAGCATCGGGCTATCTAGACCGGCAGTTTTTGATCTCCGGCCACAAGATTCTCAAAACCGGACCCGACACCTACCAGATTGAAGAAGGGCTGGTCACCGCTTGTCAAGAAAAAAGGCCGAAATGGAGATTTCGGGCTTCCAGCATGGATATCGAAGTGGACAACACAGCCCGCATGCACAATACGATTTTTGAGATCAAGGGCATTCCTGTCATTTATTTCCCTTACGTCGTGATGCCCATGGAGAAAAGGCTGCGCAGCAGCGGTTTCATGCCATTTCATACCGGGAGTTCGACAACCAAAGGGCGAGAATTCAGCGACGGCTACTACCAGACGCTTGGGAGGAGTGCCGATGCGACGGTCTATGCCGACTACTTCAGCCTGCGCGGGCTTGCAGTGGGAGGCATTTTCAGGGCAAGGCCCAATCCGACAACACGCCTCTACCTGCAAGCTTACGGGATAGAGGACAAGCTCAATCAGGGAGGAGTGGAACTGAACGTTGATGGCGAGTCGCAGCTCCCGGACGACTGGCGGGCCGTTGCCAGGGTCAACATCACCTCGAATTTCACCTTTCAGCAGGCATTTGCCGACAGTTTCACTGCGGCAACGGTCCCCCAGCAACTCGCGTCGGCGTTTTTAACACGGGATCACGACAGCTTTTCCACGAATATCGCCTTTGAGCGCGACGACGTTGTTTTCCCGACCCGCGACCTGGTTGTCAAAAAAATCCCGTCCTTGGAGTTTCTCTCGCTCGGAATGCCTCTCGGTAATTCACCCTTTGTCCTCAGTTTCCAAACGTCGCTGGATGGAATGTCCCGCACCGACAGCACGATGCAGACGCAGCTGGTTCAGAGGCTGGATTTCTATCCGCACCTGATGCTGCGGCTCCCTTCCTTCGAAGGTTTTTCTCTCATCCCTTCGTTCGGAGTTCGGGAAACCTATTACGGCGCCCAGCTTTCGGACGATCCGAGCGCCGGAACTGTGAATCGCGCCTTGCACCGCCGTTATGCCGACTTTAGCCTGGAATTGAAAACGCCCGTTCTGGAGCGGGATTTTGCCTCTTCATGGTTTGGAGAAATGCAGAACACGGTGGAACCCTTTGTGACGTATCGTTGGATCCACGGGATTGATGATTTCAGCAACATCATCCGTTTCGACGAACAGGATGCGATCGCGGATACAAACGAGCTCGAATACGGGATCATGAGTCGCTTTTTCCGAAATCGCTCGATAGGAGGAGGCAATTCTGAAAACCAGGAGTTCATGTCCTTCGGCCTTATACAAAAATATTACTTCGATCCCACCTTTGGCGGAGCTTTCGAACCCGGCCAATCCAACTCGTTCTATCCATTGGATACCGTGACCGGTTTTTATCAGACATCGACTTTGAGCAACCTGGCACCGATCAGTGCTGTTTTTCAGCTCTCTCCCCAAAACGCGACTCACAATGATTTCAGGGCGGATTTCGATCCGACGCTTCAGCGTTGGCGCAACGAAAGCCTTGCCACCGTCTGGCTGCTGAAAAACTTCTACATTTCAGGCACATTCTTCAGACAGGCGCCGGAAGCGGGTATCGCTGCCAGCAACACCCTCCAAGGACAATTCCGTTACGGCTTGCCCGATCGGGGTCTCGGATCCAGCTTCACTCTTAGCTATAATCTCAAAACCGGCCAATTACTGAACAGCAACACCCGGGTAAACTATACTTGGGACTGTTGCGGTGTGGCATTGGAATTCAACCAGTATGACCTGGGGGTCCGGGTTGAATCCAAGTTCAGCTTTTCGTTTATGCTGAAAGGGATCGGCAACTTCGGAAACCTGAAGCGCCCCCAAAGTCTGTTTTGAGCTCGGAACTTACGGAATAGACGAAAGAAGCTACCCCTGTGCAGACGGCATATATCTCGGCCGGATCCAATCTTGGCGATAGGAAGAGGAACCTTGAATTTGCGCTGACCTCTCTCGCAGAGAAAACCGTCGTCAGAAAGGTGTCCTCATATTTCGAGACGGAACCAGTCGGATATTTGAATCAACCTTGGTTCTTGAACCTGGCCGTCGGACTTGAAACTCCCCTGGACCCTTCGGGACTGCTGAAGCTCTGCAAGAGCATTGAGGATTGCTGCGGCAGATTCAGGACATTTCCCAATGCGCCGCGCACTCTTGACTTGGACATCCTCTTCTTCGGGGACGTTGCGCTAAACGAGGAAGGTCTGACCATTCCGCATCCACGTCTGACGGAACGTCGGTTTGTCCTCGAACCTTTGGCGCAAATCGCGCCCGGTTTAATCCATCCTGTATTGAAAAAATCAATTCAAACTTTGCTGCAAGCGTGTCCGGACACTTCTGAAGTTAGGCTAATGAGGGATTGACCCTGATTCGACATGCCCGACGAGCAACTGCCAAGACGCACAGGACGCGAAGCTGCGCGAAGAATATCTTTGAGCTCCTTTGAGGTCTTTGCGGCTTGGAGCTCTTTTGTCATTGATCTTGTTGTGTATGCATCCTGCATTTGCTTTATGTTATGATACAGTCATGGTTAATCATACGAATGTATATGGCCGATGTATTCAAAATGAGAAGTGCGAAGGTTTTTCGGCCTAGGAGGATTCCAAGCTTGTCCATGCGTTCCCGCAAACTGTTCACGAAGTTTGTTCTAGCTTGCTTCCTCACCCCGGTCCTGCTTCTTCAGGGTTGGGCCGGCCCCCTGGAAACCATCCAGACAAAAATCGCTCAATACTTGCGGCGGCCGGGAGTCAGATCCGCCTCGTGGGGCATGCAGATTCTGGATCCGGCTACCGACAAAGTCCTGATGGAAGTAAATCCTGACAAGACTTTTCTTCCCGCCTCTGTGTTGAAAGTGGTCACCACTTCAACCGCTCTGGAAAAGCTCGGGGCTGATTTCAGGTATCGCACAGGCGTTTATACCAATGGTTCAGTCGAGCCCGACGGCACGGTGTCGCAGGATTTGATTCTTGTGGGACGCGGCGACCCCAATCTGACCGACCCCTATGGTGAACTGCTCGAAAAGCCGGCGTTTCAGGAGCTGGCCGAGAAGCTGCAGGGCGCGGGGATCAAGAGGATCAAAGGAGACATCGTAGGAGACGACAGCTATTTCGATCTGAGAAGCTACGGCAAAGGATGGTCGGCGGCCGACCTCAAATCCGTCTACGGCGCTCCGATCAATGCCTTGAGCATCAACAACAACGTCCTATGGGTTCACGCTCACCCCGGGGGGGCCCGCAACAAGCTTGTCAGTGTTGAGGTGGAACCGCGGACTTCCTACTTTCATATCCGAAACCTGGGAGTAACAGGCAGCCGGCGCTCGAAACGCACTTTGAATGTCAGATTGATCCCTAACACGAGGACCATCGTGGTTTCCGGTGTCCTTCCTTTGGCTCAGACTCACAGTCATTATGTTCTCCTGGAAAAGCCGGCCGAAGTGGCGGCGACCATGCTTAGGGAAGAGCTGGAGAGGCATGGGATAGCAGTCCGAGGCAGCATTTCGGCGTTTCATCAAGGGGAGATCCCGAACGAAGACCGGCAGAACTGGAGCCTTCTGGCGGAACACCAGTCCCCTCCATTGATTCGCGCTCTCCAGATCATCAACAAGAGAAGCCAAAACCTGCATGCCGAGATGTTGCTCCGAACGCTTGGAGCCGAATTCAAGGGGCAGGGGACCAACGAAGCCGGCCTTGAAGTGGTAAAGGATTTTCTGGTGGAAGCAGGCGTTGACAGCGAAAAGATCCGGCTGAACGACGGCTGTGGATTGTCGCGGGAAAATCTGATTACCCCCCGGTTTCAGACTTCCCTGCTGCAATTCCTGTCGAAGCGTCCCTATTTCGATCTGTTCTTGAACACGCTCGCAGTCAGCGGAACGGACGGCACACTGCGAAACCGGATGTCGGCTACAGAGGTCCGGGGATCCGTTCACGCCAAAACCGGCACGCTGAACGGCGTGAACACTCTCTCCGGGTACATGACGACGAAGTCGGGGCGCAATCTCGTGTTCAGCATTTTTGCCAACCACGTCAATGCCGCCGCGCGTGTCAAAAGGACTATCGACGAAATCTGTTCCCTTTTCGTCAATCTCTACTGATGAGCATCCGGGTGCTTTTTTTTGCCTCACTTGCGGATATCGCGGGAACGCGGGAAACAACCGTGGATGCGGCTGCTGTCACCGACATAGCCTCGGTTTTCGACAAGTTCGCCAGAGAATCCCCATCTCTTGAAAAATACCGCTCATCTGTTCTTTTTGCGTTGAATTCCGAGTTCGCCCGTCCTGGGTCCCAGGTCCGGGATGGCGACGAAGTCGCCTTTTTCCCGCCGGTCAGTGGAGGATAGCGTGTTCCGTCTGATACGGGAACCGATCGACGTTCGAAGGGTTGCCGAAAGCATCCAGAAGCCGGAGGATGGGGCAGTTGTCGTCTTTGAAGGAGCGGTGCGCAACCATTCTCAAGCAAAGGCCGTGCGTTTCCTTGAATACGACGCCTACGAATCCATGGCTTTGAAAAAACTCGAGGAGATTGGCTCCCGCGCGAAGGACAAATACGATATCCGCGCTATCGCCATTGTGCACCGGCTGGGACACATGGATATCGGGGAATTGAGCATTGTCATTGCGGTAGCGTCCGCCCACCGTGGCCCGGCCTTCGACGCATGCCGTTTTGCGATCGACACGATCAAAGAAATCGTGCCGATCTGGAAGAAGGAATTTTACGAAGACGGCGAGGTTTGGATCGAAGGCGGCCATTAGAAATTACGGATGACGACTTAAAAGCCGGCTTCAATTCGCAATTCGTAATCACAATTCATGGCGGTGCTCGAGAGCCTTCGACATCGTCACTTCATCCGCAAACTCCAGATCGCTTCCCACCGGGATGCCCAACGCGATACGGCTCACCTTGACACCGATGGGTTTCAAAAGCTTGGCAAGATAGATCGCGGTGGCCTCACCCTCCACGTTGGGGTTGGTCGCCAGTATGATCTCACGCACATTCCCCTCTCTCAACCGCTCCAGCAGGTTCTTGAGCATAAGGTCCTCAGGACCCACTCCGTTGATCGGTGAAAGGACCCCGTGCAAAACGTGGTACTGCCCATGGAATTCCCGGGTCTTTTCGATTGCCAGGATGTCGTTGGGTTCCTCGACGACGCAGATGATCTCGCTCGATCGACCGGTGTTATTGCAGTAGTTGCAGGGATCCCGGTCTGAAAAGTTGTTGCACCGGGAGCAGTACAGGATTTTGTCCTTCACATCCAGAATGGCCTGGGTCAAGCGTTCGGCCTCTTCTCTGGGTCGCCGCAACACACTGTATGCCAGCCGCTGAGCGCTCTTCGGGCCAATGCCCGGAAGTTTGCGAAATTCGTCGATCAGTTTCTCGATTGGCTCCGCGTAGTCGCTCATGAATCCATTTTTTTGGCTTTTACCGGCCCGGGGAAAACATCAAGGAAAGACCTTATCACCGGCTCTTTTTTAACTTTTTCCAGAAGATCGCTTTCTCCAGACAACTCGTTCCCGCCGTCCTCACGATTTGAAGAATTCACGACAGGCTTCGGCTCCTGTTCCCCGATCATGACCTCAACCTTGGTGCCCAGAACCTTGGAGGCGGCCTGCGCGATATCGGGGAGATTCTCCTTTATCTGCCGGCGGACAAATTCACCCGTGTTTCCGGGTTCGAGAATCACCCGACCGTCTTGAATTCGGGCTCCCGCCAGGTTTTGAAGGCAGGATTCCAGCGCTTCCCTTCCGACCGCGCCGGCGATCCGGAACAGAAGTTCCCTCGGGTCCTGTAGCGCAGCTGTGGGTTCGATTGCAGGATGAGAAACCGAATGCTCCGTTTCCACCGCACTGTTTTTTTCAGGCTTGGGCGGAGGGGGCGCGACTGCTTTCGGGTCGGGACTCTGGCGAGTCGTTCGAAGATTAGCCGCGGGTCCCGGTTTAGGCGCGCCGCCTGGAGGCTGTGTGCTTCCTCCGGCCATCGCCGAGAATTCGGCAACGAGGTCCTCGAGCGGGCGCAGTTTCGCTATCTGGGCCAGCTCTATCAATCCCATTTCAAGCTGAAACCGGACCTGGGTCGCATATTTCATCCCGGTCTCGATCTTTTGAAATGCATCGAACAGCCGCAACAGGTCCTCCCGCGAGAAAAGCTCAGCCTGCTCCCGCAACTCCGGGAGGAGACTCTCGGGAATACCCAAGAGTGCGGGGTCCGCAATTCCTGCTTTCAGTACCATTAAATTGCGGAACTGGCCCGATAGGCGCCTGCAGAAATTGGTGAGATCCTGCCCGGCTTCCACCAGGTCTGCAACGATCTTCAGGAGAGCCGGCAAATCGGTCGCTGCTATTGCGTGCACTGTTTGACTCAGCACTTTGGGAGCCACTAACCCGAGAAGCGTCGTAACGTCCTCGTCCCGAACTTCATTGCCGCTGAATGCTATCACCTGGTCAAGAGCGGACATGGCATCCCGCATGCTTCCGCCGCTGGAAAAAACCACCTGCTCGAGAGCGCTCTTGCTGATTTGAATATTTTCCGCGTCCGAGATATCGCGCAGTCGCGACAAAATCAGGGGGTACTGGATCAGCTTGAAGCTGTATTGCTGGCAGCGCGACAGAATCGTTGCTGGAATTTTGTGATACTCGGTCGTCGCAAGGATAAAGACGACATGCGGCGGCGGTTCTTCCAATGTCTTCAGCAGGGCATTGAAAGCTTCCACCGTAAGCATGTGCACTTCATCGATAATGAAAATTTTGTGTCGGTCGCGCGCAGGGTTGTACCGTGCCTTTTCTTTCAGTTCCCGTATCTCGTCGATCCCACGGTTTGAGGCGGCGTCAATCTCGAAGACATCCATGCAATTGCCGGCCGCGATCTCCGTGCAAGCCACACAGCTGCCGCAGGGCTCGCCCGGTTTCCCTTCATGGCAGTTTAAGGCCTTCGCCAGGATCCGGGCTGTTGTAGTTTTTCCGCTTCCGCGGGGTCCGGAAAACAGAAAGGCATGGGCGACCCTGCCGCTCTCCAATGCATTCAACAGGGTACGGGAGACGTGTTCCTGTCCTACGAGATCACGGAAATTTTGGGGGCGCCATTTGCGAGCAAGAACTTGATATTGCATAAATTTGATATTGCATAAAAGAAGGGCCGAGCCTCGGGGATCCTGTTGCACATATAGCTGACCTCTTAATGCTGCTTCCTTCCGGACCTGACATGGTTCGAGGGTTATATTGCACAGGGCCCGAGACCCGTCACGGCTTTTTTGAGCCGAGGGTTCATGTTACGGCAGTTGGTAGCGGCAGTCAACCTTAGTCGGCAGTCTGCAGTCTGCAGTCTGCGGTAAAGCCGCGGTGGTAAGCAGCCAAAGTGAATTCTGCTATAGAGTTATAACTAGCTCGAAAAAACCAACTTTAACGATAGGCAGAATAGCTGCCGACGGACACAACGGGGATTGACTAACCTCTTAAGATAGGAATTGCTTCGCCGGCAGGTCATTTTGTGCCATTCATGCTGTTTTTAAAGAAGATGGCTTCCCGGCGCCGAACCTGGTCTGTGGCATGACGGCCAAGGTTGATGGCGCAACCGCGTGGTTGAGGTTGTTCGGCATCATCAAGAAGAACTCGATTCTTCAGGTCGAATATACCAACACACTGCGTGCACAAGGGATGGAAAGGCACGAAGCCATGTTTGCAGCCAATCACGGGCGGTTCCGCCCCATCCTGATCAGGCATCGCGAGCGTTGCAGGGATGCTTCCGATGGCTTTCGGCCGGATTGGGTTTGCGCGCATCGATGGCCGTCACTGTCCTTGCCCCTTGCTGACGTTGTTGGTGAGTCCGGTTACCTATTCCCTCTTCGATGACCGAGGAATTCTTCCAATGTTTGCGGTCGGCTGGCCATGAAGAGGCTGTGTCGGCCGCGGAAGAAAACGCCGTCCAATCCATTCCCGTCTGTCGGACGACTCGAGCCGTCCGGCATTCATCCTTCACACTGACAGCGGCAGCTTTTCCTAAGGCGTCCTCCCGGCGATTAAATCGAAAAAAACTCCGGTGCAGGTATTGTCATGCCGCAAGGCATGGTGTAGAGTTCCGCCTTGGTTGTAGGGCTCCGCTCCAATGGACGAAAACCAAAAACCGACCGAACCGATCACGAGACCAATGTTACCAAAAACTTCTTTCCGCCTTCTCTGCGCCGCATGCGGTCTGGCGGTTATTCTAGGTTTTGCGCTACGGACTGATTCTCAACCGTTACAAAGCTCTCAATCCTCGTTGAAGCCTGAGAATCCGATATCCGTCCTCGCCGGAAACACGCTCTTTGCCGTTTATGGGCGGGCATTCAATGTCGCCCCGGTGCTCGGGCACCTTGGAACGTACACCGGTTTCGAGGACATGGACAAGGATATCCAGCCCTGGATTCGGGATATCAAAAAACATAACGACAAAAAAGGTGTCATCCCGGCGGTCCACCTCATCTATGCAATGGCAATCCCATGCAAACCACACGACGATTGTTTGCTGTACCTGGAAGGAATGACCAAGGATCTGGTCGGCACCTATATTGAGCCGGCGGCGAAGCGCGGATGGATGGTTGTGCTCGACACCCAGATTGGAAAATCCAATCCCGTTGAACAGGTGAAGCGCATGATCGACAAAGGATATCTGAAATACGAAAACGTGATTGTCGCTCTCGATCCCGAATTCCGCGTGTACCCAGGGAGGAAAACGCCGGGAAGGCCAATCGGCACACTCAAAGCCTCACAGATCAATGACGTCCAGAAAATGCTGGACGATTACGTCAGAGATCAAAAACAGTCGAAGAAGAAAATTTTGATGGTCCATCAGTTTGGCGACGCGAACGTCAAGGACGGCGTCCCCTTCATGATTGAGAACAAAAGAGATCTCAAAACGTTTGATAATGTCGATCTGGTCATAGACGTGGACGGCTTTGGGAAGCAGCCGGTGAAGGTGACGAAGTACAACAGAATGACGGACAGCAAAGTCTATCCCTTTATCAAGTTCCGCGGAATCAAAGTATTTTTCCCGAACCAATGGGAGAAGCACGGCCATTACGACAAGCCTCCGTTGAACATGGATCAGATATTCGGGGTTGAACCGGCCCAAAAAGGTCCGAAGATGCAAACGAAGCCAGACGTGCTCATCATCTGCTGAGATTCCTTGTCGTTCGATTACCTGCCGGAGGGACCCGCGGTGGGGGAAAATGAAAGTGAACAAAAACGCGTCGCCTGCCTAAGGTGCCGTTACTACCAGGTCACCTGGGATCCGCAACAGCCCTATGGATGCCGTGCTCATGGGTTTAAAACGCACCGGAATCCATCCGCGATTGTCTTTGAGAGTTCCGGCTTTGAATGCCGGCTGTTTGAGGAGCGAGTCGGCAGCAGGCAGTGCTTGTGACAGCGCTCGTAGCTTGAGAAGAAACCCTTAGCATGCTCAACACGTGGCGGCGGCCGAGTTTCTACTGATCCAACCGCGAAGCAAGGATGCCTTGGAGGCGCTTGGCGTCACGTCTCAAGTGAATTGTCTTGCCGCTCCGGACGTACACGAGGCCCGGCTTGGCTCCTCTGGGCTTCTTCACATCCTTGATATGCGCCATGTGCACTTCCGCGTTCCCGGCATCTTTCAATCTGGAAAAATGCACAGCCAATTCACAGGCTTCCAGCAACGATTTTTGAGGCGGGTCCGGGCGGCCCTCGGTACGCAGAACGACATGGCTCCCGGGATAGCCCTCCAGGTGGAAGAAAAGATCGTTGCCTCGTGCCAAACGTGTTGTCAGATAATCATTCCCCTCATCATTGCGCCCCACCCAGATTTCCAATCCATCCTGAGTCCGGTATCTCTTCGGGAGAAGGCGAGCGGGGATTTCCCTCTTCTGAACTGACTGAGACGGCGTTATTGCGGCCTTCCGCCCGGAGGCATGCCGTTGGATCAAGCGACGAAGTTTCGGTTCGGATTCCATGGCCTGTAGAGACTGGATATCGGGCAGATCGCCGGAAGTTGCTTTCCTCAACCGCTGATCCAGCAAATCCAGTTCTGACCTTGCCAAGGCGAGGTCCTCCAATTGTTGTTCGATCATCTTCACGCCCCTCGTTTCCTTTTGATAGCGGGCGAAATAGGATTCGAGGTTGGAGGCCGGCGAAAGCCTCGGATCCAAGGGAATTTCGAGGGTCTCTCCCGTCTGGTAGTCCGTTGCCTTCACGATTTCATCGCCTGGACGGATGGCATGCAGCACGTTTTTCAGCAACTCCCCTCGACGCTTATGGGTTTCCGCTTCCCTGGCGGCTCCAAGGTCCTCCTGCAGGTTGATGGCTTTGCGATCGAGAAATGATCTCTCCTTTTTCAGCGCCTGTTCAATTCTATGCACCAGCAGTTCCGCCTCGCCCTTCCGTTCCAGCTGACGATAAGTCTGTCCAATAGCTTCAAGGTATTCCTGGTCGGGCAAGAGTTCCCAACGGTCGACTCCCTCATTCGGTGCCGTTCCATGCGGATCTGTCCAGTCCTCCCCTATCCTCAGCTCGCGCCGGGTCTCCTCCAGCGAACGCATCGAGTGGACGAGTTTCCCTCCGGAGTCTAGCAGATAGAGATTGCTGCGGGCTCCGAGGATGGAAAAGATCAATAAATAACCGTCGGATCCCCTCTGGAGGCGCAGTCCGAGCTGTCGGTTCATGCCGGAGAGATCGATTCCTGCCAGGGAGTTTCCGGGCAGATGCGCACGCAGGTATTCGCAAAAGGATCCTGCCGAGCTGGATGGTCCAGACGGATCCGTCAAACAAATTCGTGCATACTCCGGCTTGCTCGAAATCAGCACGTGCGACTTAACTGCCGATCTTTCGAACACCAAAACCACTTGTTGCTCTTCAGGCTGCACGACTCGCCGGAGCGTGGCCCCTGTCAGCCCTTCCTGGAGTATCCGAGCCACACGCCGCAGCTCGCACAAACTTAGCATCGCTCCTCCGCAGCTCAAAAATCGGAGATCAGGATAGCACATACAGGGATGCAGGGATGCAGGATGCAGGTCACGGGATCTTGAATCCTGTATATAATGCACCGGGTTGGGGAAATGGCGAGAGCAGGCACAATGGCAGGCTATGCGAAATGGAAATGGGGGGGCGGGGCGGCGATAATTCTAGCCTTCATTCTTCTGTGGGATCCCTTCCATCGCGCTATCTTTTCAGCACACCTTGCATTGTCGTTTCAAAAAGTGGCATCCGGCGCAACTGGTCAAGGCCTTCCCGTCAAAGAAATCAAAGTTCGTCGCCAGTTCCTCGGGCAGGATTATGAAGCCCTTGTCTACCATCCTGCAGAATACGCGGCCCGCCGGGCTGTCATTCTTGTACCCGGACTCAGCGAGCTCGGCTGCTACCATCCGAGGCTCGTTGCATTAGCGCGCTTCCTGGCCGACCAGGGCTTGCTGGTCATCACGCCGGACATCCGGGAATTCCGGCAATTTCAGATCTCGGCGGAACCCATTGACCAGATTCTGTTCTGGTACAGGCAGACGCCCGGCCTGGAGGGCGGAGCAAAGGTTCTAAAAACCGGGCTCGCCGGCATATCGTACTCCGGCACGCTTGCCCTGATTGCCGCGGCCAAACCCGAGATTCGCACCCAGGTCGGATTTGTGGTCGCCATTGGACCGTACAGCAGCCTGATCCGGTGCACGCGGGATTGGTTTGCTGCCGTGCCCGAGACAGCCGGGAGCGAGTATTACCCGACGAAATTTTATGCAAAGTGGATTGTGATGCTTGCTGCTCTGGATATGGTTGTCGATTCAAAGGAACGCCTTTTCCTACACGAAGTGCTTGATGATCTTCTGCTCCAAAAGAAAGTCCCGTCTGCCGGCAGCCGGATTTCTGCGGAGGGGGCGCGCTGGTATGCGCTGGCCACAATGCCGGCAAACCAGTCGGACCCGGAGCTTGCGCTCGAGATTGAAAAGCATTTAGTTCCTCGCATCTACCTTAAACTGGACCCTGGACAGACCCTGGACAAAATCCGCTGTCCCGTGTTCCTGGTGCATGGGGCCTACGATGATCTCATTCCTCCGGGAGAAAGCCTGGAATTGCACCGGAGAATCGCCGATTCCCACGTGCTCATCAGTCCGTTTCTAACCCACACCCACCCGACCGATACACCGCTTTCGGTCAGCCAGAAACTCAGCGCGGTCCTGGACACCCTGAGCTTCTGCTATCAGATTTCAAAAGTGATCCGGTGAACAGTTCGAGCAGCCCAGTCCCCGCGGGAAGACAGTCAATGTGTCGGGCCGGGGGCCCAAATCTCGCTTGGCGGATCCGAGGGCCGGAAAATCCTGCTTTTTCCATAGGAAAATAACTACGACTCAATTAAAATTACGACCCCTCGGGCTAACAGGGGTCAAAATGGCAACTCTATATGCGGTAGTTATGGCAGGTGGACGAGGCGAAAGATTCTGGCCTCTAAGCACCAACCGTCTTCCAAAACCCTTCATCCAGCTTCTCGGTTCCCATTCGCTGATCCAGCAGACCGTTTCGAGGATTCAACCGATTGTCCCGCTCGAACAGGTGTTCATTTCGATAGGGGCCGACCAGCTCGAAGTCGCGCGACAGCAACTGCCGCAAATCCCAGCTGAGAACTTTGTTGTCGAGCCTGTCGGCCGCGACACATCGGCCTGCATTGGTTTTTGCGCTCTCCACGTTGAACAGCGCGACCCCGAAGGAAATATGCTAGCCCTGCCTGCCGATCACTTCGTCAGCGACTCCGCTGGCTATATAAAAACAATTCAGACCGGGCTCGAAAACCTCGACGGAACCGCGGGCGTTACATTCGGGATTCCGCCGGCCCGCCCCGAGACAGGTTACGGATACATCTTGGCCGAGAAGCCGGCGGTCCGTGCGGATGCATGGCCGGTAGTCCGATTTGTCGAAAAACCCGATGCCCGGACGGCAGCTCAGTTCCTGGCTTCCGGGAACTATTTCTGGAACAGCGGAATGTTCCTCTGGAAAAATCGCACCCTGCTGGATCTCTTCCAGAGGCATATGCCCGAGGTCTATCGCGGTCTGTGTGAACTGCGGCCACTGCTCGCAAAGAGCGGTTCCGCTTCGGAAATGCGCGAAATCTTCTCTTCCCTGCCGCGCCTGTCGATTGACTTTGGGATAATGGAAAGGACTTCCGGGCTGCGGCTGGTTCCGGCACAGTTCATCTGGGACGATATCGGAAACTGGGCGTCTCTGGAAAGGGCGCTCCCTCCCGATTCCCTTGGCAACATCGCGCACGGTTCGCATGTCGCGCTGGATTCGACCGGGTGTGTCGTCTATGCCCAAACGGGAACGGTCGCAACTTTTGGAGTGTCGGATATCATTGTCGTGCAAGCTTACGGCAAAGTACTTGTCTGTTCTAAAGACAAAGCCGCGGACTTGAAACGGTTGGTTACGGCGTTAAGCCCCCAAGAGGGCTGATTGGAGATCTGGTAATGAGCGCAAAAGCAAAGAAAGTGGTGCTGGCTTACAGCGGGGGCTTGGACACTTCAATTATCATTCCCTGGCTGAAGGATAACTACGGCGCAGAGGTTATCGCCTTTGCCGCCGACATCGGCCAGGGGAGCGAACTGAGGGGGCTGGAAGAAAAGGCGATCAAGACCGGCGCCTCGAAATGCATCGTCGAGGACTTGCGGGAAGAATTTGTCTGCGAATTTGCGTTTCCGACTTTGAGAGCAGGGGCGATCTACGAAAGAAAATACCTTCTGGGGACTTCCTTCGCGCGTCCGCTGATTGCGCGAAGGCAGGTGGAAATCGCGGAACAGGAAGGCGCGGACGCGGTTTCACACGGCTGCACCGGAAAAGGAAACGACCAGGTGCGTTTCGAACTTACCTACAAGGCGCTCAATCCGAAACTGCGCATTATTGCACCCTGGCGTGAATGGGACATCAAATCCCGCGAAGACGAGATCGACTATGCTCACGACCGCAAGGTCCCAATTACCGCCACGAAGGAGAAAATTTACAGCGAGGACCGGAACCTGTGGCACCTCAGCCATGAGGGCGGGGTTTTGGAAAATCCGTGGGCCGAGCCGGAAGAGGGCATGTACGTTCTGACGGTCTCGCCCGAAAAAGCACCGGATAAACCCCAATACATCGAGATCGAATTCGAGAATGGAAATCCTATCTCGGTCGACGGCAAGAAATTGGGGCCGGTGGAAATCGTTGAGACACTCAACAAAGTCGGGGGAGTCCATGGAGTCGGACGCGTAGACCTCGTGGAAAACCGGCTCGTGGGCATGAAGTCGCGAGGCGTCTACGAGACTCCGGGTGGGACACTCCTCCTGGTGGCTCACCGCGAGCTGGAAAGCCTGACCCTGGATAAGGCGACCCTGCACTACAAGGACATCCTGGCGGGCAAGTATGCGGAACTCGTCTACAATGGGCAGTGGTTCACGCCCTTGCGCTACGCGATGGATGCTTTTATCGACACCATCCAGTCTCGAGTGACCGGGACTGTACGATTGAAGCTGTATAAGGGCAACGTGATAACCGCTGGCCGAAAGTCTCCCTATTCGTTATACCGCGAAGATCTGGCGACGTTCGCGGAGGACAGCGTTTACAACCAGAAAGAAGCGGAAGGCTTCATAAACCTGTTCGGGCTTCCAAACAAGGTTGAAGCGCTGCTCGATCTGGCGGGAGTACGCTCCACGATGTATCGCGACCGGAAATACAAAACATAGTCGCTGGCCGGCGGTCGGCAGTAAAGCGGGTGATTCGTCCTGCCCACTGCCGACTGCCGAGTAAAAACTGATATGGCAAGTACTACCGACATACCCTTCCACACCATCCCGCACCAGTCCGCACTGTTCTTGAATTATCTGGAATGCTCACCTGCCGCTCTGCGGTTTTACCAGCAAGCCCCGACGTTCGCGAGTCTCGAGAAGTCAATCCGGACCAGGCTCAATGGCGCGCGGCTTCCCAGACAGAAAGTCGCTGCCATTCTGCGACGGCAGAACAAAGGTTACGGTTGCGACCTTGAAACGCTGAAGCAAATCGACGAATTGGAAAATCCGGATTGTGTGGCCATCGTGACCGGGCAACAGGTAGGCCTTTTCACCGGTCCGCTTTATACGATTTACAAGGCGCTCACCGCAATACGCCTGGCCCAAAATCTGAGAAAACGCGGGATCCGGGCTGTTCCGGTCTTCTGGATGGAAACCGAAGACCACGATTTGGCCGAGGTGACCCGCAGAACCGTGCTCAAATCCGACTCGTCTCTGCAGAGCATTGATTTTCGGGATATCCTTTTCGACGAGTTGCCGGTTGGGTCCGTCGGATCGATCCGATTCCCGGAGAAGATAGCGCAGGGCGTGCAGAAGTATCTTGATTGCCTTCCAGACGGCATCGGGAAAGCGGAAACAAAAGCCCAGATCGAGGCTGCCTGCAGGCCGGGCACCAGCTTTGCGCAGTCATTTGCAGAGCTTCTGTCCCATATCCTGGCGGGACAGGGGTTGATGCTGTTTGATCCCCACGATCCGGAGGTGAAGCGGTTGAGCTCCGCGGTATTTCAGACCGCGCTCCGTGATGGGCGTGCGATTCGCACCGCTCTCGTTCGCAGAAACGGGGATCTCGAGAGCTCGGGGTTTCATTCGCAGGTGAATGTCCTGGACAATTCTACCGTCCTGTTCTTCATCGAAAATGGTGAGAGACGGGCTCTCGAACAAAGAGATTCGGGCTTTGGATTGAAGAACACCAACCGGACTTTCGGCCTGGACGAATTGCTGGATTATGCGGGCGAGGCACCCGAAAAATTCAGTCCCAACGTTCTGCTGCGCCCGCTGGTTCAGGACCATTTGTTTCCGACTGCGGCTTATGTGGGCGGATCAGCCGAATTAGCCTATTTTGCCCAGATTGAAGTCCTTTACGAAATGTACGATTGCCCCATGCCTGTTCTTTGGCCGCGCGACAGCTTCACTCTCATTGAACCGGAGATCGGAACGGAGATGGACCGGATGGGCATTGAGTTTCCGGACTGCTTCCAGGGGAAGCGCCATCTTGCTCAGAAGGCTGTCCATGCTTCTGGTTATTCTCAGGCCGCTGCGAACCTCGACTCGATGCAGGAGCGGCTGGATCGCGTTCTGACGGAAATCAAGCCGGAGCTGCAGGCGGTCGAAGCTCCGCTGGCGCAGGCGCTCGAAACGGCCCGGCGAAAGATATTGCACAACGTTCAGCATCTAAAGTCGCAGGTAACCCGATTTGAGGGCACAAGAAATTCTTCGATTTCGAACAGCGTTGACCTGGTGCTAACCCATTGTTACCCGAACTCAAATTTGCAGGAACGAGAACTGGGCATTTATCACTTTCTCGCTCGGTATGGTTCTTCTTTGCTGAATGACATCCGCTCCTTGATGGAGACCGGCAACTTCGAGCATCATGTGATTCGACTGTAACCCCGTCACCGGAATTTCAAAGAGGTGTCGCATGAGAACACGCTGGTGGATCCTCTCTTTCGCGCTGATCCTTGCGATTGCGGCTTCTCAAGCCGGCAATCGCAACACTTATCCCCTTCCGGAAGAACGGGGGACGGCAGGAACGCTTGCCGCCCTCGAGAAATTGCCGGTCTACGTGCGGGTGCTTCAGACAACGGCTCACCCGGATGATGAAAGCGCCGGCACATTGACCTGGCTTTCCCGCAAGTTCCACGCGGACACCGCCCTTTTCTGCCTGACTCGCGGGGAAGGCGGACAGAATATCCTTGGCAATGAAAAATACGAGGAGTTGGGACTGGTCCGAACGGGCGAACTGCGCGAAGCCTGCAAGTATTACGGGACGGATCCCTACTTCGGGAATGTCGTGGATTTTGGATTCTCCAAGACCGCTGAAGAGACTCTTTCCAAGTGGGGGCATGAATCGACTCTCGGAGACATGGTCCGTTTCATTCGCCGCTGGCGCCCCGACATCGTGATATCCAGGTTTCAGGGCACTCCCGCCGATGGACACGGCCACCACCAGGCTGCGGGAATACTGACGAAAGAGGCGTTCAGCGCCGCGGCGGACCCGAAGCGTTTTCCCGATCAGCTGAGCAACGGACTCGGAGTCTGGAAGGCGAAAAAGCTGTATGTCAGCAGCCCCGGGGGGCCAATGCCCGGCAATCCCGAAGCGGCCAATGCGGGCTGGACTGTTCGGGTACCGGTAGGAGATTACGATCCTGTCCTTGGGAGATCGTACCGGGAAATCGCGATGGAGGGGTACAGCAAACACCGGACCCAGGGAGACGGCGCATCCCAGGCATTCCCCGGACGTTCCTTCGAGTATTTCAAACTCGAGGAATCCTCGGTGGGGATGAAGGCAAAAGAAAATGGATTTTTCGATTCGATCGACACGTCCCTGTTGTCGATTTTCGAACTGGCCGGCAGCGAAAAATCTGCGCTCTCCTTTCTTCAAGCGGATCTTTCGGCTCTAGAGCAGACGGGCACGGATGCCTTTCGTTCATTTCAGGTATCCTCACCGGAAAAGAGCGCCCCGGCTGTCGCGCAGGGGCTCGTGCTTCTTAAAGGCACGATTCGAAAGGTCGAGACCTCTTCCGCCTCAGCCATGACAAAGGAACTTCTCCTGGATGCTCTCCAAACAAAATTGAAGGATTTTCAAAATGCATTGAATGCCGTCCTGGGCATTTATTTCATCGCGACTACGGACGATGTCACTGGGGTTGCCGGAGAGAAGCAGCAGGTGACCGTCTATCTCTACAATCTTGGATCCGAACCGGTATCGACAGAGCAGGTAAGGTTGGAGGCTCAGGGCCAGATCTCACCTCCGAATGCCAGTGCTGCCTTTGGCGAATTGGCTCCGGGAAGCTCCGCCACCTACAGATACTCCGTCGAAATCTCCCAGGGCGCCGAACCCACGGATCCCTTCCGGACTGAAATCAGCGCGCAGGCCACCTATCTCTACAAAACGGCCGAAGTGCCGGTTCGGGCGGTCGCGAGGGCACAGGCGGGTGGGCCCTTGCGCGGCTCCGATTTCGTGGAGTTTCAAATCGTACCGGCGCTTTCGGTTTTGCTGGACCCGGATTTTCAAATCGCTCCGATCAGCTCGAGCCCCGGCCGATACATGTTCCGGGTCACTGTATTGAACAATCAGCGGGGGGAGAGCCGAGGGGATTTGCGGCTCGAATCAAGCGGGGGGTGGCAGATCGAGCCCGCGGCAGCGGGTTTCAAACTCTCGAGAAAAGGAGAGAGTTTTGCTTCGACTTTTGTCGTCCGGGTTCCTCCTGGGACGAAGCCCGGCAACTATCCGGTTGAAGCAATCGCCAGAATGAACGGTCAGGAGTTCCGCAACGGATATCATGTCATTTCCTACCCGGAAAATTGGACCAGGAATTTCTATATCCCTGCACGGTCAAGGGTCGAACGATTTGATCTTAAAATTCCTCGGAACCTGACCGTGGGGTATATCCCCGGGGTCGGAGATGACGTCTCGGCTGCGCTTGAGCAAATCGGGATTAAGGTTCAAACGATTGCGGCTTCCGATCTAGCTTCCGGCGACCTAAGCCACTTCCGGGTGATCATCACAGGGATTCGAGCGTACAACGTGAATGATGATCTGCGGGCAAACAATCAGCGTCTTCTGGACTATGTCGCCCAGGGAGGGACTTTGATTGTGCAATATGTCCGTCCTATGGGCCGGCCAGCCGGCCCAGGAGCCGGTTCGCCGTTTATTTTTGGCCCTTACCCGATGACCGTCTCCGAATCGGATCGAATCACGGTGGAAGAATCTCCTGTAAAAATCCTCGACTCGGGAAATCCAGTATTCAACCAGCCGAATAAAATCACCGAAGCCGATTTCCAGGGATGGGTTCAGGAGCGAGGGCTGTATTTCATGAATACGTGGGACCCGAGATACAAACCGCTTATGTCTGGGAACGATCCCGGAGAGGAGCCCAAGGCCGGGGGAATGCTATACGCGCATTACGGGAAAGGACACTACATTTACACGGGCTATGCCTGGTTTCGACAGCTCCCGGCGGGCGTTCCCGGCGCCTTCCGGATTTTTGCCAACATGCTCAGCCTCGGGCAACCTCCGAATCCACCTCAGAGGCGTTAAGGGCGCAAAGGACACAAAGAAAAATAAACTCTCTCCTCGTTCTCCACGTGTTCTGCCTCTCTGCGGTGTGTTCTTTCTCCTATTTCGCAAAGGGCCATTCGCGGCGAATCCTGGCGCGAGCAAAGAAAATCAGAGACCCAACCAAAAAGACCACGCTGGCGAAGACCAACGACCTCGCCGCTGCCGTCCCCAATATGTAAAGCCAGCCGAGAATCGAAATCAGACCCGGCACAGGATACAGCCACATCCGAAACGGCCTTTTCAGTTCGGGCGCCCGGCGGCGCAGCACGAAAAGGCCCACGGCCTGGGGCAGATACTGGATGAGAACGCGTGTGGCAACGAGGCTGCCAATGACATCCGGGAGTTTCCCCAGGCTGAACACCGAAGCAATCAACCCGAGCGTCACCAGAGACACATGCGGAAAATCCCCGCTCGGGTGGAGACGCGCAAAGACTCGGAAGAAATTGCCGTCGGAGGCGGCCGCATATGGAATTCTCGAATACCCCAGAAGCAATGAGAAAATCGAGGAGAATGCGATCCAGAGCATCAGAACCGTCATGACGTGCGCCGCGCCGCTTCCCTGCAGCTTTTCTATGTATGCGGATGCGATGTAGGTGCTCTCGCGCGCCTGGCGCCACGGAATGACGCTGAGGATCGACGAACTCATGAGGATATAAAGTGCGGCCACCAGGGCGATCGAAAACAGGATTGCACGAGGAATCACTTTCTCCGGCCTTCGAATCTCCTCGCCGAGATAGCAGACATTGTAGTAACCAAAATAATCATAGAGAGCATAGAGCGTGGCATGGCCCAGACCCGCCCAGAGGATCCAATTCATCCGGAACGTGTCCGGAGGAAAATCCAGCAACCTCGTCAGATTCAGATGAGGCAAGCCCGCCGCCACAATCCAGAAACAACCCGCAAGCACGCCCACCAGCAGAATGACGGAAAGTTTCCCCAATTGCCGGATACCCCGATAGAGAAGCCCAATCAAGATAAGGGGGATGGAAGATGCCAGCAGGCGTGTACCCCAAGGCGTAATCTGCGGAACGAGGAAACGGCAGTAATTGGCAAATCCAATGCTGCCGCTCGCAACAGACAGGGGCGCGGAAAAAATGATCTGCCAGACAAACAGGAAGGAAAACCACCGTCCGAAGTTGCCTCGACCGTAAGCTTCACGGAGATAGTGATAGCTCCCTCCCGCCTTCGGCATGGCGGCGCCGAGTTCACACCAGACCAGGCCGTCGCAGAAAGCGAGGAGCGCACCTAGCAGCCAGCCGACCATGGCTTGCGGTCCGCCCATCGTTGAGAGGAAAAGCGGGATCGTGATGAATGGACCGATCCCGATCATGTCGGTAATGGCGAGGGCAGTGGCCTGGATCAGGCCAAGATCACGCCGCAGGGCCGGCTTTCCATTTTGCTGGATCACTTGCTAGCTCTTTTTCGAAATCGCCAGGTCAGATAGAGCGAAATGAAAACCACAGCACCCCAGGCAATGATCACAAGATGCTCATGAACCTGGCCCAGCACTTGAGACCATTGATCTCCGAAGAAAAAACCAAGTCCGATAAACGTTGCCGACCAGATCAAAGCACCCGAGTAGGCAAAAATCGCAAACAGCAGCGGGCGCAGTGTTGAGGTTCCGGCAACGATTGCCGTCACGTGGCGCACACCCGGCATGAAGTATCCGACCAGCAGCGTCCATGTCCCGAATCGACCGAACCAGGCGTGCACCCTGTCGATCCGCTCCGGCGTGATGTGGAAAAAACGGCCGTAGTGATGCAGCAGCCATAGCCCCAGGCTCCGGCCGATGATATAGCTGACCGTGATTCCGCACATGCTTCCCAGCAAGGCCGATACATACGCGGGGAGCAGATGCAAATTCCTTTTGTAGACGAGATAGCCGGCAAACGTCAGAAGCCACTCATCCGGAACCGGGAGGCCAACGATCCCGAAAACGAGGAGCGAAAAGATGGCAACATACCCATAATGAGCGACCCACTGCGAAATCATTTCCATGCGCTCTTCAAAATAGCATATGGCGGCTTCATTTCCAGAATAAAAGGGAGATGGGGAATGCCTTGGCATGCTGCCGCCTCCCTAAAGTATTCCCGCTTGTCTCTAAGGCGACGGATGACGTATAAATATCCGGCACAAACGAGACCACCCCGGGGAGCGGCGTGAAAACCATCTGGCGTTTTTTGCTCGGAATCCTTCTTGCGACACTTCCGCTCCTAATCCTCTTCGGCCTGCTGGAGATCATTTTCCGCTATGTGGAACTCAGGAATGTCCGCGAACTGCCCAGGCAAGGAGTCAACGGCGACTACTTGCCCTTGAGAATGAAAGCCAACTACCATGGCACAATCGCGGGGATCCCGTTTTCGCTGAACCGCTACGGTTTGCGCGATGAGCCGGACTTCGACCCCGTGCCGGCTTCCGGAGAATACCGGATACTCTCGATGGGAGACTCGATCGCCTTCGGCCTTGGAATCCAGTCGCGGGACAGCTATGCCAAGGTGCTGGAGAGAAGGCTGAATGAGAAAGGAGGGGTGCCGCACTATTACGTCATAAACGCCGCAGGACCGGGCACGAATCCCTCCTGCTACTACGTTGCGTTGAAGAGAGAGCTTTTACAGTGGCACCCACGGATGGTCTTCATTGAGATTGAACTCACGAACGATGTAACGGATGAAGCCCTGGAGCGATGGGAAGTGGACCCTGACCATCCGGACCGTCCTGAAGCGGTGCGAGGGGGCCGCTACGTGGTTTCCTGGGACGGCATGGTGCTCTCCTCTTACATCCGGGGACCTTACTTCTATGAGAAAACGTATACGTATACCGAATTGTCACGTCGGTTCCTGAATCTGCTTTACCGGTTGACTCCCACCAAACCCTATCCCGCTGATCCCAGTGTCTCGTATTACACACTGCAGCACGAGTGGTATCTGCTGAACCCAAAGAGAATTGAAGACGGCTGGCACCGTCTGTTCGGAGCGCTGCGGGCAACAAACGAGCTTTTAAAACAGCGGAATGTCGAGTTTCTGCTCATGATCCTGCCCTCCCGTTTTGTCTTCGAACCGGACACCGGTAGTCATCGGAGCGCCTTTGCGCGGGGGATCGTGGCACGAGCCGCGGAGTTTGCCGGCAAGAGCGGAATCCCTTACATCGATCTCACCGAATGTATTCGGGCCCAAGGTGGGGATAAGGTTTTTCAGGACACGGTTCATCCGAATGCGCAAGCGAACCTGGCAATCGGAACTGCTCTGTACGAGCGCCTGAGAAACACTCTGGGACAGCCTGCTCACCCGTGAAGCCAGGCTACATCCTCGGCACATCCGCATTTTATCACGACAGTGCGGCATGTCTGTTCCGGGACGGAGAGATCATCGCCGCCGCTCAGGAGGAACGCTTCACTCGACAGAGGGGCGACTCCTCCTTCCCACCGCAAGCGGCGGACCACTGCTGCCTGCGGGCTGCAAAGATTAAAACCTCCGGTCTCACCCTTGCTGGGTTTTAAGACAAGCCGCTTCTCAAATTCGAACGGTTCCTGGAAACCTCTCCGGGAGTTTCCCCCGGGGGATTTCGATCATTTCTCCAGGCCGGTCCTTTATGGCTCAAAGAAAAGCTCTGCACGGACAGGAACCTGGAGGAGGGACTTGGCCATCGAGGACAGATTCTGTATTCCGAACATCATGAGTCTCACGCGGCAAGAGCCTTTTCCCCGTCTCCTTTCACCGAGGCCGCCATTCTGACCGTAGCCGGCGTCGGAGAATGGCCATCGCTTCGATAGGGTTTGGGCGTGGCAACGAGATCAAGCTCCTACGGGAATTGCACTGGCCGGATTCGCCCGGCCTTCTCTGCTCTGCATTCACCGGTCATGCTGGCTTCAAAGTGAATTCGGGAGAGTACAAGCTGATGGGATTGGAGCCCTAAGGCAAACCGGTGTCCGTGGAGACCATCTATCGCGAAGTCATCGACCTGGAAGGTGACGGCTCATTCCGCCTGAATCAGAATGACTTCAATTCTCTTGCCGGACTGACCATGACAAGACTTTCTTTCGATGACCTTTCCATCGGGCCTCCGCGCGTGCCGGAATCGAGACTCACTCAGCGCGAAATGGATTTGGCTCGTTCCATCCAGGCGGTCTGCGAAGAAATCATGCGGCGCATGGCACGGGCGGAGGAGCGGCTCTGAATTGTGTCGCCAACGGCAGGTTGCTCCGGGAAGGGCGTTTCAAAGGGATTTGGGTCCAGCCGGCCGCCAGCGACGCAGGCGGCGCCCTGGGGATTGCTCAACTGACCTGGTATAGGCACTGCAATCAGCCGTGCACTGTCCTCTGCACAACCAAGACTCCAAGAAAGGGACTTACCTTGGTCCGGAGCCCTCCAACCAGGAAATCGAATATTTCCTCACACACCAGGGTGCCAGCTTCCGGCCACCTGGCGCGCCCGGTTCTTTTAAGCCAGGTGGCAGACCTTCTCGCCAAAGAAAAGGTTGTGGGAGGTTTCGACGGAAGGATGGAGTTCGGTCCGAGAGCTCTCGGCTCGCGAAGCATCCTCGGAGATCCGCGCAGTCCAAGAATGCCGGCGCCAATGAATCTCAAAATAAAATTCCGGAAAGGATTCAGGCTTTTCGTTCCCAGTGCTCTGCTGGAGCGAGTACTTGGTTCTCTTGAGGTGGATGGTGAATCCCCCTGCGTGTTGATCACCGAGCCGGTACGCCGAGAGAGGCGCTTGCCCGAATCCCGGCAGGATGGGCTCTGGGGGATTGATCGGCCGAGCGTCCCTCGCTCGGATATCCCCGCGGTCACGCCCTCGGATAACTCACTCAGGCTTCAGGCAGTTGGCAGAGAGACAGACCGGGATTACTATGATCTGATCAAGGAATTTGAGAGAATGACTGGTTACGGTTTGCTGGGGATCGTTTATTTCGGCGTCTTGACCCCGGTGCGCTGTGTTATGCGACTGGCCGGGCACAACGTCCTCGCCCATCGGTCAGGCGAGGAGGGATACTGAATCCGGTTGAAAGCAGACCGAATCCAGACCAACAGAATGGAACATCAATTTTGAGGTGGGATGTGAGCCAAACAGCACTGCTGAAGGAACTCTGGATGTTTATGAAGGTTCGCAAGAAATTGTGGCTTCTGCCGGTCATCATCGTGATGCTGTTGGTGGGAGCGCTTTTGATTTTCGCCCAGGGCTCCGCGCTCGCTCCGTTCATTTACTCCCTTTTCTGAGCACTGACGCACACGGAGGTGTCGTTTTGGGAAGAAAACCCATTCTCTCGATTAATCCGGCAACCGAAGAGGTTTTGCGCTCTTACAATCCGCATTCCCGAGAAGAAATCGAGAAAAAGCTGTACGCCGCCGAGAGGGCTTACCGTTCCTGGCACTTCGAGTCTTTTTCCAGGCGGGCCAGCTTGATGCGGAAAGTCGCAACGGTCCTTCGTCAGAACAGCGAGACATTGGCCGCCACTATGACAGCCGAAATGGGAAAGCCGATTGTCGAATCCGAAGCCGAAATCGAGAAGTGCGCCACCGGGTGCATCCATTATGCGGATCACGCGGAGCAATTCCTCCGGGACGAGCCGCGCAGTTCAAGCGCGACGGAGAGCTACATCCAGTACACTCCCCTTGGAGTCATCCTCGCAGTAATGCCGTGGAATTTCCCGTTCTGGCAGGTTTTCCGCTTCGCCGCGCCCGCGTTGATGGCTGGAAATGTGGCGATTCTGAAGCATGCATCCAATGTGCCGCAATGCGCCCTGGCGATTGAAGAGGTTTTCAGGGAAGCTGGATGCCCGGAGGCGATCTTTCAGACGCTCCTGGTCGGCAGCTCTGAGGTGCCGGAAATCATCGAGCATAATGCGATTGCCGCAGTGACTCTCACCGGAAGCGAAGGAGCCGGCAGAGCCGTCGCCTCCTGCGCCGGCCGCATGCTCAAAAAGACCGTCATGGAATTGGGAGGCTCCGATCCTTTTATTGTCTTCGAAGACGCCGACCTCGATGCCGCCGTTCGAACCGGGGTGCGGGCGCGTTATCAGAACACCGGCCAGAGCTGCATCGCTGCGAAACGATTCATCCTAGCCGACTCCGTTTTTCAGAAATATCAGGATCGGTTCGTCCAGGCTGTTCAGGCGTTAAAAGTCGGCGATCCCATGGACCGTTCCACTCAAATCGGCCCACTGGCCCGCGGAGAATTTATCGATGAGCTTGAACGGCAGATCCGGGAATCTGTTCAGAAGGGAGCGACGATACTCACCGGAGGCGGTCGTCGTGCCGGGAAAGGGTACTATTTTGAACCTACGGTTCTGACGGGAGTGAGGCCGGACATGCCGGCGGCGTGCGAAGAGGTATTCGGACCTGTGGCCGCAATGATTCGTGCTCGGGATACGGAGGAAGCCATTCAGCTGGCGAATCAAACTCCATACGGACTTGGATCCAACCTTTGGACCTCGGACATTGAAGGCGCAAAACAACTGGCTCGCAGGATCGAAGCCGGCCAGGTCTTTATTAACGGCATGGTCACCTCGGATCCACGATTGCCCTTCGGCGGAATCAAGCGTTCGGGCTACGGAAAGGAGTTGTCGGAATTGGGTTTGCGGGAATTTGTCAATATCCAGACTGTGTGGATTGGCCCGCCGCTGACGAGATAGCCGCCAGCATCCGCTGGTGTCTTTCTTTAACCACGAGACACACGAACTGCACGGAATATCCTGCCTCTTTTTCGTGTTTTTCGCGTGTTTCGTAGCTAAAGCTTTATGGCTGGAGCGGCTGACCCGCCGCGATCAAAATCTCCACCTTGGACTGATTGCGGAGTTGATTGACCAGCTTGTTCAATTCCGTCTGCCTCTTTTGATCCTTCAGAAAATCGGTAAGCTGCGTCCTCACCTCGTCGAGTGTGGATAATCCTTCCCTTTTCTTCTCGGTGGCCTTGAGCAGGTGATAGCCGACAGAGGATTTGACAAGCTTCACTCCTCCGACCGTCAGCGAAAGCGCTTCTTCGGCAATCTCCGGAGGCAGATTTTCCTTGGACACAAACCCGATGTCTCCACCCTGCGAAGCGGAACCGTCCACAGAGTTCTCCTTGGCAAGCTTGGCAAAATCTTCCCCTTTTTTGATGCGGGCCAGGAGAGCTTCGGCACGGTTTTTCGCGAGCTCGTTCTGTTCGGGCGTATTGCCTGCCGGCTGAATGAGGATCATGCTGAGCCGGACGATATCCGGATGCTGAAACTCAGTCGGATGGCCGGTATAATATTTTGCCGTTTCTTCGGGAGTGACGACAATTTTCTTGGTAATGTTTTCGTTGACGAACTTCGTAATGACGAGGTTTTGGCGCAGGCCCTTCTCCAGAGACGCGCGGTCCATCTGCTGATTGGCCAGGGCAAGATTCATCTCCGCATCACTCTTAAACGTTTTGGCTACCTTCTGGATTTCAGCCTGGACCTCCGCATCGGTGGCTTTAACTCCGCTTTCAACTGCCTTCTGGTACAACAGCGTTGAGCTGATCAGGGATTCCAGCGACTCCAGTACCAGCTGACCGCGATAATCTTCCCGAAGGTTTTTCCACTCCGGGCTTCCAATTTGAGCCAATTGGCTACGCACTAACTGCTCGAGTTCCCGGCCGAGGAGCGCCTTGCCGTTAACCTTTGCGACAACGGCAGGGAAGAGAGCATTCGGCGCCGCAGGCGGAATCACCTCGTCATCGGCTTCTTTAGGAGTCTCCTTCGCCTGTGCTTTTGGAGCCGAATCGGCTGCCGACGCACCTGTCGTCGAAGGAGCAGGTTTCGCTTTGGACGCAGTCTGAGAGAAACACATTCCTGTCAACATCAGGAAAAAACTGAGAACGGCTAATTTTTTCAGGGAACTCACGGTTATGGCTATCTCCTTAAAAGGGGTGTAAGCGTTTAAGATTAGCACGGAGCCCTTTTAGCCGGAACATCATTTTGAGGGATGCCCGTTTCCAGTTTCCCCGTCCCTGTTCGGAGTTCCCTTTGAGTCTTCAAGTCATTGAGGTTACTATGGGGCGCCTCCAAGGAGAATCCGGTGAACTTCAATTGGCTGGACGGGCTTGTCGTCATTTCATACCTGGCGGCCATTACCGTTTTCGGGGTGCGTTTCCGCAAACAGCAGCAGTCGATGCGCACCTATTTTCTGGGCGGCAAGACCGTGCCGGCATGGGCTCTGTCACTTTCGATTGTGGCTACCGAAACCAGTACCCTGACGATCATTGGAACCCCGGCGATCGCCTATGCAGGCAATTTCACTTTTCTCCAGCTGGTGATGGGATACATTGTCGGCCGGATATTGATCTGCCTGGTCTTCATCCCCTCCTACTTCAAGGGTGAAATGTACACGGCCTACGAGTTGATGCTGCGCCGTTTTGGCCCGACGATCAAGCACGCGACGGCAAGCATGTTTCTGATCACGCGCGCGCTAGCCGAAGGAGTGCGGGTTCTTGCGATCGCCACGGTGGTGAGTATTGTGCTGGGCACGGGCGATATCTGGTCGATTGTGCTCATCGCGGCCTTGACCCTGATCTATACGTTCGAGGGGGGGCTAACAGCCGTAATCTGGACCGACGTCATACAACTCGGCATTTACGTCGGCGGCACCCTGGTCGCCCTTTTTATGATTCCCGGCCTGATTCCAAACGGTTGGCATGGGATTATGGCCAACGCCGGCCACAAGTTCGTCCTGTGGAATTTTTCGACCGATTATCACGTGCCCTACACCTTTGGAGCCGGTGTCATCGGAGGCGCTTTCCTCAATTTGGGAAGCCATGGCGTGGATCAGCTGATTGTCCAGAGGCTGCTCGCAGCTAGGAACGAGCGCGAAAGCAAGGTGGCCCTTCTATCAAGCGGGGTGTTGGTCTTCTTCCAGTTTTTTCTGTTCCTGATGATCGGCGTTATGCTCTACAGCTTCTATCGGTATCATCCGGAGGAGCCCGTCCCCGGCTCGAACGATGCCATCTTCCCCAACTTTATCGTTCACCACCTGCCGCATGGAGTATCCGGGCTGATGATCGCCGCGATTCTCGCGGCGGCGATGTCAAATTTGAGCAGTGCCCTGAACTCGCTTGCTTCGACGACCGTCGTTGATTTCTATCGGCCATTTCTGAAATCGGCCTGCTCGGCGTCCGAAGAGCTGCGTATATCGCGATGGGTCACGGTGTTCTGGGGAGTTGTTCTTGCATTACTCGCCATCATGACCTGGCTAAATCACGGAATCCAATCGGTTCTGGAGAGAGGGCTGACAATCGTCTCGATCACTTACGGCAGCATGGTCGGTGTGTTCCTGCTCGGCGTGCTCACCAGACGAGCCAATGAGAAGGGTTCGATGATCGGCATGGCGGCGGGACTGGCATCCATGTTTGCCGTATGGTGGCTCAGCTCCATCGCGTTCACCTGGTACGTCCTGATCGGCACCGTGATCACCTTCAGCGTAGGCTATGTGGCCAGCCTGGGCTTCAGCCGGCAGTCGGCAGTGGGCCGTGATGGCAATTCGCGTGAATCCTCGAAAATGCGCGGTTAATGAATGTTTTTATGATATTTTGTATCCGTTCTTCCCAGTGATGGAGACTGAAGCCATATGCTCTACAGTCCCGGATCCCTTCTACCCGAGCACCGGGTTAAGGCATCCATCGAGCTTGCCGACTTCAACAACAGAATCCAGGATGACGAATACGCGCGGCACCACGGATTCCGTGCCGGGCTGGTCTCGGGCTTGTCCATCTATGCGTATACGTCGCGGCCCCTTGCAGAATTTTTCGAAAAAGCCTGGCTCGAGCGCGGCGCCGCAGACATCAGCTTTCTTCGACCCGTTTACGAAGGGGAGGAAATCCGGGTCAGCGGATTGATCACTTCCGTTTCAGAAAACGGGACGGTGCTCCTGGATTGCCAGGCGGCAAACAACCAGGGAGCGACCTGCGCCATCGCAGTGGCCCAATTGCCTTCGATAAAGCCCCCCGAGCCTTCACTGGAGGACTACCCGGCCGGCCACGGCAAACTTCATCGCCCTATTTCGCTCGAATCATTGAAGGCGGGAGAGAATCTTGTTCCCGTTTATTCCGACTTCACATGGAATGTCCATTGGCAGTACTGCCGGAAGTCCATCAGGGATCTCCACCCGCTGTACGAAAAAATTTTGCATCCGGGCTGGCTCGTGAGCCGGGCCAGCCAGATACTCGCTGCCAACTATGCCGTTCAAGCGTGGATCGATGTTTCCTGCCGTGTGCAGCACTTTCACGTGCAGGAGGAAGAGGGCACCATTGAGACGCGAGGACGGGTTCAAGACAGGTTTGAACGCAAGGGGGATCACTTCATCGAATTAGACTTGGCGGTTTTTTCGCCAAGCCATTGCCTTGCCACGATTCGTTACACCGCAATTTTCCGCATCGCCCCAAATGCCGCTTGACCGTGCTTAGGAGTTGATCATCCATCCACACCCGGCTAACCGCTAATCACTCACTACTGCTTTATCAGCGCGCGGGCGCCCGAGCGCATGCCGGCCAGGGTCAATTCGTACATCGGAAAGACTCGCTGAATCATTCGTGTAGATGGGACCGACGACCACCACTGCTCCGCCTCCGGATTGAGCCAGATCACTTTTCGGAACCTCTTCCGGATGTCCATCAGCCACTCGACCCCGGGCCGGTCATTGCGATACCAATAATCAATCGCACCATTCGGACTCAGCAGCTCACTCGGAGCCATATAGGCGTCGCCGACAAGAATGACCTTGTAGTTCCGGTTGGTTTGATCCAGGACTTTGCGGGTGGACACCGCTTTCATCTGATAGATATCCGTGTACAGCTCCTGGTAAACGCAGTTGTGGAAGTAATAGAACTGCAGATCTTTGACGATGTCTTTAGCCGCAGAAAACAGCCGGCTGACAAGGTCGGCATGAGGCGTCATCGTTCCGCCGGCGTCCATCAGGAGCATGAGCTTGATTCTCTTTTTCTTGGCCCGGTCCCAGATGAATTCCAGCTCGCCGGCGTTGCGGCATGTGGCATCGATTGTTCCATCGACGTCGAGCGTATCCTTGGGCCCTTCGCGCACAACCTGCCGGATATAGCTCAGGACCGTTTTGATGGAACGGGTGTCGAGCGCCACGTCGTCGCGATAATTCTGGAAGCTGCGCTTTTCGGCAATCTGGATGGCGCTGCGCATCCGGCTCTCGTGCTGGCCGATCCGGACGCCTGCAGGATTATATCCCCAGGCTCCGTGAGTGGAACGACCACGGATACCGATAGCCCTGTTCCCTCCCACGTGCAGCTGGTCGTCCTGGTTCCGCAACTGTTCCTCAAACCTTCTGCGGACCTCCTCAAGGTCCAGCTGCTCCACCATCCGCCTTTCTTCTTCGGTCAGCTCGAGCGGCGCAACCTTGAGCAGACGCTCCTCGATCTCACGGATCAAATCTTCATCCGACTCAATGTGGCCGAAGCAATCCAGGAAGGCCTGATCGTACTTGTCGAAATGCGCTTCCGTTTTGATGAGGATGGCGCGTGCAAGATAGTAGAAACGGGTCAGTGAGCTGTCGGCCAGGTTTTCGGAAAGCGCCTTCTGCAGCAGGAGCCACTCGTTCATGGTGACGGGAACTCCCCGCCGCTTGAGTGCCTTGAAGAATTTGATGAACATACCCATACCGGCATTTAGTGCACTGCGACCTTGGCAACGTCATCTTCCGTCTTCAGCAGAACGCCGATAAACGGAAGCCGTTTTTTCAGCTCTTCTTCTGTGATCCCCCCGGCCAGAATGGCCTGGATCCAGTCGAGCAACTCGCTTGTGGACGGCCGTTTTTTGAGCTCGTGACGCTGACGGATAAAGTAGAACCGGGCCACGATCTGAGACAGGAGGTTCTGACGCAGGTTCGGGAAATGGACGTTTGCGATCTTTTCCATCATGGCAGCATCGGGAAAATCGATGTAGTGGAAAAGGCAGCGGCGCAGGAATGCATCCGGCAGCTCCTTTTCGCTATTGCTGGTGATCACGACAATGGGGCGGTGTTTGGCTTTGAAGTGCTCGCCGGTCTCGATCACATCAAAACTCATCTGGTCCAGTTCGTAAAGAAGGTCGTTCGGAAACTCCAGGTCCGCCTTGTCGATCTCGTCGATAAGGAGCACGACCTGGTCCTCGGAACGAAGAGATTCCCCCAGCTTCCCGAATTTGATGTACTGCTTGATGTCGGAAACGTTTTTGTCGTGAAATCGTGAATCGTTCAGCCGCTGAACGGTATCGTAGACGTATAAGCCCTCGCTCGCTTTGGAGGTGGATTTGATGTTCCACCGGATAAGACGCAGCTGAAGGTCCTCCGCAATCACCTGGGCAAGCTCGGTTTTGCCGGTACCGGGTTCCCCCTTCAGTAGCAGGGGCCGTTGAAGGACGATTGCGGCATTGACGATTTCTTTCAACGCATCACTGAGAATATAGCTGCTGGTGCCCTTGAATCTATTCATTGGAAACCAATTACCCCCCTTTGTCGACATGCGAACAACAAGTTTACCACGGCTAACGCTCGGAATCGGTATCGGAATCAGGATCGCGTTTGCTAGGCCGATTAGCGATTACGCTGCCGATACCGAACCGATTACAATTTCCGGCGGAGGAGGATGCGTTCCGCGGCGAGCCCGTGTGGATTTTCCAACAGAATGCCGTCAACAGTCGTCAGTGCTTTCCCCCTGTTTTCGGCTTCCTTCAGTTCAGCCAGCACTTTTTCGGCCCACGCAATTTCTTCATCCGTCACGTCGAAGATCCGGTGGATGGGTTCCAGCTGATCCGGATGAATAGCGCTCTTGCCGTCGAATCCAAGTCTACGGGCATGAATCGATTCGCTTTCGAGCAGATTGCGGTTGCGGATATCGAAGCAGGGGGCGTCGATGGCATCGATTCCCGCAGAACGGGCGGCATTGACGATCATCTGGAGCGCCAGCAGCAATTCGCTTCGATCCTCTCCGGGCCGGCATCGGACATCGGCGGCATAATCGGCCGACCCGAAAATCAGCGACGCCATTCTGGGGGACGCCGCTGCGATTTCGGGCGCGCGCAGCACCCCGGCAGCAGATTCAATCATCGCATGCAGGCGGATGCCGCCCTCAGGCATGTCATTTCTCGGTTCCAAGTCCAGGATGGCCTTCACGGCATCATCGATATCCGCAGCCCTCTCAACTTTTGGCAGGCAGATGCCGGCCGGACCCAAGGGGACGATTCCGGCCAGATCGCTGCGTCCGCATGTTGAATTCAGGCGATTGACACGAACAACAATTTCCCGATCTCCGAAATCAAGGTCCCGCAACGCCTTGGCAACATTGTGCCGGGCAGCTTCCTTTCTGGATGACGCGACGCCGTCTTCGAGGTTGAGCAGAAGGACATCCGCCGCGATCCCCGCTGCCCGCTGCAGCATCTTCTCGCTGTCGCCCGGGACGTAGAGTACACTCCGCCGATATCTGATCTTCATTGGAACCTCCCACTCGTCGCCATACTAACATAAAAGTTTACGCCTTGGCGTTGCGAGGCAGCGGCCGACGGGACATGCAATGCCGGATCCTCTGAAATCGCGCCCGAAGGGCGCGGTTCTATTGAGCTGCAAATACGAGATAGAGATGGTAGAGGGAAATCAGAATATAGGACCAGAGGCACAGCCGCGCGGCGTATTTCCCCATGGTCCACTCTTTATGAATCAGAAGAATAGCCATTGGGAAAGAGGTCATCGTAACTTTCACGACGATAAACGCGGGCAACCCTGCATAGCTGATGACGGCATTCATTACGGGGTTCAGCTCCCTGGCCGATCCTCGGATCATATGAAGCGCTGTCATTACGGCATCCATGCATGACAATATGAGGACAGTGATGGCAACAGACCAACTGCGGGAATCATAAAGATCGACGTAGGCTCCCTGGTCGGTCTTCCGGCGCCCCTTGTCTTTTCTTCGCCGAAAACGGCTCTTAAATACAGAGGAAAACGCCCTGGGAGCCCTGCGGTCGATTCCCGTGCGTCTTTCAGGAACTCTCTTCCCCGTAACCGGTGCTTGATAAAAAATATTTCCCATCAGCTGAATATTATCGACGGCGCCGGCTTGGAGGTTTAGCGTTCCCCTTTTCCCGTTCAAAGGGGGGAACCTGTTCTGTCAAAATCCGAAAAAGATGTCCCTTGCCCATCGTGAATCTTCGGTTACCCCTGTTCAAGCGGAGATTCGGGAGGCAGGGACCTCGGTCGGTTTTTCGATCGGCCTGATCGCTCCTCTGGGCATAGCCGCAGGGGGGCAGCAAGCTGCGGCCGTCCACCGGATGCTATAATTTCCTAGGAGTAACCTGATACACAGGAGGGCCCATGCTGAAAGAGGGGAACAAAGCGCCTGATTTTGCAGTCCAGGATGATCACGGCGACACACGGAAGCTGAGCGACTACGCGGGCAACAAGACTGTCGTGCTCTTTTTCTATCCGAAAGCCGATACACCCGGTTGAACGCGCGAGGCATGCGGGTTCCGCGATGCGCAGGCAAAAATCGAGGAGAGAGGGGCCGTTGCCCTGGGAATCAGCGCCGACAGCGCGGATAAGCAAGCCAGATTCCGGGACAAATACGAATTGACTATGCCGCTCTTGGCCGACACGGAAAAACAAGTGGCGACCGAATACGGCGTGTATAAAGAAAAATCGCTGTACGGCAAAATCGGCTTGGGCATTGAGCGCACAACTTTCATCATCGGAAAAGATGGGCTCATCAAAAAGATCTTCCCAAACGTGAAGGTTGATGGCCATGTCGAAGAAGTCCTGGAAGCGCTGGACTCGATCAAATGATCACGGGTTACGGGTGACGGATTGAAACGCGGCGTTTGCCCAATGCGTCATTCCTAATTCGACTCAGGGCCCAGTCCGCATGCCCGCGGACCAGCGAACTCGGATCGTGAAGCGCCGCGTTTAACGCAGGAATCGCTTCCGTCCTGCCGGAATTTCCGAGCGCAACGACCACGTTTCTGACAAAGCCGTCGCGGGTTGCACGCAGGATCGGGCTGTCTTTGAATCTCCTTTTGAACTCCGCCGGCGTCATATGAACCAAAGGCAAAAGATCCGGCATGAGGTTTTCCTTGCGGGGCTCAAACGATTTTTCCGCAGTCTTGACGGCGAATCGATTCCAAGGGCACGCTTCCTGGCAATCGTCGCATCCGTAAATCCGATTCCCAATCAGCGGGCGCAGGTGGATTGGAATCGGTCCGCGCAGCTCAATGGTCAGGTAGGAAATACAAAGCCGCGCATTGAGAACATAGGGAGCAATGATTGCCCCGGTCGGACAATCGTCGAGGCAGCGGCGGCATTTTCCACAGTAATCTTTTTCCGGGCTGTCATCTTCCAGATCGAGGTCAAGCAGAATTACTCCGATAAAAAACCACGAGCCCCGATCACGCGTTATCAGGTTTGTATGCTTACCCATCCAGCCGAGCGCGGTTTGTGCTCCCCAAACCTTTTCCATAATGGGACCGGTATCCACATAGCACCTGCCCCGTGCCGAGGGTTCCTGATTTCGTATGAAGTCCAGCAATTGCTCCAGGCGACTCTTGACAATGAGGTGGTAATCGGCTCCCCACGCATAGCGGCTGATCCTCCCCTGCAGAGAATGATTGGTGGGCCCATTATCGGTGTTGTAATTCATGGCCAGGACCAGCATGGACCGGGCATTCGCAAGGACGAGACCGGGATCCAGGCGTTTCGGCACCTGCCGTTCCATATAGCGCATTTCTCCATGCAATCCTTTTTCCAACCAGGCCGCATAGCGCTCGGAATGAGGCAAGAAGCGCGCTGAAGTGATGCCGGTTCTGAAAAATCCCAGCCGGCGGGCTTCCTCGCGGATTCGGGAACTCAATCGGGAAATGCCGGAGCGCATGCCGTTATTATGACAGCTCTCCACCCGATGGAGTAGACCCAGAACGCTCGACACGGGGCGCATCGATTCAGAGTCTCAACCCGACCCAAAGGCCGTCGCCGAGCGGGACAATGATGCTCTGGAGAGAGGTCTCCATGGCAATGATCTCATTGAACAAGCGCATCGCTGACGACCCGGGATCCGCCGTTTCGAAAAGCCTCCCGAATCCGAATGCATTATCGGCCATGATGATTCCGCCGCGTCGGACGATACGCAGGCTCTCGCGCAGGTACACGGCATAACCTTCTTTATCCGCGTCGATGAAAACCGCATCCGCCGAATCCGCGGCGAAGCGGGGAAGAATCTCCGCCGCCGCGCCCCGGTATATTTCGACACGGTCCGCCACATCGGACTTTGCAATCCACCGTTCTGCAAAATCCGCGTGCTCCCTCGAAATTTCGACCGTGCGCAAGTGTCCCCCGGACGGCAGCGCGCGAGCCATCCAGATAGCGGAATAACCGGCGAGCGTGCCGACTTCAACAACTTCCCGGGCACGGATGACTTTCAGCAACAGGTGCATAAAACTCCCCTCCTCCGGGGCAATCCAGATTGAAGGGATACCCTGGCGGCGGGCTTCAGCCTTGAGGTTCATCAGGAGGTCATCTTCCTGAGTCGTATGCGAGGCCAAGTAACGGAAGTGTTCCGTTGTAACGGGAGTGGATATTTCCGACATTTTTCCCCTTTCATTGTGAACTGGGGGGGCAGGAAATCATCGGGGGGATTCCTAGAATCTTGGAGTCTTTGGGGCCCACTCGAAGACTCCAAGTTATTTTTTGAAGCTTTGACACAGAAACGGCAGCGTTTCTTCCAGATGGGCGGCAATCAGCGCCCATCCATGCGGTTCTCCCGGACGAATTTTGAAAATGTGGGGCACATTCGAATCCGTCAGTACTCGATCCAGCGCTTTGCATCCCTCATCAAGATGTGTCATCTGGATATAACGGTCGTCCGTTCCGTAATCAAAATAGATTTTGAGACCGTCGATCTTTCGGCTCTTCGCGAGGACCAGCGGGTTATTGGCGTCCCACAGCTCCTGCCGTATCGGATCGCCGAAGATCGGCGTCAGCATGTTGACGAAAAAAGAGAAGAACCGGGAAGTCTTTACTTCCTCAGAAACAGCCAGCGGATTTGAGTCAGGGAAAATGATCGGAGATTGCCCGACCACCGCAGCGTAGCGTTCCGGGTATTTCATGGCGATTTTCAGCGCTCCATATCCGCCCATGGATGTGCCTGCGATCGCTCGATTCTCCCGCCCTTGGCTTGCCCGGTAATTGGTCTCCATGTACTTGATGAGTTCCTGGGTCACGAGATCCTCGTAACGTTTGGAACCATCGATATAGTTGCAATAAAAACTGCTGTCCCCTCGCGGGTGAACCATAATGAATTCAGGCAGCTTTCCCCCAAGCATCATCTGCTCCAGGGTATTCTGAATGTGGCCGTATCGTTCAACGGTCCAGCTGGTCTCGTCATTGTTCAAGCCATGGAGAAAATAGATCACAGGGTAAGTGCGCGTGGTATTTTTCGAGAAGGAAGGCGGAAGGAAAACGCTGTAGCGCTCAGGCCCGCCGATGCATTTTGAATCGAAGGATTTGAATTCGATGACGGAGCCGCCCGGGAGCGAAATAGGAGTGAAATCGGAACGGCGGCGCTCATCACTGAACTGGCCCAGCGTTGTTTGAAGGGCAAGCGGAATGGCCAAAGCAGTTGTAAGAACAACAAAATACCTGGTCCGAAGCTTTCGATCGAAATGAGCCATTCATTCCTCCGTCATGTCAGGTTGTCGATAATGGCCTTGCACATTTCTCGGGTAGTCGCCTGTCCACCCAGATCCCTTGTCACCAGTTTCCCCTCGCGCAAAACCGTGCGCAGCGCACGATCGATATTGACTGCGATTTCAGGGAATTTCAAGAGCTCGACCATAAGGATAGCGGAACGCAGCATCGGTGCGCGGTTGGCGATCCACTTGCCCGCGATATCTGGAGCGGTCCCGTGGACAGCTTCGAAAATCACGCCGCTGACGCCGGGCACCACCGCCCAGCCCCCCAACCAACCCTGCCGTCAAGTCGGGAATAATATCTCCATGAAGGTTTTCAAGCAGCAGGTGATCAAACCTCCACCAGTTCAGGGCCAGCCGCATACAGGTGTTATCAACGATGGAATCTTCCGTCTGGATGTCGGGGCAGGGCCGCCCGATACGTCTCGCGGTATCCAGAAATAGCCCATCGCTCAACTTCATGATGTTCGCCTGATGGACAATCGTCACCTTCTGGCGTCCGGCCCGACGGGCATAGAAGTAGGCAAAGCGGGAAATCCTTTCCCCAGCGCCGCGCATGACCATCTGGAGGTTCTCGACCACGCCCGGAACACCCTCATGTTCATTCCCGAATAAACCTCCCTTCCGTGTTTTCCCGGATGACGACGATATCCAGATTCTTCCACTTCGAGTTGCCCCCCTCAAGACCCTGGACAGGACGATAAGCGGCATACCATGCGAAATGCTGACGTAAAACTACGTTGATGCTCTTGTCAAGGGCCCCTTCCATCCAATCCGCGTTTTCGAAATGGATTCGAGCGCCTTCTCAGGCAAAGGGCTCCCTGAAGTTTTCAGCGCCAAATCGCCGGCAAGGACCGTTTCCCATCTCGGACGGAATCCTGCCGCTTCCAGGGTGGCGGCGACGGCTACAGATATCTCGGGGCCGATTCCATCGCCGGGAATAAGGGTGATAGTCAGTCCTTCACCCGTGGTCACGGCTCGGCCTCCATGTCGATCTCTATCCGGATGGCGCCGTTGGGATCTGCCATTTTGAGATGGCGGATCATTCCGCGAATGGTATCAAGCACAATGACCCGCGAGAAGCCATGACTCATGTCCAAGGGAACCGGAGCGTGGTTGACCTGAATGAGAACATTCTCGCCAACAATTTCATAGCCTAGAGTCTTGATCGGCTGGGAAGTTTTAAGGGAAGCGGCAATGCCGGTACAGACGTTTCCCAGGAACTTCCCGATAAAGGGTGTAAGGGGCGCCTCAATCTCGTTGCTATAGATACGAATTCGCATAATCACGAATATTATCACAGCCTTGGGCCGATACGGCTTGTGTCGAAATCGGGGGAACCATTGTCAGGCAGGCCTAAAAGAAAAAATGGGGCCTGACGCCAATTTCCAAAATTGCCCTCGCAGGCATTTCTCTGATACGATGCTGTCTGCCCTGGCGGATGTCAATCGAGAGATAGGGAGAGGCGTTAAACCATGGAGAAAATGGTAGTAACGGGTGGGGCCGGCTTTATCGGCTCCAATCTCGCCGAACATCTATTAAATATGGGGTTTTCAGTCATAGTTGTCGACAATCTGAGCACGGGCAGGAAGCAGAACCTTTCCGGGTGGTCGGCAGAAGCCCAGGGGCGTTTCCAGTTTCTCTTGATGGACGTCAATGAAACCGAACAACTGCGCCGGGCTTTTGCCGGTGTTGCCTACGTGTTTCACCTGGCGGCGATCCCATCGGTTGCCCGATCCATTGACGATCCTACGGCGACCCAGTTCTCAAATATCAACGGGACCCTCTCGGTTTTGACTGCGGCCAGGGATGCCGGGGTCAAGCGGGTGGTCGCTGCATCCTCTTCATCCATCTATGGAGACGAACCAAGCCTGCCGAAAAGGGAGGACCGTGCCGGGCGGTGCCTTTCCCCGTACGCGCTCAGCAAGTTTGTGACAGAGGAGTATTGCAGGCTTTTTTACCTACTCTATGGACTTGAAGCTGTTGCCTTAAGGTACTTTAACGTTTTTGGGCCCAGACAGGATCCCGATTCCGAATATGCCGCAGTTATTCCAAAATTCAGCACACGGATGATTGAGGGCAAGCAACCGACTGTGTACGGGGACGGAGAACAAACCAGGGATTTCACCTTCATTTCCAATGTGGTCGACGCCAACTGGAAGGCGGCAACCAGTCCCGACGTGGCCGGGCAGGCCTTTAATATCGGGTGCGGCACTCGGACGAGTTTGAATCAACTGATCCAAAAACTGAATGAAATCCTGGGTCGTCAAATCGAGCCCAAATACGAGGCCGCCCGTAAAGGAGACGTACGGGATTCCCTGGCCGACATCAGCAAAGCCAAAAAAATGCTTGGGTATTCCCCTGCAACTTCACTGGAAGCCGGTCTCCGGCGGGTCGTTGAGTGGTATCGGCATCATTCCGAGGCGGTGCATGGCGCTTTGTGACACGAAACGGGCCGGCTTAGCTCGAGAGGGGAACGATAGCGCGGAATCATGGTTTCCTTTCTATTTGTTGATACGGAACGCGTCTGGCGAGGCGGGCAGGATCAACTGTTCACCCTTCTCACCGGATTGCACAGGCATGGCCATAAAATCCACCTGGTCTGCCATCCTCACACTCTGCTGGAAATCCGTGCCCGGGAGCTCGGCGTTTCCGTGCATCCCATGTCCGTTCGAAGCGAGTTAGGGATTTTCTCCTTTTTCGGCCTGCTCTTAATTCTCAAAAGAGTCCAGCCGGATATTCTCGCATTCAACACACCGCGGGCGATTCTGATGGGGACGCTGGCATCACGGCTTGTTTGCACGAGCGCAAGGATCATATTCCGACGCGTCAATTTTCCGCTGCACAAAAACCCCTTCACCCGCTTCAAGTACACGTGGGGGATAGACTGCATTGTCGCGATATCCGAATCGATACGATTGCAACTGCAGCTCTGTGGGATACCAAACTCAAAAATACGAACGATTTACGAGGGGATGGAACTTCAGCCCAGACTCTTGTCTCGCACCGCGCCCAGTGACAGCCAGGTTGTCGTGGTCGGTACGGTTGCACATTTGAGCCGTGAAAAAGGACTGAATTACCTGATCGAGGCAGCCTCGTTGATTCCGGACGTGCAAAAGAAATTGCGCTTCGTGATAGTTGGAGATGGAAAGTGCCTCCAGGAACTGCGAAATTTGGCAAAGCAATACGGACTGGGAGAGACCTTTCAGTTTGCCGGTTTTCATTCCGACATCTCCCAATTCATGAAATCCTTTGATATATTTACTCTTCCGAGCCTTTCCGAAGGATTGTCCTCCGCAATCCTCGAAGCCATGGCGACTTCGCTGCCGATCGTCGCCACAGCCGTGGGAGGCATCCCCGAATTAGTGAAGAATGGTGAGAATGGTTTGCTGGTAGCCCCAGGTGATCCGGCCGCTCTCGCCCGCGCTATCCAGCAGCTTGTGGAAAATCCTGAGGAATCCCGCCGTATGGGGGAGCGAGGGAGAGATCGTATGGAAGCCCAGTTCACCCTCGAGCGAAAGATCCGTGAGACCGAGCAGCTCTGCGCGCTTCTCCTGAAGGCTTAGGCACGTCCATCGCGGTCCACCTATGTTTGACAGTGAACACGTCCAGGTGTTTTTGCCCTCTTCAGTCCGAAACAAAGCCGAATGGCCAGGCTTTTTGGCATTGGCGGGCTGCGTTTCGCTGGCAGTGGTTTCCATTGCCGCATCGCAGATTCTGCTCGCTGCAGCCATAGCGAGTTCTCTCTGGACGTGGAAAAACGGGAAGGGCTTCAGGCTCCGAGGGGAAAGGGGGCTTCTTCTGCCTCTCCTCTGTTTTGGGGCGTGGACAATGATTGCCGTTTTTGCCTCTTCCAACGTGGCCCTGAACCTCAGGATCGCGAAAAAGTTCTACCTCTTTCTTCTTGTGCCGCTGGTTCCGCTGATCATGCGCGGGAAAGGCCGGCTGAAGTGGACCTACAAGGCCATTTCCCTGGTTGCCATCATTTCTTCCCTGATGGGTCTAGCACAGTTTGCCGCCAACCCCAGCCGGGATCTGCTGCACCGGATTTCCGGCTTCATGAGCGAGTGGATGACCTTTTCCGGTCTGCTGATGCTGGCTCTTGTAATTCTGACCGCCTACGGCTTCGCCTCAGGGGTCCGCAATCACAAGTGGGTCATTCCGGCTGCCGCTATTATCATCGCTGCGCTTATATTAAGCGAGACCCGGAATGCATGGATCGGAGCGATTGCCGGAATTGCGGTGTTGACCCTGTTGCGTCGACCGCGTGCGATTTTCATTTTGTTTGCCGCCCTCCTGATTTTTTACCTCGTGTCTCCCGGCATGATCAAGGAACGGCTCAGGTCAGCTGTCGATATGACAGACCCCCGTTTCCATGTATTCTTGACTTCCATGCGCATTATCCAGGACAACCCGTGGTTTGGAGTTGGCCCAAAGAGTGTTGAGTACGAAGCGCAGAAGTACCGGAACGAAAGGGACTTTCCAGATTGGCTGAAAAGAGCTGTCGCGCTGTATTCAAACCCCACGCGATACCAGGAGGAAGAAAAAGAGTTCCCGGCTTGGCTGTATCAGCACATGCTCAACAATTTTTTCCAGATTGCGGTCGAAAGGGGTATTCCCGGCCTTATCCTCTGGATCTGGCTGATGGGCCGGTTCGCTTGGGATGCCTGGGGCTGCTACCGTTATGCCAAGAGCCGTTCATTCTCAGAGGATGAGGATGTTCGCAGGGAAGCTTTGATGGCCTCGTCCGCCGCCCTCGCCGGCTGGACGGCCCTGGTGGTTGCGGGCATGTTTGAATACAATTTTGGAGATTCGGCAGTCCTCACCCTTTTTCTGTTTATAGCGAGTGCGCCTTATGCTTTTGCAGGCCCTGAGCATAATTACGAAGGACGAGCCAAAAACTGAGGCGTGAATTGCAATTGGCCGTTCGCCATTCGTAACTCCTGGGTGGATTCCCATTGAAGATAGCGATTCTTGGAACGCGCGGGATACCGGCAAACTACGGCGGATTCGAAACATTCGCAGAGGAATGCTCTGCCGGCCTTGCTGCCAGAGGACACCAGGTGACCGTATATGGACGATCGCATTATGTCCCCAAAACCCTGAAATGGCACCGCGGTGCCCGGCTTGTGGTCCTCCCGACACTGCAATGGAAATATACCGATACGGTCGTCCACACCTTTCTTTCCGTTATCCACTCGCTGTTTCAGCATTACGATGCGATCCTGATCTGCAACGCCGCAAACAGCATCTATGCCTGGATTCCCCGCATGTTTGGCATTCCCGTTGCGGTGAATGTGGATGGGATCGAACGGCTCCGGCGGAAGTGGAATTGGCTGGGGCGAGCTTACTACCACCTCGGCGAGTACCTTTCCGCCCGCTTCCCCAATGTGATTGTCACGGACGCCCGGGTGATTGAAGCCTACTATAGAGACCACTACGGAGCGGGATCCGTCTTCATTCCCTATGGCGCCAGAGCCGAAAAATCGGAAAGTCATGAAACGCTTGAGAGCCTTGGTTTGACACCGGGAGAATATTTCCTTTACGTCAGCCGGCTCGAACCCGAAAACAACGCTCACCTCGTCGTGAAAGCCTTCGAAAAGGTGCGGACCACAAAACGACTCGTCATGGTCGGAGATGCTCCTTACGCAGCGAAATACATTGAAAAAGTCCGCAATACGCAAGATCCCCGGATTCTCTTTCCAGGCGCAGTGTACGGAGAAGGCTACAGGCAGCTGCAGACACACGCTTTCTGCTACATTCACGCCACGGAGGTTGGGGGGACGCACCCGGCCCTCATAGAGGCGATGGGGCAAGCAAGCCTGATTATCGCGAACGAGACGCCGGAAAACTCAGAAACTCTCGGCGGCGCCGGTATTCTCTACCACAAAAACCAGATGGATGATTTGGCTCGATGGCTGCAGGAGGTCGCGGACAATCCCGAGAAATACGCCGGGCTTAAAAAGGCGGCGTTCGACCGTGCCCGTGCTGCCTACTCATGGGAAGCGGTGATTGAGCGATACGAGCAGCTTTTTGCCGGCATGATATAACAGGAGTGTGGGCTACCTGATTCCGGAATTCAAACCGCCTTCCAGGATTCAACCTGGGCTCCGCCCCGATTTTTACCGCAACAGCTTTCTGCCGCCCAATTTCTCTGATCGAAGAATAAGATCTTTGTTCCCGGGCGGTCGTCTAGTCGGCGGCGCCATCCGAGAGATCGGCTGATGACGCCGGTTTGTTCCATTGAGGACCATTGAAGCGCCTGCTCCAAGGATCCCGGTTCGACAGTCCTGTCTCATCCACCGTTGCGCTGGACCAAGCCCAATCCCGGGCAGGTGTCGCCCAAACGGCACGGACCGGATTTAGTCCGACCTGTTTTAAGCCTCCCGGAAATGATCATCGTCCACCGATTTGGCAGAAATGGCCCGTCAGGCTATGGCGCCGAGGCTGCCAGCGGGCGAAGTCATGGTGCAAACGCCCGATAGCCGGGCACGTGAATCAGGAGCCGGAGGAATCACAATTGGGTGGACATGATTCGGCATTCGAGATTATCCATCCCTTGGGATCGACCGGACCGAAAAGTGTTGACACAGGAGTTGGAGGTGAAGTCCGCGTTCGGGGTCTCAGGAAGCAAGACCGACGGTGAGGCAACCGGGGATGAGAATGCGCGCAAAACGTGGCATCGCTTTTTTATGTTTCGCGGGTGTACGGGTTATTTCGCGGAGTCTGGAATCGGGTGGCCTCTCCCCCGCCTACGCTCAATCGAGTTCGTGTAATTCGTGGCGTTTTTATTTATAATTTGCGGCTTGCGCGAGGTCGGCATGCGATTGGCTTCAAAACTGCTCACTCCATGGCTCATTCTCTCTAATTTTCTGCAGAAGATCTATACTCAGCGCAGCCTCATCCGGAATTTCGTCGTGCGTGATTTGAAAGCCCGGTATATAGGATCCTTTATGGGCTTGTTCTGGAGCGTGATACACCCGATCGTCCTTCTGGTCAGTTACACGTTTGTTTTCTCATATATTATGGGCCAGAAGCCGCGACCGGAGACGGGCACCACAAGTTTCCCCCTATTTCTTTTTTGCAGCATTCTTCCCTGGCTTTTCTTCCAGGAAGCGCTTCAACGATCGAGCACCGTCATCATCGAGAATGCAAATCTGGTGACAAAAACCCTGTTCCCGAGCGAAATTCTCCCTTTAGCGGTCCTGCTGGCGGCTGTCGTCAATCACCTGATCGGTTTTGCCATTCTTCTCTGCATTATCTTTTTCGTTATAGGCAAAGTGAGCCTTTTTATCCTCCTCGTCCCCGTTTATCTTCTTCTGCTCATGCTCTTCACCCTGGGCATTTCCTGGTGCGTCTCCAGCCTGAACGTGTTCGTGCGTGACATATCGCAGGTGCTCACGGTTATCCTCACCTTCTGGTTCTGGTTTACCCCTATCTTCTATACATGGGATCGGTTCCCGAAAAAGCTGCTGTTTCTGGTCAAGCTGAATCCGATGGCCCATGTCGTGATGGGTTACCGGGACTGTCTCCTGCGCAGGCAAATGCCAAATCTGAGGATTCTTTCTGTCCTCGCCGCGGTATCGCTGGTGATCTTTGCGGCGGGAGGTTTCTTTTTCAGGAAAACAAAGCGCGAATTCGTGGACGTTCTCTGATGCCGGCTATCAAAGTCCAACACCTCTCGAAGAAATATCGGATTTATGACCGCCCCTGGGACAAGCTGCGCGAGCTTGCCGGCCTAAAATCGGGAGAGCGCCACCGCGAATTCTGGGCACTGGATGATGTTTCCTTTGAACTCGAGTCCGGCCACACGCTCGGGGTCATCGGTCAGAACGGTTCCGGGAAGAGCACGCTGCTTCAGATACTCGCGGGTATTATGTACCAAACCCGAGGTGATTGTTTCGTGTCGGGGAAGGTTTCCGCACTGTTGGAGCTTGGCTCCGGATTCAATCCAGAATTCACCGGACGTGAAAACGTGTTCATGAACGGCGCAATCCTGGGTTTGGACACACACCAGATGGAGAAACGTTTTGACCGCATCGTGGCGTTCGCTGAAATCGGTGACTTCATGGACCAGCCCGTCAAGACGTATTCCAGCGGTATGTTCATGCGCCTGGCATTCGCCGTAGCGGTGAATGTTGATCCGGATATCCTGCTGGTGGACGAAGCGCTCTCAGTCGGCGATCTCATATTCCAGCACCGCTGCATGCATCGGATGAACCATCTTCGGGATAGCGGGAAGACGCTTGTCCTCGTGACCCATGACCTGGAGGCAATCACGAAATTCTGCGATCGCGCCCTCCTCCTGGATCGGGGACACTTGCTCGAAGACGGAAAGCCGGAGATGGTCGTGCAGAAGTATCAAGCGATGATCTTTGAGCGGGAGCGCCGGTATGGCGGCTTTGAAGGGACTGGAGCTCCGGGGTCGGCGGAGATCGCCCCTGATCAAGAAATGCCCGTAGCCCGGCTAATCCCGAACGTCGATCACAGGTTTGGCAATGGCGAAGCGTCCCTGCTGGGAATTGAATTGTTGGATGCCGCGGGAAACGCAATATCGGAAGTTATGGGAGGTCAGGCTGTTATCATCCGCATCTCCGCTCAACTCATAGAGGACATCGCGCAGCCGATTGTCGGGTACACCATCCGGGACCGGCTCGGGGTTCAGGTATCCGCGTCCAACACTTCCCACGCTGGGAGGCCGCTTCCGCCCGGAAGAAAAGGCCAGATCATCACGAGTGATTTTCACGTCAAGCTTCCCGAACTGGCCCCGGGCAGCTACTCGATTTCTCCCGCTATCGCCAAAGGAAGCATGCTGCGGCACGACATGTGCGACTGGATTGATAACGCGCTTGTTTTTGTTCTGGGATCGCAGAACCTGGTCTACGGCGTGATGCGGATGGAAGTCGATGTGCGCAGCTATTTTTCACAGGTCACCCATAATGAATCGCGGATGGAGTCCAGCCAGGGCATGGGTCATTCGCGAGTTTAGATTCCGGCACTGATAATGCTGTTTCGCTTGCGGTTTTTATTTTTGATTTTCACCACAATACTGCTCGCCCCATTTCTGCTTGCGGTCTGGGTGACCCTGCTTTTCTTCAATCTGGTTTATGTTCTCACGGATTTCACCAGGAAACCCGTTGCGAGGGATGATTCCCCCAAGTCCGGACTGGCATCGATCGTGGTGCTCAACTGGAATGGGAAAGAGCTCCTGGCTCGGGGGCTTCCCTCGATTATCGAGGCCGTGCGGGTTGACGGCCGTCCCCATGAAATCCTTGTCGTTGACAACGGAAGCCGCGACGGATCCGTCGAGTTCGTCAGGTCTCATTTCCCCGACATGCGGGTCCTGGCGCTCGAAGAGAACCTGGGCTTTGCCGAAGGAAACAATGCCGGGGTCCGCGCAGCACTGAACGACACCGTGGTCCTGCTCAATAACGACATGGTCGTCGATCCTGGATTTCTGGGTCCCTTGTTGAAAGGATTCGGGCCGGAGACTTTCGCCGTATCAAGCCAGATCTATCTGCAGGATTCCTCAAAAAGACGAGAAGAAACCGGGAGAACCACAGCGGCGTTTCGACGCGGGATGATCGACTATTCCCATCGCGAAATGAATGGCACACTTCGGAGAAAGTATTACCCGGTCTTCTGGGCAGGGGGAGGCTCCTCAGCCTTTGATCGGAAGAAATTCCTTTTTCTCGGAGGTTTCCAGAACGTCTACTCCCCGGCTTACGTGGAGGACACCGATCTTTCCTTCCAGGCCTGGCGCGTCGGATGGGAAGTGCTCCTGGCGCCCGAGTCGATTGTGTATCACCAGCACAGGGCTTCCAGCAGCCGGCGCTTCAGCGCGTCCCGGCTCCAAGCCTTGATCCTGAGGAATCAGTTTCTTCTTCTCTGGAAGAACATCCACAGCTGGAGACTGCTGCTGTCCCATGGATTTTTTCTGCCCTGGAATTGCTATCGCCTGGCGCGCGACTCCGGGGTGATTGCCTGTCTCAGCTTTTTGCAGGCGGCATGGGCAATCCCATCCATGGAAGTCGCCGAACTGGGATCACGGATCAGGTCCAGGCGCCTTGATCTGCGGATATTCGAGCTTTTCATGAACCCGAGCCTTTATTTCGGCAAGCAGGCTGTCCAAGGCAGGACACCGGAACCCGGGGCAAAACCCAATGTTCTTTGGGTCACAGCCTATCTTCCGCACACCGGCCGCCATGCGGGCGCCGGCCGCATGTTTCAACTGCTGAAGCGACTTTCTTCAAGATACCGTATTACGCTGCTTACGTTTCTGGAGGAAGAAGCGGAGCGGAATTTCCTGCCGCAAGTGGAGCCCTTTTGCGACAAAGTCATCGCGATGAGGCGCTCCCGGCCCCTGCGCTGGCAGCTTTTTGCCTATGAACCCTTCGACGAATTCCTCACGCCAGAGATGGAACAGGCTGTCGATCGCTGTATCGACGATCAGGATTTTGATCTGATACAGTTCGAATACACGCAAATGGCTTGTTACAGGAAAAGGGCGGATGGCATTCCTGCTATTCTAACGAAACACGAAGTGGATTTCGCCGCCTGTGCGCGCCGCGCCCGGCAAGAATCCAACCCGGCAACAAAGTGCCGCTGGTTCTATAACTATCTTCAAGTCCTCGACCGGGAAATCAAGCTGACCGGGCAGGCCGATGCCGTGATCTGCATGACCGATCCTGATGCGCGTGAATTGAGGAAGTTTTCCCCGGCAGTCCCCATCTACACCATAAACACCGGCGTTGATCTGGATTACTTCCAGCCTCCCGAACAGCCGTCCACAAACACACGGATGACCTTTGTGGGAGCTTTTCAACACCTGCCCAATGTGGACGCGATGATTCATTTCTGTCGTGAGGTCCTGCCGCTAATTCGCGAGAAAGTGCCGGAGGCCGAACTCGTGATCGTTGGGAGCAGTCCTCCTCCTCCCGTGTTGAGCCTGGCGGCAATCCCCGGAGTTCAGGTAACGGGGTTTGTGCCCGACATTCGCCCCTTTATGGCCGAGAGCTCGGTTTACATTGTTCCCATGCGCCTCGGCGTGGGCATCCGCGGGAAAATCCTGGAAGCGTGGAGCATGGAGATGCCCGTAGTATCGACGTCGGTGGGCTGCGCCGGGCTGCGTTATGAAAGCGGGCAAAATCTTCTGGTGGCGGATAACTCGAGACAATTTGCCGAGCAGGCCATCTCACTTCTTCGGGATCCGGCCATGAGACTCCGGCTAGGAAAGGAAGGACGGAAGACCGCAGAACAGTATTACAGCTGGGAAACCTCCGCCCGGCAGCTCGATATTTTGTATCAACAGTTTATAGGCCGCGAGAAGGCGAAGCCTTTGCGGTTTGCGTCTGCTCAGATTGAAGGCGGCGGCAAGCTGCCGCAAAAAGCAGGGAGGTTTTGATGACTCGTGTCAAGCGCGTGCTCATCATTCAATCCGCGGAGCCGCCTTATGTATTGAAGGGGCTGGAGCACCTGAGACAGAGCGCGCTTTTCGGGAATCCGCGCTTCACCATTTTCTGCCGTGATCGCCCGGAGATTCTTGGGAGCTTCCGGGGCCATCCCATGCTGTCCCAAATTCTGATCCATACGGAAGCCCAGGATAGCTGGCACCATTGGCGCACGCTGGTAGGACAGCACTTTGATGCCGTCGTTCTGTTTCTTACCGGCGATCCCAGTTACTGGAAAGTGAAGGTCTTCGCCTTTCTGCTCGGACAGCGCCGCTTGCTGGTTTTCGATGAATGCGGCGCCTGGTTTATCCACAACTGGCGCCAATGGCTTTCTCTAATCGCTCGTCGAATGCGGGAACGGCCATACCCGGGTGCAAGCTCAAGAGGGGGCCGTTCGACCCATATTTTGGTAGCCCTGGCACTCAAATCGGTAATCTTCCCTTTCCGATTTCTTTGGTTGCTATTAGTATGGCTTCGGCTGCGTTTCGCCGGCAGCAGGCGGTCAAGAGAGTGCGATGATTGTTCATTGTGATTGCCGCTATTTTCTTGGATATAAACCGTGTCCATTCCGACGCGAATGCGAGGAGTGTCCGCATTACGCTCTTTTTGGAAAGCGGATTCTGATTATCAAGCTGGCTGCCATGGGAGATGTGCTGAGAACCACACCCTTGCTGCGGGGACTACGCACGAAGAATCCGGTTTGTCACATCACGTGGCTCACCGAACCCAATGTGGTCCCGATCCTTCAGGGGATTTCCGAAATCGATCGCCTGCTTCCGTGTACCGCGGATACTGTCCTCCAGATGGAGATGGAGGCATTTGATGAGTTGTATTGCTTTGATAAGGAAGTCAGGGCTACAGCTCTTGCCATGAAGGTCCGCGCGGATCGCAAGGTGGGATTCGGGATGAGCCCGTTCGGAAATGTGATCTGCCTCAACGAAGAATCGGAATACGCGTACGAGCTCGGGATCAACGATTCCCTGAAATTTCGCACCAATTCGAAGACTTACCCGGAGCTTGTGTTTGAATGCGCGGGCCTTCCATACTCCGGACCGCGGGAATACATCCTTCCGGATTTGGCCCGGGAAATTGAGCAGGCGAAAAAATGGTTGCTTTCACAGGGTGTTCAGGCTGAGGACCTGAAGGTCGGGCTCAATACGGGTGCGGGCGAAGTCTTTGCGACCAAGAAGTGGACAGAAGAGGGATATGTCCAGCTGGCGGACCGTCTCGTGAAGGAACTCGGAGCCCAAGTGCTTCTTCTGGGCGGCCCAGGAGAAGTAGAGCGCAATCATCGAATTGCAGCGGCCACTCAACATCCGGTCCTCAATACAGGCAATGCTAATCCGATCCGGGAATTTGCCGGGATTGTCGG
>Ga0326727_10003392_pt1 | contig 51037 bp, 42 predicted proteins | sample MB2enrmetagenome_FD_207643 | JGI IMG/M metagenome (GOLD analysis project Ga0326727, IMG submission 207643) | Lab enriched peat soil microbial communities from McLean, Ithaca, NY, United States - MB29MY | ecosystem: Environmental > Terrestrial > Soil > Wetlands > Peat | place: USA: New York...
TTCGCGGTCACAGCCTTCTTCGCGGCGGCGGTGGTCTTCTTCGCGGTCACAGCCTTCTTCGCGGCGGCGGTGGTCTTATTCGCGGTCGCGGTCTTCTTGGCGGCGGCGGTGGTCTTCTTCACGGTCACAGCCTTCTTGGCGGCGGCGGTGGTCTTCTTCGCGGTCACAGCCTTCTTCGCGGCGGCGGTGGTCTTTTTCGCGGTCGCGGTCTTCTTGGCGGCGGCGGTGGTCTTCTTCACGGTCACAGCCTTCTTGGCGGCGGCGGTGGTCTTCTTCGCAGTCGCGGTCTTCTTGGCGGCGGCAGCGGTGGTCTTCTTCGCAGTCGCAGTCTTCTTGGCGGCGGCGGTGGTCTTCTTCGCGGTCACAGCCTTCTTCGCAGCGGCGGTGGTCTTCTTCGCGGTCGCGGTCTTCTTGGCGGCGGCAGTGGTCTTCTTCGCGGTCGCGGCGGCCTTCTTCACGGCCGGCTTCTTCACCGTGGCTTTCTTCGCCGCAGGCTTCTTCACAGCAGCGGCCTTTTTCGCCGTCGCTTTTGCGGCGAGCGGCTGGGCGCGTTTGGTATCTTTAGTCTCTTCAGTGCTCACGAGGGGATGCTCCTTCGATAAATATTATGTGATTCGTTTGCTTGCAGTCCGGCGCTTGATAATCGTCTGTCGGGCCAGAGGCCGTCCTTCTTATTTTGCGTGCGGACCACTTGACCGTTCAGGGATTTGACTCGGTTGCGGCGCGAATCGCGCGTTGCACGCATGACTCGCTATTCCGCTTCCCGTAGTTTGCTGTCAACAAAAAGCATCAATAACCACCGCATGACGCGCACTTTTTTTGTGCCAGGTGGTAAAAAGACGGCATGAAGCACGTAGCAAGCGCCGCCGACTCATCGTGCCGCGGGCTTCGCGCCGATGCCGCAACGAAAACCTTTGGCTTGAATTTGCCGGTGATGCCGTCACATTCATCCTATGAGCAATCCATCCGCGCCGCCTGAACCGCAGGACGAGTTCGAGCGTTGGCCGCCTGACGCCGCGCGCGCGGTGCCGGAGTTCGACATGCCGGGTTGGCCGGAGACGATCTGGCGCGGCATATGCGGGCGGTGTCCGCAATGCAACGCGGCGCCGATCTTCGATGGGTATCTCAAGGTCCATAAGACATGCTTGCACTGCGGCGCGCCGCTGGGGGACATGCCGGCCGACGATGCGCCCCCCTACATCGCCATGCTGGTGGTGCTGCAAGTCGTGGCGCTATTTGTCGTGTTTTTCTACAAGGGCTATTATCGTCCCGGGATCGTCATGTCCGGGGTCCTGCTGGTGCTGCTGACGCTGCTTTGCATGGCCGCGTTGCGCTTGGCCAAGGGAGCGGTCATCGGCATACTGCTGAAACTCGGATTGAAACGCGAGAGGCTGTGATGATGCAGGCAAAAGGACGGCTGACGCGGATTGTACTGGAAGGGGAGGCGCTGCACCGGCTCTCCGCCTTGCAGGAGGCCGACCGCGACCAGGCGGTGGAAGACCTGCGCGAGGAGAACTCCTTCTTCCCCACCAACCATCCGGAATTGCAAAGCATCCTGCATCTCTCCATCCAGCAGGGGCGCCTCGTAATGGACATCCGCGACGCCGAGGACAAGCCCGTGCAGGCCGTCATGCTGGCGATGGGCCCGTTCAAGATGCTCATCAAGGACTACCAGATGCTGCTCGACTCATACGCCCAGGCCGTGGCCGAGGGGCGCGAGGCGCGTATCCAGGCAATCGACATGGGCCGCCGCGGCCTGCACAACGAGGGCGCGGAGCTGATGATAGAGCGCCTCAAGGACAAGGTGGAGATTGATTTTCCGACCGCGCGGCGGTTATTCACCTTGGTCTGCGCCCTGCACCAGAAACTTTAGGATATCGGATCATGAAAATTGACGGCACGCCCTTTCGCTCGATCTGGGTCGATGAACTGGACCGCTGGTCGGTCCGCATCATCGACCAGACCAAGCTGCCCTGGGCGGTCGACCTCGCGCGCCTCACCACCATGGAAGAGATGGCGCATGCGATCAAAGCCATGCTGGTGCGTGGCGCGCCGCTGATCGGCGCCTCTGCGGCTTACGGCGTGGCGCTGGCGATGCGCGCCGACGCGTCGGACGCCAATCTCGCCAACGCGCTCGCTGTGCTCGGCGCCACCCGCCCGACGGCGATCAATTTGCGCTGGGCTTTGACTCGCATGCAGAACGTGTTGCAACCGCTCAGCGCCGCTGCCCGCGCCGCCGCCGCGTATGAGGAGGCCGCGAAGATCTGCGACGAGGACGTGGCGACGAACCGCGCCATCGGCGAGCATGGCCTACCGCTCATCGCCGCGCGCGCCAAGAATGGCCGCCGCGTGAACGTGCTCACCCACTGCAATGCCGGTTGGATCGCCACGGTCGACTGGGGCACCGCGCTGGCGCCGATCTACATGGCGCATGATTCCGGCATCGATGTGCATGTCTGGGTCGAGGAAACCCGTCCGCGCAACCAGGGCGCGTCGCTCACCGCCTGGGAGCTTGGCAAACATGGCGTGAAACACACCGTCATCGCCGACAATGCCGGCGGGCACATGATGCAGCGCGGCGATGTCGATCTCGTCATCGTCGGTACCGACCGCGTCACGCGCGCGGGCGATGTTTGCAACAAGATCGGCACCTACCTGAAGGCGCTGGCAGCGCGCGACAATGGCGTGCCGTTCTGGGTGGCGCTGCCCTCCTCCACTATCGACTGGACGATCAGCGATGGGCTCTCCGAGATTCCCATCGAGGAGCGCGCGGCATCGGAGGTCACCACTATGACCGGGCGAGCGCTGGACGGCTCCATCGCCACCGTGCGCATCGTGCCCACCTCCAGCCCGGCGGCCAACCCAGCCTTCGACGTCACGCCCGCGCGGCTCGTCTCTGGGCTGATCACCGAGCGCGGGCTGTGCGACGCCAACGAGGCGGCGCTGACCGCGATGTTCAAGGATGTTGCGTAGGCTAGCACCTTTATTGCTGCTGGGCGGCTGCGCGGTGCAGAACCATGCGCCGCCTTTCGCAAACGTGCCCTATGAGCCGTTCTCGCGCAGCGCCGCCGTGGCGGTGGCGATGGATGAATGGCGGCTCTGGGGCAACCGCGTGGACGATACCGGCGGTGCTGGTTACGTGCAGACGGACGCAACGATGGGCGAGCGCCAACAGGGGCTATGGCAGCGCGTCGGCGAATATTGGTGGGAGGGCATGAATGCCGGCGAACCCGCCTCGCGCTGGACCGGCAAGCATGACGGCGAGGGCCATGTGTTCCCGGTCGCCGCGAATGGCGATTACGCCTGGTCGGCGGCGTTCATCTCTTATGTCATGCGCATCGCCGGGGCGGGGCGGGATTTCCCTTACGCGCCGGACCATGCCACTTATATCAACGCGGCGGCACGCCACCAGGCGCACGGGCTGCTCGATGCCGAGGACCCGGCGAGCTACGCACCAAGCTTGGGCGATCTCGCCTGTTTTCCTCGTGACTGGGCGAGCAACCTCACTTTTGCCGACTTGCCGACAACCTACAGCTTTCCCGCGCATTGCGGCATCATCGTCGCCGGCGGTCCGGGCAGCGTCAGCATTGTCGGCGGCAATGTCGATGACGCCGTGACGATGGAGCATCTGCACACCAACGCTTCCGGCGAGTTGCAGGGCAACCGCGAGAACTGGTTCGTCGTGCTGCGCGTGAACTACGCGAGCCCGTAACTCTCCAGGACGGCACCCATCCACCGCTCCAACGTGCCGCCCGGCTCCAGCAGTGGTGTCGAGGATACGGTGGTCGCCCATTTCAGCGCGCCGAACACGATATGGTCGGCATAGTTGGGCGCGAGCCCGGCGATGAAAGGCTGCTTCTCCAGCGTGATCTTCAGCGGCTTCAGCGCGGCATGCATCGGCCCCAGCGCGTCCGTCCGGTGCGTGGCGAAATCCTCAAGGCTGCGCTTGTAAAAGCCCTCACGGGTTTGCCGGAAATAGACCTGGTCCGCGGGTGTCAGCAGGAGGTAGATATCCCCCAGCACCACGGGCGCGATGGCCGAATGCAGCACAGTCTCGGTCCAGGCCCTGATGAAAGTGGTGAGTTGCCGCCCCGGAGGTTCGCCGAACAGCGAGGCCTCGTTCGGGTAGGTCGCCTCCAGATACTCGGCGATCACCTGGCTGTCGGTGACGACCTTCTCCCCATCCACCAGCACCGGCACCTTGCCCTGGCCCGAGAAGGCGATGTTGTCCTTGTCGGTAAAGTGCCAGGGGATGGTCTCGCAGGCGAGGTTCTTGTGCGCCAGCGCCAGTTTAGTACGCCAGCAATACGGGCTGAAGCGCACGCTTTCATCCGCTCCGGCGAGGTCGTAGAGGATGCGTGTCATCGCGCCGTCTGGCCGAACAGGATGGCGCGTGATTCCGGCGTCACGGTCGGGTTCGGGTTGATCTCCAGGGCCTTGGCATAGGCGCGCTGCACTGCCGGGCGCGCCGCCATGCGTTCGAACCACGCCTTCAGATGCGGGAAATCCTCCAGATTCTGCTGTTGGCGCTCGTGGGGTACGATCCACGGATAGCAGGCCATGTCGGCGATGGAATATTCGGCCGCGATATACTCGCGTCCTTCAAGGCGCTTGTTGAGCACACCGTAGAGCCGGTTGGTCTCCTTGATGTAGCGTTCCATGGCGTAGGGAATACGCTCCGGCGCGTATTGCACAAAATGGTGGTTCTGCCCGGCCATGGGCCCCAGCCCCGCCATCTGCCAGAACAGCCATTCCAGCACCTCGTATTTGGCGCGGGTCTCGCGCGGCAGGAACTGGCCAGTCTTCTCGGCGAGATATTCGAGAATGGCGCCGGACTCGAAAATGCCGATCGGCTCGCCGCCATCGGCGGGGGCGAGGTCGCGGATCGCGGGGATGCGGTTGTTCGGCGAGAAGCTCAGGAAGAACGGGTCGAACTGCTCGCCTTTGCCGATGTTGATGGGGAGGATTTTGTAGGGAAGACCAGTCTCTTCGAGAAAAATCGTGATCTTATGGCCGTTCGGCGTGGTCCAATAGTAGAGCTCAATCATGATCTTTCCTTCGGTTTTGTTCAGCCGAGCGCCTTGGACGCCATTTCATAAGTATTGGAACTCAGCGTCTCCCGCGCAAGGATCCGCTCCAGCTCGGCGCGCATCAGAGCCTGCCGCGCGGCGTTGTAGCGCCGCCACGGGCCGAGCGCCGAGACAAGCCGCGCCGCGATCTGCGGGTTCGTCTCATCGAGTCGCAGCACGATATCGCCCAGCAGCCGGTATCCCGCGCCCGAGACATCGTGGAACTTTGCCTGGTTGGTGGTAAAAGCGCCGATGAGCGAGCGCACGCGGTTGGGGTTGCGCAGGTCGAAATCCTCGTGCTGCGTCAGCGCCTGCACCTGCTCCAGCGTATCCGCCGCATTCGCGCGGGCCTGTACCGCGAACCACTTGTCCAGCACCAGCGGCATGCCGCGCCATTCCTCGTAGAACGAGGCAAGCGCCGTCTCGCGCTTCTCGCCCGGCATGTCAGCGAGCAGCGATAGCGCCGCCAGCGTGTCGGTCATGTTGCCCTCTTGGTGGAACTGCTCCCAGGGGCGGAAGGTATCGCCCGCGGCGGTGAGATAGGCGAGGGCGGCGTTCTTCAGCGCCCGCGCCGCCATGGCCGGTCCGGAATGGTCCGCCGGTTCTACCTTGCCGTATTCCCAGTACGCGCTGTTGAACTTGTCGTGCAGCGCCTGGCCCAGCGCGGCCCGTGTGGCCTCGCGCACGGCGTGGATGGCATCGGGGTCCACCACTGCCATCTCGTCACCGAGCAGGCTCTCACTGGGCAGCAGCAGCGCCTCGGCGGTGAAGGCCGGGTCGCGCGGGGCTTGGCGGAGCGTGGCCGTGATGGCTTCAAGCAGCCCGGCATCGAGCCTGAACGCGTGCCCGGCCTGGTGCGCTGCCACGGCGTCCAGCAGCACGGCGGTGGCGTATTGCTGCAGCGCATCCCACTGGTTGAACAGATCGGTGTCCTTCGCCGCCAGGAAAGCGAGGCGCTCGCGGCTCTGGCCCTTCAGCTTCACCGGCGCGGAGAAGCCGCGGAACAGCGACACCGCCGCCGGCTTGTCGATGTTCGAGAACACGAAATTCTGCACTTCATCGTGGAAAATCAGCGTTTCCGTCCGCAGCTCGCGGCCGTCGGCATCCAGCAGCCCTACGGTGACAGGCATCAGGAAGGGCTGTTTCTTGTCCTGCCCAGGCGTAGGCCTGGTGTGCTGGCGCAGGGTGAGCATGAAGCTGCGGTTGGTCGGGGTGTACACTTCCTCCGCCGTCACCTCCGGCGTGCCCGCCTGGTCGTACCAGCGCAGGATCTGCCAGATGTTATGCTCGGGCACGGCCTCCTGCATGGCGCTGAAGAAATCCTCCACCGTGGCTGCGGAATTGTCGTTCTCGCGGATGTAATTCGCCATGCCCCGGCGGAACGCCTCGCGTCCCATCAGCGTGCGGTACATGCGCACCACCTCGGCGCCCTTTTCGTAGATGGTGGTGGTGTAGAAGTTGTTGATCTCCAGATAGCTCACCGGGCGCACCGGGTGGGCGAGCGGTCCGGCATCGTCGCGGAACTGCGTGGCGCGCAGCATGCGCACGTCGGCGATGCGCTTCACCGCGGCGGAGAACTGGTCGGCCATGTATTCCTGGTCGCGGAACACGGTGAGGCCTTCTTTCAGCGAGAGCTGGAACCAGTCGCGGCAGGTCACGCGGTCGCCCGTCCAGTTGTGGAAGTACTCGTGCGCGATCACGCGCTCCACGTTCTGGAAATCCGTATCCGTCGCGGTTTCGGGGCTGGCCAGCACATAGGCGGTGTTGAAGATGTTGAGCCCCTTGTTCTCCATCGCCCCGGCGTTGAAGTCCGACACGGCGGCGATGTTGAACACGTCCAGGTCGTATTCCAGCCCGAACGTCTCCTCGTCCCATTTCATCGAGTTCTTCAGCGCCTCCATGGCGTGGCCGCAGCGCGTCTCGTCGCCGCGCTCCACCCAGATGCCGAGATCGACATGCCGGCCGGACATTGTGGTGTACTCATCCTTCACCGCCACCAGGTCCGCGGCCACCAGCGCGAAGAGATAGGATGGTTTCGGGTGCGGGTCCTCCCATTCGGCCCAGCGGCGGCCGTTGTCCTCGCCCTCGGCCAGCTTGTTGCCATTGGAAAGCAGCACCGGGAATTTCGTTGCATCCGCGCTCATGCGCACGCGGTAGCGCGCCATCACATCGGGGCGGTCGGGGAAAAAGGTGATCTTGCGGAAGCCCTCCGGCTCGCACTGGGTGAAGAAGCCGGAACCCGACATATACAGCCCGGAGAGCTCGGTATTCTCCGCCGGGCAGATCTCCACCAGCGTCTCCAGGGTGAAATCGTCCGGCAGCTCGTGCACGGTCAGCCCGTCTTCATCCACGGTGTAGAGATTGTCCCCCAACGGCGCGCCGTCCAGCAATATCTCGCGCAGCTTCAGCTTGCGGCCGTTCAAGTGCAGCTCCCCGGCGGCGCGGCGGTGCAGGCGCAGCCTGGCGCGCACCTGCGTGGCCTGCGGGTCCAGGTCGAACTCCAGCTCCACCTGCTCCACCCGGAAGGCTGGCGGCATGTAATCCGCCAGATAAACCGGGGTGCGCGTGCTAGGGGTTGTGTCGGCCATTGAAAAATCCTCCCGGTACTGGCGAAAATCCCGCTCTCGCGCATATGGTAGGGCGTGGCGGATGAAACACCTCTGACGTTACACGTATATTCCCGGATTGCCGAGATCGGGCAAGCGGCGTGGGATGGCTGCGCCGGGACGGACAATCCCTTCGTCTCCTATGCCTTCCTCTCCGCGCTGGAGGATAGCGGCTCGGTGGGCACCCGCACTGGCTGGCATCCGCGCCACGCCGCGCTGCATGATGGCTCGGGCGAGGTGGTGGCCGTGGCCCCCTGCTACGCCAAGACCAACTCCTACGGCGAATACGTGTTCGACCACGCCTGGGCCGATGCGCTGGAGCGCGCTGGCGGGCGCTACTACCCCAAGCTCCAGGTGGCGGTGCCGTTCTCCCCGGTGCCGGGGCCGCGCATCCTCTCGCGGCATCCTCACGCTGTGCCGGCCATGGCGCAGGCGCTGGAAACCATGGCGGAGGAGTTGGGCTGCTCCTCGGTCCACGCCACTTTCTGCGCGCGCGAGGAATGGGAGGAACTGGCCGAGCAGGGCTGGCTGCAAAGGCTGGGCACACAGTTCCACTGGGAGAACCAGGGTTTTTGCTCCTTCGACGATTTTTTTGGGGCGTTGTCGTCACGCAAGCGCAAGGCCATAAAGCGCGAGCGGCGGGAGGCGCAGGAGGGTCTCACCTTCAGGGTGCTCACTGGGCCGGATCTCACGCCGGAAATCTGGCGCTTGTTCTACCGCTTCTATACCTCCACCGTGGACCGCAAATGGGGCGGCGCGTATCTCACGCCCGAGTTCTTCCCGCTGCTGGGCGAGAGGCTGGGCGAGCGCGTGGTGCTGATGCTCGCGGAGCGCGACGGCAAACCCATCGCCGGGGCGCTGAACCTGCGCGGCGGCGATGTTCTCTACGGCCGCAACTGGGGCTGCACCGAGGACGTGCCCTTCCTGCATTTTGAGCTGTGCTACTACCAGGCCATCGACTACGCCATCGCCCATGGTTTGCGGCGCGTCGAGGCAGGCGCCCAGGGCGAGCACAAGATCCAGCGCGGTTACCTGCCGCAGCCGACCTATTCAGCCCATTACATCCGCCACCCCGGGCTGCGCCGCGCCGTGGCGCAGTTTCTGGAGGCGGAGCGCGCCAGCATGGAAGAGGCCATGGCCGCGATGGCGGAGGAGGGGCCGTATAGGAAGGAGGGGTAATAGGGCGGTTTGGGGTGGATTCCGGTCCGGCCGGTTTGGAGAACCAGCAACGATAAGCAGACGCTGATGATTTGCGGAAATCGTCGTCGGCAGGTGGCAATTCTACGCTGCCGTAAGCAGTCTGGCCCCCTTGCGTGTTATATTGGCTTTCGTTAGCTTGCCGCACAGAAATGATGCCGTTACGACTTACGGCCGCGTAGGTCGCAAAGCCGCAACCCAGACCGGCTGATTAGAACTAGGCTACCGTTGCACATCCAAAACCGTGACCTGCTCGTCCTTGGACGTCGGGGAGACAGAGGAGAATGTCCTTGGAAACCGACATGTCCAAAAATCCCTATGGCGGCGGGCCGGGCACCGGCCTGCAGTTCCCCCCCTACTACAAGCCAACCCCGTCCGTGCGGAGCCGGATGAACTATTTCCCCGGCAGCGAGACCCTCGGGCCGGACGAAATGCGGATATCGTTTGTCGGCAGTTGTCCCTTCCCGGTCCGGCGCGACCAAGCGGGCACGGCCATCATGGTTGAACTCGGCAATGGCGACCGTTTCTTCTTCGACTTCGGTCCCGGCTGCATCAAGAACATCGTCGCCATGGGCATTCCGGTGCCGGAGATCAACGATATCTTCCTCACCCATCTGCATGTGGACCACTACCACGATCTGTCCTATCTCCTGCCGTTTTCGGCCTGGGGCGGACGGTGGAAAATGCCGCTGCGCGTCACCGGTCCTTCCGGGCGCACGCCGGAGCTCGGCACCAAGGCGATGGTGGCTGGCATGAAGCAGATGCTCAAGTGGCACCTGGAAGCCTTCGATGCCTGCCCAATCGGGGACGGCTACGAGGTTGAGGTCAATGAGTTCGACTGGAAGGACGAGTACGGGATCTGCTACGAAAAGAATGGCGTCACGATCCGCCATTGGCGGCGCTCGCACGCCAAGGATGGCGCTTCGGCCTACCGTCTGGACTGGAACGGGCTTTCGTTTGTGTGGACTGGCGACGGCCGGCCTGACGACCTGACGGCCAAATACGCCAAGGGCGTGGATGTGTTTGTCACCGAATTGCAGCCCGATCTGGCGCGCATCAACCAGCTCAAATATGGGCTGCCCGAAGTTCTCTTTAACTACACCGTGGATATCCACCACACGCTTGGTTACGCCACGGGCTACCTCATTAACCAGGTCAATCCGCGCTGTGGCATGGTGACGCACCTTGCTTACGACAACGACACGCTCAATGAGCAAAGCGCGGATGTTCGTGTCCACTGGAAAGGGCTTTTCCTGTACGGGGCGCCGGACGTGGCAGTGGTCAACGTGACCAAGGACGCAATATGGCACCGGATGACCGCGCTGCCGGGTTTCGCGGGCCAACCCCTGCCGAACCCCACCCTGTTGTTCGGCGACCCGCTGCCGATCACCACGGGCATGGGCGAAGTTCCGCAGCCCAGAATACCGCGCGAAGATCAGCAGGAGCAGGAGACGCGCGATAATGAGATAGATCCGCGCAAGTATTATCCGCCGGATGTTTACCGCGAGCCAATCACCAAGCTGGCGAACCCGGAGTTGGTCGATCTTCGCGAAATGGCGAAGGTGATGGGTATCGATTTAAGTAAATTCGTCAACAAATAGCCGCATGGAACTCATCGCCGACCACGGGAAGGCCGTGCCCATAACTGTGCTGACCGGCTTTCTCGGGGCGGGCAAGACGACGCTGCTGAACCGCATCCTGACGGGGAACCACGGCCTGCGTGTGGGTGTCCTCGTCAACGACTTCGGCTCGATCAACATCGATGCTGAACTCGTCGTCGGCGTTGATGGCAATATGATGAGCCTGGCCAATGGCTGTGTCTGCTGCCAGATCCGGGACGACCTCATCGAATCGGTTGTCTCGCTGCTCGAGCGCCCAGACAGAATTGAATATGTCCTGCTCGAAGCCAGTGGCGTTGCCGATCCTGCTGGAATCTTCATGACCTTTAACGATCCCAATCTGCGGGACCGGATAAGGCTCGACAGCGTCACCTGCGTCGTGGATGCGGACCAGGTGTTCGCGCATCCCGAATATCCTCCCCTGATGCAGCTCAAACTGCGTCAGGTCGGCTTCGCGGACATGCTGGTCCTGAACAAGGTGGACCTCGCCGGCCCGGAGCAGGTGAAAAAGGTCAGGGCGTGGCTGGATGACCATTTCAACCGCCTTCGTATCGTCGAAACCATTTATTGCGAAGTGCCCTACGAAATCCTGTTGGGCGTCGGACGTTTTGATCCCGCGCGAGCAGACCTCAACGCGCACGCCGATGAGCACGGCTGCACCGCTCCGGATTGTCATCATACCTCCCATGGGCACGACCATAACGGTCACGACCACGCGAAGGTGTTCAGTACCTGGAGCTATGAGACGGACCAGCCTCTGGATCTGGAAGCGTTGCGGGAAGCAATGCGCAAGTTGCCGGGGACGATTTACCGGGCCAAAGGGGTGATCCACAGCACAGACGCGCCACAGCGGCGGGCGGTGCTGCAAGTGGTCGGCAGACGCGTAGACATCTCCATTCAAGAGGAGTGGGGACGTCGCACACCGCATACGCAGATCGTAGCCATTGGCGCAGCCGGTGGCATAGACGCGAGTCTACTGGAAAATGTAGTTTCCTCCTGCATTTCAGCCGCAGCCGTGTGCTAACCGAGTTCTCCAAAATCAAAATTCTGCCGAGCGATTGTGTTTCGAAGAGGTCGTGTGGAATTGGCGAAGCATGGATGTAGAGTAGTCTGCGGATTTGAGTAGATCGGGGTTGCGCATTGATGCGCTCGTCGACCGTCGAGAAGCCCGAATGACCGCTCTATACCCCGCAGAAGGCATCCGAGCAGCTACCGCCGCACTTGGGCGAACGACCGCGTTCGAGTGATGGCGAGGCGGCCTGGGACGACCTAGTTGGGTCGTAAGCCGACACTCATCCACCCACTCCGCAACCAAGAAAGCCGCCAGAAATTACGGCTTCAGCGCGTACACCGCGTAATTGCCGTCATGCCATTTATACACGGCATAGGCCGCGTTCACCACGTCGCCCTTGGCATCGAAGCTTACCGGCCCCAACACGCTCGGCCATGGCCCGCCAGCTTTCAACTCGGCGCCCACTTTCGTCGGGTCGGTGGTGCCCGCCTTCTCGGCAGCCTCGGCCCATACCTGGATGGCGGCGTAGGAGTACAGCACATACCCGGTCGGGTCTTCCTTCAGGGCGGCGAGTTCCGCCACGGCCTTGGCGGCGGCCGGGTCCTTCTCGGCCGGGGGCGGGAACGTCATCAGCATGCCCTCGGCGGTCGGGCCCGCGATCTGCCACAGCGCGGAGGTTACCGCCGCGTCCTCCGAGAAATATTGCGGGGTAAAACCCTGGGCCGCGCCCTGGCGCGTGATCAGCCCCATGTCGGAATAATACCCGCCCATATAGACGAGCGTGATGCCTTGCGACTTCATTCTTGAGATCAGCGCGGAATAATCCTTGTCCCCCGCGGTGTAGGAGGTGTTGTACGCAACAGGCACGCCGAGCTTCTTCAGGTTCAGCCGCACCTGGTCGGCAATGCCCTTGCCGTAGGTGGAGTTGTCGTCCAGCACCGCGATCTTGGCCTTGGGGAAATGCTTGGCGATGTATTCCGCCGCCACGGCACCCTGCTGGTCGTCGCGCCCGCAGGTGCGGAAGGTTAAGGGCGTGCCTTCATCGGTGTATTTCGGGTTGGTCGAGGCCGGGGTGATCTCGAGGATGCCGTTATCCGAATATACCTTGCTGGCCGGAATGCTGGAGGCGGAACAGAAATGCCCATCCACCATCACCACGCCATCGGAGACCAGCGTGTTCGCCACGGTAACGGCCTGCTTGGGGTCGCAGGCATCGTCCACGGAGATTTCCTGGAGCTTCTGCCCCAGCATTCCGCCGGCGGCGTTGATGTCCTGCACGGCGAGATCGGCGCCGGACTTCAGTTGCACGCCGAAAGCGGCGTTGGAGCCGGTGAGTGGCCCGGCAACGCCGATCTTGATCTGCGCCTGGGCAACACTGCCCAAGGCAAGGAACGTGGCTGAGGCTAAGAGGAAATTACGCAATTCAGGCTCCTTTGTGGCGAGGGTGAAACGCGGTAATGTTGCGCGCGGGGCAGGCGGGGCGGCCGCGCGCAAACACAAGCGAGTATGCGCCTAAAGTTTGCGCCGTATCAATGCCCGCCTTCCAGGTAAGCTGCCCTTATTTCCGGCCTTGCGAGCAATTCCGCGCCAGTGCCTTCCATGGTGATGGCGCCGTTGACCAGAACATAGCCACGATGCGCGAGCCGCAAAGCCTGGTTGGCGTTTTGTTCCACCAGCAGCACGGTCAGCCCCGTCTCACGGTTGAGCTGGCGGATGGCCCCGAAGATCTGCTTGATGACGAGCGGCGCCAGGCCTAGCGATGGTTCATCGAGCAATAACAGCTTCGGCTTGCTCATCAGCGCCCGCGCGATGGCCAGCATCTGCTGCTCCCCGCCCGAGAGGGTGCCGCCGCGCTGGGCAAACCGCTCCCGCAAACGCGGGAACAACTCCAACACCATGGAAAGTTGCTTGTCGTAATCGGCATAGTTCACCACCTGCGCGCCCATCAGCAGGTTTTCCTCCACGCTCATGCGCGGGAAGATGCGCCGCCCCTCGGGCGATTGCGCGATGCCGCGCCGCGCGATCTGGAAGGCAGGCAGGGCGGTGATGGTCTCGCCCTGGTAGATGATCTCGCCGCTTTTCGCTTTCGGCTGGCCGAAGATCGTCATCATCAGCGTGCTCTTGCCCGCGCCATTGGCGCCGATGAGCGTAACGATCTCGGCCTCGTTCACCTCGATGCTGACATCGCGCAGTGCCTGCACGGCGCCGTAGAATGTGCTCACGCCCTTGAGCTCCAGCACCGCGCTCACAGCGTGGTCTCCGTTTCTTCCAGGCCCTCGTCGCCCTCGCCGAGATAGGCGGCGATCACATGCGGGTCCGAGCGGATCTCCGCAGGCGTGCCGTCGGCGATCTTCTTGCCGTGGTCGAGCACGACGATATGGTCGGAAATCTTCATCACCACGCCCATGTCGTGCTCGATCAGCAGCAGCGAGGTTCCGTCAGCGCGGATATTCAGCAGCAGTTCGTTAAGTGCTGCGGATTCGCGCGGGTTCAGACCGGCGGCGGGTTCGTCGAGGCAGAGCAGCACCGGCTCGGTACACATGGCGCGTGCGATCTCGAGCCGCCGCTGCGCGCCATAGGGGAGGGCGCCCGCCGGGTCGTCGGCGCGCTCCAGCAGCCCTGTCTGCGCCAGCCAGTATTTCGCGCGCTCTATCGCAGCGCGCTCCTCTGCGCGGTACTTGCCGATGCCCAATATGCCGAGCACGCCAAAGCCCGTGGCCGCCTGGAGCTTGTTGTGCTGGGCCACGAGCAGGTTCTCCAGCGCCGTCATGCCGCCGAACAGCCTGATGTTCTGGAAGGTGCGCGCCACCCGCCCCTTGCGGGCGATGGCATGGCCCGGCAGCTTGTCGAGCCGCAGCGGCTTGCCATGCATGATGGTGATTCCGCCGCTTGTGGGCTTGTAGAAGCCGGTGATGCAGTTGAAGAGCGTGGTCTTGCCCGCGCCGTTCGGGCCGATGATGGCGGTGATGTTGCCCTGTTGCGCGGTGAAGCTGACATTGTTCACCGCCGTCAGTCCGCCGAAGCGCATGGTCAGATTTTCTACCTGCAATATTGTCATCAGCCGCGCCCCTGCGCGATTAGCTCCGCGCCGATCTCTTTTGCTTTGCGGAGCGCCACGGTCGGGCGGCGGGTGGAGATGAACCCGCGCGGCTTCACGACCATGATCACCACCAGCGCCGCGCCGAAAATCAGCATGCGGTAGATCTGCAGGCTTTGCAGCATCGCCGGCACGCCGATCATCACGCAGGCGGCGAGCACCACGCCGAGCTGGCTGCCAGCGCCGCCGAGCACTACGATGGCGAGCACCGTGGCGGATTCCATGAAGGTGAAGGAATCGGGGCTGATGAAGCCGTCACGGGCGGCGAAGAAACAACCCGCGAAGCCGCCGAACATCGCGCCGATGGCAAAGGCCGTGAGCTTGGTGTTGCGCACATTGATGCCGAGCGACCGGCAGGCGGTCTCATCCTCGCGCAGCGCCTCCCAGGCGCGACCCAGCGGCTGGCGGCGCAGCCGCATCGTCACCCAGTTGGTGAGCAAGGCGAGGGCGAGGATGATGTAGTACAGGAAGGTGATGCGCTGGCTGGGATGCGGGTCTAGCCCAAAGAACCCGGCAAAGGTGCCCGGCCCGCCCGCCATGCTGAATTTCAGCCCGAACAGCGTGGGGCGGGGGATGTCGGTAATTCCATTCGGCCCGCCGGTGAGCGAGACCCAGTTGGTGATGATTAGCCGGATGATCTCGCCGAATGCCAGGGTGACGATGGCGAGATAATCGCCGCGCAACCGCAGCACGGGAAAACCGAGGAACGTGCCCCAGCAGGCGGCGAGGATGCCCGCGAGCGGGAGACATTCCCAGAAACCGAGGCCGAAATTGGTGGCGAGCAACGCGAAGGAATAGGCGCCGACCGCGTAGAACGCGACGTACCCCAGGTCCAGCAGCCCCGCGAGGCCGACGACGATGTTCAGCCCCCAGCCGAGCATCACATAGGTCATGATCAGCACGCCGAGGTCGATATACGCATTCGGCAGGCCGGGGAGGAATGGCATGACGAGGGCAAATACGAGCAGGGCAGGGGCGATGTACTTGCCGGATTTCTGCGCCGCCGCGGCTATGTGCACATTGGGCGCTGCCGGGCGGTATTGGTGCCAGAGCAGCATGGCAATCCGCGCGAGGAAGGTGAGCCCCACGGCGGCCGCCAACAATGCCGGACGTGCGGAGAGGGAGAGCCCCCCCGCATCGTTGTCGGAAAGTTGCAGGCCCAGAAACGGCGCGAAGATCAGCAGCGCGAAGAACGCGACCGCCGCCGCATCCTTCAGCATGTCCACCGCGCGCGTCATACTTTTTCCACCTCGTGCCGGCCGAGCAGTCCGCTGGGCATGAACATCAGCACGATGGCGAGGATGGAGTACACGGCGGCATCCTTGTAGGCCACGGTGGCGTAGCCGGACCAGAACGCCTCGATGAGGCCGATCAGCAGCCCGCCCAGCACCGCCCCGGGCAGCGAGCCGATACCCCCCAGCACCGCGGCGGTGAAGGCTTTGATCCCGGCGTTGAAGCCGATGTAGAAATCGATGACGCCGTAATAGAGCAGGAACATCACCCCGGCGATCGCCGCCAGCGCCGAGCCGATGATGAAGGTGATGCTGATCGTTCGGCTGGTGTCGATGCCCAGCAGCGCCGCCATCTTGGCGTCCTGCTCCACGGCGCGCATCGCCCGCCCGAGCGGGGTGCGGGTGACGATGTAGGTGAAGATGCCCAGCACCACGAGGGTGACGATGACGATGGCCAACTGCATCCAGGAGAGTTGCACGACGAAACCATCCTGCTGCATGAGCGTGATGCCGCCGGGGATGAGGTTGGGAATCGCCCGCTCCAGCGCGCCCTGGCTGGTCTGCACGTAGTTCTCCAGCAGGATGGACATGCCGATGGCTGAGATCAGCGGCGCCAGGCGGAAGGAGCCGCGCAGTGGCCTATACGCCACGCGCTCAATGGAAAACCCGTACACCCCGCACAAAGCCGCCGAGATGATGAGCGCCGCCAGCAGCCCAAGCGGCACGGAGGTGACGCCCGTAAGGGCCGTGAGCACGATGATGCCGATGAACGCTCCGATCATGAACACGTCGCCATGGGCGAAGTTGATCATGCCGATAATGCCGTAGACCATGGTGTAGCCCACGGCGATCAACCCGTAGATCATCCCTAACGTGAGGCCGTTGACGAGCTGTTGCAACGCATAAGCCATGGGCGGCTCCTTCAGGCTAGGGTGTCCATGCGTCTAATGAATATGACCAATGCGTTAAGGTCAATGTGCGGAAACGCATGGGGTTCGGGGTAATTTTTCTTCACTGCCGGGCTTTTCTTTCCCGCGATGTGCCGTTATACGCTCCCCCACCGCGACGGCATACGCCGCCCCGGCAGGATGGGTGCATAGCTCAGTTGGTAGAGCAGCTGACTCTTAATCAGTAGGTCCAAGGTTCGAATCCTTGTGCACCCACCATCTTCCCCAAAGAATTCAATTTGCTTTGATGGACCGGACGTAAGTCCGGGGATTATCCGCACTGTGTCTGCTTGTTGTGCGGCCCCTTTAAGGACCGTCCGTATCACCTCCTGGACCTCTTTCGTGGCATCCACGACCGCAGCCAGGCTATGGTCGGCCAAGCGGGAGAAACGGCAATGGGCGACATCGTCATTGGTGCCAGTGGTGGTCTGGGCGCGGCCTTTGTAAGGCTGCTGGGGCCGGGTACGCTCGCCCTTTCGCGTCGCTCCACCCCGGCATTGGACCTGCTGGATGAAGCCAGCATTGCAGCCGCTGCAACCTGGGTGGCGGCGCAAGGGGAGTTGGAGTTGATCATCGATGCGACGGGCTTTCTGCACGGGGGTGGCTTCATGCCGGAAAAGACGCTCGCGGCGGTGACACCCGCGCATCTGGCGCACGCCTTCGCGGTAAACGCAATCGGTCCGGCATTGCTGATGAAGCATTTCCTGCCGCTGCTGCCGTGCGCCCGGCGGGCAGTGTTCGTCTCGCTCTCGGCCAAGGTGGGCAGTATCGGCGACAACCGGGCTGGAGGCTGGTACAGCTACCGTGCATCCAAGGCGGCCCTCAACCAGCTCATTCATACTGCCGCCATCGAACTGGCTCGCACCAAGCCGCAGGCGATCTGCATCGCCATGCACCCTGGCACGGTAGACACGCCGCTTTCTGCTCCCTTCGCCAAATCGGGTTTGGCCGTGCGCGCGCCTGAGCAGGCCGCGGCGGAGATGCTGGCGGTGATCGACCAACTGGGGCCGGATGCGACCGGACGATTCTGGAGTTATGACGGTAGCGAGCTGCCTTGGTGATGTGGCGTTGACGGACTTAGGGACACGGGCAATTGGCTGGATGGGGCGCAGAAGCCCCGGTTAATTCGCGGTGTAATACTTGTGGCCGGCTTGGCCGCGGGGGCGCTTCACACTAGGCCGGGTGGGCCAGCGGCCTGAACGACGCTCCCTGAGCCCGTCGCCGTGCCATTACTGCTATGCAAGCCAATTAAATTCGTTATACGCTACTTGCATGGACGGTTCCGACTCACAGACCATCTGCTGGCCGCGATGATCCAGTACCGCTTCATGCTCATTCTGGCGGTTGCGGGCGTTGTTACAGGTTGCACCGCCGCCCCCACCGGGCGACTTCCCGTCGCAACTGCCGCCGCGCCCCCACAGGCTGCTGTTACCGCCCCCCCGCCAGCGCCTCAGACCGTTGCGTCGGCTCCATCAATTGTCGGTCTTGCTTCCTGGTACCGGCCTGGCCCGGGCCTTCACCGCACATGTACCGGCCAATCCTTCAGGAACGGCGCTCTGTCTGCTGCATCGCCCGTGCTGCCCTTGGGTAGCACCGTCCGTATCTCGCGTCTCAACGACGACCGTTCCGTTGTTGTTGTCGTGAACGATTGCATGCCTCACGGCCACCGCATTATCGACCTTTCCGAGGCGGCCGCGAGCCAGATTGGCCTGGTGGGCAGTGGTATAGCAGTGGTGAGCGTCACTCCCCTGGTCGTAGCCGAAAAATAGCAGCGACGACCCGATTATCTACGCAGCCGGACGCGATTGCCGCCTGCTTTGCGTTTGGCTGTCATCAATGAGTTAGAGGGCGATTCACGTATCAGGCTGAACCATGTCTGGTATCAGCCTGATACGATCGCACTCTATGTCCTGGAAAGTCTCGATTTATTGTGCGACTGCGAAGTTATCCACAGAATTGTGGGTAGTTCTGTGGACATTCCATTTATACAGCCGGGAATTCCTTGTCCGCATTGGCCCTTTGCCCTGCTGGCGGGGTGGCAACGGACTCCGCCGCGCGCTTACGCCGTCACGTCGATCGTTGCGGGCAACTGGTCCAGGCGGATAAATTTGGTCCCGGCCTCGTGCAGCGCCTTCAGCCCGGCGGCGATGCCCGCGCCGCTGTCGCGCTTCGGCTGGTTGATATGCCCCTCGATCACGTCGCCGTCCTTCGCCGCGGCGATCCGCGCCGCCACGGTCCTGGCGGGCAGAGAGGCCCCCTCATCCGAGTTCAGGGAATAACCGGCGATTTTGAGGCCCAGCGCCTCGATGGCCGGGATGGCCGCCGGGCTGTAGATGCCCGCCGCCGCCCGGTACCAGGTGGGGCGCTTGCCCGTCGCGGCGGTGATCGCCGCCGCCCCGTCCAGCACCTCGGCGCGGATGGCATCCAGCGTGCCAGCAGGGGCCAGCCCGTAGATCGGCGTTGTGCCCAGCACCGGGGGAATATGGCGCGCGCCGTGGTTTTCCAGCGCGAACAGATCGGGGCGGGACTTCAGCAGGGCCAGCCCGTCCGGGTTCCAGCGCATCCAGGTGGCGGTGACGAACATCGTCGCCGGGATGTTGCACGCCAGCAGGGTATTGGCGATGCGCTCGTCGAAATGCCCCGGGCAGGCGTCCAACGTCACCGCCACGGCTTGCACGGGCAGGCGCAGGCAGGGCTCCACGAGCCCCGCGCCGCGACCGCCATGCCAGAGCGGCAGTGTGAGCGCTCCGCCAAAAAAGGCGCGGCGGGAGACGGTTTGGCAGGAGGTACACATGGAGGATGCAGGCCCGGGAGGTTTCGCATGCCTGCGTGCCGCAGGGGTGGGGCGGCGTCAATCCGCAGTTGCGGAATACATAGTTTCGTAAGGCTTATGCAAAACGGTCCAACAACATGAGCCTCGGTTGGCGTTACATTGCGTTACCCCTGCGCCGCGTGGCCCTGTAATGCGCGGCGCGGCGAAGGGGAAAGTTCTTCTTGCGGCTTACGCCCAGTGGCCCGGATGCCACACGCCATACGGGCCCCAATGCCCCGGCACCCAGTGCGCGGCCACGTAGGGGCGGTCCGGGTAGACCACGCAGCCCGTCAGCGGCACGACCGTGCCGGCCAGCAACAGAATAATTGCCATTTGCTTGCGCATGTCATGACTCCTTCGTCTTTGTGCAGCCCAAATATCGGTTTTTTGGTCATATGAGAGTAATGAACGGTAATGAAGTGTTGCCGGGGTGACGCCAAGCTATTGCGAGGCTATATGCTGATGCCATGTTGAGCCCAGGGCATATACCGCGCTGCCGCAGGGGCGGGGCGGCGTCAACGGCCCTGGAGAATGCGTAATAATTTTGCGTCGCGCTGTGTTACCGCTATATTATGCTGATGTTCAGACTACGCCACTTATCGTCTGCGTGCGGGGTTGTTCTGGTATCACTCGTCGTGATGCCCCTGGCTAGTTGCGTGACCCACCCGGAGCCCGCACCCGCACCCGCGCCAGCCGCGACATCGGCCAAGCAGCTGCAGCAAGACGAATCCGCCGCCTACAAGCGGGGTTTCCTGGCCGGGCGGCGCTACCAGGCCAGGCTTGAGTCCACCCGGCCCCCGGCCGCCACGTCGCAGTCGCTGGCGCCCGCCCCCACAGCACTGGCGCCAGCCCCGGCGACGCCGCCCATGGCCACGTCGCCCACGGCCACGTTGCCCTCCGGCACGTCGCTTGTCGGCGCGTCGCCCACGGCCACGTCGCCCTCCGGCACGTCGCCCTCCGGCACGTCGCTTGTCGGCGCGTCGCCCACGGCCACGTCGCCCTCCGGCACGTCGCCCTCCGGCACGTCGCTTGTCGGCGCGTCGCCCACGGCCACGTCGCCCACCGGCACGTCGCCCACGGCCACGGCGTCCACGGCAGCGCCCGTATCTCCGCCGCCCCCTGCCACGCCGAAGCCCAGCCCGCTCCCTGCAGGCAGCTATGCGCCCTCCGGCCCGGCCCAGCCTGTCGCGCTGCCGGGCAGTTAGCGCGCCGCTCTTGAGTCCGGCGGCGCGAACCGCCAAACAGCCCGCATGGCTCCCCCACCGCTCCTGCTGCTCACAGACATCTCCGTAACCCTCGGCACCATGCCGCTGCTCTCCGGGGCATCGCTCTCGGTGGGGGCGGGGGAGCGCATCTGCCTCGTCGGCCGCAACGGCTCGGGCAAATCCACGCTGCTGAAGATCGCCTCGGGCGAGATCGCCTTCGATTCCGGCACGCGCTTCTTTCAGCCGGGTGCCACCATGCGCTACCTGCCGCAGGAGCCGGATCTTTCCGCTTACGCCAACGTCATGGACTATGTGTTGGCGGGTCTCGGGCCGAATGACGACGAGTACCGCGTCCGGTATCTGCTCGGCGAGCTTGGCCTGAGCGGGGATGAAAGGCCCGAAAACCTCTCGGGCGGCGAGGCCCGTCGCGCGGCGCTGGCCCGCACCCTGGCCCCCAGCCCGGACCTGCTGCTGCTGGACGAGCCGACCAACCATCTGGACCTCCCCGCCATCGAGTGGCTGGAAGGCGAGCTGAAATCCCTCTCCTCAGGGCTGGTGCTCATCTCGCATGACCGGCGGTTCCTGGAGAACCTCTCCCGCGCCATGGTCTGGCTGGACCGTGGCCAGACCAAGCGCCTGGACAAGAGCTTCGCCCATTTCGAAACCTGGCGCGACGAGGTGCTGGAGCAGGAGGAACAGGAGTTCCACAAGCTGGGTCGCAAGATCGCGCGCGAGGAGGATTGGCTGCGCTACGGGGTGACCGCGCGGCGCAAGCGCAACGTCAAGCGCCTGGCGGGCCTGCACAGCCTGCGCGCGGAGCGCCGCAACTACACGCACAAGCTCGGCACGGCCAAGCTCGCCTCGCTGGATGCCGCCACCTCGGGCAAGATCGTCGTGGACGCCGACGGCATTTCCAAAAGCTTCGGCGAGCGCAAGGTAGTGGACAATCTCACCTTCCGCGTGCTGCGCGGCGACCGGCTCGGCATAGTCGGCCCCAATGGCGCGGGCAAGTCCACGCTGCTGAAGTTGATCCTCGGCCAGCTGGAGCCCGATTCCGGCGCGGTGAAGCTCGGCGCGGCGCTGGAGGTCGTGACCCTCGACCAGCAGCGCGCGGCGCTAAACCCGAACACCTCGCTGGCCGATACACTGACCGGTGGCAAGAGCGACCAGGTGCATGTCGGCAACCAGAGCCGCCATGTGATCGGGTACATGAAGGAGTTCCTGTTCAAGCCCGAGCAGGCGCGCACGCCGGTCGGCACGCTCTCGGGCGGCGAGCGCGGGCGGCTGCTGCTGGCGGTGGCGCTGGCCAAGCCCTCCAACCTGCTGGTGCTGGACGAGCCGACCAACGACCTCGACCTGGAAACCCTGGACCTGTTGCAGGAAATGCTGGGCGATTACACGGGCACGGTCATCGTCGTCTCGCATGACCGCGACTTCCTCGACCGTGTGGCGACCTCTGTTCTGGCGTCGGAAGGCGACGGCAAATGGGTGGAATACGCGGGCGGGTATTCTGACATGCTGGCGCAGCGCGCCGGAGCCCCGGTGGCGGAGCAGAAATCCGAGAAGAAGCCCGCCCCCAAACCCGCCGCCACGGCGAAGCCAGTGGAACCGGCCGGGCGCAAGATCTCCTTCAAGGAACAGCACGAGCTGAAGACTCTCACGGTGGAGATCGACAAGCTGCACGCCGAAATCCAGAAGCTCGACACGATCCTCGCCACGGCGGGCCTTTACGAGAAGGACCCGAAAAAATTCGCCGCCACCACCGAGGCCCTGGGCAGCCTGCACGCCAAGCTGGAACAGGCCGAGGAGCGATGGCTGGAACTGGAGATGTTGAAAGAGGGGGCGTGAGCCGCCTTACTTCGTCTCGCTCGGGTTGGTCTTCGGCCGCGGATTAAAATCCGCCGGGATCGTGGTCTTGATCCCCATCGCCACATCCACCGGCACCACGCCGATCGCCTTGCAGCCCTGGTTGCCGTAAGGCGGGATGGCGTTGATGTTGGCGGTGACCGCGTAGGAGGCGGGCAGGGGGGGCACAGTACCTGTCAGGCGGGCCGGGTCGAAGGCCGAGAGCAGGTTGCCGATACCCGGGGTGTTGTCGTCCGCCGGGCCGAGATAAGCCTGCTTGAACATCTTCAGCCCTGCCTCGCGTGCCTGCGCCTCGTCCGGCAGGTCCGCCAGCGCTGGCAGGCCGTAGAGCAGTTCGATGAACTTTATCACGCTGGCATGGTCCCCGCTCTCATGGCTGACCATATGCGCGCGGGCATAGGGCGAGATGACGATGAGCGGGATGCGCGGCCCGCGCGAGAGCGGCAGGCCCTGCGGGTCGTATTCCACAAAGGTCGGCGGCACATGGTCGTAATCGCCTTCCGACTCATCATAGGTGATGATGATCGCCGATTGCGCCCAGTATTTGGAATGCGCGATGGCGTTTACCTCGCGCGCCACCAGCGCCTCCGAGATGGCGGCGTCGGAATAGCCCGGATGGTCGTCATCGCCCTGGAAATTGTGCCGCACCGCCGTGTCCGGGTCCGCGGGGTTCAGGCCGGCGATGTTCTGGAATCCGCCGCGCACGTAATACACCCCGCCGGCGGGCGAGAGCCTGCCAGCGCCGATATCGGCGAAGAAATCGCCCAGACCGTGCAGATGCCTGGTCTCTTCGGGGTTGTTCGAGACGTAACCGAAATATTGCGGTCCGTTATGGTGGCCGATATAGCCGGCATGGCTGGCCGTGGCGCCCTTGTCAGTGGGCTCACGGTCGTAGCCTTCCTCGTACCAGCCCCAGGGCAGCGCCGCCGCCCTGCTCGCGGCGATGGCGGGAATATCCTGCTGCACATCGGCCAAGTCGGTCGCGGCTTGCGTGTCCTTCACCGTCACCGCCTTCACCTGCACGCCGTTCATGGTCAGCGGCAGGCTGGCATAGGTCTGGTTCAGCACCGGGATCACCGGATGCTTCGCGGCATCCTTCGGGTTCTGCGGCTGGCCGCTCGCATCGCCATTTTCGTCGGTGCCCCAGAGCGGGTCGGCATCGCCCACCATGGGCTCGCCCACGCCTTTCGGCAGGCCCTTGGAGCCCACAGCTTCATCGGGGTGCTTCACCCATTGCGTCTCGCCGGTCTCGCCCGCGATCATCGCGATCGCATTCGGCGTGGAGGGCCCGATCGTGTGCTGGAAGAAATTATCGAACAGGATGAAGCGGTCGGCGTAGTTCCACAAGTAAGGGATGGTATCGCAATCCTCGTAGGCCATGGTCAGCTCGCCGAACTGCTTGGCCATCAGGCTTGGCGTCTTGGCGCCGGGCGCGATGTACTTCTTCTCTTCTTCCAGGGCGAAACGGTCCATCAGCGCCGTGCCGTTCACCACGTTCATTTTGTCGGCCATGTTGATATGCGCGTGGTCCACATCATCCGTGTCGGCGGCGTACTGGTCCGGCCCGATGCGGAAGGGCGAGATCACGCCCATGCTGCCATCAACATTCATGATCGGCTGATAGAAGCCGGGTGTCTGGCTGGCCGGCTGGCTGAACAGCCCCTTGGCGCCGGGGAAGGTGCCGAAATAGGAGTCGAAGGAGCGGTTCTCCTGGAACAGCACGAACACGTATTTCACATGCTTGCGCAGCAGCGCGATCTCCTGCGCCTCGGGCAGGCTGGGCTCATGCGCCACCATCTCGGCGCGCGCCACGGTTGGGCCGTTGGGCTGTGGGGTCACGGTGTCAGCCGCCCAGGCAACCTGCGCCGGCAGCAGGCTCAACGCCGTCATCAGGCTCAAGGCGCGTTTGAACTTCATGGCTTTTCCTCAACGGTTTCAGCAACAAGAGCAGCCAGCCCGGCCCGGCTGGCCACGCGCACCGGGTTGTCGCCCAGGTCATCCGGAAGCAGCATATCGTCCTGCCGCGCCCCCTCGGCATTGCCACGCAGCCCGATGAGCAGCGAGCGCCGCGCGGTGATCGCATCGCAGCGTCCGGCCTCGTAGGCGTCGTGCATCTCATCGGGTTCCTGGAACGCGAATTCGTGCAGCGTTATGTGATGCGCCTTGAAATAGGCTTGCAGATTGTCATCCTCCGGCGAGCCGGGCTCGACGCAGATTTCCGCCCCGGCAAGGTCCGCCGCCCGCCGCGAGGGAGAGTCGTAGGGCACCAGTATCGCCTGGTAGTCGTTATAAATCACCGGCCCCAACGCGTAGCCGGGCCCGATATCCGCCTGCGGAGCGAACACTATATCGGCGCGCGGCGGGATGTCGCTATCCTGCAGCACCGGGGTGAATTGCGCCGTCACCCCGAGCTTGGCGGCCACGCGCTGGCAAATGGAAATCTCCAGACCCTGCCAATGACCATGCATATCGGGGTAGGCGAGGCCGGGGGAGGCCACGCCCGCGCATTCCAGCGGCGTGGCGAAAGCCCGTGCGGCGAAAAACAGCGGAATTAGGCCAAATATTATACGCCACATGCGAGCTTGGTAGCCGCTCCGCAGCGGCGGTGCGAGGTTTGATACATGAAGCTTTCATGTACTTTACACTACGAAAAATACTGGACAGAGCCGTTTCAGCTTGTTACTCAATCTGTCTTTTCTTGAGGCATTTTTGAAGGAGGGCTGAATGGTATTTCTCACGCATCGCCCTGCCGGGGCATAAGCCTGCTCTTTTGCGGCTAACGGCAAACCCGTTTTATTTTCAAAATTTTTAGCCTGAAGGGCCGGTTGTTTTCTGCCGGAATATTATCAGTGATCAATCTCAATAAAAGAGGCGCGCGCCCGATGGGTGTCGTCCTCGCCTTTCTGTTCCACCTCTGGGGGGCGCATAAGCCGCTCGTGGCGCTTACTGCCGGCGCCATGGCGGGTGCAACGCTGACAGATGTGTTGCTGCCCGTCTTCGCTGGCAATCTTGTCACCGCGGTTTCCGCCACCGGGGGGCGGGCGGCGGCCTTGCGTGATGCGCTCATTACGCTCGCCATCATGGCGGCGCTTGGGGCTTCGCAAACCGCTTTGCGCTGTACCGTGTTCCGTTGCATCGTGCGCCTCACTTTGCACAACATGGCGGAGGCGGCGCGCGATGCGTTTCATCGCGTGCAGCGCTTCTCGGCGGAATGGCATGCCAACACCTTCACCGGTTCGGTGCAGCGCAAGATCACGCGCGGCATGTGGGCGATCGATATGCTGAATGACACGCTGCTCGTCGTGCTGCTGCCGGCGCTCTGCGTGCTGGCCGGCTCGGCTGTGGTGCTGGGTTGGCGCTGGCCGGTCATGGGTGTGCTGCTGGCGGTAGGCGCGGTGTTGTATATCGCACTCGCGGCCACGCTCTCAGTGCGCTGGGTGGCGCCCGCCGCGCAGCTATCGAATAAATGGGACACGCGCATCGGCGGTGCGCTGGCAGATGCCATTTCCTGCAACGCGGTCGTGAAGGCGTTTGGCGCCGAGGCGCGGGAGGACGAGATCTTGCGCGCCGTGCTCGGCAAATGGTCCAGCCGCACGCAGCGCACATGGGTGCGCGGTACGGCCTCCGGAACCATTCAGGGCGGCGCACTGCTGGTGTTACGCACTGCCGTTACCGCGCTCGCTATTTTTCTGTGGTGGAGCGGCCGGGCCACGCCCGGCGATGTTGCCACCGTGCTCACGGCCTATTTCGTCGTGCTCGGCTATCTGCGTGATATCGGCTACCACATTGCAAATTTGCAGCGCGGCGTGAACGATATGGAAGAGCTGGTCGGGCTTCACAAACAGGGCGTGGGGGTGGAGGACCGTAAAAACGCGCCGCCTATCCATATCACCGCCGGGGAGATCCGGTTCGAGAGTGTGGAGTTCCGCTACGGCCCGCATGTGCAACCGCTATTCCGCGATTTCGATCTCACCATTCCGGGCGGCGAGCGCATCGGCCTGGTCGGGCATTCCGGTTCTGGCAAAACCAGCTTCGTGAAGCTCGTGCAGCGCCTGCACGACGTAACCGGCGGGCGTATCCGTATCGACGGTCAGGACATCGCCGCCGTGGCCCAGGCGTCCTTGCGCGAAAATATCGCCATCGTCGCGCAGGAGCCGATTTTGTTCCATCGCTCGCTGGCGGATAATATCGCCTATGCCCGTCCAGGAGCCAGTATGGCGGAGATAGAGCAGGCGGCTTGGCTCGCCAACGCGCATGAATTCATCGCCCGGCTGCCGCGTGGCTACGCCACGCTGGTGGGCGAGCGCGGCGTGAAACTCTCGGGCGGCGAGCGCCAGCGTGTGGCCATCGCGCGCGCCTTCCTCGCCAATGCCCCGATCCTGATCCTGGACGAGGCCACGGCAAGCCTGGATTCGGAATCCGAGGTGCTAATTCAAGAGGCTATGGAACGGTTGATGACAGGGCGGACAGTGATCGTCGTGGCGCACCGGCTCTCCACCGTGCGCGCGCTGGACCGGATTCTGGTGTTCGAACGCGGGCGGATCGTCGAGAACGGGCCGCACGAGACGCTGCTCGCGCTGCAGGGCGGGATTTACCGCAAACTATTCGAGCGCCAAGCAATGGGACTCTTGCCGGAGGTGGGCGCCTAAGGTCCGATCGTTCTAAGTTGAATCGCTTGGGCGGTTCAACTCAGAACGTAAATCGCCCCCTAATCCGCGTACGGATTATCCGTGCCGCGCAGATAAATGCGGATCGGCACGCCCGGCATCTCGAACGCCTCGCGCAGGGAGTTCACGAGATAGCGCTGATACGTCTCCGGCGTCTGCTCGGCGCGGGTGCCGAACAGCGCGAAGGTCGGCGGCCGCGCCTTGATCTGCGTGATGTAGCGCAGCTTGAGGCGCCGCCCATCCACCAGCGGCGGGGGGAAGCGCTCCAGCGCCGCCTCGAACCAGCGGTTCAGCTGGCTGGTGGGGATGCGCAGGTTCCACTTCTCGTAGGTGGCGCGCAGGGCGGGGAACAGCTTGGCCACGCCCTCGCCGGTCTCGGCGGAGAGCGGCACGACGGTGATGCCTTTCATCTGCGAGAGCGAGATGGAAATGCGGTCCAGCGCTGCTTTGCGGGCATCGCCGCGGTCTTCCACCGCGTCCCATTTCGTAAGCGCGATCACGCAGGCCCGGCCCTCGCGCTCGACAAGGCGGGCAATGTGCAGATCCTGCTCCTGTACGCCCTGAACGGCGTCGACCGCCAGCACCACCATCTCGGCCTTCTTCAGCGCCTCGATCGAGGAGGAGGTAGACATCTTCTCCAGCCCCTCATCCACCTTGGCACGCTTGCGCAGGCCCGCCGTATCCACAATCCGGTACAGCTTGCCGTCCGGTCCGGTGAAATCCGCCGAAACCGCGTCGCGCGTCAGCCCCGGCTCTGGCCCGGTGATCATCCGCTGCTCGCCGAGCAGATGGTTCATCAGCGTTGACTTGCCCGCATTGGGCCGCCCGACGATCGCGAGATGCAGCGGCAGGTTCTCGCCCTCTTCCGCCTCGCCCTCTTCCGGCTTCGGCAGCCGGTCGGCGATCTCGGTCATCAGGTTGTAGATGCCCTCGTTATGCTCGGCGGAGATGGCGCAGGGCTCGCCCAGGCCCAGCTCATAGGCCTCCATGGCGGCGGCGGCCCCGCCGCGCCCCTCGGCCTTGTTGGCCACCACTAGCACGGGCTTGCCGGTGCGGCGCAGCCAGGTGGCGAAATGGTGGTCCTCCGGCAGCAGTCCGGCCCGGGCGTCGAACACGAACAGCACGAGGTCAGCGTGTTCCACCGCCAGCGAGGTGGAGGCCCGCATCCGGCCCGGCAGTGTGTCCGGCGCGGCTTCCTCCAGCCCGGCGGTGTCCACCAGCAGCACCTTCGTGCCGGCCAGCACGCATTCGGCCTCCTTGCGGTCGCGCGTTACGCCCGGCGTGTCGGCCACGAGCGCGATGCGGGCCCCGGCCAGCCGGTTAAAGAGTGTGGACTTGCCGACATTCGGACGTCCGGCAATGACAACATGCGGTGTCATGATCAGGCATATGCCGTCAGTTTGGCGTTGCGCGTCAGCTGCACCAGCACGCCGCCGGCGGCCAGCGGCGGCATGTCCGCCACATTGCTGCCGCCCAGCTTCACGGTCTGCTTCAGCGCCCCGGCCACCGGGTCCACCAATGCCGCCTGGCCGTGGTCGTTCACCAGCAGCAGCAGGCCGTTCACCAAGATCGGCCCGGCCCAGCTGATCGGGTTCTTCTTCGCTTTCATGTTCTCATAGGCCTGCAGCTGCAGCGACCAGCTGACCAGCCCGTCATCCGCATGCACGGCGTAGAGCACCTGGTTCTTGTCGAGCACGAACGCAAAGCCCCCCGCGAGGCAGATGGGCTGCGTGCCGGTGGCGCTGTGCGTCCACACCTTGGCGCCGGAATGCAGGTCCACGGCCATCATCGTGTCGCCCAGGTTGATGGCATAGACCACGCCGTCCGCGATGACCGGGGAGGCAACGATGTCTGAAAGGTCGAGCTGGCCGGTCTGGCCGAAGGACGCGGCGAGGCTCTGCTCCCATACCGGCGTGCCGGAGGTTGCGTCGATCGCCGCCAGCAGGCCGTTGGAGAACCCGGCGGCGATGATGCCGTCGGCGAAGGCGGGCGGGCCCGCGATCTCAACCGCGGTGGTGGAGGCCAAGCCGGCTGAGCCGGCGAAGCGCCAGCCCGGGGTGCCGGAGGCGGCGTCGAAGGTCAGCAGGAGGTCGTTCTGCGTGACGACCGCGACCAGCCCGCCCGCCACCAGCGGGGCCGAGCGGGTGGGGAAGTCCAGCTTCTGTTGCCACAGCAGCTTGCCGCTGGCCGGGTTCAGGGCGCGCAGCTCGGCATAGCCGGTGCTGGCGTAGAGCGTGCCTCCGCCATAGGCGATGCCGCCGCCGAGATTCTGTTCCGTCGCGTGCTTCGGCCGGGTGCTGGCGTGCCAGATAAGGCTGCCATCGGTGAGCGAGAAGGCGCGCACGGCCGCGTCGGCGTCCATGGTGAACACCTTGCCCTCGGCGATGACGGGGCTCGCCATTAGTGGCTGGCGGTAGCCGCCCGGCGTGCCAATATCCGCATCCCAGTTTGGCTTGAAGTTGAGCGGGGCTGTCACGTTGCCTGGCGCATGGGCGGGGTTGGCGAGCGGCTGCGGCCAGTCGGCCAGGGCGGTGGCCTGGGGCAGAACCACCTGCGGCGGGTTTGCGGCCACATCCATGCCGTTGATATCCGGCAGCACCGGGATCTGTTCGCCCACAATCTTGGGTTTGGGCTTGGAGCAGGAGGCCAGCAGCCCCAGCGTCATCAGGCCGGCGGTGGCGGTACGGCGTCGCATCATGGGGGATTTCATCCGTTTAACTGTGCAAGCATGCCTTGGGCGCGTTCGCGCACGCCGGCCGGGGCGGTGGGGTCGGCGGCCAGTTCTGTGAACAAAGCTTTCGCCAGATCCGCGTTGCCCTGGTGCATATAGCTCAGCGCCTGGGCTTCACGCGCCAGGGCATGGTAGGGGTTGCCGGTCGCGGTCAGCGGCTGCAGCCGGGCCTGGATATCCGTATCCGGCACCGCGCCCAGCGCATGCTGCGCCCAGAGTAGGGTGGCGAGGTCGCGCAGCAGCTTGTCGGCGCCGCCATCCTGGGCCACGCCGGTCCACAGCGCATTTGCCTGATCCAGCTTGCCTGCTGCGGCGTACAGCCCGGCCGCGCGCAGATTGGCCAGGGTCTTGTAGCCCTCCGGCGCGGATGCCGCGAATTTGTTCAGGTCCTGGGCGGTCTGCACCGCCTGGTCCGGCGTGAGCTGCCCGCCCTGCTGGTCCGCCGCCTGGGTGATGGCAAGGTATTGCGTCGACGCCTTTTCCGCCTGTTTGGCCTGGTAGGCACTGTATGCCTGCTCCGCGCCAACGCCGATCAGCACCAGCACCATGGCGGCGATCAGGTAGCCGCCATAGCGCTTGGCCAGGGCAATCGCCCGCTCATGCCGCAGATCCTCGGAAACCTCGTCAAAAATATCGACCACGCGATAATCCCATAAGTGCCTATGCGGGAAATGTCTTAGCCGGGCGTGCCGCGCGCGGCAACGCAGGCCGCGAGGCGCTGTTCCACCCTGGCCCGGCCGATGAGCGGGAGCAGCTTCGCCATTTCAGGCCCATGCTCCTCGCCGGTAAGGGAAAGGCGCAGCGGCTGGAACAGTGCCCGGCCCTTCGCCCCGGTGGCATCCGAGACAGCCCCGGTCCAGGCCTTCCAGGTTTCCTCGTTCCAGGGCTCATCGGGCAACGTGTCCAGCGCCGCGCGCAGCACCACCGAGTTGCCGGGCAGTTCCGGTGCCGGCAACTCATCGGCCACCACCTCCCACCAGCGCCGCGCCTCGGTCAGCATGTCCAGATTGCCGCGAATCGCCAGCCAGAACGCCTCGGTCGCGCCCTCGGGCAGGCGGTCCCGCACGGCGTCATATTCCAAATGGTGCAGGAACTTGCGGTTAAGCCCGAGCAGCTGCTTCGCGTCGAAACGCGGCGGGGAGCGGCCGAAATCGGAGAGGTTGAAGCTGGCGATCAGCTCCTCCATCGGCACCGCCGCCGGGTCCTTGTTGGTGCCGAGCCGCGCCAGGTAGGCGGTAATCGCGGCGGGTTCGATGCCGTCCTTGCGCAGCGACTTCAGCGAGATCGAGCCGATGCGCTTGGAGAGCTTCTCGCCATCTCCGCCCGAGATCAGCGGCAGATGCGCGAAGCGCGGCACTGGCGCGCGTGTAATGGCCTGGAACAAATCGATTTGCACGGCGGTGTTGGAGACATGGTCTTCGCCCCGGATGATATGGGTGATGCCCATGTCCGCATCGTCCACCACCGAGGTGAAGGTGTAGAGCGGGGTGCCATCGGCGCGGATCAGTACCGGGTCGGAGACCGTGCCGAGCTTGATGTTGCGCGGCCCGAGCACGAGGTCGTTCCAGGAGGCCGCGCCGTCCGAGAGTTTGAAGCGCCAATACGGCGTCTTGCCGTTGGCCTCGGCGGCCGCGCGCTGCTCGGCGGTCATCGAGAGGGCGGCGCGGTCATATACCGGGGGCAGCTTGCGCTTCACCAGCGCGGCGCGCTTGGCCGCCAGTTCGTCCTCGTTCTCGAAGCACGGGTAGAGCCGCCCGGAGGCCTTCAGCTGCTCAGCCACCTCTGCATAGCGGGCGAAGCGGTCCGACTGCCGTGCCGTCTCGTCCCACGCGACGCCGAGCCAGCGCAGATCGTCATAGATCCCCTGCTCGTATTCCGGCCGGCCGCGCTCGGTGTCGGTATCGTCCAGCCGCAGCAGGAAGATACCGCCCTGACTGCGGGCGAACAGGAAATTCACCAGCGCGGCGCGCGCATTGCCGACATGCAGATAGCCCGTGGGGCTGGGAGCGAAGCGAACTTTTACCATCCGCGCGGGTTAGACCATTCTGGCCTTTTGGGGAAGTTAGATGCCCAGCCGGTCGCGCATCTGATAGTACCAGGCGCCGATAACGGTGAGCGGCACGCGGAAGGTCTTGCCGCCGGGGAAGGGGAAATAGGGCAGGTTGGCGAAGACGTCGAAGCGAGAGGTATCGCCCGCCACCGCTTCGGCCAGGATGCGCCCCAGCAGATGCGTGGTGGTCACGCCGTGGCCGCTATCGCCATGCGAGAAGAACACTTTCGGCGCCAGCTTGCCCATCTGCGGGAAGCGCGTGAGCGTGAGCGCGAAATTGCCGCTCCAGGTGTAGTCGATCCGCGCATTCTTCAGGCTGGGGAAAGTCTTCAGCATCAGCGGCATGATCTTGTCGCGGATGCTCACCGGGTCGGTCCCGCCATAGACAATGCCGCCACCGTACAGGATGCGGTTATCCGCGCTGCGGCGGAAATAATCCAGCACGTAGTTGGAATCTTCGACGCACACGTTGGAGGGGAGCAGGCGCTTCGCCTCGTCGCCCAGCGGCTCGGTCGCCAGCACCTGGGTGGAGACGGGCATGATCCGCCATTCCAGTTCCGGCAGCACGTTGTGCAGATAGGCGTTGCCGCAGACGAACACATATTTCGCCCGCACCTCGCCCTGCGCCGTCTTCACCACGGCGTTTTCCTTGTCCACGGACACGACCGGCGAGTTCTCGTAGATCTTGCCGCCCAGGGACTCGAAAGCCTCGGCCTCGCCCTGCACCAGGTTGAGCGGATGGATATGCCCGCCCTTCTTGTCGATCAACCCGCCAACGTAACGGTCGGTCACCACATGCGGGGCGAGGCCGTTCTTGTCCAGCAGCTCGAACTGGTCGTAGCCGAAGCTGTTCCACACCTTCACATGGTGTTCCAACTCGCGCATCTGCTTATGCGTCAGCGCCGTGGCCAGCATGCCCGGCTGGAGGTCGCACTTGATTCCGTATTTCGCCACGCGCTCGCGGATGATGTTGCCGCCCTCGCAGGCGAACGCGCCGATCAGCTTCCCGGCCTTCTCGCCATAGCGGGCCGAGATCACGTCCAGGTCGCGCGAATAGCCGTTCACGATCTGCCCGCCATTGCGGCCCGAGGCGCCGAAGCCGACGCGCACCGCCTCCAGCACGATGACCGAGAAGCCGCGCTCCGCCAGTTCCAGCGCCGCCGCGGTACCGGTGAACCCGGCGCCGATGACACAGACATCCGCCGTGACGCTCCCTTGCAGGGGCGGGCGCGCATCCTGCTTGTTGGCGGTAGCCGCGTAGTAGGATTTCACGTGCTCAGTCATTCTTTATCGGGTCCCATCAATACAACGCCAAAAACCGCGCCGAGCACGGTCATGGTGATCACCATGAGCCGGATCTTATAGGCTGCGGCCCGCGCCTGCGCCACCACCTCCCGGCGCATGTTCTGTTCCGCCGCCGCAACGCGCGCCTCGATCGGGCCGGTGCCGTTGGTTACTATCGCTGCGGTATCCGGGTCCACCTTGTCCGCCAGCGCCGCGATCGCAGCCGCCTGTGCCGTGGCGTCGGGTGCGGCGAGCACCGCATCCAGCGCGTCCTGCTGATGCATCTCGTCGATCACCGGGGCAGGGATGGAGAAACTGGCGAAGGTGCCGATCAGCCCGGGAAACAGAAAGGCGCACAGCATGAAGCCGAGGCGCGAGGGGGAAATTTTGGCCATGCTTCAAGCCATTCGCAGGTTTTTCCGGCGTGTCAAACGGCGGGATTCATATCTGCCGCCAGCGGATCGGCGCCGAATCGGTTCGCGCCCGGCGTGCCGGGCAGGCAGGCGAAGATCAGCAGGATCAGCCCGCCAATCGCGGGGATGAGGCCGAGCAGCAGCCACCAGCCGGATTTGTTGAGATCGTGCAGCCGCCGCACGGCGACGGCCAGATTCGGCACGACGAAAGCCAGGAACATCGCCATCCTGGCCAGCCTGATGAACATCATGCCGCCCGACAGTCCGTCCAGCACGGCGGCCACGATCCCGGCGGCCAACGCCACCAGGAAGACGAACAGCACCCACCACCAATATTCCGAGCGCGGCGCCCGGCCGTTGAAATCGGCGTATTTGTTCAGGCAGATTTTCACCGAACCAGCAAAGTCGCGCCGCAGGCCACCATTCATCGATGATGTTTCCCTATAAAAACGTTCTGCGCTGGCGTAGCAGAAGGCGCGCCGCCTGGTTAGTGAAAGTTTCGCGGCCAGAACCTAGGCAGCCGAGGCCGAGTCCCTCCCGTCAGAAGGCGGTTCGTCCATCGCCGGGTTCAGCGCCTCCAGCAGCGCCTTACGCAGCTGGTAGAGCTTGCGCTCATTCTCCACCTTCATGCCGAACACGTCCTTCACGTAGAACACGTCCACGGCGCGCACGCCGTAGGTGGTTACATGGGCGGAGGCGATCTGCAGCCCTTCCGCCGAAATCGCCGCCGTCACGTCATGCAACAGGCCGGGGCGGTCGCGCCCGTTCACTTCAACCACCGTGTGCCGGTTGGAGGCGCGGTTATCCACCACCACGCGCGGCGGCACATGGATGGCGCGCATGCGCTGCGCCACCACGCTGCGCGTCGCCTTGCGGATTTCCGCCGCCAGCTTCAATCGGCCGGAGAGCGTCTGCTCCACGAGCGTGGCAAGGCGGGCGAGGCGGTGCGGCGTGTCGAATGGCCCGCCATTGGCGTCCTGGATCCAGAATGTATCCAGCGCCATGCCGTCGGTCAGCGTATGGATGCGCGCGTCCACGATGGAGGCGCCGGCAATCGCCAGCGCGCCGGCGATGCGGCTGAACAGCCCGGCATGGTCGGCGGTGTAAACCACCACCTCGGTCACGGCGCGGGCGGGCAGGGGCTCGGTGAACACCGTGAGCGGCGCGTTGCGGGCCTTGGCGTCGCGGATCATGCGCGCATGGCGCTCGATGCTCTCGGGGTCGAAGCCGAGCCAATAGCTGGGATAGCCGAGCGAGAGGAAATCCTCACGCTCCGCCGCCGGCCAGTCCGCCAGCAGCGAGGACACGACATCCTTCACCCGGGCGATGCGCGTGTCGCGCTCGGTGGTGGAAAGCCCGCCTTCCAGCACCTCCGCCACGCGCGAATACAGCTCGCGCAGCAGCGTGGCCTTCCAGCCGTTCCATACCTTGGGGCTCACGGCGCGGATATCGGCGACAGTGAGGATCAGCAGCAGGCGCAGCCGCTCAGGGCTCTGGATGGTATCCGCGAGGTCGAGGATCGTCTTCGGGTCGTCGATATCGCGCGAGAAGGCGGTCTGGCTCAGTAACAGGTGATGCAGCACCAGCCAGGAGGCCATTTCCGTCTCCTCGGCGGAGAGCCCCAGCGCGGGGCCGACATTCAGGGCAATCTCGGCGCCCAGCACCGAATGGTCGCCGCCGCGGCCCTTGGCGATGTCGTGCAGCAGCACCGCCACGTACAGCGCCCGGCGGGACTGGATCTGCCCGGTCAGGTCGGAGGCGACGGGCGCGATTTCCTTCAGCGTCCCGGCCTCGATGCTGTTGAGGTTGCGGATGCATTGCACCGTGTGCACGTCCACGGTGTAGACATGGTAGGTGTCGAACTGCATCTGCCCGACAATGCGCCGCCAGTCCGGCAGATAGCGCCCGAGAATGCCGGATTCGTTGAGAATCCCCATCCATGTGGCGGAGTCGCAATCCGGGTCGTGCCCGGTCTCGTGCGCGCCGCAGAGCAGATTGAGGAACAGCGCGGCGGCCTGTTTGTCGCCCCGCAGCTCGGCCCCCAGCGGCGCCGAGCGGATGAGCGTGCGCCGCGCCAGCGGGTGCAGTTCCAGATCGCGGTCGCGCGCGCAGATGAGAATTCGGAACACGCTGGAGGGATCGGTAGCCGGGTCATGCCCGGGTGCGAACAGGATCTTGCCATCGGCCAGCACGAAACCCTGCTCGATCAGCGCCGCGTCGGTTTCCGCGGCGAGGGCCGGCGGGCCGAGGGCCGCGCGTACCAGCGCCGGCTCCAGCACGGCGGTCACGCGCGCGACCTCGCGCACCATGAGGAAGTAGTGGCGCATGAAGCGCTCCACCCCGTTCTGGCGCCCATGGCGCGTATAGCCCATGCGCCCGCCGATCACCGGCTGCAGGTCGAAGGTCAGCCGCTCCTCGGCGCGCCCGGCCACGTAGTGCAGGTGGAAGCGCACGGTCCACAGATATTCCCAGGCGCGCTTGCAGGCCCGGGCCTCGGCGGCGGTAAGGATGCCGCCGCCCGGCGCGTCCTTGCCCACCAGCTCGGTCATGGCGAAGGTGTTGAACACGTAGCGCGACAGCCAGTACAGGGTCTGCAAATCGCGCAGGCCGCCGCGGCCCTCCTTTACGTTCGGCTCCACCATGAAGGGCGTCTCGCCGAAGCGCCGGTGCCGCGCCGCGCGCTCGGCCTGCTTTGCGGCGATGTATTCGCCCGGCCCGTCGGCGGTGCAATCCTTGCGGAAGGCCTTCTGGAAATCGGCGAACAAGGCGCGGTCGCCGCACAGGCAGCGGGCATCCAGCAGCGAGGTGCGGATGGTCACGTCGCCCTTGGCCTCGATCAGGCAGTCATCGATGGAGCGGGTCGCGTGCCCGACCTTCAGGCCAAGGTCCCACAGGAAATACAGGATGAACTCCACCGCCTTCTCCACCGCCGGCGAGGCCCGGCCATGCGAGAGGAACAGCAAATCGATATCGGAGAACGGGGCGAGCGTGGCGCGGCCATAGCCGCCGGTGGCCGCCATGGCCAGCCTGTCGTTCGGCCCCAGCGCGTGCAGTTTCATCGCGTAGGCGAACAGCGAGCTGACCAGCTGGTCGATCAGCCCGGCATGCAGCCTTGCGGCGGTCAGGCCGTTCAGCCCGTCCTGCTCGAAGCGCTGCTGGACGAAGCCCTGCACCCGCCCCAGCTGGCGGCGGAACAACCCCAGGGCCACCTCGCGGGAGGGCGTCTCAGCCGGCGTGAGCAGCTCGGCGAGGGCGGCGGTGATGTCGGGTTGCTTCCTGGATACGGGCATGTCGAACACGGTAGATCAATCCATCAGGTGAGGGAATTCATAACGCACCGCCAGCCCTCAATTTTCCGCTTGGCCGGGGCGCGTTTTCAGCGCCTCGGCCCGCAATGTGTACAAGGCTTCAAGCGCCTGACGCGGGCTCATGGCATCCGGGTCCAACTCCGCCAGGGCCGCCGCCAGGGCCTCATCCGGGCCCGGCTCCGGCTCTGCTTCCACCGGCGCGGGCGGCGCCAGATTGGCGAAGAGCGGCAGCGGCGCGGTGGCCAGAGTGGCTTTTTCGGCGGATTTCAGCAGCATTTCAGCGCGTTTGGCCACGGGTTCCGGCACGCCGGCCAGCCGCGCCACATGCACGCCCCAGCTCTTCTCCGCCGCCCCCTCGACCACTTCGTGCATGAACACCACCTCGCCCCGGAATTCCTTGACCCGCATCGTGTGCGGTTTCAGTCTCGGCAAAGCCTCAACTAGCACAAATAATTCATGGAAATGTGTGGCAAATATGGCGCGACTGCGGTTATTTGTGTGGAGACTCTCCAAAACGGCCTGGGCGATGGCCAAACCGTCCCGCGTTCCGGTGCCGCGCCCGATCTCATCGACAATGACGAAGCTCTTTGGCCCGGCCTGATGCAATATGGCTGCGGTCTCGATCATCTCCACCATGAAGGTCGAGCGCCCGGAGGCGAGGTCGTCCGCAGCCCCCACCCGGGAGAACAGCCGGTCCACGAGGCCAAGGCGCATCGCCTCCGCCGGCACCGGCAGCCCGGCCTGGGCCAGAACCACCAGCAGCGCGTTCTGCCGCAGAAAGGTCGATTTACCGGCCATGTTGGGGCCGGTGAGCAGCATCAGCCGCTGGGCGGGGGAAAGATCGCAGCCATTGGGGATGAAGCTCACCCCCGGCGGCAGTGCCGCTTCCACCACCGGGTGCCGCCCGGCCGCGATGCTGAATGCCGCGTCCTCGGAGAGTTCCGGGCAGCAGAACCGCCCGGTCAGCGCCAGATGTGCGGCCGACTGCAGAACGTCGGCCAGGGCCAGCGCCTCGGCGCAGGAGGCCAAAGGCTGGGCCGCCGCCAGCGCCTGCTTGATCAGCCAGTTGAACACCAGCTTCTCGCGCGCGCTCGCGCGGAAGGCGGCCTCGGTGATGCGCTGGTCAAGCGCCGAGAGTTCGGGATGGGTGAAGCGCGCCCCATTCGCCATGCCCTGGCGCAGCAGCAGTTCCGGGTGGCCGCGCAGTTGCTCCACTGCGGCGGCGGGGGCCTCCAGCACATAACCCAGCTGCGCGTGGTGGCGGATCTTCAGGCTCGCCACGCCGTAACGCTGGGCCAGCTCGGTCTGGAATTCGGCGATGATCCGGCGCGTGTCGTCGCGCAGGGCGCGCTCCGCGTCCAACTCGCCGTCGTAACCCTGGGCGATCGCACCGCCATCTTCCAGCTTCAGCGGCGCCGGTTCGGCCAGAGCGTGCTGCAGCGTCTCCAGCAGGTCCGGTGCCGGGTTCAGCGCCGTGGCGGCGGCATCCAGCAATCTGGGGCCGCGGGGGAGCAGCGGGGCGAGCCGCGCTGCCACATCCAGCCCGGCGCGGATGGCGGAGAGGTCGCGGGGCGAGGCCCGGCCCAGCGCGATGCGCCCCAAGGCGCGGGCCATGTCTGGCGCGCCGCGCAAAGCCGTGCGCACCGGCTCGGCCATTCCGGTGTCGCGCAGGGCCAGCCATGCCGTTTGGCGGTCAAGCAGCGGTTCCAGCCGGTTGAGCGGGGCGCTGATCCAGCCAGCCAGCAGCCGTGCCCCGGCGGCGCTGACCGTACGCTTCACCGCGCCGAACAGACTGCCCGCCTCATTGCCGCCACGGGCGGCGAGCAACTCCAGGCTGGCGCGGGTGGCGGCATCCATGGCCAGTTGCCCGGCCACCCCGGCGCTGGCAGGGTGGGAGAGGCGCGGCATCGCCCCCATCTGGGTGGCGGTGATGTAGGCCAGCACCGTCGCGGCGGCGAGCGCCTCGGCAGGGGAGAAATCCCCGAACGCGTCCAGGCTGGCGGCGCCGAATTTCCCGGCCAGTTCCCGCCGCGCCGCCTCGGGCGTGGCGGGAAGGGACATGGCGAGGCGCTGCGTGCCCACCCGCTTTGTCTCGAACGGCCCCAGCTCGATGCCCGCATCGGCGATGATCTCGGCCGGGTCCAGCCGCCCGAGGATCGCGGGGAGCCCGGCTGCGTCCGTCGCCTCGGTCTCGAACAGCCCGGTCGAGATATCCGCCCAGGCGATGCCCAGCTGCGCCCCATGCGGCACGATGGCGGCGAGGAAATTCGCCCGCCCGGCTTCCAGCAGCGCTTCCTCTGTGAGCGTGCCGGGGGTGACGAGGCGCACCACGTCACGCTTCAGTGGGCCTTTCGCACCGCGGGCCTTGGCCGCCGCCGGGTCTTCCAGCTGTTCGACGATGGCGACGCGGAAGCCGCGCCGGATCAGCCGGGCCAGATACATCTCCGCCTGGCTGACCGGCACGCCGCACATGGGTATGGGCTGGCCCTGGTGCTGGCCGCGCGCGGTTAGCGCGATGTCCAGCGCCGCACTTGCCGCCTGTGCATCCGCGAAGAACAGCTCGTAGAAATCGCCCATGCGGAAGAACAGCAGCGCGTCCTCGTGCCTCGCCTTGATGGCGAACCATTGAGCCATCGCCGGGGAAGCGCCTGTAGCAGTATCACTCATAAGCCGCCCATTAAGCCATTGCCGCGCGGCAAGGCAAAGAGGCTGCTTCGTAAGTCTGCTCTGGCGGCCATCCACGCTCGCCAGAGCGACTTCTGAAACAACCTCCGAGAGGGGGTTAGAGAGCTACGCCGTGCCGCACTGCTGGCGGGCAGGCCGGGTGTGGGGCGTTTTCCGTCAGCAGGCGCCGGAAGTCTTCTGGCGGCATGGGGCGGTGGAACAGATAGCCCTGCGCCTGGGTGCAGCCGAAAGCGGCGAGCAGAGCGGCCTGCTCGGAGCTTTCCACCCCCTCTGCGGTCACCACCATGTTCATGCGCTGCGCCAGCCCGGTGATGGCGGAGATGATAGCGCGGGCGTCCAGTGACTCGCCGAGATCGCGGATGAAGGACTGGTCGATCTTGATCTTGTCGACCGGAAAGCGGCGCAGATAGGAGAGCGACGAGTAACCCGTGCCGAAATCGTCGAGTGCGATGCGCACGCCCTGCTCGCGCAGCCCCTGCAGCGTATGCTCGACCGCGGGGTCGGTCCCCAGCACCACGGATTCAACAATCTCCAACTCTAGCCGCCTGGGTTCCAGCCCCGAACTGGCGAGCGCGTTTCTGACACTGGCGAGCAGGCTGGGGTCGTGGAATTGCAGGGGGGAGATATTGACCGCGACAGCCACTGGGGCCGGCCAGCCGGCCGCGGTGGTGGTGGCTTCCTGCAGGACCCATTCGCCGATCTCATGGATCAGCTTGCCATCCTCGGCCAACGGAATGAACGCGGAGGGGAGCAGCATCCCGCGTTCCGGGTGCTGCCAGCGGATCAGCGCCTCGGCCCCGACGACGCGCCCTGTGGCGAGGTCGATCACCGGCTGGTACTCCAGGCGGAATTCTCTGTGCTCCAAGGCGTGGTGCAGCGCCGATTGCAGCGAGCGCTGCTCGCGCACCAGCTCGTCCATCTTCGGGTTGTAGAAAATAACAATGCCGCGCCCGTCCGCCTTGGCGCGGTACAGCGCCAGATCGGCGTTTTTCATCAACCTGCCCGGGTCTTTGCCATCGCGCGGGGCCATGGCCACGCCGATGCTGGCGCCGATTTGTACGGTTTTGCCATCGAAGTGGAATGGCCGCGCGATGCGCTCGATGATACGGTTTGCCACGACTTGCGCTTCATCGGGCTTGTCTGTCACCAGGATGGCGGCGAATTCGTCACCGCCCAGGCGCGTCGCCATGTCGAATTCACGGATGCACCCGCGCAGGCGCTCGGCCACGGCCACCAGAAGGGCGTCGCCGGTGGCGTGGCCGAGCGTGTCGTTGACGATCTTGAAATTATCGAGGTCGAGGCACAGCAGGGCGATGCCTGTCTTGTCGCAATTTTCGCAGGCGTCATGCAGCGTCTCGGAGAACAGCACACGGTTGGGCAGCTTAGTCAGGCTGTCATGCCGTGCGAGGAAGGCGATATGCTCCTGCTGCCGGCGCTGGCCGGTAATGTCTGAGCCGACGCCGTGATACCCGGCGAAGCGCCCGTGCTTGTCAAGGATCGGCTTGCCGCTGAGGGACCAATACCGTTCTTCGCCATTGATCGTGACCGGCACCACCAGGTCGCGGAACGGCGAACGCTCGGCAATGGCCCGGTTCAGTCGCTCAAGCGCCGAGCCCGGCCGCTGCTCCTTGGTCGCCGACTCGCCGAGCAGAACGCCGGGGAACACGCCCCGCAACTGCTCCGTCGGGCGGCGCGCCACCTGCGCTAGTCGCTGGCTGGCCGGCTGCAACTCCAGCGCCGCGTTGGTCTCCCACAGCCAGTCGGAAGCACTTTCCTCGAAATCACGCAGCAGCAGCTTGATGACTTCAGCGTTCTCCTCCAGCCGTATGGCGCCGATGGCGCGTTCGATCAGCCGGCGGTTGATATAGAGGATGCAGAATCCGGTCAGCAGGATGAACGACAGAAGGTCGACCATGGCGAAGAAATCCACCCGGCCTGCGGAGATCACGGATACACAGATGCCGATGGACACCGGCAGCCAGTAGGCGAGGGCGCAGATGGCCGGAGAGACCATCACCGGAGTCGCCAGACAGCCGACCATAATGCCGTAGAGCAGGCAGAGCCGGTTGAAGTCGGCTTGGCGCACCAGCGCGAACAGCAAAATCGACCACAAAACGCCAAGCAGCACCAAGAGCCGGGCCATGACAGCGATGTAGGCTCTCGCGTCCTGCGCCCCAGGGCTTGGGGACCGTAACCACCTTAGTGCTTTGTTGATTAGCCCGGCATAGGAAAGCAAGGCCGCGAACATTGAAACATCGCGGAAGTCGGTGCCGACTGAGTGCATGAAGTCGAGATACAGCAGCCCAATCGTGTTTATGCCGAGCAGCGCGATTCCCAGCATGATGTAACTGAAGTCGGTCGCCTGATCGAGCAGCAGCCGCTCGGCGAATTCCGGCGATACGGTGCCGCCATCGATGATGCGCTTAAGGTTGCGGATAATCCCCATCGCCCCCTTGGTAGCACGCCCGAACGGCGAATCGTCGCCAGGGGGACGAACAATGTTCACCTCAGCTGCAGAAATCGGATTCCCTCCATTCTCGCGCCCCGCATACAGGCCGACTCGATGCCCCCTGTGCCGAGCTTACAACTTTACGTAACGGCTTTCAGACCTTCGCGCTATCATTAATTGCCAGTGCAGAGGGGCGCTGGTGAAGATTTAAAAAATATTGAGCCTGTGAGCCATGTGCAAACGCTTTGCTCAGGCACATTGGTCGTACAGGTCAGTGTTACATAGCGGGCAGTGCGTTCATGTGAACTCAAACGCTTAAAAACACTTGTTGAACAAACGCCTTAACTGAGCGCAGTGTCCGACTCGAGCCTAGCGTCCTCAACATGACTTTTTGATGTCGAAAATGCAATAAAATAAGCAGCTACATCCTGAAGATGAAATGGTTAATAATTCTTCTTGTTTTGGTTGAAACAAGGAGAGTTTTAAATGAGTGCTTTACAAATCGTCACCACGAACATCGTGCGCGGTACCGTTCGGTCGCAGCCGCAGCAAATGGGTCTAACAGCGCGACTCGCGCTCGATGACCGTACGTGCACCGATGCTTATGCGATCCGCCACGCAAGTTATCTTGCAGGTGGCTATATCGACCCGATGCCGGGCGGCATCTTCTCGGATGCCGATGACCTGAAGCCGAACAGCCGGTCAGTCGTTGTGTACAAGCACGACCAGCCGGTGGCTTCAGTGCGGTTGTGCACGCTGGACTACGACTCCGCCGTTAGCGGCTGGGATGATATTCCGGCATCGCGCATTTTCCCTGAGGATGTGGCGGCCCTTGCGGCTGGCGTATCGCATGGGCGTCCGCCGAAGTTGACCGAGATCAACCGTCTCGTGCGGCATCCAGACTTTGCCGACGATTTTCAACTCGTCTTCGTGCTGTACCGTTTCGTTTCTTTCCTGGTGATCGAGTCGGACGCTGACATGATGCTCAACTGCGTGCGACGTAATCATACGCCGTTCTACAAGCGCATGCATTTTGGCTACGTCGCCGGGCCGCGCCGCTACGCAGGCGTGAAGTTCGAAACCAATCTGATGTCCTGCCCGCGTGAACGTTACGCGCAGCTAATGTCGGACATTCCCTTCGTCGCCACCGATGATAGCACCAAGGCGGCCTATGCCGGTCTGGTCCGCGGCGAAACCGTCAACGTTTTCTGATCCCCGATTCTCACGAAAGGTCCTGTAAAATGCACAATGTTGTTTTCTCCGTCTTCACCGGTATCGACGCCACCGTCTGCTTCTCCGCCTTCTCTTGGGGCGTGCGCGGGCATTTCCGCTCCACCGGCGCCATGCCGCTGGGCATGAAGATCACCAGCGCCCTCAGCGCGGCACTGTTCGCGGGCTTTCTCTGGAACATTGCCCACGGACTCGGCGGCGCCTGGTTCCTCTCCATCGTGCTGTTCACCGCGTCGCTCGGCGTGTTCGCCACGGCGATTCTGGCCAGCCGCCGCACCCCGCCGACCCTGGCTTACGACAATGACAGCCCGAGCTTCCTGCTCAACCACGGGCCGTACCGCTTTGTGCGCCACCCGTTCTACCTGGCCTATGTGCTGTTCTGGTTCGGCACGGCCATCGCCGTGCACAGCCTGGCCGGCTGGGTCGCGCCCGTGCTGATGACGGCGCTGTACGCTGATGCCGCCACTCGCGAGGAACGCAAATTCGCCACCTCCGAGCTGTCGGCCGCCTATGCCGCGTACCGCGCCCGCGCGGGCATGTTCTGGCCGCGCCCGCTTGCTCTGCTGGCCGGCTAACCGCCAGGGGCGGGACTCCAGGGGGGCGGCACTGCCCCCCTGGGTCCGGTGTCTGGTTTCATAGGCAAACAAAAAACCCGGCCAAAGGCCGGGTTGCCTGCCACCAGAGGTGAGATAAAGAAGCTTAGCCCTGGCGCGCCTTCATGCGCGGGTTCTTCTTGTTGATCACGTAGACCCGGCCATGACGGCGGACAACGCGGCAGTTCTTGTCGCGAATTTTCGCGGACTTCAAGGAGTTACGGATCTTCATGGTGGCTCTCGGGAAGAAAAAGGAACAATTGGAGGCGCCCTATGCCGGGAGTAGGCGCGAATGTCAACCTTGGCCTGGGATGGCGGGGATTGTTGGCCAATTTACTTCCGGCGCGCGCATGTTTCTGTCATAAAAAGGTCATTCGATTTATTGCCGGTTCCCCTGTTGATAACCCACTCAACCGGATAATGCCGCCGAGTCGTCTGGAGCATTGCGTATGAAGATCAGTTTTGTTGTTCCCGCCTATAACGAGCAAGCGCTGCTGACACGCTCGCTGACGGCCATACGTGAGGAAATCTCCCGCGCCGGTAAGGTGCTCGGTCAGGACGCGGAGATCATTGTCGTCAACAATGCCAGCACGGACCGTACCCGCGAGGTGGCCGAGGCCGTGGACGGCGTGCGGGTGGTCGATGAGCCGCGCAAGGGGCTGGTGCAGGCCCGCTGGTGCGGCTTCGAGCATTCCACCGGTGAGCTGATCGCCAATATCGATGCCGACACGGTCATTCCCCCGGGCTGGCTCACCGAGGTGCTGCGCCAGTTCGATCGTGGCAAGGACCTCGTCGCTCTCTCCGGCCCATACATCTACTATGGCGTGCCCCGGAAGGTGAACATGGTCGTTGCCTTCTATTACCGCCTCGCCTGGCTCGCCTATGTGTTCAACCACTATGTCCTGAACGTGGGCGCGATGCTCCAGGGCGGGAACTTCATCGTCAAGCGCGAGGCGATGCTGAAGCTTGGCAACCCGGATCACCGTTTCTCCTTCTATGGTGAGGATACGGATATGGCCAACCGCCTATCCAAGGTGGGGCGGGTCAAGTTCACCTTCCGTCTGCCGGCCCAGTCCTCCGGCCGCCGCCTGGTGGGCGAGGGCGTCTTCACCATCGGCCTGCGCTACACCATGAATTTCTTCTGGGCGACTTTCCGCAAGAAGCCCTTCACCGAGGAATGGCAGGATATCCGCGAGGAAGTCTCGCCCTGATCCGCCCCCATGCAGCAAAAAACCCGGCCATCGCGGTGGCCGGGTTTTTTGTGCCGCTTTATCGGACCCTGAGCTTCGCCGGGGCTGGCGGTTCCGCCGCCGGCCAGCCGGGCAGCGGAGCGGTTGCCTGTTTGGTAGCCGCGCTGCTCATGAACCAGTAGGCGAAGAGCAGGTTCTCCAGCGGGGTGCGGCGCCGGAACCGTGGGCAGAAGAGTGCCGCAGCGCGATCCGACAGTCCGCCGCTCAGCCCGGCCCTTACCCGCCGCAAATCCCGCTGCGCCTGTGGAGGCAGTCTTGCCGCCTGGGCCGCCAGCGCGTCGGCATGGCGGCTCATCATCGTCATGTACACAGCCGGCCCGCGCCGCAGCGCCGCCAGGGCGCGGGCATATAGCGGGCGGGCGCGGCCGATCAGGTTGGTCTTGTGCAGCCGGTACAGCACATGCGGCCGCTCATCGAACAGGATTTTGCCGCCACAGGCGGAAACCACGATATAGCTCCACCAGTCATGTACGGTATCCGCCGGGTAGTCGGTGGTGGCCACCAGCGTGGCCGCGGCGGTGTTCATCACCAGCGTATTGCCGTTGGCGATATTCTGCGTCAGGCAGGCCGGAAAACCAGGGGCCTTGCCGTGCTGGGCGGAAAGTTGGGCGTCGCGCAGCGCCTCGTCCACCAGATATTGCCGGGAGCAGTACAGGGCCGGGGCGTCTCCGGCCTGGCCAAGCATTTCCAGTGCGGCGGCGAGTTTCTCCGGCAGCCACACATCGTCCTGGTCGGAGAAGGCCACGGCATCGGCGTCCATGTTCTCCCGCAGCAGCGTCAGGAAGCTGGGCGAGGCACCAAGATGCGGGCCGGAGGACGGAGACTCGACACAGCGCCCCGGCCCGACCTTGGCGGCGAATCTGCGCATGATCTCCACGGTTGCATCCGTTGAGCCGTCATCGCGCCAGTGCAGCACCCATTCCTCGCAGGTTTGCGCCAGGAAGCTGTTCAGCTGCGCCGGCAGGAAGCGCGCACCGTTATAGGTGGAGAGGAGTATGGCAACCTTGCCCGAGGGGGCCGGCGGCAGGGGCGCCGGTGTCAACGCCAGACGGTCCGGAACTGTGCGCACATATGACAACCAGCCCCAATCATACGCGACTTTGTCCCTTTAATTAATTAACCCGTAGTTAATCATTATACCTGTGCCGCCGGAAGCGGCGCAATGCATTAATCGGGTGCAATGACGCACAGCCTTGAGTTTTAATAAAACTCCCGTCACGTCAGGCGGCCTGCCACCTAACCAGACGCGTCCAGGGACAGCAGCGCCTCGACAATGCCGGGCAGCGTAGCGCGCCAATCCGGCAGGGTGACGCCGAAGATCTGCGCCAGCTTGGCACAGTCAAGACGAGAATCGGGCGGGCGGCGGGTCGGGGTTGGCCAGTCGGCGGTGGCGATGGCCTGCACGTCCGGTGCCTTGTAGCCGTGCTTGGCAGCCTCGGCGAAGATGGTGGTGGCAAAGCCGTGCCAGGTGGTCTCGCCGGAGCCAGTGGCGTGGAAAACGCCCCGGTACTGTTGCTCCCAGCCGGTCTCGTTGATTTTATCCACGATGCCGATGATCGCCGCGGCCAGGTCTGCGGCTGCGGTCGGCGTGCCGCGCTGGTCCGCCACCACGCGCAGCTGCGGCATCTTGCGCCCGGCATTCAGCATGGTGCGGGCGAAGTTCTTGCCGTGAGCCGCATACACCCAGGCGGTGCGCAGAATCACCGCCTTGGCGCTGGTGGCCAGAATCGCCTCTTCCCCATCGCGCTTGGTGGCGCCGTACACGCCGGTCGGCCCGGTCGGGTCGGTCTCCACATAAGGGGCGCCCTTGTCGCCGTCGAACACGTAATCGGTGGAGACGTGGATGAACGGGATGCCCGCGCCCTCGCACAACCTCGCCAGCGCCAGCGGGCCGGTATGGTTGCCGGCCTTCGCCGCCGCCTGGTCCGTCTCGGCCTTGTCCACCGCCGTATAGGCGGCGGCATTGATCACCAGATCAGGCGCCGCGGCCTTGAAGCAAGCCTCGATGGTCTCCGGGCGTTCGAAATCGAATTCCGGCCGCGCCACGGCGGTAAAGGCGATGCCCCGCTCACGGCACAGCTTCACCAGCGCATTGCCCAACTGCCCGGAGGCTCCGGTGATCAGGATCATGCGTAGGTGAACCAGGTGTCTTCGGGGCTGAAGGCGGGTGCTGCCTTGTCCTTGTCGGAGAGTGTTTCCTCCCCCGCCGCCACCGGCCAGGGTACGGCCAGCGTGGGATCATTCCACACCACCGCGCGCTCGGCCGCTTTGTCGTAATCGGCGGTGACCTTGTAGATCACCTCGGTATCCGGCGCGATGGTGCAGAACCCGTGCAGGAAGCCCCCCGGAATCCAGAGCTGCGACCAGTTGGCCTCGCTCAGCTCCGCCGCCACCCATTTGCCGTAGCTGGGCGACCCCTTGCGGATATCCACCGCCACATCCCAGATCGCGCCCTTGATCACCCGTACCAGCTTGCCCTGCACGCTCGGCGCCACTTGGCAGTGCAGGCCGCGGACCGTCCCCTTGGCGGCGGAGAAGCTGTGGTTGTCCTGCACGAAATGCTCGTCAAACCCCTGCGCCTTCAGCTTTGAGGCAGTCCAGGTTTCGGAAAAAAAGCCGCGCGAATCGCCAAATTTCGGCGGGGTGATGAGCAGCACCTCGGGGATGGCGAGTTTTTCGATCTTCATCAGTGGTGCACCCCTTCGGCGATGTCGTGCAAAATCCGCCCCAGCTCGGTCTTGCCGATCAGCTTGGCGCGGGCCTTGAGCTGCGCGTTATCGATGAAGCCCATGCGGAACGCCACCTCCTCCGGGCAGCCGACGAGGTTGCCCTGGCGGCTCTGGATGGTTTGCACGAAGGTGGCGGCCTGCAACAGCGAATCCGGCGTGCCGGCATCCAGCCAGGCGGTGCCGCGCCCGAGCCGTTCCACCTTCAGCGTGCCTTCCTGCAGATACAGATTGTTCAGGTCGGTGATCTCCAGTTCGCCGCGGGCGGAGGGCTTGATCGTCTTGGCCAGTTCCACCACCCGGTTGTCGTAGAAATACAGGCCGGTGACGGCCCAGGGGGAGGTGGGGTTCTTCGGCTTCTCGACGATATCCAACGCCTTGCCGTCGGCATCGAAGCTGACGACGCCGTAGCGTTCCGGGTCGCGCACCTGGTAGGCGAACACGGTCGCCCCCTCGGGACGGGTGCCGGCAGCGCGCAGCAGGGTGGAAAGGTGGTCGCCATGGATCAGGTTGTCGCCCAGCGCCAGGGCGCAGGCCTCGCCGTCGATCCATTCCTCGCCGATGAGGAAGGCCTGGGCCAGGCCATCCGGGCTCGGCTGCTCGGCATAGGAGATGCGGATGCCGAGATGCGAGCCGTCATGGAACAGGCGCTGGAATTGCGGCAGGTCGCCTGGGGTGGAGATGATCAGCACTTCCTTGATCCCCGCCAGCAGCAGCGTGCAGAGCGGGTAGTAGACCATCGGCTTGTCGTACACCGGCAGCAGCTGCTTGGAACTGGCCTGGGTGATGGGGTGCAGCCGTGTGCCGGACCCGCCCGCGAGAATAATGCCCTTGCGAATCATGCCGCCGCTCCCAGCCTCTGCCCCGAATATTTCTTCGCCCTGATGCCCTGCCACCATTCGGTGTTGGCCAGGTACCAATCGATCGTCGCCCGCAGGCCGCGCTCGAAATCATGCGCCGCCGTCCAGTTCAGGGCTTTCTCCGCGCTGGTCGGGTCGATCTCGTAGCGGTGGTCATGCCCGGGCCGGTCGGTCACGTAGGTGATCAGCCGCTCCCGCGCGCCGTTGGGGCTGGGCAGCTTCTCATCGAGCACGGCGCAGATCGCCTTCACCACGTCGATATTCTTGCGCGGCTGGCGGGCGCCGATGCAGTAGGTCTCGCCCGGCGTGCCAAGTGTGACCACCTTCAGCAGCGCCTCGGCATGGTCGTCCACGAACAGCCAGTCGCGCGTGTTCAACCCAGCGCCATACACGGGCAGCGGCTTCTCCTCGATGGCGTTCAGCGTCACCAGCGGGATCAGCTTCTCGGGGAATTGCCACTTGCCGTAGTTGTTGGTTGTGTTGGAAACAATAACGGGCAGTCCGTAGGTGTGCATCCAGGCCCGCGCCAGATGGTCAGAGGCCGCCTTGGAGGCCGAATATGGGCTGCGCGGATCGTAGGGCGTGTGCTCATTGAACGGCGGGTCGCTGTCCGCCAGCGCGCCAAACACTTCGTCAGTGGAGATGTGGTGGAAGCGGAAGCGTTCGCGCTTCTCGCCGCTCAGCGAGGCAAAATACTCCCGCGCCGCCTCCAGCATGATGAAGGTGCCGGTGACATTGGTGTGCACGAACGCCGCCGGGCCGTCGATGGAGCGGTCCACATGGCTTTCCGCCGCCAGATGCATCACCGCATCCGGCTGGTGCGCGGCAAAGGCGGCGCGGATGCCGGCGAGGTCGCAGATATCCTGCTTCAGCAGCGTGTGGCTGGGGTGGTGGAGCGCATCCTCCAGCGCATCCTCCGAGGCGGCATAGGTCATCTTGTCGATATTGATGACCTGATGTCCCTCTTGCCGGATCGCCCTCCTTACCACTGCCGAACCAATGAAACCGCAGCCGCCGGTAAGAAGAATTTTCATAAGCGCATCCTGAAGCCGGAGAGACGTTTAGCCGCTTCGCTTCAATCAAACCTTGCGCCGTCTGGCAACTGGCTTCACCGGCTTTTTTCCCGCGCGGGCGAATTGCGCCTCCAGCCGGGCGAGGTCCTCGGCCTGCTCGGCCAGCCGCGCCTCGGGCAGGTTCAGCGTTTCGGCGGCCAGCGCGTGCATGCGCCGGATCTCGCCCAGATGCGCCCCGGCGTCCAGCGATTGCGTGACCCCGCCCGCGTGCCGCCGGTGCGTGTTCAGCGGCTCGGCGATGTACACCAGCTCGCCCTCCTGCCCGGCGAGCAGGGCCAGATACAGCCGCCAATCCCCGGCCAGCTTCCATTCCTCCAGCTCCGGCACCGCCGCCAGCGCCTTCAGCAGCGCCTCGCGCCGCCACAGCACGGCGCTCACATTCGGGATGAGGTTCCGCGTGCTGAGTAGCCGCGCAGCGAATTCCCGTCCGGCCCAGATGCCGGAAACCGACAGTTCCCGCACCCCGCAGGAGAAGTAGTAGGCCTGGTAGTCCGGCATCACCTCCATGCCGGTCTCGTCGATGGCCCGGCTGTCGGTAAAGCCGAGCAGCGGGGTTCGCGCCCCCGCCATGGCCTCGACGAGCCGGGAGAGGAAGCGCGGATCGGCCGCGTCATCCGCCTCGCACAGCCAGACAAATTCGCCTGTGGCCGCCTCGGCAGCGCGCTTCCACTGCGCGAACACCCCGGCATTCTTCTTGTTCGCCAGCACGCGCAGCTCCCGCCCCGAAGCCTCGGCGACTTCCGCCGCCACGGCCAACGAATCGTCGGTGGAGGCGTCGTCGAGCAGCAGCACCTCCTGCACCGGGTAGGTCTGCGCGAACACAGTGGTGAGCCGCTCCGGCAGATAACGCGCATAATTATAGTTCAGCACAGCCACGCTCACCGTCTTCAGCGCCGGTGTGGCCAGGCGCAGCAGCTCCTGCACATAGGCGCCGAACTCGAACTTCCGCGCCGCCATGGCGGCCAGGCGCGGGCGCAGGGCGTTGAGCGTGTCATGCTCCAGCAGGCTGGCGAGCTCTGTCAGGAAATCCTCGGCATCCGCGGACTTGGCAACGCG
>Ga0326727_10003393_pt1 | contig 51024 bp, 45 predicted proteins | sample MB2enrmetagenome_FD_207643 | JGI IMG/M metagenome (GOLD analysis project Ga0326727, IMG submission 207643) | Lab enriched peat soil microbial communities from McLean, Ithaca, NY, United States - MB29MY | ecosystem: Environmental > Terrestrial > Soil > Wetlands > Peat | place: USA: New York...
GATGAATTCCAGTGCTTCATCGTAACGCGAGGCATTGACCAGCCGGATGAATGCCTCCAGCAGCAGCACGTCGCGCCGTTCCGGGTCAATGTCCAAACCACGCAGCCGCGCCGGAATCTCCGCCGGGTCGCCAACGGCGAGGTCCAGCACCATCCTGGCGAGGCCGGTGTTTTTCGCCACCTCCCCGCCCACGCGCGCGGCCAGGGCGGACACATCATGCGTGGTGATGAATTCTAGTGCTTCATCGTAACGCGAGGCATTGACCAGCCGGATGAATGCCTCCAGCAGCAGCACATCGCAGCGTTCGGGCTCGACCTCCAAATCTTGGAGCCGCGCCGGGATTTCCGCCGGGTCGCCGACGGCGAGGTCCAGCACGATCTGCGTCAGCCGCGCATCCCGCGCCGCCGCCCCTGCCCCGCGCGCCAGCGCCGGAATATTGTAGCGCCGCGCCACCGCCACTGCTTCCTCGTAGCGTGAGGCGTTCACCAGCCGGGTGAAGCCGCCGAGCAGGATTTCTGCTCCCCCCTCACCCAGCGCCTCGGCGACGGGAAACACCCGTGCCGCGTCCGCGCCGGGAGCGAGGTAAAAGTTCGCGAGACTCAGCAGCGCGTCGTGGCGCAGCCCGGCGGAAACATCCTCGCTCGGCAAAGCGGGCAGCAGCCCATCCATCAGCTCCGCCGCCAGGGTAAAGGCCCCGGCATTCACCAGTGCTACGAAACCGCGCCAGCCCGCCACGATATCGCCGCGCGCCAGCAGCCCGGCAACACTCTCAGGCTCTGCCGCTTCGGCAGCGCAGAGCAGCAGCTCCTGCTGCACGATATCGCCAATATTGACCGAGAGCCGGTCTTCCCCCAGCTCATGCAGACGCAGCGCTGCCTGCAGTGCCGACACGGCCTCGCCTGCCAGTTGCAGTACGGGCCGGAGCTTGGCGCGGTCCCCGCCCTGACTAAGACGGTGCATGACCCAGCTAAACAGAATCATGCCCAGCCCCAGCGGGATCTGCCGCGCCAGCCCTGCCAGCCCGGTTCCCGCGCAACCCAGCGGCAGCGTGGTCAGGCTTTCCAGCTCATAGCCAAAGCGTGCACGCACGCCGGCGCGCAGGCTGGCCCAGGCCGCTTCCACCCCGGCCGCATCGGCGTCGTTCACCGAATCGAACAGCGCCCGCCCGGCAAAGCCCAGATGCAGATCGCTCCCCGGCGCTGCCCGCGTGGCGCGTTCCGCCAGATAGCGGCGATAGATTGCGCGTCCCGCCGCCGCATCCTCATTCAGCGTGAACGGCGTGCACGAGGCGTAGGCCACCAATGTCGCCGCATCCTCCAGCACCAGCACATGGGTGAACCCGGCCTGCTCCAGCGCCAGCCGCAGGCTCCGCGCCGTCTGCAGCACCAGATGCGCTCGCGGCGCCAACAGGGCGAACAACTCGCCTGGTGGCAGTGCCGGAGTGATCCATTCCGCATTTGGCGTGGTCAGCATCAATATGCCGTCTGCCGCCAAGGCCTGGCGCATCAGCGCCAGAAATGCCGGCGGCTGGTCCAAATGCTCGACCACCTCGGTGGAGACGATCACATCCCACGGCCCGTCGGTTAGGTTGGCGGCGGTGAAATAGCCCTGCCGGATATCCAGCCCCAGCTCTTGCGCGCCGATGCCGGCTAGGGGGGATGGGTCATACCCTTCGCCTTGCCAGCCGCGTGCCTGTACGCAGAAATCCACCCCGAAGCCATAGGCGCCGCCGATTTCCAGCGCCCTTGCCCCTGCGGGTTTGTCGATGCGCGTCAGCGGCGCGGAAATTGGCCAGATCCCGGCGCCGATCTGTGCGTAATAGGCGGGCCAACCGAGCCCGATCAGCCCGTTGGTCTCATAATCCGCGACGCGCAAATCATCCACGAAGCGCGCGTTGCAATGCGGGCAGAGCAGCAACGTGGTGTGCCGCAGCTCTTCGTCCTGGGCGTCATCCACGGCCAGAAGCTGCTGCATCTGCGCGTCCGTGCCACAATTCGGGCAGATGGCCCGCGCTGTCCGCCCGTGCAGCCACTCGATCTCGACACGCTCGGCGACCCGGATTTTCCCGGTGCTGGCCATCAGGCAAAGAGTTCCGGCACTCGTGCCTTAAGCGCGGCGTTCAGTTCTTCGCGCCGCTCCCACAGGCCGCGATACCAGGCGCTGCGCGCCTCCACCTGGTAGGCCAGCATGCGGTTGCCCGCCACATAGGCGCGCGCGGCATCGGCCATGCGCTTCGTCGCCTCCGGGTAGGCGAGCAGGCGCAGCAGCGCGGCGCGCAGCTGCAGCGGGTCGTTGAACAGCAGACCGGTCTTGCCGTCCTCGATGCTGCCGGCATAGACCACGGGACTGGCAAGCGCTGCCACGCGGCTGGCGCTGGCCTCGATGAACTTCAGGTCCGACTTGGCGCGGTTGAATTCGTTGTCGCCCAGCGGCATGAAGCAGATTTCCGCCTCGCCCAGCACTCGCATATAGCTCGCGTAATCGGCCATCGGCGCGAAGCTCTTATGCGGGGTTTCCAGCGCGTCGAAGAAAGCCTCGTCGTAGAGCACCTGGAATTTCAACCGCTCGCCCACGGCGCGGGCGACGTCGTTGATCGCGCCGATCAGCGGCGCCCAATCCGCCTGGCGGTTGAGCGCGCCGAAGAACAGCGTCATCTGCTCGGGGTTCGCGAAATTGCGGGGCTGCGGCAGCTCGAAGATGCCGTTGGGGAACACGGCGATTTCCGGATTTTCCGGCAGCAGCGCCTCGGCCAGGGCGCGGGTGCTGGTCTGCACCGCATGCACGGCGCGGAAGGTGAGCAGCTCGCCGCGGTTCACCCCGCGCTCCTGCAGGAACACCGGGTGATCGTCGAACTCGCTGATTACGACGTAGCCTTTTTCAAGCAGCGCGCGCACGCGGGCGAGGCCGTTGACTCCGGTGAGCAGCGGGCGGTGCAGCACGGCGATGCGCGGCGCGTCCGGCAGCGTGGGATGCAGCTTTGCCTCGTCCATGATCGTTCCGAACAATGCGCTGTCGGTACGGAGCGCGCGCACCGGCTCCACCACGCGCACGTCGGAGACGCCGCCCTGCGGCGCCAGCATGGTGGCGCTCAGCTCCAGGCGTGGCGGCGCGGATTTGCGCGCGCGCCAGATGAATTGCAGCGGCCCGGCGCGGTTGAGATATTCCTGCGGATCGACCCCCAGCGCCTGCAGCCCCGGCGCCAGCGCGGAGACGAATTGCTCCGCCTGGTCCGTGGCGATGGGCCGGGGGGCGATATCGGAGAGTTGCAGGCCGGCGCCGAGCAGCGCCTGCGCCATGGTACGCGGGGTGAACCAGCGCAGATGGGTTTTGTCGAACAGCCCCTGCTCGTCATAGCCGAAGGAGCCGGTGAGCAGCCGCGCCACGAAGGACCAGTGCTCGACATTGGGCATGCAGACCAGGATGGTGCCCTGCGGCGAGAGATATTTGGCATGCTCCGCCAGCAGCGCCCAGGGGTCCGCCAGATGCTCCAGCACGTCGCCGTAGATAATGCAGTCGATCCCCTCCGGCACGCTGAACGCCACCGGGGTTTTTTCCACATTCCCGCAGAATACCTCTGTGATCCGGTGCCGCGCGTGGTCGATCGCGTCTTCGTCGATGTCGATGCCGAGCACCCGGCAGTTCGGGTTGCGGCGCAGGTAATCCGCGCCCAGCGCCCCCTGCGCGCAGCCGACATCGAGAATGGTCTTGGCGGAAAGCGGAATTTTTTCGAGCAGCTCGGGGTTGGCGAAATCGGGATAATGCGTGTGGGCGGCGTTCAAGGCGGGTTTATCCTTGTGCTGGTCGGTGCGGGGCGGCTTAAGGGGCGGGGCGGCCGATGCCTGAATAGGCAAAGCCGCCGTCGCGCACGGCCTTGGGGTCGAACACGTTGCGCAGGTCGACGACGACACTGCCGCGCATCAGCTCCTTCAGCTTCAATGGGGCCAGGGCGCGGAACTCGTTCCATTCGGTCACCAGCACCAGGGCATCCGCCCCGGTCAGGGCTTCCGTCGAGTCCGCGGCCAGCTTCACACTCTCCGGCAGCAGCGGGCGGGCCTGGTTCATCGCCTCGGGGTCGAAGGCCTGGATTTTCGCGCCGCGCGAGACCAGCCCGCGCACCAGCGGCAATGAGGGCGCCTCGCGCATGTCATCCGTCCCGGGCTTGAAAGCGAGGCCCAGCACCGCGATGGTCTTGCCCGTCACATCGCCGCCGCAGGCCGCCACCACGCGCGCGGCCATGGCCTCCTTGCGGGCGTCGTTCACCGCCACCACGGACTGCATCAGCCGTGACGGCGCCCCCGCCTCTTCGGCGATGCGCATCAGGGCCAGCGTGTCCTTGGGGAAGCAGGAGCCGCCGAACCCCGGGCCAGCATGCAGGAACTTACGGCCGATGCGACCGTCGAGCCCGATGCCGCGGGCGATGTCGTTCACATCCGCCCCCACCTTCTCGCACAGATCCGCCATCTCGTTGATGAAGGTGATCTTCATCGCCAGGAAGCCATTGGCCGCGTATTTGATCAGCTCCGCGCTCTCCAGCCCGGTGAAGACGATCGGCGTCTCGATCAGGTTGAGCGGCCGGTACAGCTGGCGCAGCACCTCGCGGGCGCGCTCGCTCTCGGCGCCCACCACAACGCGGTCCGGGCGCATGAAGTCGCCAATGGCGCTGCCTTCGCGCAGGAATTCGGGGTTGGAGGCGACCTCCACGGCGAGGTCCGGCCGCAGCTCCCGCGCCATGGCCAGGATCTTCCGCCCCGTGCCCACCGGCACGGTGGATTTGGTGACGATCACGGCCGGGTGGTCCAGCGCGCGCAGCACCTGTTCCACGGCGGCGAACACATAGGTCAGATCGGCATGGCCATCGCCGCGCCGGGTCGGGGTGCCGACGGCGATGAACACCGCCTCGGCCTCGCCGATGCCTTCCTCCAGCGTGGCGGGGAAGGTCAGGCGCTGAGCCGCCACATTGTCGGCCACCAGCTTGTCCAGCCCGGGCTCGTAGATGGGGATTTTGCCATCCAGAAGCATCTGCCGCTTTGCCGCGTCCACTTCCACCACCGCGACTGACACACCGAATTCCGCGAAGCAGGCGCCGGACACTAACCCGACATAGCCACCGCCAATTATCGCAATCCTCAAGCCCAGCTCTCCCGCATGCGTCAACGTCACCGGTTCTGGCGTGGCCGCCGGGCCTCGGCAAGCCCCTTTCGCACAAACTTCAGCATCTTCTAATTTTGCCCGGTTTCAGCCAAGCTGCGCCGCGTATGGATATTTCTGCCGCCCCCTCCGCGCCCTCCGCCCTCGCCGCCCTCGCCTTGCCGCGCCATCTAGCGCTGATGGCCGGGCTTGCCATTTTCTCGGCCATCATCGTCCAGGCGATGATCAGCATCGGCGTGCCGGACCACCCGGACCCCCGCAAGGCCCATGCCCGGACAACGCCAAAATCTGGCGGGGTGGGCATTGTCTGCGCCTTCCTGCTGGGCGTGCTGCTGCTCTACCGCTATGGCCAAGTCTCGCGCCTGGCCGAGCCGTATTTCATCGGCGTCATCGCGGCGGCGGCGCTGATAGCCGCGGTCTCGCTGCTCGACGACCTGCTCGACCTCTCCTTCCTGGTGAAGCTGTTGACACAGCTTGCTTGCGCCGGGGTGGCGGTGGCCTCGGGGCTGTCGGTGCACCTGCTGGCCTTGCCCTATTACGGCGTTGTGGATTTTGGCTGGGCCGGCGCGGTGATCACGCTGGTCTTCCTCGTCTTCGTCACCAATGCGATGAACTTCATCGACGGGTTGAACGGCCTCGCCTCGGGCGTCACCCTCATCGCCTGCCTGTTCTTGGCGGGCATCGCCGGGCTGCATGGCGGGTTCTTCGTCTATACCGCTTCGCTTCTGCTGGCGGGCGGCGTGCTGGGCTTCCTGCCATTCAACTTCCCCACCGGCCGGATCTTCATGGGCGATGTCGGGAGCCAGTTCTGCGGCTTCATGCTGGCGTTATTCGGTGTCGCCGCGACGCGCTTCCAGGGCGTGCCGCTGTCCTTCCTGATCGTGCCCTTCCTGCTCTCCGGCGTGCTTTACGATGTCGTCTTCACCCTCGGACGCCGTGTGCTGGCGGGTGAGAACATCGCCCGCGCGCATAATGGGCATCTGTACCAGGTGGCGCGCCGGGCAGGGCTGGATGCCCGGGCTGTGGCCGTGCTGCATTGGGGCTTCGCCGTATTGGGCGGGCTGACGGCGGTGGCCTTCCTCGCAGCGCCGTCAGCGCTGCGTCCGGCGATGGGGATGCTGCCGCTGGCCGTGCAACTGGTTTGGACGTGCTACGTCATCCGTCGGGCCCGGATTGCCGGGCTGGAACAATGGTAAATCCGCGGAACACGGCGCAAATCCCTTGCATCGGGGCTGGTGCCAGCGTAAAGGCGGGCCTTCCACGCTGCCGGTCGGGATCGGCGGCTCAAAACGCATTGGAGCTGATACGGTGAAAGCGAACATTCATCCGGACTACCACGAGATCAACATCATCATGACCGACGGGACCGAATTCAAGACCCGTTCGTGCATGGGCCAGCCGGGTGAAACCCTGCGCCTCGACATCGACCCGAAGTCCCACCCCGCGTGGACCGGCGTGCAGCGCGTGATGGACACTGGCGGTCAGGTCGCCAAGTTCAACAAGAAGTTCGCCGGCATCGGCGCCCGCAAGAAGTAAGCTTCTGCCCATCGGGGCATGGCGTGAAAGGGCCCCTCGCGGGCCCTTTTTTGTTGTTAAGAGGCTGCTTCAGAAGTCGCTCCGGCGAGTTGGATAGCCGTGGTTTTCGAGCACCGGAGCGGAGCGTACTTGCGGTACGTGAGCACCGGAGTGCAGAAAAGCGCGGCTAGACGACCGCCGGAGTAGACTTCTGGAGCAGCTTCTTACCGGCGCGCGCCGAACAGGTGCTCGATGTTGCGCAGCTGGTCCTTGAAGAGGTGCGAGAACACATGCCCGCCCGTGCCGGTGGCGACGAAATACAGCGCGTCGCTTTTGGCCGGGTGCAGCACGGCGTCGATCGCGGCGGCGCCGGGGGCGCAGATCGGCCCTGGCGGCAGCCCTGCATGGGCATAGGTGTTGTAGGGCGAGGGGTTGGCGAGGTCGGCGCGGCTGATGCTGGTGCCGCCTGACTGCTTGCCCCCGGTGGCGGCATAGATAACCGTCGGGTCGGCCTGCAGCTTCATGCCCAGGCGCAGCCGGTTCTCGTACACGGCGGCAACCAGCGGCAGTTCATGCCCGAGAGGCGTCTCCTGCTGTACGATGGAGGCGAGGATCAGCGCCTCCTGCGGCGTGGCCAGCGGCGCTTTCGGGTCACGGTTGGGCCAGGCGGTGTCCAGGCTGGCCTGCATGGCGGCCTCGGCGCGGGCGAGGATGGCGGCGCGCGGCGTGCCCCACAGATAGCTATAGGTTTGCGGCAGCACGCTGCCATCGGGCGGCGGTGCGATCTGCCCGGAGGCATCCGGCGCGCCGTTGATGATCGTCGCGATCTGAGCCCCGGTCAGCCCCTCGGGGATGGTGACCTGATGCTCAACCTGCTGCCCGTGACGGAGGATGTTCAGGATGTCCTTAATGCTGGCATGGGCGGGGAAGATGAACTCCCCGGTATGCAGTACGCCATCGCCCCGGGTGAAATAGGCGGCCAGGCGGAAGACGAGCTTGTGCCGGATCACACCGGCCTGGGCCAGCGCCTCCGCCGCGGCGGCGCTGCCGCCCGCGGGGATCACGACATCGGCATTGGTCTGCCCGGCGCTGGGCGAAGTGTAGCTTTCCTGCAAAGCCATCTGCCCTGCCCGCAGCGTGACGAGCAGGGTTAACAGTAGAAATAGTATCAGGCGACGGCGTGGAATGACTTAGACTGCCCGCTTGAAGATGACGGAGGCGTTGGTGCCGCCGAAGCCAAAGGAGTTCGACAGCGCCACGTTGATCTTGCGCTCCTGCGCCGTCAGGGCCACGCGGTCGATGACCGAGGCGCGGCTGGGCTCGTGCAGGTTCAGGGTCGGCGGGGCGATGCCGTCGCGGATGGCGAGGATGGAGAAAATCGCCTCGATGGCGCCGGCAGCGCCCAGCAGGTGCCCGGTGGCCGATTTGGTGGAGGACATGGCGACCTTCTTCGCGTGGTCGCCGAACATGTTCTCGACCGCTTCCAGCTCCAGATCGTCGCCCATGGGGGTCGAGGTGCCGTGCGCGTTCACGTAGTCCACATCCGCGGCGGTCAGGCCGCCATTCTTGAACGCGGCCTTCATGGCGCGGAAGGCGCCGTCATGGTGCTCGGCGGGCGCGGTGATGTGGTGCGCGTCGCCCGACATGCCGTAGCCGCCGATCTCGGCGTAAATTTTCGCGCCGCGCTTCTTGGCGTGCTCGTATTCTTCGAGAACCACCACACCGGCGCCCTCGCCCATCACGAAGCCGTCGCGGTCCTTGTCCCAGGGGCGGGAGGCCTCGGTCGGCCGGTCGTTGAAGCTGGTGGAGAGGGCGCGCGCGGCGCAGAACCCGGCAATGCCGAGCGCGTTCACGGCGGCTTCCGCGCCGCCGGCCACCATCACGTCCGCATCGCCATAGGCGACCAGCCGGGCGGCATCGCCAATGGCGTGCACGCCGGTGGCGCAGGCCGTCACGGCCGAGTGGTTGGGGCCCTTGAGGCCGTATTTGATTGAGACCTGCCCGGAGATCAGGTTGATCAGCGCGGCGGGGATGAAGAAGGGCGAGACGCGCTTGGCCCGGCCCTCATGCACCATGATGGAGGTCTCGTAGATGGTTTGCAGGCCGCCGATGCCGGAGCCGATCATCACACCGGAGGCGCATTTGTCCTCCTCGGTTTCCGGCGCCCAGCCGGAATCCGCCATGGCCTGGGCGGCAGCGACCATGCCATGATGGATGAAGCGGTCCATCTTCTTGAGTTCCTTGACCGCGATCCACTCGGCGAGGTCAAGCTTGCCCTCGGCGGCCGGTCCCGCGGGGACCTGGCCGGCGATCTTGGCCGTCAGCTCCGTGGTGTCGAAAGAGTCGATGGCGCTGATGCCGGACTCTCCGTTGATCAGCCTCTTCCAGACATGTTCAACGCCCACCCCAAGCGGGCAGACGATCCCCATACCTGTTACGACAACACGGCGCATGTGAACTCCTCGGACGGCTTTTCAGTAGAGAAGACGGAGCCTTATTCGGCCTTCTGCTTCTCGATGTACTCGACCGCATCCTTCACGGTCGTGATCTTCTCGGCGGCATCCTCGGGGATTTCCACGCCGAAGGCTTCCTCGAACGCCATCACCAGCTCCACCGTGTCAAGCGAGTCAGCGCCCAGATCGTCGATGAAGGAGGCTTCCGGGGTCACCTTGGCTTCGTCGACGCCCAGGTGCTCGACCACAATCTTCTTAACCTTGTCGGCGATTTCGCTCATAAAACTTCACTTTCCTGCAACTAGAATGATGGAGACGGCGCAACCCTAGCACCGCTGGGTATACATCGTTAACCCTAGACGAGGCGGCGCTTAGCATGGTTTTTCGCGCCACGCCAAGCCATACGCCCTCTGGGGATTAAATCATCGCCATGCCGCCGTTGACATGCAGCGTGGCGCCGGTGACCCAGCCGGCCTCCTCGGCGGCCAGATACACCACCGCAGCGGCGATGTCCTTAGGCGTGCCCAGGCGGCCGAGCGGGATCTTGCCGGAGAGATCGGCACGTTGGGCGTCGGTGAGGGCGTCGGTCATCGGGGTCTCGATGAAGCCCGGGGCCACGAGGTTCACGGTGATGCCGCGCGAGGCGACTTCCTGCGCCAGCGACTTGGTGAGGCCGGTGAGGCCCGCCTTGGCGGCGCAGTAATTGGCCTGGCCCGGGTTGCCGGTGGTGCCGACGATGGAGCCGATATTGATGATGCGCCCGGCCTTGCGGCGGAGCATGAACTTCATCGCGGCGCGGATCAGGCGGAATGGCGCCGCAAGGTCCACGTTCAGCACCTTCTCCCAATCGGCGTCGGACATGCGCATGGCCAGACCATCCTTGGTCAGCCCGGCATTGTTCACCAGGATATCCACCTTGCCCAGAGCGGCCTCGGCATCGGTGATCAGCCGCGCGGCTTCCTCGGGCTGGGAGAGATCGGCCGGGAGGACATGAGCGCGTTCGCCCAGCTCGGCGGCCAGGATGTCCAGCGCCTCGCGCCGCGTGCCGGAGAGCGCCACCACGGCGCCCTGCTGGTGCAGCGCGCGGGCGATCTCCGCGCCAATGCCGCCGGAAGCGCCGGTGATCAGCGCGGTTTTGCCAGTCAGATCAAACATTTACAGAACCTTCGACAGGGCTTCGATATCGGCGGGCGTGCCGGCGGAGATGGCGGTGGCATCGGGCGAGATGCGCTTGACCAGACCGGCCAGCACCTTGCCGGAGCCGAGCTCGACGAAATTGGTCACGCCGAGCGAAACCATTTCCTGCACGCTCTCGCGCCAGCGCACCGTGGCGGTCACCTGGCTCACCAGCAGGTCGCGGATCAGATTGGGGTCGGTCACCTTCTGCGCGGTCACGTTCGCCACCACGGGCACCACGGGGGTGCGCGGCGGGATATTGGCGAAAGCCTCGGCCATGGCGTCAGCCGCCGGGGCCATCAGCGCGCAATGGAAGGGTGCGGAGACCGGCAGCAGCATGGCGCGCTTGACGCCCTTGGCCTTGGCGATCTCGATGGCGCGGTCCACCGCCGCCTTGTGGCCCGAGATGACGACCTGCCCGCCGCCATTGTCGTTGGCGGCGGAGACGATCTCGCGCCCCTCGGGGCCCATCTCGGCTTCGGCGCAGATCTCGCGCGCCATGTCCATCTCCACACCGAGCAGCGCCGCCATGGCGCCCAGGCCCGGGGCCACGGCGCGCTGCATGGCCTGGCCGCGCAGCTTCAGCAGCTTGGCGGTATCGGCGATGGAGAAGGACTCCGCCGCCGCCAGCGCCGCGTATTCACCCAAGGAGTGCCCGGCAACTACCACCGCCTTGTCCTTCAGGCTGATCCCGCCTTCCGCCTGCAGCACCCGCAGCACGGCCAGGGACACGGCCATCAGCGCCGGCTGGGCGTTCTCGGTCAGGGTCAGCTCCTCCGACGGGCCTTCGAACATCAGCTTGGAGAGCTTCTGCTTCAGAACCTCGTCCACTTCCTCGAAAACCTGCCGCGCCGGGGCGAAGGCAGCGGCGAGATCGCGGCCCATGCCGACCGCCTGGCTGCCTTGTCCTGGGAATATGAAGGCGTTCACCGCCATGTTGTGGTCTCCTCTAACGTGAGCGCGGGACTAGCATGAGCGGCGGCTGACGCAAAATGGCGCGCACGGGGCTGGTGGGGCGGCCGCCCGTGAAATTACGAAGTGACTATAAAAGCGCCAGCGCGGCCAGGGCGCGGCGCATTTCCTCGGGCATCTGCGCCGCCTCGCCGCTCTGGGCGGAGAGGTCGGGCGGCGCGTCCGTGGCCTCCAGATATCGCCAGCCCTGGAAGGCTCGCATCGCCCGGGCCTCCACGCGCACGAGTTCGGGGTCCAGCACCAGGGCGGTGCAGGGCGTGCCGTCTTCCGAGATGTCGGGGGTAATGTCGAGAATGCGCTGGCGGACCAGTATCAAGCCGCCGATCACCCAGTAGAGCGATCCGCCGGCAGTGATCTCGCCGGCCCGTTTTGGCCGGTTCCGGGTTTTATGCCGCAGCGGCGGGTCTGCCGTGGCCTCTTCGGCGTTCAGTGCGGTGAGGTGCGCGATATCGCGCACCCCGACACAAAGTTTTACCAGATGCACGCGGTTCCGCGTGCGATCCATGAGAGCTTAGTTCTTGGCCTTGTCCACCAGGGCGTTCTTGCCGATCCAGGGCATCATGCCGCGCAGCTTGGCGCCCACTTCCTCGATGGGGTGGGCGGCGTTGCGGCGGCGGATGGCCTTGAAGCTGCTCTGGTGCACCTTGTTCTCCAGCATCCAGTCGCGGGTGAAGCGGCCGGTCTGGATGTCCTCCAGCACCTTCTTCATCTCGGCCTTGGTCTCGGCGGTGATGATGCGCGGGCCGGTGACGTATTCGCCATACTCGGCGGTGTTGGAGATGGAGTAGTTCATGTTGGCGATGCCGCCCTCGTAGATCAGGTCCACGATCAGCTTCACCTCATGCAGGCACTCGAAATAGGCCATCTCCGGGGCGTAGCCGCCCTCGACCAGCGTCTCGAACCCGGCCTTGATCAGCTCGACCAGGCCGCCGCACAGCACGGCCTGCTCGCCGAACAGGTCGGTCTCGCACTCTTCCTGGAAGGTGGTCTCGATGATGCCGCCCTTGCCGCCGCCATTGGCCGAGGCATAGGAGAGGGCGATTTCCAGCGCGTTGCCGGTGACGTTCTGCGCCACGGCGACGAGGCTCGGCACGCCGCCGCCCTTCAGGTACTCGCCGCGCACGGTGTGGCCAGGGCCCTTGGGGGCGACCATGAACACGTCGATATCGGCGCGCGGCTCGATCAGGTTGAAATGCACGTTCAGGCCGTGCGCGAAGGCCAGCGCGCTGCCCGGACGCATGTTGGCGGCCAGGTGTTCGCGGTACAGGTCGGCTTGGCCCTCGTCCGGGGTCAGCACCATCACAACGTCGGCCCAGGCGGCGGCTTCGGCCGGGGTCATCACCTTCAGCCCAGCACCTTCCGCCTTGGCGATGGCGGTGGAACCGGGGCGCAGAGCGATGGCCAGCTCCTTCACGCCGGAATCGCGCAGGTTCAGCGCATGGGCGTGACCCTGGCTGCCATAGCCGACGATGGCGACTTTCTTGCTCTTAATCAGATTAACGTCGGCATCCCGATCGTAATAAACGCGCATGTGACTTTGTCCTTGTTCTCTTTTTACTGAAACGAAAAAACTGGCGGGCTCCCTAGTCCCTTTTCGCAGGCGTGTCACCTTTGCGTGCAGGACAAGAGCGGCCTCGAAACCCCTACCCGATCGTCTTCAGCCCCCGGGCGATGGCGGCGACGCCGGTGCGGGATACCTCGGCCAGACCCAGCGGGCGCATCAGGTCGAGGAAGGCATCCAGCTTGTCGGTGGCGCCGGTCAGCTCGAAGGTGAAGCTCTCGGTGGTGGCGTCGATCACCCGGGCGCGGAAGGCATCGGCCAGGCGCAGCGCCTCGGCGCGCTTCTCCCCGGTGCCGATCACTTTTATCAAGGCCAGCTCGCGCGAGAGGTGCGGGCCCTCGGTCAGGTCCAGCACCTTGTACACCGGCACCAGACGGTCCAGCTGCGCCTTGATCTGCTCGATCACCATTTCCGTGCCCTTGGTCACGACGGTGATGCGGCTCTTGGAGCCGTCGCGCTCCACCGGGGCGACGGTCAGGCTGTCGATGTTATAGCCGCGGCCGGAGAACAGCCCGATGACGCGGGCCAGGACACCGGACTCATTCTCAACCAGCACCGAGATGGTGGCGGCGCGCAAATCGTTGTTCGGCATCAGACGAGCGCCAGCCCGGCATCGGTAACACCCGGCTGCCCATTGGTCTTGTGTTCCGGCCCCAGCAGCATCTCGTTATGCGCGGCGCCCGAGGGGATCATGGGGAACACGTTTTCCTTCTCGTCCACGCAGATATCCGCGATCACCGGCTTGTCCACCGCAATCATCTCCGCAATCACCCTGTCGAGGTCTTCAACTTTCTCCGCGCGCAGACCAACCGCGTGGAAACTCTCGGCGAGCTTCACGAAATCCGGTAGCGCCTCGGAGTAGGAGTTGGAATAGCGGCTGCCGTGCAGCAGCTCCTGCCACTGGCGCACCATGCCCATGTAATGGTTGTTGAGGATGAAGATCTTCACCGGCAGGCGGTACTGCGCCAGCGTGCCCATCTCCTGGATGTTCATCAGCGTGCTGGCCTCACCCGCGATGTCGATCACCAGCGCGTCCGGGTGCGCGACCTGCACGCCCATGGCGGCGGGCAGGCCGTAGCCCATGGTGCCCAGGCCGCCGGAGGTCATCCAGTGGTTCGGCTTCTCGAACTTGAAGTACTGCGCCGCCCACATCTGGTGCTGGCCGACCTCGGTGGTGACGTATGTCTCGCGCCCCCGCGTCGCCTTGTAGAGCTGCTCGATGGCGTATTGCGGCTTGATGATGCTGCCTGGGTCGCGGTTCTGCGTGTAGCGCAGCGACTGCTTGGCCCGCCACAAATCGATCTGCGCCCACCATTGCGCCATGGCGCCCTTGTCCTGCGGGGTGGAATCCGCTTTCCAGGCCGCGATCAGCGCCTTCAGCACGGCGAGCGCGTCACCGACGATCGGCACATCCGCCACCACGGACTTATTGATGTTCGCCGGGTCGATATCGGCGTGGATCTTCTTGGAGTTCGGCGAGAACGCGTTCAGCCGCCCGGTCACGCGGTCGTCGAAGCGCGCGCCGATATTCAGCATCACGTCGCACCCATGCATGGCGAGGTTCGCCTCGTAGGTGCCGTGCATGCCCAGCATCCCCAGGAACAGCGGGTCGCTGGCCGGAAAGGCGCCCAGGCCCATCAGCGTGTTGGTGCAGGGGAAGCCGGTGAGGCGCACGAACTCGGTCAGCAGCCGGCTGGCTTCCGGCCCGGCATTAACCACGCCGCCGCCCGCATACACGACCGGGCACTGGGCGCGCTTGAGCAGCGCCACCGCCTCGGCGATCTTGTTCGGGTCGGGCTCGGTGCGCGGACGGTAGGAACGGTGCGGCTGGTTGCCCGGCTCGCGATACGGCGCCGGGTTGATGAGAATATCCTTGGGCAGGTCCACCAGCACCGGGCCGGGGCGGCCCGTGCGGGCGACCTGGAAGGCCTCGTGGATGATCCGCACCAGATCGTCCGAGCGCTTGACCAGGTAGTTATGCTTGGTCGCCTGGCGGGTGATGCCGGTGGTGTCGGCTTCCTGGAAGGCGTCGTTGCCGATGAGATGCGTGGGCACCTGGCCGGTGAGGCAGACGAGCGGGATGCTATCCATCAGCGCGTCGACAAGGCCGGTGACGGCGTTGGTGGCACCCGGGCCGGAGGTGACGAGCACGCAGCCCACCTTGCCGGTGGAGCGGGCATAGCCTTCAGCCGCATGCACCGCCGCCTGCTCGTGCCGGACCAGGATGTGCTTGATCTCGTTCTGCTGGAAGATGGCGTCGTAGATCGGCAGCACGGCGCCGCCCGGATAGCCGAAAATCGTGTCCACGCCCTGCGCCTTCAGCGCGCGGAGAATGGCTTCCGCGCCCGATTTCATCAGTTCGTTCGTTGCGATCGTGCCGTCCATGGTCTGTCCTGCTGGTCAGGGAAAAAAAATACTTCGGCAGCGATTAGCCCCAGCGGCGGGGAAGGTCAACCAGGACGGTTTATAAAATTTACCAAATCGGTAATAAAACTTTCCGAAAGTTGCGTGTAAGAGGCTATTCTTGAATGAATTGTTTGCATGTCTGGTCTGCTTACCAGCCTCTGGTGGCGGAACCATGTGCCCTGGCGCTTGGTGTACTGGTGCGTGACCAGCGTGGCGCGGGCCTTGGCGTCCTCCAGGGTGATCTCGCCGCGCAGATAAGCCCCCAGCTCCGGCACGCCATGGGCGCGCATCAAGGGCAGGCTGGCGTCCAGCCCCAGGGTCAGGAAGTTGCGCACCTCCTCCCGCGCGCCCTGCTCCAGCATGGCCTCGAACCGGGTTTCGATCGCCTCGCGCAGCATGTCGCGCGGCGGGTCGAGCAGGATCATCCTCAGGCGCCAGCCGGTCAGGCGCTCGGTGGGTTGCGCCTGCCAGAAGGCGAGTCCCTTGCCGGTGGAGAGCAGCACCTCATAGGCGCGGGCGATGCGCTGGGAGTCTCCCGGCTTCAGCTTCGTTGCGGTTTCGGGGTCCAGCTTCACGTGGAGCGCTTCGGGGCCGATCTCGGCGATCAGGCGGCGCGCTTCCTCGCGCGCGGCGGGGTCGGGCTCGGGGATATCGGCGATGCCGTTGACCAGCGAGGAGAAATACATCCCCGTGCCGCCGCAGAGGATCGGGAACTCCGCCTGCGCCATTTCGGCCAGGGCGTTGCTGCGCCACCAGGCGGCGTTGGCGGGCTCGGCAGCGGCGCGCACGCCGTAGAGCCGGTGCGGGGCGAGCGCCTCGTCCTCCGGGCTTGGCCGGGCGGTGATGATGCGCAGCTCCCGGTAGCACTGCATGGCATCCGCATTGATGACGGTGCCGCCCAAGCGTTGCGCCAGGGCCAAGGCGAGCGCTGATTTCCCGCTGGCGGTCGGCCCCGCGATGATCAACGCTTGCCGTTGCCCAAGTTCACTCTCTGTCCTACCAGTCGCGCCCATGTCTCATATCGTCACCTTCGTCGCCAACCGGCAAGCCGGTTCCCTCACCGCCGCCGAGGCCAAGCGCGCCCAGGACCTCGCCCAGGGCTTCGGGCCCACATGGCTTGCCGATGGCTGGGCCATGGAATTCGCCGTGCAGGCGGTGCCGGACCGTGCGGCCCTGGCCGCAGCGCTCGACCACAAGCAGGTGGATATCTTCGTCAGCAAATCCCGCGGCCGGCGCAAGGCTGTGCTGGTGGCGGACATGGATAGCACCATCGTCACCTGCGAGACACTGGACGAGCTGGCGGCCTTCGCCGGGCTTAAGGACGAGATCGCGGAGATCACCGCGCGGGCGATGAACGGCGAGCTGGATTTTGCCGCCGCGCTGCGCGAGCGCGTGGCGATGCTGAAGGGGCTGAAGCTGTCGGCGCTTGAGGCGACCTGGGCGGAAATTCAGTTTTGCCCCGGCGCGCGCGAGCTTGTCGCCACCATGCGCGCTCATGGCGCCACCACGGCGCTGGTCTCGGGCGGGTTCACCTTCTTCACCTCCCGTGTGGCGGCGGAGATTGGCTTCGACATTCACCGCTCCAACGAGCTGCTGGATAACGGCTCGGAGTTGACCGGGGCCGTGACCGAGCCGATCCTGGACAAGAACGCCAAGCTGACCACGCTGCGGGAGCTGGCGGAAAAGCGCGGGGTGAAGCTGGCCGCCACGCTGGCGGTGGGCGACGGCGCCAACGACCTGCCGATGTTGAAAGAGGCCGGGCTGGGCATCGCCTACCACGCCAAGCCGGTGGTGGCGGCGCAGGTGGCCAACCGGGTCGAGCATACGGACTTGACCTCGCTGCTGTTTGCGCAAGGATACCCGGCAAGCGCGTTCAAAACCGGGGGGTAGAGCATGAAGACGAGGGCGGCAGTGGCACGGGCGGCGGGCAGGCCGCTCTCTCTGGAGATTGTGGACATCGAGGGTCCGAAGTTCGGCGAGGTTCTGGTGGAGGTGAAAGCCACCGGCATCTGCCACACGGATGAATACACCCTCTCCGGCATGGACCCAGAAGGCATCTTCCCCGCCATTCTGGGGCATGAGGGTGCTGGCGTGGTCGTGGATGTCGGCCCCGGCGTGACGTCCTTAAAGAAGGGCGATCATGTGATTCCGCTCTACACGCCGGAATGCCGCCAGTGCAAAACCTGCCTCTCGCGCAAGAGCAATTTGTGCACCGCCATCCGCGCCACGCAAGGGCGGGGCGTGATGCCGGACGGCACCTCGCGCTTCTCTTGTGATGGTGACCCCGTGATGCACTATATGGGCTGCTCCACCTTCGCCAATTTCACCGTGCTGCCCGAGATCGCGCTGGCCAAGGTGCGCGAGGACGCGCCCTTCGAGAAGATCTGCTATATTGGCTGCGGCGTGACCACCGGCATAGGCGCTGTGTTCAACACCGCCAAGGTGCAGCCGGGTGACAATGTGGTGGTGTTCGGCCTCGGCGGTATCGGGCTGAACGTGATCCAGGGCGCGCGCATCGCGGGCGCGGACAAGATCATCGGCGTCGATCTGAACAATGGCCGCAAGGCCATGGCGGAAAAATTCGGCATGACGCATTTCGTCAATCCGGGCGAGATTGGCGAGGATTTGGTGCCGTATCTGGTGAACCTCACCGATGGCGGCGCGGATTATTCCTTCGAGTGCATCGGCAACACCAAGGTGATGCGCCAGGCGCTGGAGTGCTGCCATCGCGGCTGGGGTACCTCGATCATCATAGGTGTTGCTGGCGCGGGGCAGGAGATTTCCACCCGTCCGTTCCAGCTGGTCACGGGCCGCACCTGGAAGGGCACGGCCTTCGGCGGTGCCAGGGGCCGCACCGATGTACCGCGCATCGTGGACTGGTACATGAATGGGAAGATCGACATCGACTCCGTCATCACCCATGTCCTGCCTTTCGAACAGATCAACGAGGGCTTTGAGCTGATGCGCAAGGGCGAAAGTATTCGCAGCGTGGTAGTGTATTAGGCTAAGCCGGCAGAGCGCATGTTGGCGTTATTCCCACGGACAAGGAGCCGCCGGTGAAAGATATGCAATTCCCGTACGAGGCGCCGCAGCAGGAAACAAATGCTGCAAGCGAAAGCGCACCCCGGGTCGGATCGGCGAGAAGCGCTAGGGATTTGGTGTTTCGCATATATGACCGGGCGGTAGAGCTGGTGATCCTGGGGGTGATTCCCTTGATGCTGGTGTCGCTAGGCTTTGCGTTCATCCAGGCATTGATCAGTACTGCCTCCATGTTCCCTCTGGCCAATATGATGGCGTCTGACGAAGCGGAGATGCGCGGGCTGGTGGAGCGTGTGCTCGACGTTGTGATTTTGATCGAGCTGTTCAACACGTTCATGGAATATGCACGAACAAGGCATATTCGCCTGTCGAACCTGCTCGACGTGACGATCGTGTTCTCGCTGCGCGAGGTGCTGATCCAGCTTTACGCGCAGGTATTTTCCGCGACCGACCTGCTGACGCTGTGCGCGTTGGTGATTGTGCTGGTCATTGCACGCAGCATTGCGACCTGGTCCGCGTCACAAGGGAATGCGCATTCAGGCGGCAAAAGGAATTAAGTTCAAGACGGGCGAGATTCCAAGGCGCCAGATGCGGCGCGCTGGCCATCGCCCATTCCGCAGCCCGAGGGCGGGGGACATGCCCCCGCCGCCTGGAGCGATCGTAAGACCAGAAAGCCTTACTGCGCCTGGGCCTGCCCGTAGCGCGTGAGCAAGGTGCGCAGCGGGTTGGCGCCAGCGTTCGAGCCCTGGCCATTGACCACGATGGCCCGCGCGCCCTGCGCGGTGCCGTAATAGCTCTGCTCGTAGCCGGAGTTGTCGGAAAGCACGGAGCCGGCGAACGATACACCGCCATACAGCCCTTGGCTCTTGGAGAAGCTGATGATGTCCGCGTTCAGCGCGGTGGACATGGAGCCGTTCACCCCGGCGCCAAGTGTCGCCACGGTCAGTCCGGCGTCCGCGCCGATCTTGAACTGCGAGTTGAGCAGCGCGTTCAATCCGCCATTGGTCATGATGATCATCATCACCTCGGCGGTCTGCACGCCGATCTGCAGGCCGAAGCTCCCGGTGCCCAGCGAGTAGAAGGCCGGGTAGGACCAGCCGCCATCGTTCGTGCGGGCGGCGAGCACGCAGCCCCCGCCCTCGCCGCCGAAAAAGAACCCGGCGCGGAAGATGTTGGGGCAGATCACCACCGCCTTGGCCTTGCGCAGGAAATCCTGCGCCTGCGAGCCTTCGGCGCCGCCCATCAGGTCCTCCAGCGCCAGCGTGGAGCTGTCCACGAGGTATTGCGGGCTGTCGGCGAAAGCCGGGGCGGCGGTGCCAAGGGCCAGGGCGGCGGCAACGAGAAGGCGTTTCATAGGCAAGGGCTCCTTCGGGTCATTCTTGTTCAGCGGCGGCTGGCGCATTTGCGCGAATCGGCTCGGCCAAGTGTTCATTAACAGACAAAACGCGCCAGCCGCGATCGTTAAATTCCAGCCGGGTAAGTGAAATGTTGTCAATTTGCAGGCACAGCGCCTGGTGCGCGGAGAGGCCCAGCGCATGTGCGCAGGCGGCGCGGATGGCCCCGCCATGCGAGACGATGATGGTGTGCTCCCCCGTGGCGGAAGCGAGCAGCGCTTCCAGCCCGGCGCCGACCCGGGTGATGAGATGCGCGAAGCTTTCGCCCCCCGGCGGGGTTTCCGCCGCATGGATGGGCCAGAACGGGTGACGCTCGGCATGGCTCCGCGTGTCGAACCCGGCGATGGGCATGCCCTGGAGCTGGCCGAAATTCTGCTCGACGAAGGCGGGGTCAATCAGCGGCTTGGTCTTCGGGTAGCCCGCGCGCATCAGCGCCTCGGCGGTGAGCCGGGTGCGCGAAAGCGGGGTGCAGACCAGCCGGGCCGGGTGGGGCAGGCGGGCGGCCAGCGCGGCATAGTGTCCGGCCTGGGCCCGCATGGTTACCTCGCAGAGGGGCACGTCATCGGTGCCGTAGAGGTAGCTGAGCGAGTCCGGGTGCACGAGGGCGTGGCGGATGAGCCAGAACTGATGCATGCTCATTCTCCGATGGCCAGCAGCGCCCCGCGGACGCGCGCGCGGCGGAATTCCCCGGCAAACACGAGGATAGCGGCGATCGCCCAGACGACGTTCAGCCCCGTCGCCAGCGTGAATTGCCGCCAGTCCATGGCGTGGGTGAGCAGCGCGGCGCGCAGACCCTCGAAGATATGCGCGGCGGGCAGGGCCTGGGCGACGGGCTGCAGCCAGACGGGCAGGGCGGTGAGCGGGTAGTAAACGCAGGCGAGCGGGGTGACGCCGAACGCAATCGTCCAGGCCAGGGCCTCGGCCCCCGCGCCGTAGCGGAACAGCAGGGAGACGATGCCAAGCGCCACCCACCAGCCCATGACAAGCAGGTTGATAAAGAACAGCAAAACCACAGGCCCCAAAGCGAGAATATTATAGCTATAGAGAAGGTACGCGATGATTGTGGCAGGAAGCAGGCCAACCAGCGTGCGCACCGCGGAGACGATGACGAGCGCCCCCAGCAGCTCTCCCGGGCGCAGCGGGCTGACGAAGAGATGCCCGAGATTGCGCGACCAGATTTCCTCGAGGAAGCCGATGGTCACGCCAAGCTGCCCGCGCAGCATGATCTCCCACAGCAGCACGCCGCCGATGAACCCGCCCGCCACCACGGCGCGCGGGGCGCCATGCGCGGTGGCGATGTAGGTGGAGGTGAAGCCCCAGATCAGCATGTTCAGCGTCGGCCAGTAGGCGATTTCCGCCAGGCGCGGCCAGGAGCGGCGATACATGGCCGCATGGCGGTAGAGCATGCCCCAGATGCGGCGGATCATAGCGCTTCGCTCCGGGCGATATGCAGAAAGACCTGCTCCATGTTCTCCCGCCCGTAGCGGGAGATGAGGTCCTCCGGCGGGCCGCGGTCCACAATGCGCCCGGTCTTCAGCATCAGCACATTGTCGCACAGGCGCTCCACCTCTCCCATGTTGTGCGAGGCGAGCAATATGGCGGCACGCTGCGTGCGGCGGTACTCCTCCAGCACGGTGCGCACATAGTCGCCAGTGTCCGGGTCCAGGCTGGCGGTGGGCTCGTCCAGAAGTAGCAGCTCCGGCGTGTTGATCAGCGATTTCGCCAGGGCCACGCGGGTTTTCTGCCCGGCGGAAAGTTCGCCAGCCGGGCGGTTCAGCAGCGTGCCGAGGTTGAACTGCTCGGCAAGCGCTGCGATGCGCCGCTTGAGGTTGGGCACATTATATAAGTGCCCGTACACCACGAGGTTCTCGCGCACCGTAAGCCGGGCGGGCAGGGCGATATAGGGCGAGGAAAAATTCATCCGCGCCAGGGCGGAGAAGCGATCCCGCGCCATGTCCCGCCCCAGCACGGTGATGCGCCCGGAGGTGGGAACCAGCAGGCCGAGCAGCATGGCGATGGTGGTGGTCTTGCCCGCGCCATTGCCGCCGAGCAGGCCGAGGATTTCGCCGGGGGCGAGGGTGAAGGAGATGCCGTCCACCGCCAGCGTGTGCGGGTAGCGCTTGGTCAGGTTTTCGACGCGGATCGCTTCCATGGGGGTGGGATACGTGGCGCGGGAGGACGTGCCAAGGGGGTATCCCCCATCCCGTTAGCCCTGTGCCCGCGTCACTTCGTCATGCCCGCGAAAGCATGGATCTCTTCGCATCTCGGTCTGGTTGCTGAATTAGACGTAAGATAGATGATTGACCTGCTCAAAGGAGGATGTCCATGGAGTTCTCAAAGGAATGCGTTAGTATTTTTGTTGGCGACTTAACCGCAGAACAAGTTGCACGGCTTGGTCCGGCGATTAAACAAGTTCAAGATTGGCTGAACTTGAAAATGCGTACGGGGCGATTCTCATTTGGCCTCGCAGTTGATCTTGCCCGGCATGTGGTAATGAATATTTTAGATGTATTTGCAATATACGACGAAATAGGTGCTTTGGAAGACTCGCAGCAAAAGGTCGTCGGGACTAAAGGGGCTCAAAGGTTCAAGGAAAAACCTCTGGCAGGACTTAGCTACAAGCACTATTTTGACGTTAACTTTCTTATAGAAAATTTGAAAATTGAAGTGGGTCATGGAAAAACCATTGAAAAATTCATGACTCCGCGGAATGGCCAGATAATGACCGAAGAAATGATCAACGAATTGACACATGAAATAGTAATAAAAAGCTTTGAAAGAAGAAGTGCTGACGGGAGATTAACTGGTGAATGGCTAATTTTTGAAGAAACAGAAGAAGGAAATTATTACCTTACGCTTGCGTGTCATAAAGAAGGCGAATGCCGTAAAGAAGGCGACGAAATTATCTATAAACGCATTATGCATTACCCTGAGGTTGATACAGAAATTGGCAGGCGTAGGACGGAAGGAGCGTAGCGTATTCAGCCATCTGTGCCGGGTGTTGGCGACCTTGATCAAACAAAAAGATGGATTGCTTCGCCTGCTGCGCGGGCTCGCAATGCCGGGGTGAACGGCCTAAACCCTCGCCATGGATCCCCTCGCCCTCTATATCCACTGGCCCTTCTGCCTGGCCAAATGCCCGTATTGCGACTTCAACTCGCATGTCCGGGAAACAATCCCCCAGGCGGACATGCTCCGCGCCCTGCGGGCCGAGTTGGCGTTCGAGGCGGCGCGGCTGGGGCCGAGGCGCGTCACCTCCATCTTCTTCGGCGGGGGTACGCCGAGCCTGATGGAGCCCGAGAGTGTGGCGGCGCTGATCGAGAATGCCACCACCCTCTTCACTCCCGCCCACGACATTGAAATTACCCTGGAAGCCAACCCGACCAGCATCGAGGCCGGGCGCTTTGCCGCCTACCGCGCGGCGGGGGTGAACCGCGTCTCCATCGGGGTGCAGAGCTTCGAGGAAGCCTCGCTCAAATTCCTGGGCCGCCAGCACAGCGCGGGCCAAGCCATCGCCGCCATCGAGCTGGGGGTGAAAATCTTCCCGCGCATCTCGTTCGACCTCATCTACGCCCGGCCCGGGCAGACCGAAGCCGCGTGGCGGGCCGAATTGCGCCAGGCGCTCACCCTGGCGGCGGATCATCTATCGCTCTACCAGCTCACCATCGAGGACGGCACCAAATTCGCCACGCTCTACGGGCGGGGGGAATTTACCCTCCCCGAGGAAGACCTCGCCGCACGGCTCTATGAGGCCACGGCGGAGGAGGCGGCGTGCTTTGGCCTCGTCCCGTACGAGATCTCCAACTACGCCAAGCCCGGCGCGGAATCCCGCCACAACCTCGCCTACTGGCGCTACCAGGATTACGCGGGGATTGGCCCAGGGGCGCATGGGCGAGTCATGCTGGGGGGCGAATTGCGCGCCACCACCCGCCACCGCGCCCCGGAAGCCTGGATGGAGCTGGTGGAAGCCCAGGGCCACGGCACGACGACGGAAGAGGAAATAGCCCCCGAGGACCGCGCGCGCGAGGCGCTGCTGATGGGGCTGCGGCTGGCCGAGGGTGTCTCGCTCCCCCGCTTTGCCGCCCGTACCGGGGTGGCGCTGGCGGACGCGGTGGACCCCGCCATGCTGGCCGCCTGCATCGAGGAGGGGTATCTTACCCTCTCGGACACCATTATTGCCGCCACGGAACAGGGCCGCCACCGGCTGGACGCATTGCTGCCCGCTTTGCTCCGATAGTATAGGCCATAGCGGATAAAGAGGACTTTTGATGCGCTACATCTCCACCCGCGGTCAGGCGGAGCAGAAAGACTTCTCGGGCGTGCTGCTGGCTGGTCTCGCCGCCGATGGCGGGCTGTACATGCCGCAGAGCTGGCCGCAATTCTCCGCCGCTGATTTGCGCGCCCAGCGCGGCCTGCCCTACCCCGAGCTTGCCGCCCGCGTGCTGGCGCCGTTCATGGGCGATTGTATCGAATTCGCCGACCTCCAGGCCATGTGCCGCCGCGCCTATGCCGGGTTCACCCACAAGGCCATCGTGCCGCTGGTGCAGCTGGACACCAACATCTACGCGCTGGAGCTGTTCCACGGCCCGACGCTCGCCTTCAAGGACATGGCGCTGCAGCTCGTCGGCCATTTGTTCGAGCATGTGCTGGCCGAACGGGGCGAGAAGATCCGCATTGTCGGCGCCACCTCGGGCGATACCGGCTCCGCCGCCATCGAGGCCGTGGCCAACCGCAAGAATGTCGACATCACCATCCTGCACCCCGAGGGCAAGACCTCCGAGGTGCAGCGCCGGCAGATGACCACGGTGAAGGCCGATAACGTGCTGAACATCGCCGTGGCCGGGAATTTCGACGACTGCCAGGACCTGGTGAAGGCGATGTTCGCGGATGCGCCGTTCCGCGCGGAGATGAACCTCTCGGCGGTGAACTCCATAAATTTCGCCCGTATCGCGGCGCAGATCCCCTACTACGTGTACGCCGCGCTGAATTTGGGCGCGCCCGAGCGCGAGGTGGGGGTTTCCGTGCCCACTGGCAATTTCGGTAATATCCTGGCCGCCTGGGCCGCGCATAAGATGGGCGTGCCGATCCAGCGCTTCATCGTGGCGAGCAACCGCAACGACATCCTGGCCCGCTTCCTGGCCGCCAACGACATGAGCGTGCATGGCGTGGCGCCGAGCCTTTCGCCCTCCATGGACATCCAGGTCAGCTCCAATTTCGAGCGGCTGCTGTTCGAGTTCCTGGGCCGGGACGCGGCGCTCACCGCCCAGACCATGGCGGATTTCCGCAGCTCCGGGAAAATGACGGTGGCCGAGCCGGTCTGGCACGCCATCACCCGGGATTTCGTGGGCTTCCGGCTCGATGACGAACAGACCCTGGCCGAGATCGCCCGGCTGCACCGCGAGAGCGGGTATCTCGCCGACCCGCATTCGGTCATCGGCATCGCCGCGGCGCGGGAGCTGGGCCCGGTCGGTCTGCCCGTCATCGCCGCCGCCACGGCGCACCCAGCCAAGTTCCCGGATGCGATTGAGAAGGCTGTCGGCATCCGTCCGCCCTTACCTGCGCATCTTGCCGACCTATATGACAGGAATGAAAAGTTCATCCGCGCCCCCAACGATCTGGCCGCCATTGAGGCTTGCGTGCGGAATTTTGCCAACAGGAACACATAATTGATGAATGAACAGGTTTCCATCACCACCCTGCCCTCCGGGCTCACTGTGCTCACCGAGCGCATGGAGCGGGTGGAGACGGTATCCTTCGGCGCCTATGTGGGCGCCGGAACCAGGCACGAGACCGCCGCCGAAAACGGCGCGGCGCATTTCCTTGAGCACATGGCCTTCAAGGGCACGGAAACCCGCACCGCCATCGACATCGCCGAGGCCATCGAGAACGTGGGCGGGCACATCAACGCCTATACCTCCCGCGAGCAGACCGCCTATTACGTGAAGCTGCTGAAGGAGGATCTCGCCCTGGGCGCCGACATCATCGGCGATATCCTCTGCCACTCCACCTTCGAGCCGGACGAGCTGGAGCGCGAGCGCGGGGTGATCCTGCAGGAGATCGGCCAGGCCAACGACACGCCGGACGACGTGGTGTTCGACCATTTTCAGTCCGCCGCCTATCCGGCGCAGCCCATGGGCCGCCCGGTACTGGGCACGGAGCAGATCATCCGCGGCATGAAGCGCGAGACGCTGCACGGCTTCATGCGCCAGCACTATACGCCCGAGAACATGGTCATCGCCGCCAGCGGCAAGCTGGAGCATGAGCAGGTGGTGGAGCTGGCGCAGAAATACTTCGCCGATCTGCCGCAGGCCGAGCGCGCCGCGCCCATGCCCGCCGACTATATGGGCGGCGAGTACCGGGAGCTGCGCGACCTAGACCAGGCGCATATCGTGCTTGGCTTCAATTCGCCCGGCTATGGCGAGCCTGACTACTACCCGGCCATGCTGCTCTCCACCCTGCTGGGCGGGGGCATGTCGTCGCGCCTGTTCCAGGAAATCCGTGAGAAGCGCGGGCTGGTCTATTCCATCTACAGCTTCACCGCCCCGGCGGTGGATGGCGGGCTGTTCGGCATTTATGCCGGCACCGGCGAGTCCGAGGCCGCCGAGTTGATGCCGGTGACGCTGGAGGAGCTGGCCAAGGTGCAGGAAGAGGTGAGCGAGGCCGAACTGGCCCGCGCCCGCGCGCAGCTCAAGGCCGGGCTGCTGATGAGCCTGGAATCCACCGGCAGCCGCTGCGAGCAGCTGGCGCGGCAATGGCAGATTTTCGGCCGGGTGATCCCTGTCGCCGAAACGGTGGCGAAGATCGAGGCGGTGACGGTGGACGATGTCCGCGCGGCGGGCGCGAAAATCTTCCGCCAGAAGCCGACCCTGGCCACCATCGGCCCCATCGGCCAGGTGCCGAAATTCTCCGCCATCATCGACCGGCTGGCCGCGTGAGCGCGCTGCAGGATGCCGCCGAGCGGCTGCTGAAGGCGGCGAAGGCCGCCGGGGCGGATGTGGCTGAGGTGATGCTGCACGAGAGCGCTTCCGTCTCCGTGCAGCGGCGCCTGGGCAAGATCGAGGAGACCGAACGCGCCGAGACGCGCGAGCTGGGCCTGCGCGTGTTTGTGGGGCGCTGCAATGCCAGCGTTTCCGCCAGCGCCATCGACCCGGCGAGCTTCACGCGCCTTGCCGAACAGGCGGTGGCCATGGCCCGGGTGGTGCCGGAGGACCCGTACGCGGAAATCCCCGAGGCTCCCGCGCCCATGGATGCCGGGTTTCTGGAGTTGGACGACCCGGTTGAGCCGGGGATGGACGTGCTGATCGCCCGCGCGGCGGCGGCGGAGGAAGCGGCGCTGGCGGTGCCCGGCATCACCAATTCCGAGGGGGGCTCCGCCTCCTGGTCGCGCGGCACCTCGCTGCTCGCCACCTGCCATGGGTTCATGGGCGGCTATGCCCGCTCGCATCACGGCGTTTCAGTCACCGCCATTGCCGGCACGGGCACGGAGATGCAGCGCGACTACGATTTCTCCTCCACCCTGCACGGGGCGGATCTGGAGGACCCGGCGCAGCTCGGACGCAACGCCGCCGCCCGGGCGCTGGCCCGGCTTAAGCCCCGCCGCCCGCAAACCGCGAAGCTGCCGGTGGTGTTCGACCCGCGCGTGGCGGGCAGCATGCTGGGGCATTTCTCCGGCGCGATCTCGGGCGCCTCGATCGCGCGCGGCACGTCCTTCCTGAAGGACGCGCTGGGCCGGGCGGTGTTCGCGCCCGGCATCGCCATCATCGACGACCCGTTCCGCGTGCGGGGCTTGCGCTCGCGCCCCTATGACCGCGAGGGCCAGCCCGTCGCGTGCCGCGCCTTTATCGAGGACGGGGTGCTGACCAGCTGGATTCTGGACACGCGCAGCGCCAACCAGCTGGGGCTGAAGACCTCCGGCAATGCCGGGGGGTTGAGCAATTTCTACCTCGCCCCGGGGAAGCTGAGCCCGGCGGGGCTGATGGCGGATATCGCCGAGGGGCTGTTTGTGACCGAGATGATCGGCATGGGCGTGAACGGGCTGACCGGCGATTATTCGCGCGGGGCGGCGGGGTTCATGATCCGCAACGGTCAGCTTGCCGAGCCGGTGGCGGAATGCACCATCGCCGGGAACCTGAAGGACATGTTTCTGCATCTCACTCCAGCCGATGACCTGCAGTTCAAGCGCGGGACCGACGCGCCGACCCTGCGCATCGAGGGCATGACGCTGGCGGGGGGCTGAAAAACCCCATTCTGGCGGCAATTCAGCGCGGAAAATACGCTGACCGGCTCGCCAGAGTGAGTTTTCATCAGGTCCGGGCTGAATTTTTCCGGGGGCTGCTGGCAGCGGCGGAAGGATTTGAACGCCCGGCCCAAAACTGACATACATTGACATATATGATCATGTCTGTAACATTATAAACAATAGGGCTGAATGGGGTCGTAAGACGGCGTCTCGTTGCCTTGCGTACAAAGCAAGGAGCGTAGGAGATTTGGCGGTGTCGTGGGGCGCCGTTTCGGCCGAATAAGGGAAACCAGGAGCTAACCGCATGCAGTCTCAAACGCTGAATACCGCTCAAAAGGTTGCCGTTGTCACTGGTGGCTCGAGCGGCATTGGGCTTAGCTTTGTCACGGAACTGCATGCAGCCGGGTGGCTTGTGTATGCGGGCGGCCGTGACCAGGCGAAGCTGGCCCGTCTAACGGAGCAGCTCCCTGGGGTGAGGACATTTGCCTGCGATGTGTCGGACCGGGCCGCTCTAGCGTCCGCCGCAGATCGGGTCGCCGCTGAGACAGGCAAGATCGACCTGCTGATCAGCAATGCCGGCGGTCTCAAGGAGGTGGATTTCACATCGCCCGATGTTGCCAGCCTGGAATTCGCGCCTCAGTTGCGGGATAATCTGGAGGGCGCGATTAACTTGGTCTGCAGCTTCCTGCCGCTTCTGCGGAAATCGGCTAATGGCCGCATCATTGTTGTTGGTTCCGGCTATGGCGTGGTGCCAACGCTTCGTGCGCCAATCTATTCGGCCGCCAAAGCCGGCTTGCATATGTTCGCCAAGGCGCTGCGCTATCAGTTGAAACCGACGGGCATCACGGTCACGGAAGTCCTGCCGCCCGCCGTCGATACGCCGGCAATCGCGCACCGGAAAGTGCCAAAGCTGTCGCCTGCCTTCGTGGCGCAGAAGACCCTGGAGGCAGCGCAATCTGGACGACCGGAGGTTTATCTGGGGCAGACCAAGATGTTGCCGGTCATGCTGCGAATTGCCCCGAAATTCATCGAGAAAATTGCGCTAAAATCTTAAGCGGACGGATGCTGGGTATTCGGCCGGATTCCATCAGCGCATTTTCCTGGTTGGCTTCGATTTCATCCGCCAGAATGCATCGTTCGCCTTCGCGCGTGATAATCGAAGCCGTTGGGAGGCGGTCAGGCGGCCTTATCGTCGTTATTCTTCAATAAACGGCTGTAAGATTCAACTTCCTCATGGCTCGGGCCAGCGAGCGGAGGCAAAGGCGCCGCCGCGATCTGCTCGGCCTCGGCTCTTGGAATACCAAGCAAAACCAGCGCGGCGGTGGCAACGCGGACGTCCAGTCGATCCAGCCTCAACGGCCCGCTCATCGAACCGCCGAGCGCAGTGTTCAGCACGGCCTCTCCCTGCAGCGTCGCGGAGATCGCGGTGAGCACCATTCCGCCGATGCCGAGAAAGCTGATCAAGGGATCGGCGGTGACAAAGCGGCCAGCCTTGATCCCGCGGACAATGTCCCGCGACAACCGCCCGCCAAAATGCTGCACGATCCCCCGGCCCGAATAGCCCTCCTGAAGGAGCAGATGAGCCCATTCCGGTTCGCTAATGGCGTAGAGGATGACGTTCCTTACGGAGCATCCGATGACAACCGCCGGGTCACTCGCGTGTGAAAACGCCTCATCGAGCAGATCGGCAAGCTGGTCGAACAGCATCTCCCGCAGGGCGGTGTTGATCGCTTCCTTGGATTCGAAGTGATTGTAAAACGTGCCGAAGCCAAGGTCCGCCTCATCGGTGATGTCGTTGATCGAGACGCCATCGATGCCCTTGGAGATAACCAGGCGCAGCGCCGCTTCCAGCAGCTTTGCCCGTGTCTGCTGTTTGCGGCGGGATGTTCTGTCGCGAGGCGATGCGCCATTGTCCGGCGCACCATCCTTAACGCTGGCTGACCGAACACCAGGTGTTTTGCGCTTCATGGTGTTCATGTCGCACCAATACCAAGGGCAGGCAAGGCGTATAAAATTAAGATTGATAAAATCATCAGCTATGATAGGAGGAAGCAACAATAGTCCAATTCGGGGGAAACTTGAACGAGCTTAGCCGCCCTATGCCGCTCTCGCCGCAGTCATTCCCTGCGGACGTGGATGCTGTGGCCGAGGGGCATCTGGGCTGCCCCCGCAGAAGCACTCTACCCCTGAGGTAGTATTTAACAGATGATCCAAGTGAGGCCGGGTGGACATAATGGATGAAAAGACCTTGACCAAAACGAAGATTCCAGAGGGAGTGCTGCGTACGCCGCAGCCGGCCCGTTGCGCGAGGCCGATGGCTAAGGCGCAACGCTTGACCCATCTCATCTTCGAACGGCCCGACCTGGATAAGGCGGTCAGCTTTCTCACCGATTTCGGCCTGCGCGTGGTGCAGACGGGAGAGAGCACCGTTTATCTGCGTGGTACCGGCACGGCGCCTTACTGCTACCGCATCCACCGGGCTGCCGAACCGCGCTTTGTCGGGTTTGGGCTGGAACTCGGGTCGCGCGAAGAGCTCGAGCGCCTGGCCGCGCTGCCCGGCGCTACGCCGATTGCCAAGGCCGAGGGGCCTGGGGGCGGCGAGCTTACCGTGCTGCACGATCCGTCTGGTTTTCGCATCGAAGCGATGTACGGCCAGGCGAAGGTGGAGGCCTTGCCCGCGCGTGCGCCACTGCCGATGAATACGCCTTTCAGCCACCCGCGCATCAATGACACGCAGCGCGTGCCGCCGGTGCCGCCGGATGTGATCGGTCTTGGTCACATCGTCATCGAGGTGGTGGAGTACCAGACGAGCAGCGCCTGGTACACAGAGCATTTCGGCCTCATTCCGAGCGATGTCCAGGTGCTACCGGACGGCTCGCCGCTCGTGACGTTCTTCCGGCTCGATCTGGGGGACAAGCCCGCCGATCACCACACCCTGGCAATGGCGCTGGGACTTTGGCCCGCCTACAGCCACAGCGCTTATGAGGTGGCCGACGCGGACGCTATAGGCATGGGCCAGCGGGTTTTGCGCGAGCGTGGCTGGCGTCACGCATGGGGCATCGGCCGGCATATATTGGGCAGCCAGATTTTCGACTACTGGCAAGACCCCTGGGGTGACAAGCACGAGCATTATTGCGATGGCGACCTGTTCACCGCAGACCGGCCAACGGGAGTCTATGCCGCAAGCCGGCATGCCATGTCGCAATGGGGCATGCTGATGCCCAGCAGCTTCACCCGGCCGCATTTCACGCCGCAACGTATCATGGAGGCGATCGGCAACATCCGCCGGAGCGGGGATTTGTCCTTCGCCAAGCTGAAAATGATACAGAAGCTGTTTGGTTAAGAGGGGGTGGCTTGCCGCCCCCGGGAACGTTCACATTAAAACGCAAGGTGTCAGATGGCTGTTACCGTAGTTCGCTATATGAAAGATGGCGCGACCCGCTGGGGTGTCGTCAGGGATGGGAAAATCGTCGAGGTCGATACGCAATCGCGGACGACCGGTGAGTTCGTGTCCGCCTGGCCGCTTGCAACACTTGCCCAGGCGCAGGGCGCAACGTTGCGGTTCGATGAAGTCGCCATCCTCTCTCCGGTGACGCAAAACCAGCAATTCGTTTGTCTGGGTGCAAATTACCGCCAGCACATGATCGAGTCCGGCATCGACCCCGACGTCAAGCGTTTCAACATGATGTTCACCAAGGCGAGCAACTGCATCGTCCCGGCGAACAGCGATGTTGTCCGCCCGACCGAGGTGAAGTTTCTGGACTATGAGATCGAACTTGGCGTGGTGATGCGCAGCGCCATCACGGCGCGGCGGAATGTAACCGAGGCGGACCTGCCCGATCTTATCGCCGGGCTGACGATCGTGAATGATTATTCCGCCCGCGATATCCAGATCCCGCAGATGCAGTTCTACAAGGGGAAAAGCTTCCGCACGTTTGGTCCGGTTGGGCCGTATCTGGTGTTGCTGGCGCCGGAGGATTTCCGTCAACTCAATGCCCTCGACCTCACGCTGACCGTGAACGGGACCGTGCGGCAGAAGGATAACACGCGCAATCTCGTCTTCAAGGTGCCGGAAACGCTGACAGAGCTGTCCGGCGTCCACGATCTGGCGCCTGGCGACCTGATCGCCACGGGCACGCCGGCGGGCTGCGCCCTGACCGTGCCCCCTCCGGCGGTACAGCGCATCATGGGGCTGTTCCCTGAGCGCAAGAAATGGGAATTTTTCCTGAAAAAGCAGGCCAGCCGTCCGCAATATCTGAAGTCCGGGGATGTGGTGGAGGCGCGCATTGTCAGCGCCGATGGCCGTATCGATCTCGGCTGCCAGCGTAACCGTATCGTGGATGAGGCCGCGCGGTGAACGGCGTCGCCACAATAGAGGACGTCGCCGCGATCGAGGCGCAGTGGCCGCCTGCGGACCTCCCCCAAAGCACGTATGAAATGCTGGCGCGCGGGGCGGCCATCAACCCCGATGCCCCGGCCCTGTCCTATTTCCTGCGGGCGGACAGCTACAAGAACGCGATGACATGGAGCTATCGCGCGTTCATGGAGCGTGTGACCCAGGCGGCGAATTTCTTTGCCGGGCTCGGCGTGAAAGCCGATGATGTCATCGCTGTCGTGCTGCCCAACCTGCCGGAGACGCATTTCGTCTATTGGGGCGGCGAGGCGGCGGGAATCGTCGCCACGATCAACGCGCTGCTGGAACCGGCGGCGATTGCTCAGCTCATACAGGCTACCGGCGCGAAGGTTCTGGTTACGCTGGCGCCGTTTCCCGGCACGGAGATTTGGAAGCATGTCAGCGCCGGTCTGGGCGAGTTAGACTCGCTGGAGCATCTTGTCCTGGTCGATCTTGCCACCAGTGCGCCGGAGGCCATGCGCCCCGCCATGGTCGAGATGGCGGCTGCCGAGGAGAAGCGCCTGTACGGAGAAGGCGGCATTGCCGCGGCGATTCCGGGCCATATCCGCCTGCACCGGCTTGGCGAGGCGCTGGATCGGCAGGATGGTAGCGCGCTGGCAAGCCCGCGCGTGATCAATGCCAGCGACCGCTCCTCCTATTTTTGTACGGGCGGCACGACGGGTCTGCCGAAGATCGCCATGCGTACGCATGGCAGCGAGATCGCCAATGCCTGGAGCGCAGGGAAATTCATTGCCAACTGCGCTGGCCCGGGCAAGACATTGTTCTGCGGCCTGCCGATGTTCCACGTCAACGCCATGATGGTGACGGGGCTGGTGCCGCTGTCGCGGGGGGCGCATGTGGTTCTTGGGACCCCGCAAGGCTACCGCGCGGACGGACTGGTGCGGGCGTTCTGGGGGATCGTTGAGCACTTCAAGGTCAACCAGTTCAGCGCGGTCCCGACACTCTATGCCGCGCTGCTGCAAGTGCCGGTCGAGGGGCATGATCTCAGCTCGCTTGAATTTGGCATGTGTGGCGCCGCACCGCTGCCCGTCGAGATCATGCGCAGCTTTGAGAGCAAAACGGGCATCAAGATTCTGGAGGGTTATGGCCTGACGGAGGGGGCGTGCATCAGCACGGTCAATCCGCCGCTCGGGGAACGCCGGTCCGGTTCTATCGGCCTGGCGGTGCCTGGGCAAACGATCAAGACGGTGGTTCTTGATGCCGAGGGGCGATATCTGCGCGACTGCGAAACTGACGAGGTAGGCATTATCGCCATTTCCGGCGCCAATTTGTTCGAGGGCTACCTTGTGCCTGAGCAGAACCGTGGCCTGTGGATCGATATGAATGACGGGCGGCGCTGGCTGAACACCGGAGATCTCGGCCGGAAGGACGCGCAGGGCTATCTCTGGCTCACCGGGCGGAAGAAGGAGCTGATCATCCGCGGCGGGCATAATATCGACCCGCAGCTGATCGAGGATCCGCTGCAGAAGCACCCGGCAGTGCTTTTTGCCGCAGCCGTTGGCAGGCCGGACGCCTACGCCGGCGAGCTGCCGGTGGCCTATGTGCAGCTCCGGCCCGATGCCGACGTGACGGAAGAGGAGCTGCTCGAGGATCTGCGCGGCAAGATCGCCGAACGTGCGGCCATGCCGAAATTCGTCAGGATTCTCAACAATATGCCGGTTACAGGGGTGGGCAAGATCTTCAAGCCGGCGCTCAAGCGGCTGGAGACCGAGCGTGCCATAGGCGAATATCTGGCCGAGGCAGGCATCGCTGCCGAGCGGATCACCGCGCGGGACGACAAGCAGCGGGGCCTCGTTGTGCAGCTCAAGCTGGTACCCGGCACCGATGCGGCGCGGGTGCGCGAGGTGCTCGGCAAATTTACCGTTGCGTTCGATATCGAAGATTAATTCCGGATCGCAAGGCTAATGTAAGGCTGGAGTGGTCATCAGAACGATGACGCTCCAGCCTTTTTTACCTCCTTTATTTTATAAGGAACCTGAACTCGGCTTGTGGCGCCGCTTCAGTATGAAGCTGAGCGCCACCACCCCGAACAGGCGCAGATAATCGACGGTGGCCTCTCCTTTGGTTGGCGGGCGCTGGGCAGCGGACAGATTGGGTGTCGCGAGAGGGATGGCAGAATACGTCAATGTTTCTGCTGCAACGCACTACCTGTGGCGCATTTTATATTGTCCTATATTGAACAAGACTGTATAAATATACTAAATTTTAGCGTGATGCGCCGCCTGGCTGGCGGAAAAGACACAGGTTACGTTGACCTAGACTAGGCTATGTTGTTCAATATGGCGGATTCAGCAGTTGAGGATGGTACAAAACTCGTGACGCCGGCACAGAAGCGCCTATATGACGCCGCTTTACGTTTGTTTGTTGAGCGGGGCGCGTGCCAGGTAAGTGTCAGCGAGCTTGCCGAAGCAGCCGGCGTATCGCGCGGGACGATCTACAACAACCTGAAATCCACGACGGATCTGTTCAGGGAGCTCGCTGCGCAGCTTACGACGGAAATGACTCTTCGTGTGGTCAAGAGCTACGCTGACCAGGACGGGCCGGTCGAGCGCCTGACGCTGGGGATTCGGTTCTATGTTCGCCGCGCGCATGAGGAGCCCCTCTGGGGACGCTTTATCACCCAGTTTTCCTTGAGCAATGACACGCTGTTCGAGATGTTCCGTGGCGCGCCGGTTCAGGATGTATTGGCGGGGGTGGACGCCAAGCGCTACAGCTTCAGGCCGGAGCAGTTGCTAAGTGTTGTCAGCATGATTTCCGGCGTCGTGCTTGGGGCGATGTTTCTCGTGCTCGAAGGGCACAAGACTTGGCGTGACGCGGGGTCTGATGCCGCCGAGCTCGTATTGCGGGCGCTGGGCGTGGATGCGGAGTCGGCTCAACAGATCGCGGCGATGCCTCTGCCTTCCTTACTGCCGCTCGATTAAGAGCCCCCAAACGCAAAATCTCGCGCACGGGGCGCATGCAAACTCTCCCCGCTGGCATCAAATCGGAATCAGCGGGCGGCTTGCACCGGAATCATCAGCGAATGCGAAAACCCGTTAGCCGCGGCCGGGATGCCTGCACGTAGTGGCGACCATCGGGCAGCCCCGTTATCGCCACCGCGTCGCGGAATCGATCAGCTAGTAGGCCCGCTCTCCCATGACATTCCCTGGCGGATTGTAATCGCAGACCAGAAAGTCGAACCCATTGCTCGATCCGAACCCGCATCCAACCTCGGTCGTCGCCTTCCAGACCAGTTGGCTGTAGTGGCCCACATCCATCCAGTTTCCGGTCGTGGAGATGTCCGGGAAGTTGCCATTCGTAAAGTAAGACTGCTCGCCGCCCCACAGATCGACCAACTGCGTCAGCGACTGGGTGCCGGACGCGGCCATTGCCAAATTCTGCCCCGGACCGCTGTGCTCGAGCTTTCCGATCTCAGCGAGATGCTCAGCCCAGCTCTGCGCCTTCGCCGCCAGCTGGTCGGACCACTGCAACGGCGCAAGTCCGAGATCTGCTCGATAGGCATTATGGGCGGACAGCAGCTCGGCAATGTTGTCTGGATCTGCCTGGGCGTGAGCCGATCCGCCGAGAGTCAGCGCGGCAAGCATGGCGGCGATGGATAGTCTCTTCATTACATCCTCTGTTGGTTCAGCTGACGACCGGCGTAAGCCTGGTCGAGGAGCCGGATAACGGGGCGGTATGGCGGAGATGTGGCCCAATTGTGATCCGCCAATCCGGTGCGCGGGTGTCATTTCTGAACCGCAAATCGCACCTGACCCGGATTCAATGTAAGTGATAGGCTTCTTCATGCCTCAGCCCCTATGCATGAGGCTCGGCGCCGGCCACAGCAAAACCAGCCCAACCGCTATGCAATTAACTACATTGGGCCTGGATTACCGTTCGGGGGCTTGCGAATGTAAGATATTTTCCAGCATTTGCACAGCAACCGTAAGAATGAACAGATAAGATAATTATTGACAGTTATGTTCAATTACTGCAATATATGGCCAGCCCAGCACAGGCTTTGTGCGGATTTAAGGAAGCGTCCCAAAGACCCAAAAGAATGGAACGTTGGAAAAAGGCTTCTCACGAGACCGGGCTCTTTCTGGAGCCCTAAGGCAGTTGGCCAAGGCCAAGATCCTTCAAAGCACGCGCCGCATTGGCGGGCTTTTGAGGATTGGCTTCCTGCCCACTCTCGCATCGTGCCGCCTGAACATGCCGCGAGCCATTGGACGGGGCGCGTAAGTGTCAAAAGGGAGTTTAGCCCATGAGTGAAGTTCAGGTTGTTGATCGCCAGAAGTTTCGCGACGCGATGTCCCGCCTCGGGGCGGCGGTTAATATCATCACGACAACCGGTCCGACGGGCGATGTCGGGATGACCGCTTCGGCTGTATGCAGTGTCACGGACGACCCGGCGACGGTACTCGTCTGCATCAATCGAAATAGCCGATTGAACGGTGTGTTCAAGGCGGCTGGCGCGCTCTGCGTGAATGTCCTTTCCCGAGAGCAGACCCGCCTATCGGCGCTTTTCGCGGGCGTCGGAGATGTGCCGATGCCGGAGCGATTCGCCGCGGATGAGTGGCTTCGTCTGGCGACCGGTGCGCCGGTGCTGAAGTCCGCGGCGGCCAGCCTGGATTGTCACATCGACCAGGTCCTGGAGGTAGGAACGCACAGCGTGTTCTTCTGCGCAGTGCAAGCGATACATATCGGAGATTCGCACTCGGGCCTTATCTACCATGGCCGCGCCTATCATCAGCTTGGGGCAGGCGCGTAGTCATCCCGGCTGGTGCGGTTAGGGGCGGACCCATTCGCCGCGCGACGGCCGCGGCACACGCGGTCAGCCGGTCAAGGCGGGCGGCGTGGCTGTCACCGCTGGGGGCGTGCTGGGGGAAGGAGAGGGAGATGCCCGCTCTTACCGAGCCATGTTCCAGCCCCACCGGCACGGCCAGGCAGTACAGCCCCTCGGCGATCTCCCGGTTATCGACGGCGTAATGCTCGGCGCGTACCTGCTGCAGGCAGAGGCGCAACTGCGCCGGGTCGGTAATGGTGCGGGCTGTGAGGCCAACAAACGGACCACCCGCCAGGTAGCGCTCGCGCTCGGCCTCCGGCAGCCAAGCGAGCAGCACCTTGCCGATGCCCGAGCAATAGGCCTCGAGCTGCGCGGTCTCACGCGTGAAGACCGCCGGTGCTCCAGTGGCGGCTTCCTTCACCAGATAGGTCACCATGTCATGTTCCATCACACCCAGATGCGCCGTGGCGCCGTACTCGTTGGCCAGCTCGCGCAGCAGGGGCCGCGCCAGCCGGACGAGCTGGCCGGCCCAGGACATGCCGCCGAGGCGCTCCGCCAGCGCCGGCCCGGCCACGTAGCGGCCGCGTTCCAGCCGGCTAATCAGCCCGGCATCCTCCAGCGCCCCGGCGAGCCGGTACAGCGTGGAGCGCGGCAGGGCGAGCGGTGCCGCAAGCGCGGTCAGCGGCGTCTGGCCGTCATCACGCAGGATGAGAGTGAACAGGGCGAGGCCCTTTTCAAACGACGCGGCGCCGGTGGGCGTTTGGGAATTCATTGTCCCACCATATGGGACAAACTGGCGCCGGTAAATTCGATTCTGCGGCTGTCCGCTGTAGCTTGGCGGTGAGAGGAACGAGACATGCTCAACACAAATCAAACCCATATGGCGCTCGCCGAGCGGCTGCGCGAAGCCTATCAGTCCGGTGCCGTTCCGCCCTTGCGCGACGGGCTGGAGCCGACCGATGCCGACGGCGCCTATGCCGTGCAGGCCATCAACACCGCCCATTGGGTGGGGGGCGGGCGGCGCATCACCGGCCGCAAGGTGGGGCTGACAGCCAAGGCCGTGCAGGCGCAGCTGGGGGTAAACCAGCCGGATTTCGGTGTGCTTTTCGCCGACATGGAGATCGCCGATGGCGGCGAGCTGCTCGCCTCGAAGGTCTTGCAGCCGAAGGCCGAGGCCGAGATTGCGCTCATCCTGGCGGCCGATCTGCCGGGCCCGGACATTACCCGCGAGGCCGTGGAAGCGGCGGTGGGCGAGGTGATGGCGGCGATTGAGATCGTCGATAGCCGCATCGCTGACTGGAAGATCACCTTTGCCGACACGGTGGCCGATAACGGCTCCTCGGCCTTCTATGTGCTGGGCGCGGAGCGCAAGCCGCTCGCGGGGCTGGATTTGTTCACCTGCGGCATGGCGCTGGAGGTGAATGGCGAGGTCGTCTCGCTCGGTGCCGGGGCGGCCTGCCTGGGCCACCCGCTGAATGCCGCCACCTGGCTGGCGCGCACGTTGGCCGAACGCGGCGAACCGTTGCGCAAGGGCGATGTGGTGCTCACCGGCGCGCTCGGGCCGATGGTGGCGCTGAAGCCGGGCGATGAGGTCAAGGCCAGCGTCGGCGGGCTTGGCAGTGTATCATTTACCTACAGGGATGACCGTTAATGTCAGAAAAAACCAAAGTGGCGATCATCGGGTCGGGCAATATCGGCACCGATCTCATGATCAAGATCATGCGTCTGTCGAAAACTTTGCAGATGGGCGCGTTTGTCGGCATCGACCCGGAGTCCGACGGGCTCAAGCGCGCCGCCCGCATGGGCGTGCCCATCACGGCCGGTGGCATCTCCGGGCTGGTGGCGATGCCGGAGTTCGCCGACATCAGGATCGTGTTCGACGCGACCTCCGCTGGCGCGCACAAGAAGCATAACGAGGTGCTGCAGGCGCACGGCAAGCGCGTGATCGATCTCACCCCCGCCGCCATCGGCCCCTATGTGATTCCGCCGGTGAACGGCGATGCCGCGCTGGACGCGCCGAATGTCAATATGGTCACCTGCGGTGGCCAGGCGACGATACCGATCGTTGCCGCCATCAACCGTGTGGCAAAGGTGCATTATGGCGAGATCGTCGCCTCGATCGCCTCGAAATCCGCCGGGCCTGGCACGCGCGCCAATATCGATGAGTTCACCGAGACCACCAGTCAGGCGATCATGGATGTTGGCGGCGCCACGCGCGGCAAGGCGATCATCGTGCTTAATCCGGCTGAGCCGCCGCTGATCATGCGCGACACCGTGTACTGCCTGACCAACGACGCTGACCCGTATGCGATCAGCGCGAGCGTCGCGGCGATGGTGGCGGAGGTGCAGAGCTACGTGCCGGGCTACCGCATGAAGCAGGCGGTGCAGTTCGAGCGCATCGGCCATAACAAGCCGCTGCGCATCCCCGAGATGGACCGCGAATTCACCGGCATGAAGGTCTCGGTGTTCCTGGAGGTCGAGGGGGCGGCGCATTACCTGCCGGCTTATGCCGGTAATCTCGACATCATGACCTCCGCCGCGCTGAAGACGGCGGAGAAAATTGCGGCCCGTATTAGCGAGGGAGCTTTGGCATGAGCTTTGATCCGAAACAGCAGAAACTCTACATCCAGGACGTGACGCTGCGCGATGGCATGCACGCCATCCGCCACCAGTACGGGCTGGATCATGTCAAGGCGATCGCCAAGGCGCTCGACGCCGCCAAGGTGGATGCCATCGAGGTCGCGCATGGCGATGGTCTCTCCGGCTCCAGCTTCAATTACGGCTTCGGCAGCCATACGGACTGGGACTGGATCGGCGCGGTGGCCGAGGTGCTCACGCACAGCGTGCTCACCACGCTGCTGCTGCCCGGCATCGGCACGGTGCATGACCTGAAGCACGCGTATGAGTTGGGCGTGCGCTCGGTGCGCGTGGCGACGCATTGCACCGAGGCTGATGTGGCCAAGCAGCATATCGAATATGCGCGCGGGCTTGGCATGGATGTCTCGGGCTTCCTGATGATGAGCCACATGAACAGCCCCGAAGGGCTGGCGCAGCAGGCGCAGCTGATGGAGAGCTATGGCGCCCACTGCGTCTATGTCACCGATTCAGGCGGCGCGATGACCATGGACGACTACGCCGCCCGGCTGCATGCCTACGACCGGGTGCTGAAGCCCGAGACCCAGCGCGGCGTGCACGCGCACCACAATCTCTCCCTGGGCGTCGCCAACTCGATCGTTGCCGTTCAGAACGGTGCGGTGCGCGTGGATGCCTCGCTGGCCGGTATGGGCGCCGGGGCCGGCAACGCGCCGCTGGAAGTGTTCATCGCCGCGGCCGATGTCTATGGCTGGAACCATGGCTGCGATCTGTTCGCGCTGATGGATGCGGCGGAAGACCTGGTGCGTCCGTTGCAGGACCGCCCGGTGCGGGTGGACCGCGAGACGCTGAGCCTGGGTTATGCCGGGGTGTATTCCTCCTTCCTGCGCCACGCGGAAAAGGCTGCCGCCGAACATGGGCTAGATACGCGGACCATCCTCATCGAGCTTGGACGCCGCAAGATGGTCGGCGGGCAGGAGGACATGATCACCGACGTGGCGCTGGACCTGGTCGGCCGCAAGGCAGGCTAGCCGGCTGTTCCGTTCATCAAGGCCGAGGAAAAGCCAAGGCCCAGGCGGATACGCCTGGGCCTTTTCGCTATTTTGTGTAAAATAAGACAGGTTATTCTTATATTGCCGAGGGTCGACCCGGCCTGTCGCAAGCTGTCGCGGATGTGTGCGGCGTATCTACGCAGAACAAATTGTATTTATTTACATTATTTTTAAGTATCCGGTCGTTTTTGGTTGCTCCGGTCCGGAGATATCCATGCTGGTGACAGAAGAAGTTAGCTTTGGCCATATTAGCCATCATTTACACACAACAATACATTCTTGACTGATTTTGAACATATGTGTTATATGATTGCCCAGGGAACGTTGAAATGAGCCGGGAACACTAACGGCGGCGAAAAAGAATGCCAGCCGCCGGAGTTTGGCCGATGGCCAGTCAGGAGCAGCAAAGCCAGCTCCTCAGGTTGTCGCCGCTACTTCGGTCATTCCAGCCCCCCGCCTGATGGTGCCGCCTGTCGCGGCGGCGGAACGAGAAGCTCCGCCTGGTCAGGCCATCTTTGAGTTTAACCGGCGGTACGCCGCTCCAGAGGAAACGATGACGCACATAACCAAGTATTTGTCGAAGACGGCCCCTCAATCCGAAATTGGCGCCAGCCTCATTGAACAGGCGGTTGCCATGCTGCCGACCCTGCGCGAACGCGCCAAGGAGACCGAGGCGCTGGGCAAAGTGCATCCTGAGACGGTCGCGGACTTCAAGCGTATTGGCTTTTTCAAGATGTTCCAGTCCGCGTACTGGGGCGGCTATGAGTGCCATCCGGCCGACACCTTCACGGTTCAGGAAATTCTCGCCCAGGGTTGCCCGTCCAGCGCCTGGATCATGGGCGTCGTCGGTGTGCATAACTGGCAGCTGGCGCATTTCTCCAAGAAGGCGCAGGAAGATGTGTGGGGCGGCGGCAAGGAGGAAGTGCTGATCTCCTCGTCCTATGCGCCCACGGGCACGGTGGAGGCTGTCGAGGGCGGCTGCACCCTGCGCGGCCGCTGGTTCTTCTCGAGCGGCGTCGATCATGTCGATTGGGTTCTGCTCGGCGGCAACATCGTTGATGAAAGCGCGCCGTTCCCCGATTACCGCACCTATCTGGTGCCCAAGAGCGATTTCAAGATCCTCAACGACTGGAATGTCATGGGGCTGAAGGGCACCGGCAGCAAGAGCGTGGTGCTTGAGGGGGCTTTCGTCCCGAATTACCGCCAGCTCCCCATCATCGCCAGCCAGACCTTTACCACGCCAGGAATCATTGACGGCACGGCCGACGCCCCGCTGTTCATGGTGCCGTTCCCGACTATTTTCGGCGCCTGCATCACGACGCCCGCCTTGGGTGCCGCGCAGCGGATTCTCGAACTTTTCGTTGAAGCCAATATGAGCTCGACCAACAAGTACACGAACACGCGCTGGGCGGAGGATCCGTCCAACCAGATCCGCATCGCCGAGTCCGACGCCGAGATCCGCAACGCCCGCATGACGATGCGTGCCAACTTCAACGAGATCATGGATGCGCTGTCCGCGGGTGAGGAGGTGTCGCTCACCGATCGCGCGCGTTACCGCTTCGATCATTGCAATCTTGTCGATCTCGCGCACCGCGCCGCCGATCGTCTGTTCCTCGCCAGCGGTGCGCGCTCGCTGTCGTGCGATCTGCCGATCCAGGGGCTGTTCCGCGATATCCAGGCTGCCCGCGTGCATGCCATCAACAACCGGACCAAGTGGGCCTCGGTGTATGGCCGGGCCACGCTGAATGATTTCCCGTCCGACGTGCTCAGCCTGTTCATCTGAAAGAGGAGCAAAGCATATGGAACTTATCAAACAGCTCAGCTATCTCGTTTTGGAGTCGAACAAGACGGATGAGTGGCGGCGCTATGCCACTGAGTTTCTCGGCATGGAAATTCCTGCCGAGCAGGCGGGCGAATATATGCGCATCCGCATGGATGACTTTGCCTACCGCTTCCTGATAAAGCCAGGCAGCAGCGAGGATCTTTGGGCAGCTGGGTTTCTCGTCGCGAATAACTCGGCGCTCGAGGAAGTCGCCGCGCATGTTGTCTCCCATGGGGTAGAGGTGCATCGTGCCACGCCTGCCGAACTGGCCGAGCGCGACGTTCAGGACATGATCTGGCTGCTCGATCCGAACGGGTTGCGTATCGAGATCACCTGCAATCCCAAGCGCATGACGACGCCCGCGAAGACACCTCTGGTGCAGGGAGGCTTTCTCACCGGCGACATGGGCTTAGGCCATATCGCCATCGCTGCGCCGGATCTTCAGGCCAGCGAGGCGTTCTACAAGGATGTCCTGGGCTTCAAGCTCAGCGACTACATCGTGCAGGATATCCAGGGCATTCCGATCAAATTCACCTTCTTCCACATTAATCCGCGGCATCACACCCTGGCTCTTGCGGGGATTCCGATTCCGGCGCGCCTTAACCATGTCATGGTCGAGGTCAAAACGGTGGATGAGGTCGGGTTTGCGCTGGAACGTGCCCGTGAGATGGGTATCAACCTGTACATGAATATCGGCCGCCACCCGAACGACAGAATGCTCTCGTTCTATGCAAACACACCGAGCGAATTCGCGGTCGAGTTCGGTGCGGAGGGCATAGAAATTCGCGACGAGGCGAATTGGGAAATCAAGACCTTCGATGCATTGAGCGACTGGGGCCACAAGCAATAATTTTGGATGGAGTTGTAAATGTCTAACGAACTTTCCTTTGACGACCTGGCGACCGAGCTTGAGACAAAGGCCAAGAACCTTGGCAATCTGAACATCAAGCTGAAGTTTATCTTTGACGGGATGGGGACGGTTGTCATCGACGCAACCAAGGATATTCCCGAAGTCAGCCGCGATGCGTCGTTGCCGGCTGATTTCACCATCACGGCCCCGCTGAACATCTGGCTTGACCTGCGTGCCAAGAAGCTGGCGCCGCATGTCGCGGCCATGACACGCAAGATCAAGTTCGAGGGCGATCTCGTCCGCGGGCTTGGGCTGGCGCCCAAAATCATGTCCGTACTGTAACGGCCAGAGCGATGCTGGATACCGTTCAGACAATCGAGGGATATGCGGAGGCCGGCAACGGCCTCCGCGTGTACTATGTTACGCAAGGTGCCGGCACGCCGGTTATCTTCGTGCATGGCAGCGCGCCTGGCGCCACGGCCGTAAGCAATTTCCGCGACAATATGCCGGTCTTCGCGGCGGCGGGCTACCGGGCGGTAGGCATCGACCTTTTCGGCTACGGCAAATCGTCAAAGCCAGAGGATCGTGACTACACCCTGGAGTTGCAGATCACGGCGCTTAAGGCCGTGGTCGATGCGCTTGGCGCGGATCGTGTCATCCTGGTCGGGAATTCCCTGGGGGGCGCCGTATCCATGCGCTTTACCCTGGAATATCCGGACAAGGTGGAGAAGCTGGTGCTCCTCGCGCCTGGCGGGCTGGGGTCCAAATTCCGCTATCTTCGCATGCCGGGCATCCGGTCGATGATGTGGTCCCTTCTGGGGCCGGGTGGTCCGACCGCCGATAAATTGCGCAGGACCTTCCTGCTACAGTTCTATGACAAAAGCCTGCTCAGCGATGCCCTGGTTCAGGAGAGGCTCGCCGTGGCCAAGACCCAGCCACGGCAGGTTCTGGCAAAGCTCAAGATCGCCAACCTGTTGCCGCGGCTGCATGAGATCAAGTGCCCGGTCATGGCTTTCTGGGGCGTGGACGACAATTTCTGTCCGGTTGAGACGGCGCCGCTGCTGGCCAGAGGTATTCCCAACTGCCGCGTGCTCCTGTTGGCCCGCTGTGGGCACTGGGCGCAGGTGGAACATAGGGACCGCTTCAACCAGGAGGCGCTTCGTTTCCTGAACGAACAAGCGTAGCACTAGCCGCCCTGGTCTTGCTGTGGCAGGCGTCGCGGCCTTCATGGGGCCTCGGCGCCTGCCATGGTAACGTTTCACGATGCCCGCACACCAGGTCTGTGGCCCATTGGCTCGGTTCAGGGCCTGTGTTATATCGCCTATTGTTACAAGAAGACAATCTGGCTGCGACACAACGTGGGTCAATCACCTCAGGGGGCTTGCTTGAACAGTTCAATCGCTGGCTTTGTTCCGCGGTCACCTCTTAAGACAGCTCTGCTGCCGATCTGATGCGGCGCGGCCTCGTCCTTGGGATGGTGGCGGCGCTGGCTTTAACCGGTTGCATGGTTGGGCCGAACTTCACGATGCCTAAGGCAAAACTGGCGGGCCAGTACGCGACGGGCGGCGGCAATGTGCAATCCGGCCCGGCGGCGAACCCGCAGTGGTGGCAAAATTTCAACGACCCCGTTCTCAACAAACTCATCCAGATCGGCTATCAGAACAATCTTTCGTTGCAGAGCGCCGGCGTGAGGGTTCTGCAGGCGCGTGCCCAGTTGGCCGCCGCGGTTGGCGAGCTGTATCCGCAGCAGCAAGGCATTTCCGGGGCGTATGACTACGAGCGGGAGAGCGAGGCGTCGCCGACCTTTATTCCAGGCACTAATCCGAATTTCCATATCGGCGAACTCGCTTTCAGCGCCAGCTGGGAGATTGATTTTTGGGGGAAATACCGCCGCGCCGTGCAGGCGAACGACGCCTCCTTTCTAGGCTCCATCGCGGCTTATGATGCGGCGCTCGTGACCCTTACCGCGGATATCGCGCAGACTTACATCGCCATCCGGACGCTGCAGACGCAAATCCAGGTCGCGCAGACCAACGTGGCCGTGCAGACCGAAAGCCTGCGTATCGCCAATGCCCAGTTCAATGCCGGGCAGACCAGCATGCTCGATGTTACCCAGGCGCAGACGCAGCTCAATACCACCGAGGCCACGGTGCCCACCCTGCAGGCGCAGCTGGTGGCGCAGAAGGACGCGCTGGCCGTGCTGCTGGGTACGACGCCCGACCAAGTCGACCCGCTGCTTGGCGGCGGCAGCGCTATTCCGGTGGCGCCTTCCAGCGTTGCCGTTGGCATTCCCAAGGACCTGCTCCGCCAGCGGCCGGATGTGGCGGAAGCGGAGGAGGCCGCCGCCAGCCAATCCGCGCAGCTGGGGGTTGCCAAGGCGCAGCTCTATCCGGCGCTATCGCTCTCGGGCACGTTTGGCTACGAGGCGAGCAATTCCAACGGGAATACGGTCGGCGACCTGTTCCAATGGTCGAGCCGGACGATCAGCTTCGGCCCCTCGGTGCAAATTCCGCTCTTTAATTACGGCCAGCTCACCAACCAGGTGCGCGCGCAGGATGCGGCGTTTGAGCAATCCATCCTGAACTACCAGAACACAGTGCTGCAGGCGCAGCAGGAAGTGCAGAATGCAATCGCGGATTACGTGCAGGCGGAAAACGCGGTCAATACGCTCACCGCGGCCAACCAGTCGGCCCTGCAATCCACCAATCTGGCGATGATTCAATATGAGGACGGCGCCACCAGTTACACCACCGTGCTGACCGTCGAGCAGCAGCAGCTGCAGGTGCAGAACTCCCTCGCCGTTGCGCAAGGCAACGTGCCGCAGGCGCTGGTTTCGCTCTACAGCGCGCTGGGCGGGGGCTGGCAGATTGCGCAAGCGCATGATGTCGTCCCGCAGGCGATAAAGACGGAAATGGCGAAGCGAACCGACTGGGGCGGCCTGCTGGCTCCCGAAAATCATGCTGCGCCGACGAGCAAAGCTGAACAGATTGAACAAACCTATGTGCCAACCTGGTGAGCCGCATGAGAAGGTATAGAAGCTCCTTGAAACGCAGCTTTGCGCTGCTGGGCGGGCTGTTGCTGGCAGCTTCGCTTACCGCTTGCGGCAAGAGCAACAGCTACCAGCCGCCGCCGCCGCCGCCGGTCATCACCAGCAAGCCCGTGCGGATGCCGATTACCACGTACCTGAATGTTACGGGTAGCACGGTGGCGGTGAATTCGGTTCAGCTGGTGGCCCGCGTCTCGGGCTATCTCACCAGCATCGATTACACGGACGGTAGTGTCGTTAAGAAGGGGCAGACGCTTTTCATCATTGAGCAGCCGCCTTACGCCGCCAAGCTGAAACAGGCCGAGGCCGCGGTTACCCAGGCCCAGGCCCAGGTGATCTTCGCCCAATCGCAATATACCCGCCAGCTGAACTTGATCAAGCAAAACGCGACGTCCCAGGCCAATGTCGAACAATGGCTGGCGACCCGCAACTCGGACCAGGCGCAGGTTCTGGAGAACGAGGCGAACCTTGAGCTTGCGCAAATCGATTACGGTTACACCGATGTCGCCGCGCCTTTCGACGGCCGGGTCAGCCGGCATCTGGTCGATGTCGGCAATCTGGTCGGCAATGGGGTCGCCACCAATCTCGCCACCATCGATCAGCTCAACCCGATCTATGTTTATTTTAATGTTAATGAGCTGGACCTGCTGAAGATCCGTGCCGTGCTGATTGCCCAGGGTCGCAGCCCGACGAATGTGACCGACACGCCGGTTTTTGTGAGCTTGCAGTCCGAGACAAATTATCCGCATGCCGGCAAGATCGATTACGTCGCCACGAGCGTTGATCCGTCCACCGGAACCATCGAGGTCCGCGCCGTGCTCGATAATGACAGCAAAATTCTCCTACCCGGGCTGTTTGTCCGCGCGCGAATTCCGCTGGGTGAGCCGGTGCCGGAACTGGCGCTGCCGGATGCCGCGGTGCTCAGCGACCAGGCTGGTCCTTATGTCTATGTCGTCGGGGCCAATAATGTCGTGGCGCAAAAGCGTGTGCAGACGGGTACCGAAGAAAATGGCTTCATTGCGGTGACCGGCCTCGATCCGGCGGATCAGGTGATCGTTGAGGGCGTTCAGAACGCCGCACCAGGCAGCACGGTCGCGCCGACGGAGCAGGATGTTTCTGCTCCCGCCCCTGGTAATCCCGGCTAGGCGCGTCCCATGATCTCAAAATTCTTCATTGAGCGGCCGGTTCTTGCCAACGTCATCGCGGTCCTTTTCGTTTTGCTGGGCGTCATCGCGATCAACACCTTGCCGATTTCGCAATATCCAGACATCGTCCCGCCAACCATTCAGGTCACCACCACGTACCCGGGCGCTGACGCCAAGACCCTGGTGAATACCGTGGCACTGCCGATTGAGAAGCAGGTAAACGGTGTGCAGAACATGCTGTACATGCAGTCCACCAGCACGAGCAGCGGCCTATATACGCTCATCGTTACCTTCAAGGTCGGCACGGATCTGAACTTCGCCCAAGTGCTGGTGCAGAACCGCGTATCGGCGGCACTTGCGCAGTTGCCGCTTCCTGTTCAACAGCAGGGTGTTGTTGTTCAGCAGCAATCCACGTCGGTTCTGCAGTTCATCGCGCTCACCTCGCCGAACAATACCTATGATGGGCTGTTTCTGAACAACTACGCCATTATCAACATGCAGAACGAGCTGGCGCGGCTGCCGGGCGTAGGCAATGTGAATGTCTATGGCACGGGCGAGTACGCCATGCGGATCTGGCTCGACCCCGAGAAGATGCAGGGTTTCGGGCTGACGCCTTCCGATGTCATCAACGCGATCCGCGAGCAGAACATTGCTGTTCCTGCCGGGCAAATCGGCGGGCCGCCGGTCAGTTCACCGCAAGCTTATCAGCTCACCGTCAACGTGCCGGGCCTGCTCTCGGACCCCAACCAGTTCGCCAATATCATCGTCAAATCCGCCGGCCCAACCAGCCCCACCGGCGGCGCAACCGCCAGCAAGATCGTCCGCATCCGCGATGTCGGGCGGGTCGAACTTGGCTCGGTCAACTACAATTTGCTTGGCACCTGTAACGGCCAGTCATGCGCCGCCATCGCCATCTTTCTGTCGCCGGGCGCCAATGCGCTGGCCGTCGCCAATGAAGTACGCAACACCGTCGCGCAGATGGCGAAGAAGTTTCCGCCCGGTATTACGTATAGCATCCCCTTTGACACCACGCAGTTCGTTTCTGCATCGATCCACGAAGTTTACAAAACCCTGTTCGAAGCGGGCCTTCTTGTGCTCGCCGTCATCCTGGTGTTTCTGCAAAGCTTCCGCGCCAGTTTCGTGCCGGCCACCACAATCCCGGTCACCATCATCGGCGCCTTCGCTGCCATGGCCGCCCTCCATTTTACCGTCAACATCATGACACTGTTGGGGCTGGTCCTGGCCATTGGCATCGTTGTCGATGACGCCATCGTGGTGGTGGAAGGCGTTAGCCGTAAAATGGAAGTGGAGGGGGCTGACGCCAAGAAAAGCGCGATTGACGCGATGAGCGAGCTGACGAGCCCGATCGTCGGCATCACCCTGGTGCTGATGTCGGTTTTCATTCCCGCCAGCTTCATGCCTGGCATTACCGGCCAATTGTACCGGCAGTTCGCCTTGGTGATTGCTTCAACGGCGCTTATCAGCGCCATCGGCGCGTTAACGCTCAGCCCGGTCCAATGCGCGCTGTTTCTCAGGCCGGTAAAGGAGACCGGCAGGAAGAACATCGTTTTCCGCGTTTTTGACCGGCTCTATTACCCGCTGGAAGCCGCTTACGTACGACTCGTCGACCGCATGGTTCATCGCAGCGGGCTGATGGTTGTCATTGGCATCGGGCTCATTAGCATGGCAATTTTCGGCCTGAGCCGTATCCCTACCGCCTTCATCCCCATCGAGGATCAGGGCTATATGCTGATGAGCGTCCAGTTGCCTGATTCCGCGTCGATCGGCCGTACCAACGCCGTGCTTGCCCAACTCCATGACGAAATCGCCCGGCTACCCAGCGTTGAAAACGTGGTCACCTTAAGTGGTGTTTCTCTGCTTGATAATAACGCCACGCTTTTCAATGCCGGGGCTGTCTACGTTATCCTGAAACCGTGGGACGTTCGTGGCAGCAAAGAAGGCCTGCTGCCTGTTTACCTCGCGCTCAACAAAATCGCCGCCAGCACCACTGACGCCAAGGTGCTTGTCGTGCCCCCGCCCCCCATTCAGGGCCTTGGCCAGTCCGGCGGGTTTCAGGGGGTGGTGGAATTGCAGGACGGCAGTTTCGACTACACGAAACTGCAACAGGTCGCCGACCGCGTAACCCGTGACGCGAACAGCCAGAGCGAGTTGAGCAACGTCTTCACCACGTACCGTTCTCAGGCGCCGCAGGTTTTTGCCGCAGTGGACCGCACCAAGGCGGAAGCGCTCGGTGTCCCCGTCGGTGAGGCGGACGACACTTTGCAAACCTATCTTGGGTCATCCTACGTCAATCTCTTCACGAAATATGGCCAGGTTTTTCCGGTCTATGTTCAGGCTGATCCCATCGCCCGCATGACCCCTGCGGACGTGCGGAACTACAATGTCCGCAATGTTGCGGGGGGGATGGTGCCGCTGGGCACGCTGGCCGAGATCACGCCAACCCGGGGGCCGCCGATCATCACGCTTTACAACACTTATCCGGGCGCCATAATTAACGGCCAAGCGGCGCCAGGATATAGTTCCGGCCAGTCCTTGAGCGTTGTGGACGATCTGATCCAGCACGTGCTTCCCTCCGGCTTCGGCTATGAATGGACCGCCACGGCTTATCAGGAGAAACTCGCCGGCAATGCGAGCACGCTGATCTTCGGGCTGTCTCTTCTATTAGTGTACCTGGCGCTGGCCGCTCAGTACGAAAGCTGGATCACGCCGATCTCGGTTCTGCTGGCGGTGCCACTGGCTTTGCTGGGGACCGTCGGCGCCCTCACCGCGCTCGGCTTGGCGAACAATATCTACACCCAGATCGGTCTGGTTCTGTTGATCGCGCTTGCCGCCAAGAACGCAATTCTGGTTGTCGAAGTCGCCCGCGAACAACGCGCCTTGCACGGCAAGACGATCATGGAAGCGGCGGTAGAGGCGGCGAAAATCCGCTTCCGGCCGATTGTCATGACCTCCTTCGCCTTTATCCTTGGCGTCATGCCGCTGGTCCTCGCGTCCGGCGCGGGCGCCAATTCCCGCAAATCGATCGGTATTGCGGTGGTCAGCGGCATGCTTGCCTCCACATGTATCGCCGTGGTGTTCGTGCCGTCTTTCTATGTCGTGCTGCAGCGCTGGAGCGAACGCCGTGGGGCCGAGAAAGCGGCGGCGGTCCCGACTCCCAAGGTGTGATGGGTAAACGGGAAGGAGGGGGAGGCCAGGCGAATCACCGCGCCGCCGCCGTTCGCGAGTGTTGATCCCGTAATTGCACGGGTACCTCACACCTCGGTTGTGATGACGCTTACTTCGTCGTCACCGGATACTGCCCCTCCCAGCCGCCGCCGAGCGCCTGGTAGAGCGTCACGAGATCCGTCCCCAGCCGCTGGGTGGACTGCGCCTGGTTCTGCTGGGCGGCCAGCAGCGCCTGCTGCGCGTTCAGCA
>Ga0326727_10003394_pt1 | contig 51017 bp, 50 predicted proteins | sample MB2enrmetagenome_FD_207643 | JGI IMG/M metagenome (GOLD analysis project Ga0326727, IMG submission 207643) | Lab enriched peat soil microbial communities from McLean, Ithaca, NY, United States - MB29MY | ecosystem: Environmental > Terrestrial > Soil > Wetlands > Peat | place: USA: New York...
AGCTTCTCGGCTGCTTGATCAGGTACGGCTTGGAAGATACTCCCCCACGGTACCATCATCGGCCCAGATAGTTCTCGACTTACCAACCACATAGTGAAATGGGGCATTATGAAGACGGCTCGTGCCTGTTTGCGAAGCGGCTGGAGCGCGGACGCTTCGTGTGGCCGCAAGCGACGGAAGGTACAGTAGCACTCACGCGAGCGCAGCTATCGATGCTGTTGGAGGGCATCGATTGGCGTCGTCCGGTGCGCACCACCGAGCCGCAGTTAGCGATCTAAGTTCACTCTTCTGATTTGCACAGTTTTTTGTGCGCGGGCGGCACGCTAAAAGCAGAGTTGATGGCATACTGCGCGTGTGACTGCCTCGTGTACAGTGCTGCCTGACCTGGATCGGCTGGATGCCGCGGGACTGAAGGCGCTGATCCTGTCGCAGCACGAGCGGCTGCTCTCTCACGAGCATGAGATCGAACACCTGAAGCTGCTGATTGCCAAACTGCGGCGCATGCAGTTCGGACGCAAGTCGGAGAAGCTGGACCGGCAGATCGAGCAACTGGAGCTGAAGCTGGAGGAACTGGAGTCGGCCAAGGCGCGCCGTAGCAGCGAGCCTCTTGCTGTCATCGTTAGTCAGTCTGCTCCAGTTGCTACAACGAAACCTTCGCGTCAGTCTCTGCCCGAGCATCTGCCTCGGGAAGTAAAGACCTACACACCGAGAGAAGAAGCTTGCTGCGAATGCGGTGGGCGCCTGCGAGCGCTCAGCGAAGACGTCTCGGAACTGCTGGAGTGGGTGCCGGGCAGCTTCAAGGTGCTGCGTATTGTCCGACCCAAGCTAAGCTGCGGGAGTTGCGAACGTATCGTGCAAGCGCCTGCGCCGAGCCGTCCGATCGAGCGCGGCCTGGCCGGACCGGGTCTGCTGGCACACGTGCTGGTGGCCAAGTACTGTGATCATCAGCCGCTGTATCGCCAGTCGGAGATGTACGCCCGCGAAGGCGTCGAGTTGGAGCGCTCGACCTTAGCCGATTGGGTAGGCGGCACGAGCCGACTGCTGGAACCGCTAGTAGCTGCTTTGCAGCGGCACGTGACGAGCGCCCATAAGCTGCACGCCGACGACACGCCGGTTCCGGTGTTGGCGCCAGGCAACGGCAAGACCAAGACGGGGCGGCTGTGGACCTATGTGCGCGATGATCGTCCGGCTGGCGACGACACGCCAGCGGCGGTGTGGTTTGCTTACTCACCGGATCGCCGGGGTGAGCATCCGCGCCAACATCTGCAAAGCTTCAGCGGCATCTTGCAGGCCGATGCCTACGCTGGTTTCCATCATCTGTATGACGGCGGACGGATCCAGGAAGCGGCCTGCTGGGCGCATGTCCGGCGCAAGTTCTATGACCTGCAAGTGGCCCACGCTTCACCGCTCGCGGCTGAAGCTTTGAAGCGCATCGGCGAGTTGTATGCGATCGAGAGTGATATTCGCGGTCAGCCTCCCGATCAGCGACTGCAAGCGCGAACAACACGTGCTCGTCCTGTACTGGATTCGGTGCACCAGTGGCTGCAATCGACCTTGGCGGTAGTGTCGAAGAAGTCCGAGATCGCGGCTGCGATCCGATATGCGCTGGGGCGCTGGCGAGCCCTGCTGCGTTACTCCGAAGACGGTCACATCGAGATCGACAACAACGCCGCCGAGCGGGCCCTGCGTGCGGTCGCCCTGGGACGGAAGAACTATTTGTTTGCGGGATCGGATTCCGGTGGCGAACGTGCCGCTGCTATTTACAGTCTGATCGGCACCGCCAAGCTCAACGGTCTCGATCCTGAAGCTTACCTGCGAACCGTGCTGGAGCGCATTGCAGACTACCCCATCAACGGCATCGAGGAATTGTTGCCCTGGAACCTCGGCCAGATCCAAGCAGCCTCATCCTAAGTCTCACCAAAACTCATCTCCGAAGTGTCCATCTATCTTTAAGTGCACACTTAGGGCCACACGCTCATCTGCGCTCTCACTGTGGCACTGGTCGGACGCTTACGTAGTAAATGTGGATGGAGTGCCGCCAAGCCATGGGAGGATGTATTTCGCTATTACTAACTGCACCTGAAAGCCTGAAAGAGGAGGAAGGCACTGCTAAAAACCGTAAAGTCAAACAGCAGTCGCACGACAGCTTGGGAAGGAACGGCAGGCGTTTTGATTGTCTGGGTGCAATATGAAGTGTCGGCAAGATGGTCGTTCAAAGGATCGCTCGAGCAGCACAAGCATATCGGGAACATCAAACGACGCCGCGCACTGCGCTATCTTAGGCCTACTTGAGACCGCATTCGGGATGCTTCGCGACCTCATCTCGAAGCTGACTTAGGTCGAAATCACTCGTCACCAGCTGTCCTGTGAGGTACGGCTTGAACTGGACGGAAACGGTAGGAGAGGTTAAGAGGTCTTGAATAAATTCTAGTCGCTCCGGTTCGGTCTTGCCATAGTAGGCGAAGGTCGCCTTGCTACCGTAGGGAATCCAGCTAGTCACCTGTTTGGTGCCGCCTATCTTCAGCTTGAGCGTCAGTTGCCCATTTCTCGGCTCAGTCTCCGGGTCGTCTTCACCAATTTCACTGCCCGGTGAGAACAGGAGAAGATGACCAGCCTTGTTTCCTTTCAGTGCGCACATAAGGGTCAGGGTAGACTGTTTCTCTTCGGTTGGGAGCAGGTGATAGGATTTGCTGGATGTGATAGTCAGGGCCACGCTGTTCTTGCCGGGCGTGATCTCTACTTCTTGTCCAACTGCTATGATCGAGCAAAGCAAGATGGCGGCAAGAATTGATAGTTTTGTGGACCAGCACTTAGTCACGGAAACGTAGCGAAGCACACGACACCCCAATGAATCCACCACCGGATTTGCCGATGGCTTACCAAATGTGACTAGCTTGATTGCCCCAGCCAGATCAATCGTGTCGACTTAATCGACAGACAACTGGTCACCGACGCAGGTTGCAGTTTGCGCAATAACGCCTACAGGCAGTTCCAACACACATCGCGCCTTCCAGCAGATTCCCGTTAAACGGTAAGGAACCATAGCTGCCCGCAAACGGACCACTCGCCAGTTGCGATCCAGGAAAATCACGTCAATCGCAAAGCGCATGGCGACCGTATGTATGGCCTGAGACGGAAAAATAATCAGGCCGGTGCCGGGCTCCAGGCCCCGTTGACCCAGCAACCCGACAATCCGGCTCAGACTAGTTTCAGCAATTCTGATCCGGTCACCCAATACAGCGTTCCTCGTTGTATTGTGAACGGTGACCGTTTCACTCGACATCGTACTTATCTCTTGGAGACCGGGCGTTTGCTTGCGGACATCCGCTTGCGCCTTGCAACGATCACGGCCAGCAGAATCACCGCCAGTACTCCTGCACCCACCCGAATTACCGATATAGTATCCATCGCTCCAGCCTTTCTATGCTTATTGGTTCTCTAACGCCTTCAAGACGGTAAGTACTCCTGGTCCAAGCAGCACGACAAAGAGAGCCGGGAAAATAAAGATTGCCAGCGGGAAAATCAACTTGACAGTTGTCTTAGCGGCTTGTTCCTCGGCCATAAGCAATCGCTTCGTACGTAGAGAATCAGCGAACGTACCAAGGGCCTTAGCTATCGGCGTACCCAGCCGATCCGTTTGTACGAGCATGGCCACAAACTGCCGAACCGTATCCAAGTCGACTCGCTCAGACATACTTCTCCAAGCTTCAAGACGTGGCTTTCCCGCCCGTTGCTCATACCCGACAATGAAGAGTTCTTCACTCAATTCTGGATAGATGCGCTGCGTTTCCTGGGCGATCTTCAGCGTCGCTTGGTCAATGCCTAAGCCTGCTTCCATGCAGATCACGAGAAGATCAAGTACATCGGGCAATGCCCTTCCGATTTTCAACTTTCGTTTGCCAATCGCCCGGAATAAGAATATGTCCGGAGCAAAAAACCCTGCGACAGCCAGCAATAACGCGGCAAACAGAAAGTTATCGGACCCGAAGAACGTGGCCGCCAGAATGCCGATTACGGGACAGAGCAACTTAAAGCTTAGAAAAGTATCAGCGGCTCCAGGATTACGAAATCCGGCCAGAGTCAGCCGGTAATTCAATTCGCTGTCCCTGGACCGCAGCCAGTCACGAAAGGGGGCCAGTGGACGGGTCATCACGGCAAACGCATCTTGCGGCGCGAAATTTTCAGTGGCTTCCGCAGCTGCATCCGGGTCATAGGTTGCTTGCAAAGCAGCAAGCCGGCTTTCCGTCGCCGACCGCTCACCCACGAGCAAGAGCACTACCAGCCCTATCGCCGCAAACAGTGCCAGAGCCACAAAACCAATCAGCGCTAATGTCATATCAATACTTAACCTGAATGATTCTTCGAATCACTATAGTTCCCAAAGCCATGCTAAGCAGGGTTCCGTATATCATTTTGTGGCCGGCCTCGCTCTCGAAGAGAGGAGTCGTGTAGCCAGGCCTTATCAGATTCAATAGAACGAACGCAATAAACGGCATCGCTATCAGTACGGCACCCGTCATACGACCCTGTGCAGTATGTACTCGCACTTTCTGCTGCAGTTGAATTCTTGCCCGCAACACCGCCGCAGTCTTGTCCAGCAATTCCGGAAGGTTACCTCCGGTTTCCCGCTGCAGCAGGATAGCGGTTATCAAGAATTGCAGGTCGGGAATAGGAAACCTCTCGAAGAGGTTGTACATGGATTCGCGGAAGGGCAGACCAAAATTCATTTCGTCGGCGCAGCGCTGAAACTCAGGGCCAAGGGGTTCGGGAATTTCCTCTGCAACCGTGACCAGTGCGCTCGGCAGGGAATGCCCAGCACGAAGGGCGCGAGCGATCAAATCAATCGCATCCGGAAGAAGCAGGTCGAATTGATGAAAACGTTTCTGACGTTTGAAAGCTACAAACAGCAACGGGCACAGCCCCAATGCCAAGCCGACAACCCAGCCGATAAGGCCAACTGGTATCCACCAATTGCCCACCAGCGCGCCAACGAACATGCAGCAGGCCGAGTAGAAGACAAACCGTCCGACGGTCCATGGCACTTTGGCTTGCTCAAGCCAAAGTTGCAACTGCAGGGCAGGCCCGCTCTGGCGAAGGTATCGGTCAAGCCAACCGATACGACTGAAAGTGATCTGCCGAACGATTTCACCCTGCTGCTCATCGTCTCCTTGCATGACCGGCCGGCCAAGGACACTCAACCGCTGGTGGACTCGCTTCTCAGCCTCGGAAGGCTCGGTGAAGTAGGCAATCGTAGCGAAGGCAGCGATCAACACAATCAGAAATATGCTGACCATCGACATAGATCGTCTCCGTTCTTATGCCTCAAAGGAGTGTTCGAAGATGTTCGGCGGTAGCACGATGCCAGCCTTCTTCAGCTTATCGGCGAACTTCGGAGCGACACCCGTCGCCCGGAACCGTCCGAAGACCCGGCCGTTCACGTCAATGCCAAGCTTCTCGAAGATAAAAATGTCCTGCATGGCAACCACGTCTCCCGTCATGCCGGTTATCTCGGTAACGTGGGTCACGCGGCGGGTACCGTCGCTGAGACGGGCAATCTGCACCACAATGCTCACAGCGGAAGCAATCTGCTGTCGAAGGGCCTTCTCCGGAAGATTCAGGTTAGACATCAAAGCCATCGTCTCCAGACGGGCGATCGCATCGCGAGGGCTATTGGCGTGAATCGTAGTTAGCGATCCATCATGGCCCGTGTTCATTGCCTGCAGCATGTCCAGAGCTTCCTCGCCACGGACCTCGCCCACGATTATTCTGTCCGGCCGCATACGCAAAGCGTTGATAACAAGTTCCCTCTGCCGTACCGCGCCTTTACCTTCGACGTTTGGAGGCCGGCACTCTAACCGAACAATGTGCTGCTGCTGCAATTGAAGTTCAGCGGAATCTTCGATCGTCACGATACGCTCATTGTCGTTGATGTAGCCGCTCATGACGTTGAGCAGCGTCGTCTTTCCAGCGCCGGTGCCGCCGGAAATAACCATGCTCAACTTGGCGCGCACAGCACCCTTAATGACCTCAAAAATCGGACTCGTGACGGTGCGATTCGCAATTAGTTGCTGTGTGCCGATGGGAATCTTGCCGAAACGACGGATGGAGAGGATCGGACCATCTACGGCGAGCGGAGGAATGATGACATTAACGCGCGATCCATCCAGCAAACGCGCATCGCACATGGGAGAAGATTCATCCACGCGCCTGCCAACGGTGGAGACGATTTTGTCAATAATGTGCCGAAGGTGAGCGTCGTCCTTAAACACCACATTGGTAAGTTCGAGCACACCATTCCGCTCGACATATACCTGCTTAGCCGTGTTGACCAGGATGTCGTTGATGGTGACGTCCTGCAACAACGGTTCCAGCGGTCCTAGACCAAAAACCTCGTGCAGTACCTCTCGCGAAAGGCGATCCCTTTCGACCGTACTCAGGGGAGTGTCTAGCTTTACGATAAGGCCTTGGATAACTTCCCGAACCTGAGATCGGGCCCTGACGTCTTCGAGAGTGGTTAGCCTCTCCAAGTCGATTTGACCAATCAACTCCCGGTGAAGGGTCGTCTTCAGATCCTGGTATGCCCGAGCGGAAACACCTACACTCTTCGGCGGCGTCCAAGTACCGCTACCGACACGCATATCCGGGCCAAAAGTCTTCGCATTTGCCATTTAGTTTCCTTAACTAGCCCCCAAAGAGGCCAAACAATTTACGCGATCCGCCGCTATCGGATGTAGCCGGTGGTTCTTCCCCGACAAGGCGGTCTGCCCAGGAGTCGAAAGCGGTAGGCAGGTCGGACTTATGAGCGCGATCGATTGGCATACCAGCATTGATAGCACCAACGATTTGCGCATAGTTATTCGGTATTCGGAAAGAAATGGGTCGGTGGAGCGATGACTCTATCTCGCGATCCTCTAGAGCATTCTTCCTGGAATAGCGATTGAGCACGATGTCGATATTTTCCGAAGGATAATGCAAGCCGGTCAGATACTCAATCGTGCGTATGGCGTTGTGGATTGCCGGCAGTTCCGGCGTGATGATAATAGCCGTCCGTTCAGACTGTCGGATCGCGGCACAAGTGTCTTCGCTTAATCCAGGCGGAGCATCCACAACAACGAAGTCGTAGTTTTCAGACAGGAATGCCAGCGTGTGTTCTATGGCATCCGGCGGGGTATCGCGGAAAGCTTGCATGGCCTGCGGCGCATCCAACACGTGCATCCCGCTGCCATGCTTCAATAGGAAACCTTGGAGCAGTTCAGCGTCCAGACGATCCATATTATGAACCAGCTCGTAAAAGCTGTACTGATGCCGACCCAAACCTAAACACAACGTCACCTCCCCCAAGGAGGGATGCTGGTCCACCAATAAGACTCGCCGCTGGTGCCTCTGAACTAGACTCAGGGCGAGATGGACAGCCAAAGAGGTCACACCCGCACCGCCCTTGGCTCCCGTGAGAGTAACCACTCGGCCCTTTTGCGTCGGTAATTTGCCTTGCGTCCATGACGCGACGTGCGCCAAGGCCTCGACCAGCTGATCGGCCTGAAAAGGCTTGATTAGATACTCCGAGCAGCCAGCACGCATAGCCGCGATAATCTGATCCGGGCGCGAGTCGCTGGAGGCTGCGAACAGGCTTACGCCGGTTTCGCAACCTTCCCGCAACTTGCGAGCGATGCGAACGCTCTCCTCGCCTTCGTCAAAATCGATTATGCACACGCGATGCTGAAACTGCTCCAGCATGCGCATGACTTCTCGCGGAGTCACCAACCAATCGACATTATCGACAATGTGCGCTCCCGGAGTCTGCGTCACCAAAGTTTCTAGGGTGTCGCGCGACACGGGATCAATGCCGATGCAAAGAATACCAATGCGCAGCTCGGAACTACGCGAGCCTTGGATCATCGTCTGCTGACTAGCCATAATTACTTTGCCGTCCCTGGATTCTTAGGAGCGTACGGTAACCCTTTGTCAAACGAGCTGTTTTCCAAACTCTGCACCGGCATATTGACTTGCGGCTCCGCTGCCGTTGCAGGTTGTCCCTCCACTGGATCCACAATGGTTGGGGTTACGAGCACGAGCAGTTCCGTGTTAGTGAAATTGATGTTCCTCGACTTGAAAAGTTCGCCCAGGATCGGAACATCTCCGATTCCCGGAACCTTGCTCAGCTCTACCGTGGACCGGTGATCCAACAAGCCAGCGATGCCGAAACTTTGCCCGTCTTTTAGCTCAATCTCGGTTTCAGCCCGGCGCGTCGAAATTGCTGGAAGAACAAATCCCGAAATCGTCACAGCATTGGAATAATCGAGTGTGCTAACCTCCGGAGCGACCTTGAGTCGAATGGTGCCATTATCCAGGATGGTGCCTACAAATTCCAGCTTCACACCGTACGGTCGGAACTGAATGGTAATTGCGGGAACACTACCAGCAGTACCGCCCTGCACCACTGGATACGGGAATTCGCCGCCAGCCAAGAAGTGTGCCGGTTGGCCGCTCAGAGCCATCAGGTTCGGCTCTGACAGAATCTGCAATATGTCTTTCTCTTGCAGAGCCTTGATGGTAGCACCCAAGTTGATGTCTGGACGGAAAACAAAAATATTCAGCAGATCCGAGAGCGTAAACTGCTGCGGCGTGGAGGGCGGAGAACCACCACCACTCGTGCTTCCTTGCTGGACCGCGAGCGGTCCGAATTGCTGGGTACTGACAGTTCCAATCGTATTGGCTGCGCCGGTGCTGAAAAGATTGAATCCCCACTGCGTCATCTTGGTGCGATCAGCCTCGGCGAAGCGCACCTTCAAGATCACCTGTTTCAAGCGCACGGGCGGAGCCGTGGCGACCCGCAATCCATCCACCACGTCCTTCGAGAAGTTGTCCGCCATCTTCAGCATCTGATCAGCGACATCTTTGGAGGGGACCGTACCGACCAGCACAACCTTATCCGCCTCTGACTGCACATCAACGCTGACCGACGGGAACGACTCATCCAAGCTGTTGCGGAGAGATGAGACGTCCAGATCTGCATAGACGTCGAGGCTACGAGTTCGCCCCGCTTCGTCCCACAGCATAAGACTACTGCTGCCTGGCGTCTTGGCGGTGATCACCAGTTCCGCAGGCGAGGTAACCACCGACTCGATCACCGCAGGGTTCCCCGTGAGAATACGCCTTACCCGGCCTGGGGTACGAATGAGCAATGAGTGCCCCACGACGATGTGTATATTTTCAGGTCCCGCCCCTCCTTGCTGCGGCATCTGCGCAGATGTCGCAGGTGCTGGAGCCTGCATCGCAGGTGTTTGCGTTGCCGACTGATCTTGCGCCACACCAGCCAACGCAGCGAAGGAAAACACAGTACACGCGAACAGCGCGCAGGTCATGCCTCTCCAGGACAAACCGTTCTTGCTACGTCTGCTCAGTGCCACGGGTGCTCCGTTTCCACAGTGATTCTAGAATTTCACTGTGTTCTTCTTGGTACCATCGTAAGTCTCTACCTCATAGACGGTCTGAGGCTTGGGAGGAGGCGGCGCCTTCTTTACTGCGACGGTAGCCGGCGCTGCTCCAAACGTTTGCAAGTCTTTCATCTGTGACGGACGATGTATCTGCTGTGCCTGATCCGTTCCATTTCGAAGTACAAACTGCACCGTGCCTTTATTCGCCGCCAACACTAACTTCTGGGCATCATCCGGATTCAAAAGCATGGTTACTTGCCGGACCTTCTGCGGCTTGCCGGATGGATCTGGCTGCAATCTCTCGCCAGTGCTCAGGACCTCGACATTCTGCAAAACGGTGGCGGTCAGATCCTCTTGATCTCCTCTGGCGTTCTCAGGACGGAACGTCACTAAGACATCGACGTGGCAGCCTGGAAACAAGAAACCAGATACGTTGGTTACATCGTTAGTTTCAACGGCTACCGCGCGCATGCCGTCGGGGATCTTGGCGGTCAACCCCACCGAGCCAGGAGCTGCCAACAATGCATCTCGAACCGGCTCTTTAGCGGCGATAGGAAATACCACCACTCTGCCCACGATATCTTGAGGATTCTTGAAGGCCCCCTCCAGCGGGTAGTTCACTGGCCAGTCGACCAACATCACAGCGTCGGCGGAAATAGTGGCTCCGGGATCGAGCGGCTTGGCAGCAGCCACGATCTTTAGCGGCTGAACCGATTGAGCAAATTGCCGCTTGATGCGGTTGTACAGAAAATACGAGACCGCCAGTGAGATCACCAGCGCCATAATCAGAGCGAGACCAAGGCGACGCTGTTTCGTAAATCACCTCCACCAAACTATGACGCACGCGTAAAGCGTTCCCAACGCGATTGCCAAACCGTACGGCATACGCAAGGCCGACGGGTTGTCCAGATTTAATTCCGGATGGGCCTGCGCACCAGCCCAGGCGTGGAACCGCAGCACTGCACCCACATTCTTGAGGGTCGATACCATGCGGCGGCGGTAAAGAGCATAGGCGATCGCAAGCAGTCCGCCGAAAATGGCGGTTGCGAGAAGGACTCCGACAGCTTGACTGGGTCCCACAAGTGCGCCAATCCCGGCCATGAGTTTAACGTCGCCCGCGCCCATCGCCCGCACCATATAGAACAAAAACATGATGCCGCCGGCCAGCAGACAGCCCGCCAGCCCGCTCAGCAGCCCCTTCCAACCGAACAGCACTGTGCGCAAGCCGAAGCCGAGCACAAGTCCTGGGTAGGTGAGCCAATTGGGTATTCGTTGTTGCTGAACATCGATTATTGCGCCGACAAGCGCCAAGGTCAACGCGAAAAAGAGAAGGTAGGAATCCCGATTCATGGCGCATTCCAACGGTTAATAGCGGAAGCAAGCTACGAGGTCTACTTCCAACTCGTAGCGACACGCCCGGCCAAGCGCGCTTGCCCCTAGTTCTTGCGTGCGGACCAATCTGACTTCGGTCGCTCCGCCTACATAGCCTGCTTCCAACAGGCACAACCACGGTTGGTGAGTTGGGCTAAACTTCTACTGAAACTCACGGTCAAAGCGTCACGCCGGGCTGCCCATTTCAGCTTGTTCCCGGCGCATTGATCTTGCGAATCAGGATGCATTCCATAATCCCCGCCTGACTCTATTTGGTACAGGTTCTTTGGATATGAAACGCGTCTGCTTCGATTAGGTGAGCTGAGCAGCGATCTTGCTGAACTCGCTGTTGATTGACTTCGCTAGAGTGCCCATACCAGCAATAGCACCCAAAGCAACGATCAAGCCGATCAGCGCGTACTCAATCAGGTCCTGACCTGATTCTTCCTTGTGCAGATTCTTCAAAAAATTAACCATTTGTACAACCCCTTTCCTGATTTCAATTCCTGTCAAATCCCAGTACGAGCGTTACTCGCAGTTTCCTGGAGACACAGCTTGAGTGGGAATAACAGTGGGCACAATGTAGCAACGATATCAGCTCTTTGCAAGAAGAAATTTTGGGACATCAAACTAAAGTAATGCGATACAAGCCGAAAATATGGTTACCAAAGAGGCATATCTCAGGCCAACCCCTTATAAATCAATGGCAGCACCCAACGTCAAATCATTCCATCGACCGCCGAAAGAGTGCCATTTCCGAACCCATGCTATGCTGATGCCACAATTGTGACGTTTGCCAATAACTGAATGAGAACTCCGGCAATCCCGGATCGCCTGCCCATATCGGGACACCAGTCCATTCATCGCAATTTTTTCCCGTTTCACCTTCTCTGGTTCTCTCTTGTCGCTCTGGAATTAGCTTATGTCGCCGACTTGCGCATTACTGAAGGCGACATCTGGTTTCACCTTCGCAACGCGCAGCACTTTCTGGCCACCCACTCCGTCCTGCGTACCGACCTATACACGTTCACGATTCCTGGGGCTCCCCTGCTAGACCACGAATGGCTCTCCGAGTTGCCATACTACCTGGCCTTTCAGACGTGGGGATTGGGGGGTATTTTGGCGATTTACTTTTCGATTCTGTTCCTGGTTTTTGCGGCGCTGTACTACCTGGCCTTGCGCCGGGGTGCCAATCCAGGAGGAGCAGCTCTCGTCACGATGGTTGGCGTGGCCCTTGGCTCCTACTCAATTGGCCCACACATGCACCACTTCGGGTGGTTCTGCATGGCGGTGCTCCTGCTCGTTCTACAACACTTTGAGGACACTGGTAGGGGCCTATGGCTGCTTCCCCCGCTGTTCCTGCTGTGGATTAACTTGCATGGTTCCTGGGTGTTCGGCTTTGTTGTTATGGGGGCCTACATCGTCTCCGGACTACTGGAAGGCCACTGGAATACCGTGGTTGCTCAGCGTTGGAGTTCACAGCAGCTCAGAAAACTGCTTCTTGCGACAGCAGCCTCAGCCGTCGCACTTTTCGCCAACCCGTACGGGTACAAGCTGGTCTGGTATCCGTTCGACCTGCTGTTCCGGCAAAAAATAAACCTCAACAACATGGGCGAGTGGCTGTCGGTGGACTTTCACACCGGCTGGGGTAAGCTGGCGATGTTCATGCTCATCGCTTTGCTGGCTGCTATCTGGTTCTCTCCTAAGCCTTGGCAGCTTCATGATGTATTGTTGGCGATATTTGCCGTGTGGGCTTCGCTCAACCATGTCCGTTTCCTGCTCTTCGCTGCGATCATACTGGTCCCAATTCTCGCCCCGCGGGTCAAACTGTTTCCGCCCTACGATCCCGGCAAGGACAAGCCTTGGCTGAATCTTGCCATGACGCTCGCCATTATCGGATTAATCGTGTGGATGTTCCCGACCGGGTCCCAGCTGCAAAGGCGAGTGGACAACGTGTTTCCGAAGGATGCCCTGAACTTTATGGAGCAGCACCAGATCAAGGGCCGTTTATTCAGCTGGTATGACTACGGCGGATACGTTGAGTTCTATGCGCCGGAGATCAAGACCTTCGCCGATGGCCGAACCGATATTTTCGTCTACAGCGGGGTTCTTGACGACTACATCAAGATCAACGCAATCGACCAGCCATTTGAACTGCTGGACAAATATAAAATCGATTACGTACTGTTCCCGGTGAATAGGCACCTCACATATGTCCTCGACCACAGCCAGACTTGGAAGCCGATTTATGAAGACCGGATCGCAAAACTTTTCCAGAGAGTGCCCAACCAGTAATTACATCGGACGTCCTAAACCCCAGCTCACGCCGGCATCGATACAACTTAGCCTATGTTTTGGCCTCCTCAGCGGTTCTGGTCCAGCAAGCGCACTGTCATGAGTCGCAACACACGACTACCCTGCATCCATGCCAGTCCAAATGGGATTGTCAGCACTGCACCGTCGTACCATGCACCATGATAAGCACAGAGCACACCGGCCACCATCATCATGCCGAACCCGCGAACAAATTCCATTCGCCGTGACCTGACCACAACATACACCGATAGTTGCGACGCCACAGGATTCCACACTATCGAGTGCGCACGCGCAAAAAAGACTTGTGTTGACATCAAGATGTCGTGGGATTTATGAAACCGATGAGGGCAGACGCTCGTATCCCGCAATGCGTCAGAACGTTCGCCTACTGCGCCGCCTCCAGGAGGCATTGAAGCTTGAGATTCGGACCAACTAATCGCATACCCTCGTTGGACGGACTTCGCGCTATGTCGATCCTGTGCGTCATCATTGGACATCTGTGGGGTGGGGCGGGAACGTCAGTTCTTCTGTCGGCATTTGGCGTACACGTATTCTTTGTACTTTCCGGCTATCTCATTACAAGTTTGTTGCAAAAGGAACGGTCGCGCGACGGGCGAATCAATCTTCTTGCTTTCTACCGTCGGCGCTGTTTCCGGATTTTCCCCGCCGCATTCGCCTACATCTTTGCTATCGCACTTCTCTCACCATCTTCGCGCTCTGGATTGATCTACGCCGTGACCTACACGGTTTCCTATCATCCGACAGGAGTTCCACTTGTATTCCAGCATCTGTGGTCTCTTTCCGTCGAGGAGCAATTCTATTTGTTATGGCCGCTGGCTCTATTACTGGGTTTTCGCCAGCGAGCGTGGATAGCATGGTCCGCAATGTTGGCCGCTGCGGGATTTCGCCTGGCGGTCGTGCTAAATCTATTGCACTTACCTGTCGATTATCTTCACTTTTCGTTCCCCGGTACGATGGACAGCATTGCGGCAGGCTGCCTGCTAGCGATCTACGAGCCACAGCTTCGAGCACGGTGCAGTTGGATGGTAGAGCATGGGGCCATTTCGATCGCCATGCCTCTCACGGCTTGGGTCCTCGAGACTTCGCTGTGGGGTAATTTGAGTGCCTTTTGGGGCGCAGTACCCATATTGATTGCCTTGTGGGTGTTTCTATTAGTGGAGCGCCGGGATTGGATTCTCAACAATCCTGTTGCCTCAACGTTCGGTGTGTTGAGTTATTCACTTTATCTATGGCAGCAGCCATTCGCTGCAGAGCGGAGGTACCCGGCGATGTTGGCCTTGCTCCTGATTGCGGCCTGCGCAACTGGATCTTATCTCTTGATTGAAAAACCGATGCTAAGAATGGGCGCTTCTATCGAATCGCGCAGAAAAAGAACAGAAACTCCCAGCGCAACGCTTGTACCGACGGACTAGCTCAGCCCCACTTCTGTCTGGGGACAGCGTGAACCAACGCAGTTGAAGGGCTGCGCGTATTATTCTCCCCTGCTTGCGATGTTCTTCCGCAGTCCTTCGCCAAAACTGACGTCGTTATAGACGCCGCCGGCAATCCCGCTCTGGCGGAATCAAGCGCGTACACGGAATCTAAGGTCCCCCCGTCAAAAAGTTTTGTTGACAGCTCACTCGTACCCGGTTTATCAAAATATGAGGATAAGTCGTCGATGTCCAGCGCGCCCCATTCGTCTGCACATACAGTCGAGCCGCCCATTAATATCCCGCGTTCTGGTTTAGTTGCCCAGTTCTTCTCCTTCCCCGTAATGTGCATGTTCTTGCTTGTTGGGGTGGTCTTTGGCTTTGCCGTCCGCAGTATCGCGGAGCCCGACATCTGGTGGCATCTGCGGAACGGAGAGGAGATGGTGGTCCACCATACGATTCCGAGCGTGGATACGTACTCCTTTGGGGCAGCCGGTTCGGCGTGGCTGGATCACGAGTGGCTGTCGGAAATTCCTTTCTTCCTGGCCTTCCGGGCCGCTGGCTTACAAGGCATTCTCGCTCTCTACTTCACGCTTCTCGTACTGATTTACCTGGGCGTTTATTACCGTACCTGCCGGGAAGGAGCTGACTGCAAGAGCGCGACGTTGACGACTTTACTGGCCATCTTTCTTGGAGTGGTCTCGATCGGGCCTCGTATTCTGCTGTTCGGTTGGCTGTGCATGGTTGGTCTGCTACTGGTGCTCGACCACTTTCAGCACACGGGAAAAGGTCTGTGGCTCTTGCCCTTTTTGTTTGCCGTGTGGATTAATCTGCATGGCTCCTGGATTTTCGGAATGGCGGTGTTGGGTTTGACCATCGCTGCAGGTTTCGTAAAAGGGGAATGGGGGCTGGTGGTAGCCCGGCGATGGACCCGCGCCGAATACAAATACCTGTTGATGGCAACGGGCGCGTCCGTGGTTGCACTCTTCATTAATCCGTTCGGCTATCGGCTGCCTCTGTACCCGTTTGATCTTCTATTTCGCCAACCAAGCAATCTGAAATACATCGAGGAATGGCATTCGGTCGACTTCGGTAACGGTAACGGGAAACTGGCGCTGCTGGTGATTCTTGCCTTACTAGCCGCTCCATTGTTTTCGCAACGCCGATGGGAACTGCATGGGGTATTATTGACTGCCTTCGCGCTGTGGGCTGGGCTGTCACATTCGCGGCTTTTGTTTTTTGCAGGACTAGTCATACCACCTCTCCTTGCATCGCGCTTTGAGTTGTTTCCGCCTTACGACCCCAATATCGACAAGCCATGGCTCAATGCAGTCATTATGGTGGGAATGCTGGGGGGAATGATCTACTTTTCCCCGCCCGCGGTTAAGCTCCAACAGGATGTTGAAGGACAGTATCCTGCTGCTGCGCTGAAGTTTATGCGGCAACATCAACTGCAGGGAAGGATCTTCAATGCGGATTGGTGGGGCGGATACATGGAGTGGAATACTCCCGAGTTGAAGCCTTTTGTCGACGGACGCACTGACATATTTGTCTACAACGGGACGTTTGATGATCACGTCCGTGCGGGAGTGATTCAGCAACCCTTTGAGATTCTCAATAAATACCGAATTGATTACGTTCTTCTGGAGCCAAAACGGCCTCTGACCTATCTTCTGGAACACTCACCAGAGTGGAAGACGATTTACTCAGATAAAGTAGCGGAATTGTTCCAGCGCATGCCAACATCCACGACACCTTCCGAGTGAGTATATGAAGCTCCGTACCATCGTACTAGTCATCGCCTGCTTACTAATTTCCTGGCACTTTGTGCTGGCATTCTTGTCGGGTTTCTGTCTGGGGCATAAATGCGGATCGGTGCCCGACTTTTATCCAATGTGGAATGCCAGCCGAGCTCTGATGCGGCATGTGGACCCATATGGAGCTGAGGTCACGGAACAAGACCAAATCATGTCTTATGGTGCAACGGCGAAGGACGTGGGGATGAACAATGAGCAACGGTTCGCTTATCCGCTTTATGCCACGTTTCCATTGTTCCCGTTGGGGGTTCTGCGTTTTGAAACTGCCAATCAGGTCGCGCTTTGGCTTTTTGCGGCGCTCACTGCATTGTCGGTCGGATGGCTTACGGGCAGATGGAACATGACCACGTTACTTTACGGATTACTCGCTTTTTCCAGCTATCCCGTCATTCTTGGCTTGCTGCTTCGACAGCCCACGCTGCTGTTCTTCTCATTTGGCATAGCCAGCTTTGCACTGCTACGCTCCGGCTACCTGATTCCTGCCGCGTTCATGGCTGCTTTGTCGGCCGGCAAACCGCAGATTGCTCTCGCCATCGTTCTGCCTATGCTCGTCTGGACACTAGCGAGTTGGTGCGAGCGCAGGCGATTCATCATTTGGCTGGCTGCGTTCTACTTGGGATTGCTGGGCATTAGCATCTTTCTGAATCCGCATTGGATGTCAGAGTGGCTGTCAACTCTGCGTGCTTATACACAATACACTCGCGAACCGGTGATCATTTCTATGTTCGGGCATATAGTAGGTTCCGCTCTCGGTGCTGTTTTGTTCTTAGGCTTAGTTTTCGGCCTATGGGTACATCGCCGGTCGGAACTGCTGTTTCAAATGGCGGCCTCTGTAGCCGTCATTCAACTTATTACTCCTCAGGCGCTCTATACCGCCATTATGCTCATCATTCCAGTCCTATGGATAGCGGAAAATGGAAGTGTTATCGCACAGCAGGGTGCGGCGAGCCAGATTTCTCTGGCCGGGGTCCGCATAGCGCTGGTTGGCTTCTGGCTGGCAAATGTCGCTGGTGCCGTGCTGTTGCATACCTCTCATATGGGTCAAACCATCGCCTGGTTGTTACCGATATTTGTAAACCGGGCCTTGGTTTGGACTCTAGCGGCAGTGATGATTGTGCAGTTGTTCGTTCGTAGAAGCGACGCCGATGCCGCGGCAGGTTCGTATAGTGTTGATGCTCTTTATCCTGAACCTCCGGGAGCCATGGCGTTGACTAGAGAATGAGCGATTACCCAATAATACTCAGGTAGCAATATTGCACAGAGGGTCGATGACAAGCCCGGAAGCCGCGGTCACGATCGAAATACCAAGTCCGTTATCGAGGAAGTTCGCGAGGTAGGCGGTGGCGATGGAGCATGAGAATGTTGGTAGGATCAAGGAGTATATTTCTCTGCTGGTCTTTATTGCCATTCTCTCCCTTGTCCTGTGCACTATCGCTCCTAGTGACAGGGCGAGCAAGCGTGACTTCATCTGCTACTGGACTTCGGGTCAGTTGCTTATGCACGGAGTTGACCCGTACAGTCCCGATGCGGTAATGCGCCTCGAACGTTCACAAGGTTATCAGCCAGAGAAGGCAATGGTCTTACGTAACCCGCCGCTCGCGCTGCCCCTGGTTATTCCCCTTGGTCTGCTTAGCTTTAGACTTGCGAACATCTTATGGCTTTTCCTGATCGTTAGCTCGATTGCTATATCGATGCACCTGTTGCGCAAACTGCACGGTGATACAACGAGTCGTATACATTTGCTTGGTTATGCGTTTGCACCGACCTTGATCTGTGTAGGCGCTGGCCAGGTCGTGGCATTCGCGCTACTTGGGATGGTCCTGTTTCTGCTGCTACATAAGACGCGACCATTTGTCGCGGGGTTTGCGCTGTCCATTTGTGCTATTAAGCCTCACTTGTTGCTGCCATTCGGTGTTGCTCTTTTGCTATGGATTGTTTTCCAGAAACAGATGCGCGTCGCGCTGGGCTTACTTACGGGGATGTTGATGGCCTCCGCGATTGCGACCGCGATCCGCCCTTCAATTTGGATAGACTACTTCTCAATGATGCGTACCGCTGCCTTGGATCAGGAATTTATGCCTACCCCTTCGGCTTTCTTGCGGCTCGCAATTCATCCAGCTTGGGCTTGGTTGCAAATAGTCCCCGCATTGCTAGGATGTATGTGGGCAGCATGGTATTACTTAAAACATCGGGAAGACTGGATATGGGCTGGCCATCATGGCCATCTCTTAATTCTGGTGTCGCTGCTGCTGGCTCCTCGAGCTTGGGTTACAGACGAGATCCTTGCGGTCCCCGCACTACTTTTCCTGTTCTATGATGATTGTCCTCGGGCCGCACTTTACTGTCTCGAGGGTGCGTCCGCGATTGCAATGGTAGAGATGTTCGCTGCTGTGGACATCACATCGGGATTTTATGTGTGGACGACAACGGCATGGCTTTCTTGTTACTTGATTGCAGCGCCGCCTGCTCCGAAACAGCTCGACGCGTATAGCTAAGGCGGGCAAGCGTCTATTCTGCTCGACTCTTTGGTGGAGCGCTCTAGCGCAGATTATGCGTGGGCTTCGCTCCGCCGTTGACATAGACTGAATTGAATAGTAGTTCGGTAGGACGGATCCCCTGGCTCCTGCATCTGAGTCAATGGCAGTTACATCCCGACCTCTGCGAACCCCGTGGGCTGGTTTGCTGGGTGGCGCATTCTCCTTTCCTGGCATGTGCATGGTCCTCATCATTTGCAGCCTGTTCATGGCCGCGATACAACATCCTATCGAATCCGACCTTTGGTGGCATTTACGCAACGCCTGCAATCTGGTGCAGCAGCACTCATTCTCTGGTATCGATACCTACTCTTTTACCGCAGCGGGAACGCCCTGGATTAGCTTCGAATGGCTTTCCGAAGTCGCCTATTTTCTTGCTTTCAAAGCCATGGGATTACAGGGCGTTCTCCTGCTATTTTTCACAGTGCTGGTGGCGATCTTCACCGCGGTCTACTATCGTTCCTGGCGAGCCGGCGCTAATAGCAAGGACGCCGTGATCACTACATTTGGAGCCACTTGCTTTGGAGTAGTTTCTATCGGGCCGCGGACCCTGCTGTTCGGCTGGCTGTGCCTGACCGGGTTGCTCCTGGTCTTGGATCATTTCCGCCGGACAGGAAAGGGCGTGTGGCTACTGCCCCCGTTGTTTGCTCTGTGGATTAACTTCCATGGATCGTGGCCTTTCGGAATTGTCGTGCTTGGGGTCACGACTTTGTCTGGACTGGTGGAAGGCGAATGGGGCCAAGTGACGGCGCGCCGCTGGACCTCGGTTGAACTTAGAAAATTGCTACTGGCTTTGGTAGCTTCCATGGCCGCTCTGTTTCTTAACCCGTTCGGTTATAAGCTGGTGCTCTATCCATTCGACCTCTTATTCCATCAGCAAGCGGTCGTGCACTTTATCGCAGAATGGGATTCGGTGGATTTCGGCAGCTTGAATGGCAGGCTGGGGTTCGCCCTGATCTTCGGCCTGCTGGCCGCGGCCCTACTCTCCCGGCGACAGTGGAAACTGGACGAGGTGTTGTTGACGGTGTTTGCTCTCTGGGTCGCTCTGTGCCATGTGCGATTCCTGTTCTTCGCCGGACTGATCATCATGCCGATTCTTGCTCCCCATTTGACGCTGTTTCCCCCTTATGACCGGGAGCACGATAAGCCTTGGCTAAATGCCGCCATCATTGCGGCTCTGGTGGGAGCCATGATTCACTATTTTCCCTCGAAGGCTGAGCTGCAGAAGATGGTCGATGACGAGTATCCGAAGGCGGCGATTGCCTTCATGCGGCAGCAGCACATACAAGGCAAAATCTTCAACCAGTACAAAGTCGGTGGCTACTTGGAATTTAATGCGCCTGAGTTCAAGACGTTCATTGACGGGCGTGCTGATCTGTTTGTCCACAAAGGAACATTTTTCGAGTATCTCCGAGCTACCGCGCTGAAGAACTCCTTCGAGATCCTGGATAAATACGGAATACAGTATGTGCTGGTGCAACCCAATGAACCAATGGTCTATCTGCTGAAACGCTCTGGAGACTGGCGGACGATTTATTCCGACAACGTTAGCGTGTTGCTGGAACGCACCGGCAGGGATATAACAACCGCGCCGCAGTTGAGATAACTTCGCGATGTCGATAGCATCCGGTCCTATGACGCACCGCTGAGAAATAGAATCATGGGTACACCCTGGCGTCTGAATTCGAAGCGTAAAGTGTCGCGGCGTGATCTAGGTATGGTCTTCATGCTAGGCGCTGTACTCGTTGCCTCGTGGTACTATGCGATCAATCTGACTCCGCAACTGACCGCCGGACGCAGGCAAAGCGTGTCGGCCGAGATGTACCCGTTATGGAATGGAAGTCGCGCTGTGCTCCATCACGTCGATCCTTACAGCGACGATGTCACACGCGAAAGCGAAATGGCCATGTACGGACCGAGGGCCGAATCCCTCGTCCGTAACCACCGAGAACTGACTGAGCGCTTTGTCTATCCTGTCTATGCCGCGGTCACGATGGCGCCCTTAGCTCTGCTTAGCTTTCACGCTGCCAACGTTATCGCATTCTATCTTTTCGCCGCTCTCGCGATCTTGTCAGTAGGTTGGCTGCGGGAAAAATGGGACAGGACCACCTGGCTGTATGTGACTATATTCTTTTCCACCTTTCCGCTAGGCTATGACCTGCTGTCGCGCCAGCCCACGTTGCTGTTCTTCGGACTCGTCATCGTAAGCCTCAGCTTGTTTCGATCGAACTACCCGATTGCCGGGGGTATCCTGGCTGCCCTGTCCAGCACCAAACCACAGGTTGCACTGCCCATCTTGCTGCCGATACTGATTTGGAGCGCGGGAGAACGTCGCCGATCGAAACGGTTCGTCGCATCATGCTGCGCCTCTTTGCTTGTGCTGCTGGCTTGGAGCAGCGTGCTGGTTCCAGGCTGGATTCCACGCTGGCTGGCAGCCATGCGCTCATACTCGCAATATGTTCCCAACCCGTCGATTGCGGTATCGGTCTTCGGTCCACGCTTGGGTCTAGTGGTTTCTGGCCTGCTCTTGATCGCTCTAGTTGGATGGCTTTGGCTGCACCCGGAGAGTAGTCTATGGCTTCGGATCTCGCTTTCTGTCCTCATTTTTCAGTTGTTAGTTCCCTATGCCACGTACAATGCCGTTCTACTCCTCATTCCTTCCATATGGCTGGCTGATAACTCTGAACTCGCTGCGGCCCATGGATTGCCGATGGCATTTGTTCGCGTTTCCCTGATTGGAGTGTTAGCCTGCGGCGTGGTGGGTGCCCTACTCTTTCACACCACAGGAATGGGCATATTGATAGCTTGGCAACTTCCGGAGGTTATGACGCGTATCTATCTCGCCTCCTTGGTGGTGACGATAGGTGCACATCTTTATCACCCGGAGGTTCTCGCTCAAGCTTAACTGGCGCTGAAATGATGCGAGATAAAATATCCCGCGGTGAAGGCACTCGCTAACGCGACCACAAGTGTGGCAACCCCGGTTCCGGTCGCCCCTTCCGAAAGATACACAACCGCGTTACGGAAGAGACATATAGCACTGGTTGCTGCAACAGCTCCACATAGGAGACCTCCATTGCCGACAGCGGTTGCCGCATCCGCCACCGTCACAGGCGGCAGCCGCTGCCAGAGTATCCAGAGCAAGCCGATCCATAGTCCGAGTAGTAAACCGGCTGGTACCCATGCCCTACCAAACATGTCGCCGAAAAAAGAAATCGAACCCTCATGACGTCCATACCAGCCCTGCCAAACTGAGGCATCCTCATCCGACATACTCCGGATGCGAGCACGGATTTGCGCGAGTGCGTCTGCAAACTTCGGACTGTCACCGCGCTGCTGCTCCAGTTGGGCGAGCCATTCCCGGCACAGCGCGACCTTATGTTTCTGCATCCAGTTGTCCCAAGCCACGAGCGTGAGCGAGTCGCCATTGGGCGCTCCCAAAGCGAACTGGCCGTTGCCATAGCTGAGGCCGGTAAAGTAGGTATGCTGCTGGCTGTTCTCGAGGTTCTGTACTCGGGCCTGCAGGAAAACACCAAAGATAAAATCCAGACACAAGCCGCCCACAATGATGATGGCAAGCGTCCTTGACGACGGAAAGACAGAAGCAAGCCAGGTAAGTCCTAGCACTTCGAGTGGCAACAAGGTAAGGTGTGCTGAGCCGAGAATGTTACGATCTCCAACGACGATCATCCCGAGGATCAAGCTACCAACCACGAAGACGAGCCAGAATAGGCGCTGTGGTCGGGACTGTTGGGATCGCAAGAGATTGTCGAACATCCAAAGCACTAGCAAGCCACCGGTGAGACCCATCGCAAAGATCAGATTGGCTTGATAAAAAATGAATATATTGTCGCGGATGAGGCCGGCTCGATTCGGCTGGTCGAAGGCATGAATACTGGATGGGTTACGAACTATAGTGGGAATTATACTGTCGAACAAGTTCGCACTGATCTTCTGTAAATTGCCGCCTTCATATTTTTCGGTCGAGGTCACAGTGGTGTTCGAGGCGAATGTCGCGTGCAACCCGTAGGCCTTCAGCGACCAAGCGAACCAGGGGAATAACAGCAGCGAGCACAGGGCCGCGGTGACGGCCAGTTCTTGGAATTCGCAGCTACGCCTCCGAAACTCCACGAGCAGATAGTGTAGTGCCACCAGAACCACATATGGTCCAGCCGAGTAGTGGGTTAGCACACCTGCTGCCATCGCCAGAAAAGCTGCGACCAGGCGTGTGGAATCATTCTTGCGAATGGCTGCTAAGTAGAACCAGAGGCCAAGCACAACAAAGAAGGCCGTTAGGGCCTTAGTCCAAGCATAGGTGGCATTCTGCATTACCACCGGATTCATTGCGAAAATTGCGACCAGCGGCAGCGCTCTGGACCTTCTATGCGAACGCCCTGTCGCGAGGACTGGCATGATGAGGAAGCAAGCCAGAAACAACAGGAGATTCAAGAATAGAAAAACAATTTGGGAAATCTCAAAGCGATCTGCGGTTTGGCCGAAAAAGAAATCGGCCAGGACATTCATTAGCGGTGGTCGCGCAGGTAGTATGTAATGGCCGATGAACTGCGTGTCGATTGGGAAGTGGTGCAGGAAGAAGAGACTTCGTTGAAAGTGTTCCAGCCAGTCGTCCCGCCAGTCCGCTCCGGAATAATTACGGATCATGGCCAGGATCAGTAGCGTCCAAAGCAGCAGAAACCCAAAACCGACAAGCCCGGATCGCAGCTGCTGAGCTTGGAGTAGCCGCACCAAGTCACGTCGAGCCGCCATCGCCGCCAATATGCACAGTGCAGAAATACCAAAGTAGTAAGGCGCGGGATTCCCTGATGTCGACAGGAAAACTGCCCAGACAGCCAGATACAGGAGGATCAGTGACAGTCCGATCGATCCGCAGAGCTTCTCCAACGGAGACCAGCGGAGGTGGCGAACGAAAAAGAATCCCGGCGCGAAGGAGCACACCGCCAGTAGCACCAATACGAACAAGGACTGTGCGGCGAGCATGAGACCAGTGTAGCCGACGACATCCAACCTAAAGAGCGACAAACGGCGTGAGGCGTCGATAGAGGTATGAAGGCGATATTTCCACTTTGCAAATCACTGCGTGGGCAAAGTCTTTAACCCGCAATGTCGTTATCGTTCCCGCCGACCCCCACTTGCAGCGTTCCTACGCCATGCTCCAGTGTTGGTTCGTGCGCCGGACGGGATGCCCGCAGTGTCAGAGCTACCCAAGAAGCCAGATAGAACGCGGCGGCAAGTACGAGCAATGACCGCTGGCCAAACCAGTACGAGAAGGACTCCAGCAGCCCCCCTACCAGTGCTCCGAACAGATTGGACCCCAGCGCCTCTCCCCGGAACCCCGCCGCGGCAAAGCTCCGGATGAACACCACGCCAGCGAAGAACACCGGCAGGCAAAGGACCACCGTCGCAGCTGCAATCTTCAGTAACAACGACTGGAACAGGAGTGCACGCACCGGAACCAGGTATGACATTAAGATCGACCCGCAGATGCCCGCGTAAGCTACAGCGACCGGGATGTTCGGTCGCCATTCCACGAGCACGTTCGCCACCACAATCAACAGCAGCAGCCCGGCAATTCCGACGGCGTTCACCAACCATGTCGTACCAAACAAAAGCGCGAGTTTACTGATGATCTGCGTTTCCAGAAGAAGAAACCCGGCCCCTAAGAAGAAGAAGTGCCACTCGAACGACCGTCCCCGGATGCCCGTCGATCGCACCATAAGCCAAGACAGCGGGACCAGTACCGCCGAGATAAATACCACTATCATCGGTAGTCCTGGTTCCTGCTGGTAGAAGTACGGCCAGTCGTCCGTCGTCAGACGCGCCGGCTCCGTCTTAAAGTCGCTGTGTTGCGCCACATATGTTGCCAGTGACGGATTTCCCATCGCTTGCGCAATTCGTTCCGGCGAGCCGCTGATTAAGAACCGCCCTGTCGATCCGTAGTACGCCGTCGGGCCTTTAAACTGCAACCCCGACCACGGGGCTTGGAACTGTAGCGGGGGGCGACCGAACGTTTGCTCTAGCAGCTCGTGCAGCCGCCCGCCGATCCATGGGGTATTCACCCAGAATTTCAGCACTAGGATTCCGTCCGGCCTCAACAACCCGCGCACAGCCTCCATGGCCTCGCGCGTGTAGACGTAATTGTCTATCCGGATATTCGAATAGTAAGGTGTCGTCGTGTGTGAATCGAGAAGGGAAAACAAGATCAGGTCGAATTTCTGATTTGATGTCTGCAGGAAACTGCGCGCGTCGTCGTTCACAACTTGGACCCGCGGCGAACTGTAAGGATGCTCAAAATGCAACTGTCGCCCTAGCTGCAAAATCATCGGATCAATGTCCACCGCAGTCACATGCCCCGCCCCGTTGCGCAGGGCCGCGGCCACGTCATTCCCCATGCCCGCTCCTAGCACCAGCACCGTAGGAGGCACGGGGTAAAACCGGTACGGTATGTTGTACGGGTTCCACTCGACTGGCTCGTTTCGGAACAAGTATGGGTGTCCCGCCACAAACTCCGGCGAGAGGTTCAGGATGTGCTGATACCAGTCGCCGTTTGTTCTTAATTCGTAGGAGAGGATCTCGCCGTTAGCAGTCAGCGGCCTGATGGCTAGCTTTTGGTAGGGAGACCAGTGCACACTGAAGCCCCCCGATCTCCCGGACGTCGCTACCCAGACCAGGACTACCGTGGCTAGAATTGCGGTCCAGCGCAACCGCGACACCCGCCACACGAGGGCGACGAGCAGCGCCCCCGCCAAGCCCAGCCAAACTGCAGGAGGTTGGGAGAGAAATGCCAAGAGCGTAAAGCACAGGATCCCTGCTAGACTTGCAAGGATGTTGGTCGTGTAGCCTGAGATTCCCCGACAGGCCCGTTCCAAGTAGTATCCCACCAGTTGGCCGAATGGAACGAGTGCAAAAGCGATCATTGCGAAGAAGGGTACAACCAGTGCCAGAACCGTCAGCAATCGCAGCCACATGCCCCACGTATGTGGTACCGTCGGCAGCCCCCGGACTTCCACCTCTGCCAACCCGCCGACGGTGAGGTGGAGGTTCCTCACCAGTTCTCCCAATTCCCCCCAAGGCGATCTCACGAACAGCGCCACCGCGACCAGCGGCAGGAGCCCGGCGATCAGGTTGATCCGCCGCCGGCACAGGTAGCACCCGAGCCCGAATCCCAGGAAGCACGCAATTAGCACAAAATTCTTCAGGTACGCAAAGATCGGGATCTCCGAAGAAATCCACCGGATCAACAGCAGTTCCAGAAAGAGACCCGCCGCGCTCGCGAGTGCGAGTCGGCGGTAGGGCCCGCCGCCCAGGTCGGATGGCTCGAAATCCCATCGTGCCACCAACCTACTATCCCTGGGAAAGGCAGACGGAGATTCTTCCGAACGATAAAACTCGAGGAGGTAGCCAAGTAACACCAAGCCGAGGACAATCTCGGCTATGAACGCCGCTGCACCCAAATTTCCCACTCCTAGTCTTCGGTTGCGCCCACCTTTAGGCGCTTCTCTCGGGGATCGTCTGGACATTAGTGCACGCAGCCGCCCCTGTCAACAAATCCGTCAACTCACTGGCAAGATCTGGGGCATGCTCAAACAAGAAGCTCCTGCCGTTTAACCCTGATTGAGTATCACAATATGGTTACTTCGGAACCGCCGATGCGCAGCTCCTCCAGCAACTTCCTCTCGCTGCAAGTAGCCCAGTAGCAAGATCCGCAACAGTACTTCCGGGTCAACCATCTGTTCGCACAAGATACCGAATTCGGCAGCGCTTTAGTTTTTAATGACGTCAGCCTATTTTTCCCGTTTCCAATATACGGCTTGTCCATCGATATTTTGGATGGGCTCGGTGATACCATGATCTCGCCTGTACTCATCGACTGCCATCCTTACAGCATGTTCCTGCACATAGTCATCGAAAATCGCATATCCGCCCACGGACAATTTTGGGTAGAGACTATTCAATGCGTCCAGAGTTGACTGATATAAATCGGCGTCTACACGTAACACCGCCAGCTCCTGTATCGGAGCGCTCGGTAGTGTTTTGTCGAAGTATCCCTTCAGAAAACGGACTTGATCATCGAGGAGCCCGTAGCGAGCAAAGTTCTCCTCAACTTCTTCCAAGGAAACTGCCATCTGACCCTGACGGTACCAGTAAGTATCTTTCACCTTATCGACGGGGGGCAAACCCTCGAAAGAGTCTGCCACCCACACCTTTCGATTCTTTTCGTCGTAAACTTTTAGAACTCCTCGCATTAAGATCGTGACACCCCCGCGCCAAGCGCCAGCCTCAATCAAATCGCCCGGCACTTTGCGGCGAAGCACATCTTCAACGCAAAACTGCGCGTTATCTAATTGAGCGAGTCCGACCATCGTTTCCCCATCGTCCATTCGACCCCAATTCGACCCGGTAGCGTTTATGTAGGCATCCGCATGGGAAGCACGAAGGCCTACCAAGTCAAACCCCCTCTCGTGGAGCAGCGGCTCAAGCAAATCCAAGCTCGGACCATTTACGAGATTTGGCTTCAGAGTATAACGCTCGTAAGGGCCAGCTACCAGCGCGCGGGTGAGAGCCCTTTTCAGCAAATCGAGATACATTTGCTCTGGAGTCTGCGGATGCGGCTCAGTGGTGACCTCCGCCGACACAAGTCTTTTTGAGGGTTCGCCGGGGCCCGGATGAAACAGCACAAGGCTGAGGGTAATCGCTACAACTGCGAACCCAATGACCCCAAGAGCAATAACAATGGCCTGCACTGTCTGTGAAGCACGAATCGACGTACCAAGAATCGATTTAAGGTACGCGTTCAACTCGTCAACAGACGATGGCCTAATTATCAGGAGGAGGAGTAGCGCGCCTACAGCAATCACAAAAATCTGCGGAACAACGAACAAAAGTAAGGCCAAGATAATAAGAATTGCACATAGTGCAATACAGTTCCAAAATCGTAAGGTCATCAGGGTACTCCAGAGACTGAGGGTTAACTTTGAACGGTTCGCTAAGTCAAAAGGAAGCCGCAGCCTTTGACTCTAAATACAATACAAGTTGTTGTCTGTAGAAAGTTCGAGGATCCGGGCCGCGCTGTCATGCTACCTAGAATAAACGCGGACCCTTTGTTCAGGTTGTCGACGAACCCTCCCGAGAGGTCATCCACCGCGACCACAGCGAAGCCCAATGCAAGCAGTTCGTCCACCATATGTGATCCGATGAACCCGGCCCGCTCGGTGACCAAAGCCTTGGGATTATGCATCTCGGTCTTACTCTGCTTTATTTTGTATGTTTTGAAACGGAAAATCCTTCCGAAGAATAAACTTGGTTAAGGTCCGCCCTCCGAGCTGGCCTTGCGTCGGCGACCGACGCTCCGTGTTTTGGCCCTTCAGCCGCCCAGTTCCCTAAACTCGCCCTTCATCCTAGACATTGTAACAAGTTCTGAAAAACAAAGCTGCACCTTAAATTTACTAGAAGCTAAGGCGACCTCAGAACAATTGTTTGGATTTCATGGTAATGACCTAGGGTTGTTACTTTAGTTTGCAGCGGGTAGCAATCCTTCTTGCCAGTTGAATTAAAGGGTACTAAGCCCGTTGACAAGGTCTCCCGTCGTGCGCGGTTGCAAAACCCGCGAACGTGCGAAGGAACAGCCGTGACTGGGGGGACAGGTCGGGGCCGTTGGGTTGCTGGCCTAATCACAAAGGTGCTTGCCAAGCATGACGCGGGTTTTCGCTGACGGCGAGAACCATTGACAGTCATGTGTCTCCAAATAGGATGGACAGCTCTTATCAAACTCATACCAGCAAAGTCAGTCTATTGGGTGCGTATGCAGGTCTTGCTTAACCAGCGTGAACCACACGCTCTCGAACACCAAACTCCGCTATCCCATTTGCGCTGGTATTTCAGCTTTCTCGTTGTCCCCGGTTTCTGCGCCTTGGTCTACGAGGTTGTCTGGCTTCGGCTTGCTATGGCAAGCTTCGGCGTAACCACCGCGCTGGTCTCCATATTCTTATCCATGTTCATGGCCGGTCTGGGCCTGAGTTCGTGGGGAGCCGGAGTTTTGACCCGCCGGGTGCTATGTGCTAACAGTCGGCGGGTGTTGCGGTCGTATTCGGCTGCCGAGTTACTGGTCGGCATTTCCGCGCTCGCGGTTTCCTTCCAGTTGAAGCTCGGACGTCTGCTGCTGCAGCACGGCGGGGGCTTTGCAGCATGGCAAACCTCACGCTACTACCTCGTAGCGGGGCTTTTGCTTGCCATCACGGTTGTACCGTGGTGCACCTGCATGGGGTCGACGTTTCCTTTGCTGATGGCGGTCATTCGACAAACTGCTCGATCCAAGTCGGAACAATCGTTCAGTTACCTTTACGTTGCCAATGTTCTGGGTGCGTTAATCGGTACCCTCGCCTCGCGTTTGTTTTGATCGAGCTATTGGGATTCCAGGCGACCTTATATGTTGCGGGCTCTCTCAATGCGCTTCTGGCGGTTGCGGCATTTTGGCTGAGCTTTCATACAGTCGACTCCCTTCCGGCTGATGAACCGATAGCCGCGCACGCAAGCCGGTTCAGACTCTATGGGCTTCCCGGCAACACGGCTCTGCTGTTCTTGTTTACAACCGGACTGGTCAGCATGGGTATGGAAGTCGTCTGGATTCGCCAGCTCACTCCCTACCTGGGCAACGTTGTCTATGCGTTTGCGCAGATCGTGGCCGTATACCTGCTTGCTACCGTGGTGGGCTCCCGGGATTACCGTTCCTGGTCCAATTTCCACCAGCCGGGCGAGAGTGCGTCAGCATGGAGCTTACTCGCGCTGTTTGCGATCGTACCAGTAGCCGCTGCTGATCCCCTTCTACCCCTCAGGCTGGGCGGCATGGAACTGGTTGATCTTCGCCTCGGTGGCATCGTATTTTTCTGCGCCTTGGCTGGCTTTCTTACTCCCTTGCTGGTGGATTCCTGGTCATCAGGGGATCCTGATCGGGCCGGACTGGCGTATGCAGTCAACGTAGGGGGTTGCATCTTGGGACCTCTGATAGCGGGTTTTTGGCTGTTGCCATGGTTGGGAGAACGTCGCACCATATTCCTTCTCTCCCTTCCCCTGTTTGCGATAGCTCTGCGCACAACCTTTCAAAGAAAGGGTGACAAAGCAGAGGAACCGAGTTGGGGGGTCAAGCCGAAACTCAAGTTTGCACTTGCGGTTGTGGTGGCCATCGCAGTCTTTCAAACCAGCCACGACTACGAAAATAAATATGCAAACCGTGAGGTGGGCCGAGACTACACAGCAACCGTAGTTGCGACAGGAGAAGGTTTTAACCGTGAGCTTCTGGTGAATGGAGCGGGTATGACTAACTTAACTCCCATCACCAAGTACATGGCCCATCTGCCGTTGGCCTTTATGGCCCGGCCCCCGAGAACGGCTTGGTGATCTGCTTTGGCATGGGGACGTCCTTCCGCTCCATGCTGTCCCTGGGGAATTCCCACCACCGCGGTAGATTTGGTGCCGAGCGTGCCGGCACTGTTTTGGTATTTTCATCCCGACGCACCCAACCTGGTGCATTCAGATTTGGCGCGAATCGTTATCGACGACGGCCGACGTTTCCTCGACAATTCAAATCAAACCTATGACGTAATTGTTATCGACCCGCCACCGCCGCCGGCAGCTCCGGGTTCGAGTTTGCTTTATTCGACGGAATTCTATGATGTGGTGAAGAAGCATTTGCGTAAGCATGGGATTCTGCAGAACTGGTTACCCACACAAATTACCGACTCTGCGACGATCACTGCAGCTACCAAGGCTCTCCTGCAATCCTTCCCTTACGTGCGGGCCTTCTCGTCGTACGACGGCGCAGGCATCCACTTCTTAGCCAGCATGGAACCGCTGCCCGTGTCCTCCAGTTCGGTCTTGGCGGCGCGCTTGCCGGTAGCCGCGGCGGACTTTGTGGAGTGGGGCCCGCAGGCGAACGCCCAACAGCAGTTCGACCTGGTCGCTCTCCCACGAACTTACCTTGGCGAGCCTTCTCGGCTTGGCTCCTCGGGCGCCCGCAAGTCAAGATGATCAGCCGATCAATGAATACTACTTGTTACCCAAGTCTTTTCATGCCTACAGATGATCAGTCCGTTTGATACGCAGTAGCTGATTGGAAGCAGCAGGAAGCTGGCCGATAACATCGTCAGCGTCGCTATCGACTGCTTGCGCGGGATTCGTTTTGAGTATCTCCGCGCGACAAAGCGCCGCATCCTGACCGTGGCACCAATTGTCCGCTTCGATTAGAGCAAAGCCTTCGGCCAGCCAGGCTGCGGTATCCTGTGCAGAGGTTGTCATACGCAAGACTTGATAGCCCCGAACGCCTAAGCGAGCGCCGCGTGGCTGGCGATGTAGCCTGCTCCGCCAGTCACGAGAATCAGTCGATCGGGCTCCCCGCTGCGCCGCCGACGGCAAGTGGCGTTAGAATGGTCGCTCTAGCCCTCAGTGAGGAGAATAGTCTTGGCCGCGAAGGCGCCCAACCTGATTTTCGTCGTCTTTGTTCTGCTCACTTGTGTTCTGGCCACCATCCTCCTGGTGATCCTGGGCGCGACGCTGTGCCTTTCCTATGGCGGATCACGTGCGATTCTGGCATTGTCGTTGTCCGTCCTGGCAGTTCTCATTGGGGCGATTTGGACGACGTTCTACCGATTGACGTTCATTCAAAGCGAGATTCGCGACTCCGATCCCCGCGTCTATTTGACGGTAAAAGAGCCCGATGGGATCACGCCCAGGCACACTTTGGTGATCCTGAGGAATCACGGTGGGGGCGTGGCGCATAACGTTCACGTCGAGCCGGTGACTATATGCAACAAACAGGTGAAATTCACTCACGTGCCGGTCATCGCTGCCAGCGGATCAACCGAGTGCATTCCTACGGTTCGTGGCGTCGACCCGGGGACTCCCGGAAGAAACGACATTTTCTACTGGATGGAGGAAGACTGGAACACGTACGCCGGCAATGTCACGGCCGAGTACTCGCTTCCGATCAACGTCCTCTACGACGACTACATCGGTACTAGGCATATAAAAACCACGATGATGCTGATTTTTTACCCGTTGAGGTGCGTGCATCGGCGCAAGGACCGGGCGGTGGCGGTCGAACCGACCTTTGACATTCGGCATATCGAATTTGACTTAGTCGATGCAATAAATAGAGAACGCATTGCGCCAGCTGGAGGTGCCGCCAGTTCGTCGTAATCGACCGGTCGTTACCGAAGGCGATGTAGGACGCGAAGAAAGCATGGGAAGTTACCTAAGAAATTACAGATGCACCTCTGTGGCGTACTTGGGTCGTCATTGACATCCCTCTCCAAGTGGTTTATTGAAGCTGTCGGGGGACAGGAGTTGTGAAGTCAAGGCAAGCCAGACGGACACACCCAAACATGCCATATGACAACCAAGGCGAACCATTGTTGCAGACGAGACCGTATCCCTCGTTGCTCTCTCTGATCTTTCCCCTTTACAACGAGGGAGCCGTAATCGTGTTTCTTCGTCGTGCGGTAGAGGATTTTATGGCGGAGGTAAAGTGCGACACCGAGGTCATTCTGGTCAACGATGGGAGCAGCGACTCGACGGCATCACTGATCTCCAAATGGGCGATGCACGACTTTCGCGTGAAGGTGATCCAATTTTCCCGCAATTTCGGGCACCAGAATGCCTGCACAGCAGGACTCGACTTCGCCTCGGGAGACGCCGTAGTTCTGCTGGATGCGGACCTTCAGGATCCGCTGCCCGTGGTGCACGAGATGATTAATCGCTATTGCGAGGGTTACGATGTAGTCTACGGAGTGCGGCACACTCGGCAGGGCGAAAGCTGGTTTAAGCGCTTCACCGCCTGGTTTTTCTACCGTTTGATGCACAGCTTGGTGTACAGAGAACTGCCGGTTGACACCGGCGACTTTCGATTACTGTCCAGTTCCTGTCTCGCCGGCCTGCGACAGCTTCGAGAGACGCACCGTTTTTTGCGTGGAATGGTCGCCTGGGTTGGGTATCCACAGACTGGCGTTCTCTACGAACGCGCACCTCGAGTGGCCGGCCGCACAAAGTTCTCGCTTTACCGGATGGTGAAGTTCGCGTGGACCGCTGCTACTTCATTCTCCACGTTGCCGCTAAAAGCCAGCATCATCCTCGGCGTCATTGTCACGGCTCTCGGGATTGAGGAGGCCATGCGAGCCGTGCTGGCTCACATTTTCCACTGGTATGCGGTGCCTGGATGGTCCTCGCTGACAGTTCTGATCAGCGTCATCGGAGGCGCCATGCTCATCAGCATTGGCATACTAGGAGAGTATGTGGGCAAGCTGTATGAGCAGGCGAAGGATCGACCGTTGTATTTAATAGCCCACACCGTCAATATCGAGATATCAAGATTTGAGCCCCGCCCCCAGCCACTCGGGCAAAGCGTACAGCGATGACGTCTCCGGAATTCGATCGATACTCCACTCATTACGAGGATCTATTGAAGGATCCCATCCGTGATCGCTTTGCTGGAACGGATGGATCGACATTCTTTCACAAGCGGAAGCGAGACCTCATTCTGGCGTATTTCCGGCAGCACGGAGTTGACACCAGCCCGTTGGCGTACCTCGATTTCGGCTGCGGCAAAGGAATTTTGCTGTCACTGCTGCGGCATGACTTTTCTCGCGTTGCAGGGTGTGACCCATCAGAAGGCATGCTCGATGCCGCCCAAGAGATCGAGAAACGCGTGCAGATTGACAGCAACGAAATTCCCTTCAGAGATGCCGAGTTCGACTTCGTAACCGCTGTCTGCGTGTACCACCACGTCCCACCGGCGGCGAGGCTAGCGCTCACGCGCGAAGTATGGCGCGTGCTGAGATCTGGAGGTACCTTTGCAATTATCGAACACAATCCATATAATCTCGCGACTCGCCTGATCGTTGGCCGTACTCCGGTTGACGCAGATGCTGTCCTGCTGAAGCAGCGCGAAGTTCTTGAGCTACTACGGGCCAGCGGTTTCACCTTGTCGCAGTCCCGTTACTTTCTCTTCTTCCCCGCATTCCTGTATCGCCATACCGGCGACCGCGCTGAGGAATGGCTAGGCACCTTACCCCTGGGTGGGCAGTACGCGGTTTTTGCAACCAAAATGGACAGGAACGATGTCCGGAGCCATGATTGAACTAATCCGCCCAATCCTCGACAAATCCTTCTTTTACGAGGCTTACCACGTTCTCATAGGTGCGAGGTATCGCAGTGCGATTTTAGTCACTGACTATATTCGCCCGAAGAAAACGGATCGCATTCTCGATATCGGCTGTGGCCCTGGCAACATGCTCCCATTCTTGCCGGATTGCGATTATGTTGGGGTTGACTCCAATGAGGAGTACATCGCTGCCGCTCGCCGCCGCTACGGCCATCGTGGCAGGTTCATTTGCGAACGTGTCAGCCACCACGATGTGAACCAGTTGGACTCATTCGATATCGTGCTTGCCCTCGGACTTGTGCATCATCTTAATGACTCAGAAGCGCGTGACTTATTCCGCGTTGCTTTTGTCGCGCTCAGAGCAGGCGGTCGCCTTATCACGAATGATGGGTGTTATACCAGCAGTCAATCCGCCCTGGAGCGATATCTTCTTTCGCGCGATCGAGGGCGGTTTGTACGCAACCAGGAGCAATACGTGGAGCTCGCGCACAGCTGTTTTGCATATGTCAACCCGCACCTGCGGCGCGACGTATTACGCATCCCTTACACCCACTTGATTCTAGAATGCACCCGGTAGTCTCATGATTTTCGAAGCCAAGTTTGCAAGGGCCGAACGACCGGATGCGATAGCAAGTAATACTGCGGCCAAATTCGTTCCCTATTTTTTCCTGCTGATAACGGTGCTCGCGAGTAGTCTGTCGCTCACATCTCGCCTCCGTGAAGGATTCATTCCGGCAGACGATCCCGTCCTGGCCCACGCGGCTGAGCGAGTGCTTCAAGGGCAGCGGCCGCACGTCGATTTCCATGACGTATACACGGGAGCTCTCCCTTACTTGAATGCTGCAGCATTCAAGCTGTTTGGAATTACCTTGCTTGCTCCCCGCATTATGCTTCTAGTGTGTTTCGTGCCCACTGTAGCAGAGGTCTGGTTTATCGCCTCGAAAATGGTGCGGCCAGCCACGGCATCGCTAGTCACTTTGCTGGCGGTGGTGTGGAGTGTGCCGCTTTATCCCAGTCCGATCGGCTCATGGTACAACCTGTATTTCGCAATCGCCGCCACGGCGGCACTGTTCGCTTACATCGAGAGGGGCAAACTGGGCTGGATATTTGTCGCGGGGATCTCCGCTGGATTATCGATACTCTTCAAGATCGCGGGCCTGTACCTGCTTGCCGCAGGTGTTTTGTTCCTATTGTTTGATGAACAATCCAGCGACGCCGTGGGTGAGGAGCGTCGGCCCTTAATAGTGCCCATTCTTAGCAGCGCGGCGTTATTGGTTTTTTGTGGATTGCTGGTGCTGCTCATTCGGAGCCATCCCGGAGCAGCCGAGTACTACAACTTCGTGCTTCCCGGGACGGCACTCTCGGCCTTCCTCATAAGGCGGGAGTGGCGATCACCGCATTCACAAGGCCGGCTGCTGGGAATTGCACGGCGTTTGGTCCCGTTTCTCGGTGGCACGTGTTTGGTAGTCGCTTTGTTTCTGTTTCCGTATCTTGCAGCGGGACAGCTTGGGCTGTTCCTTCACGACATGTCCAAGGCCGCTTCGGTGCGGATACTCTCTACCTACCGCCAATCCCTAAATCCGATTGTCGCGGTCGTAAGCCTGTCGATTTTTGAGCTGATCGCCGTGGACCTGTGGCTTCGGACCAGGAACGCACGCGTCATCGCGCTCCTGGTATGTTCTTTTGCCTGTGCTTGGATCGGCTACCTGTGCGTCAGACTCACGACGTTTGCAGGCTGGACATGGTTATCGGCGGCGGCCTCGATTCCGCTCCTGACCCTTACTGCAATTTCCTTTCTGCAGCGGCGTAAGCTAAGTCCGAAGAGAAGCTCCCAAGTAATGTTGCTTATCTGTGTTACTGCGATGTGCAGCCTTGTACAGTTTCCATACTACAATGCGATGTATTTCAGCTACGTCGCACCGCTCGTAGCCCTGGGCATGACCGCGCTAATCACGATTGATGGACGGTCTGAGGTATCGATTATGCTTCCGGTGGCTGTGCTTTTCATAGTCTTCCCATTTCTCGTTTTGATGCCAAACCAGATCTACAACAAAGGTATGACTATGCAGCCTGACCATCTGAAAGCATTCGTGCTGCCACGGGCCTACGGAATCCTTGGACCGGCTCAGAACGTTGATTTATACGAGCGCGTCTGCGCCGAAATTGCGGCGCACGGCGGTGCAGGCCCTATCTACGCCGGGCCGGACTCAGCTGGACTTTATTTCTTAACGGGCCGCGAGAATCCGACCCCTATTCTTTGGGAGTTTCTCGCTGGCGAGGATGCTCGCCCCGACCGAGTGCTTGCGGATATCAGGCGAGCAGCGGTAACCGTGGCGGTGATCAGGCACTCCGATCACAACGATTCTGGCCCGATGCCACCTGAGTTGCTGAACGCGATACGACAGCAATTTCCGTACTCGAAAAACATCGAATCCTTCGAAGTTCGATGGAAATAGCAATGGACTATTCGGCGACCATTTCGCCAGTGCGAACTACTTATCGCGTCCCATGACCAAGGTACCTCTAGACCTGCCCGCGCTGATCCGTATCGCCATGGAGCACGCGGCGTTCGTGAATTTGCTTTTTCGCAACGAAGACCGACTCGGTTCGGAGTTAGCCTGGGGCCTGAGGCCTAATGGAGCACGCTTCCACACGATCCCGAAATTGCCATGGCAGGTGCCAGCTCGTGCCTATCGCCACCCGAGGTGGCTGCTACTTGTTGCATTGATTCCCATAGCGACATTCCTCGCATACGTCGCGACCAGCCGCACAATCCAGCGAGACGAGGGCTTCTACCTAATGGATGCGCGCCTCGTGCTCAACGGTAAGGCTCCATATCTCGACTTCTTCTATCCGCAGGCCCCCCTTCTTCCATATGTTTATGCTTTGTGGATGCGAGTCGCCGGAGCATCATAGGCTGCAGCAACGGCGCTTCCGGCACTGATGACATTTCTTCTGGCCGCCATGATCGGCACTCACGTCTACGATGTGACGAAGCGAGCAACGGCAGGCATAGTGGCTTCTGTCGCATTCGCCTCTAGTACATTCGTTTTTGGATGGGTCTCCCTGGCAGAGACGTACTCGCTTACTGGACTCCTGCTCTTTTCGGCCTTTGTACTTCTAAGCCGACCAAAAGCATCTAGATTACCGCTCCGGGGGGCAGGAGCGATGCTAGGACTTTCCGCCGCTGCGCGCTCGTATCTCACTCTGCTCATCCCGTTGTTCTGCTGGTGGTAGGTTATAGTGCTCATAGAGCGGAGCCACTTGCGCACGTGTCAGAGTTTTCTTGAGCAAGTCAAGGTACAGTCGTTGGGGCGTTTCCGGATGTGGGACGGTCTTGGCAGCTATCGCTGCCGGAACAGTCGTTGGCGCTCCCAGGCCCTTATGAAGGATGAGCAGACTTGCCGCAGCAAACAACACTGCGACGCCGATCAGAGCAAGCAATTGCGTTTGGCAACTAGTTTTGGCCCAGCCGTGGCAATTAACTCTGGCCCACCCTTTGGTGTCATAAGTTAGCGATCCCCCGGCTCACAGCCGGGAAGGGGTGCCGGGGAAGGGCGGCTTGAGCGCCTTCCCCGGCCCAGTGATTACGAAGCCTTCTTCTTCTTTCCTGCTTCCACCGTCCGGCGGAAGCGATAGCTGTCGGTACCGGTCTCGATGATGTGGGCCTGATCGGTAATGCGATCCAATAGCGCTTTGCACAAGCGCGCGTTCGGGATCACCTGCGTCCATTCCGAAAAGGGCAGGTTGGTGGTCAGCAGGACGGCGGCTTTCTCAGCTCGCTCGGCAATGACCTGGAACAGAAACTCCGCCCCCAGGTCGGCCATGGGCACGTAACCCACTTCGTCGATGGCAATCAGATCGTAGCGATCCCAGCGTGCCAGAACCCTGCGCAACTGCAACTGCTGTTTCGCCTCCACCAACTCGTTAACCAGCGCGGCTGCCGTAGCAAAACGCACACGGCGCTTCTGGCGACAGGCCGCGATGCAGAGGCCGGTCAGCAAATGTTTCTTGCCGGTGCCGCAATCGCCGATCAGAATCACGGGTTCAGCGCGTTCGATATAGCCCCCTTGGGCCAGTTCGTGGATCTCGGTGGCCTTGATCTGCGGCGCTTTCGCGAAGTCGAACTCGTCCAACGTCTTCATCCGGGGCAAGCGCGCATCCTTAATGCGGCGCGCGATGGTGTTCCGCTCACGTTCTTCCAACTCAGCCGCTAGCAGCGCTTCCAAGTAACGCAGGTAAGTCTGACGCTGCTTGACGGCCACTTCTGCCAGCGCAGCGCATTGCTCGGCTACGGCCGGCAGGCGCAAGGCGCGGCACTGTTGTTCGACGGCGGCTTTCTCCAGGTTCTCGACCGTTGCTTTCATGCCTGCACCTTCCCCAGCAACTGGTCGTAGCCGCTCAGCACCGGTTGCGGCCGTTCGTAACGGGCCAGCACTCCGATCTCAAGGGCAGCCACAGCAGGCTTTGCCAGTCGCCCAGCGAGCAGCAGATGCCGGATCGCGGCCACATCCTGACAGCCCAGCGAAAGCGCCTGTTCGACCGCAGCACGCAGCCGCTCCCACCCCTCACGGTTTCCCAGTGCGAGCAACTCGATCATCTGCCGCGTTCCTTCCTGTCGCCCCTGGCGCGTGTTCAACGCTTGCCATAGATGGTCGAAGCACTCAGGCCATCGCCCTGCCTGACGCCACTGGGCCAGCGGAGTGGACCCTGCCAGAGCGCCTGGCTTCTTCCGCAGCACATCGAGATAGTGTTCGAGATCGAGGATCTGCTGCTGGCGGTTGTAGCATCGTTCATGCTTCGCCACGCACACCCTTTCATGCCACACCTCGACGTAATCTGCTCGCAGCTTGGCCTCGACCCTTGTACCTGGCGGCAGCGGAGTCGAGTAGCGGTTCGTCCGCACGCGCACGCAACGTAGCCCATCGACCGTTGGAAAGCTGCTCTCCGTTAACTCGAACGGCTCGGTGGCTAGCCCCAGCAGATGTGGTTGCTCGTTGAGCATCGCCGCACCGACGGTTTCGGTGCGGCCGTGCAAAATCCGTTGCTGATCCTGCTGACAGCATTGCTCCAGGTAAGCGTTCAGCTCTTCAAGATCGTGGGCCTCAGGCAGCGGCACCCAGTGGTTGCGGCGGAAGTATCCGCCTTCACCTTCGATGCCGCCCTTCTCGTTGCCCCGCGCCGGGTTGCAGAACTCACTTTGAAAGCGCCAGTGCGAACGGAAGGCGATAAAGCGGCTGGTCTCTTCGCGCTGGTATCCCCGCAGGACCTTCTTCACTGCGCTCTTCAGGTTGTCGAAACGGAGAAGCTTGAAGACCCCGCCAAAGTAGCGGAAGGCAAACTCGTGTGCCTCTAGGAAGGCCTGCTGCGTGGCGTGCGTATAAGCCCGATGATAGGCGGCTCCGCTGGCCATCGAACGCATCTCGAAGATCTGAAGCTTGGTGCGCTCGCCGCCCAGCAACGCCCATGCTTCGTACCAATCCACCTGCGCTTCCACACCCCAGTCGTAACTCTGGGGCACGAACACCTCGCGGGCGATCAGTCCCAACTGCTGCCGGCGGCGACTCACATAGCCGCACACGGAACGCTCGCTTACGCTGATGCCCGGCAGTTCCGCGCACAGCCGCTGAAAGATGCGCCGCGCCGTATGCCGCTGCTTCGGCGGTGCTTTCCGATCCGCGATCAGAATCTGGTCGATGAACGCCGATGCCGCGACCAACTTCCGTAGACGCCGCTGTTGTGGCTGCCTCTCGGTCGGCACCGCATGGTTCAGTGCTTCCCGGACCAGACGCCGGTGAACTCCCAACTTCCGCGAGACCCCGGCAATCGTCCCGACGCCAAACTCATACTCCCGACGTATCGGTTCGAACAGCTCCACCTTGTCCCTCCTGGTTAGCCAGCTACGCTTTCGTCGTTCCATCCACGAAAGCCTATCCAGCTACTCACAAGTGGGCCAAACTTAACTTCCACAGGTGGGCCAAACTAAATTACCGAAATCAAGCATGCCGACAACACAGACTTGGGGGATGGCTCTTGGTCGCGAAGAACTAAAGACAAATGCGGAGTAACTGCTCCTCGCAGGCGCGTCCGCTCTACGCGGCAAAAACAAACAGTGCGACAAGGCTGCGGACGAGAAGGCGCACAACCAAAACCACAATCAGAAGAGCAACGAAGAAGGGGGTTGCGCTGGCGCCGACCAAATTGCACTGTAAGACCGAAAACTACAGCCAGTGCGACAAAACACTAAAGACTTGCATCCCTGCCCAGAAACGCGGAGTCATGACAAGATCCTAATCGCCAAGATGTGACTAAAAGAACAATTCGGCAAACCTGGCTTTGTCGAGAAGCTTTGCAGTATAGCCCGAAAAAGCAAAGGAAGGAAGCCCAAGCTGTCGTATCTGGTCAGCTACAACGTCCGAGACCGACTCTGGACCCCGGGGCAGGAGTGAAGCGCCGCAGAGCTGACGAGAAACCGTCGCCTACTTTTGTGTGTTGCAAATCGTAAGCAATGACTGGCGACGAGCAATTCCACTTTGGTGGCGATATTAATGCGCGGCAGTGAAAATGCAGACTTTTTCTCGGTTGCGTACACAGGTGGTGCCAATCACGTTGGCAGAACGGACGATTCGCAAAATTCGCAACCTCCAAAGCCAAGAGAGATTTGCTGGGATGGCTGCCACTGGCGTTAGAATGATCGCTCTACCGCGCAACAAGGAGAATGGTCTTGGCCGCGAAGACGCCCAACCTGATGTTCGTCGTCTTTGTTCTGCTCACCTGCGTTCTGGCCACCATCCTACTGGTGATCCTGGGCGCGACGCTGTGTCTTTCCTATGGCGGATCACATGCGATTCTGACGCTGTCTCTCTCTGTCCTGCTCGTGCTCATGGGGCTGATTTGGACTACGTTCTATCGGTTAACGTTCGTTCAAAGCGAAATCCGGGACTCCGATCCGCGCGTATACCTGACAATCCAAGAACCGGACGTTATGGCACTCAACCATACTGTGGTGATCCTGAAGAATCACGGTGGGGGGGTGGCGCACAACGTTCACCTCGAGCCGGTGACCATATGCAACAAACAGGTGGAGTTCACCCACGTGCCGGTCATCGCTGCCAGCGAATCAACCGAGTGCATTCCTACGGTTCGTGACGTGGACCCGGGGGCTCCCGGAAGGAACAACATTTTCTACTGGATGGAGCAAGACTGGAACACGTACGCCGGCAATATCACGGCGGAGTACTCGCTGCCGATCAACCTCCTCTACGACGACTACACCGGCACGAGGCACATCAAAACCACGATGATGCTGATTTTTTACCCGTTGAGATATATGCATCGTCGCAAGGACCGGGCGGTCTCGGTCGAACCGACCTTTGACATCAGGCATATTGAATTTGACTTAGTCGATGCAAAGGAACGAAAACACAGCGAATCGACGGGAGCGGCCTCGGCTTCGTCGTAGCCAGGGCGATGGATTGATACCTTCAAGAGGAACTGCTGCAGCCGCAGCGATACCCGGCCCAGGGATGCGATACAATCTTAAATTCTGTGCACAGCCAGCGAATCAAGCAGACAAAGGGTATCTAAGTGCCTTCGGGGCGACCAATTCACGTATCGGTAGTAATTCCGGTTTACAACGAGAGTTCCACAATCGAGGAGATTCTCGCCTGCGTGCAGGCGGTGAAGATCGACAAGGAAATTGTAATTGTCGATGACGGATCAACCGACGGCACGCGCGAATTTCTTGCAGGCCTTGATGAGCGCTACCGAGCGGCATCTCGTGAGGACATTCGGATCTTCTTCCAGGACCGGAACCGCGGCAAGGGCGCCGCATTGCGTCGTGGCTTTGAAGAGGCGCGTGGGGAGATCGTCATTATTCAGGACGCCGACCTGGAATACGATCCGGAAAATTTCCATGCCTTGATCGAGCCGATCGAACGTGACAAAGCCGACGTGGTGTATGGTTCGCGATTTCTGGGAGGGCCTCACCGAGTGCTGCTGTTCTGGCACTACGTCGGCAACAAATTCCTCACCATCCTCTCGAACATGTTCACCGACTTGAATCTCTCGGACGTGTGGACCTGCCACAAAGCATTCCGCCGCGAGGTACTGCAGAAGCTGATGATTCAGGAGAATCGATTCGGATTCGAGCAGGAGATCACCTGCAAGATTGCGGCGAATGGTTGGCGGGTCTTCGAGATTCCGATTTCGTACTACGGCCGCACCTACGCCGAAGGCAAGAAGATTACCTGGAAAGACGGGATACGAGGGTTCTGGTGTATCCTGCGCTACAGTTCGCGAGCTAAGCAGCCGACAAAGGCCACAAGCGCACAGATCAAGAGAAAAGCAGCGTAGCGTGTGGCGGCGGTGGGGCCCCTTCGCCTATGCAGAAATCATCACCAGCACCCCGCGATTAGCTCTTCAGCTGCAGTCGATGTACCAAGGCGTGGCAGTCCGCACACAAGGTAATCAGATTGTCTTCGGAGTCGCTTCCCGAATGGCTTCGCAACTGAATGTGGTGAACCTACAGATGCCGCATGCTGCCGCAGAATTGGCAGCGCCAGCCGTCGCGGTGCAAACACTTCTGTGCAGTTCACTGTAGGTCTCCGGGTCAAGCTTCACTCGCCGATGTTTCGTCCAAGACGCTGCTATGAATCTATTGCGTGGCCGTTGACAGGAACACCTCCTGCTGGGGACTCGATCAGGAACTGGTAGTAGGGCGCCAGCTTGAAGCAAGATTTCCGAATTGCCGCCACCCGTCATGCGGGCGCAAATCATCTCCGGGCTATAGCAACACGATTCATCAGGCCCCAAAATCGGCGCCGCCTCACTCGCGCCATTCGCAAGCCATATTGTCGTCGGTAATCACAGTACGACCCTTGTACCGAGCTCTGATCGTATCCCCGTATTCGATCATCTGTGCGGCTGAGTTACCATTTGCATGGTCGACCCAACCAGCATACTTGTCCAGCAGTACTTGGTTTGCTACTCCATTCTTTGGATCCAGCACGCGCCGTCCGTCGATCATGTACTCATGCATTGTCTCCAGCCAGCGTTGCTTGCTAACCGTTATCGGTGTGTCGCTTACAGCAACGAAGTTGGAAATACGGACCAAATACGGAAAAACAGTCGCCCCAGTTATCTGCGCTTCTGGTGAGTCGGTAGTGTTGTAGTAAAAGACACCTCCCGGTTTCAAGTGCTGCCGAATCAGTTCGAGAAATTCCGTCGATAACAGATTGGTGACATTGGCGCGCCAATGCCATGTGGTATTCATTACAATCGCATCGAATTTGGCGCCGGGGTGGCGCCGCAGCCATCTTCGGCCATCGTCAATATTGATTGTGACCTTTGTATTCGAAAGCACGGATCGAACCTCGACATAGCGTGGAATCATCGAGAGATATCCTGGATTTATCTCAACAATATCAAGGTGACTCACTTCAGGATTATTCACGATGACCTGGGCCCAAGAACCCGACGACAGTCCAATCATGAGCACATCGGTTGGCCGAGCATGAAGAGCACTTAACGCATAAGCGCGAAAAATGCCATTTGTATCGCGGACAGGATCAGTGTTGAATCTCCCGTCGTACGCACCGCCACCGATTACCGTCTTGTCGGGAAGCACAGCAATCACCCCGCTCTTATTTTCGACGAGGAATTCAAAGCTTCCAGGAGCCTCATAGGCGAGAAGTAAATGCTCGTACGTCTTGTCATATGACATGCTAACGATGAATATAATGGCTACAGAAACAACGCCCAAAGCAAGCGCAGACTTAGCTCGGCTCCTGTCGCTCCAAAGAAGGACAATAAATCCGAGTAGAGTTCCACAAACGACTAGCAGTACCGAAATCTCTGCTGTCGACAGGAAGTCCATAACTACGAAGCCTACAACAAAACTGCCAAGAGTAGAGCCTACGATATTGCTAAAATATAGTTCGCTTATGCGACTACCTGCTTTTTCATCTGGAAATACGGTTAAATGACAACTCAGCGGAAATATTGTTCCTAGCAGGATCACTCCCAGTGGGACAAACAATACCGTTATGAGTGGTAGTCGTGTGGCCCTGGTACAGTAGGCCATAAGTGGGATCACTGCAAATGCTGCGAGGTTACCTGCTATGATTAGAAGTGCTGCCAAGCGACCCTGGCGGTTCGCATTGTGGTCCTGATGGCAAATACGCTCGGCGACTAACGAACCAAATGCAATTCCAAGCAGGTACATACCGAGAAAATAGGCGAAGGTCCACGATCGTGTCGCTGTCGAAAATGAAAATGCACGGTACCAGATAATCTCATAGCTGAGCGCGATCAACCCGCCAACAGATGCAATTACGACACCAACTGGAAATGGAAGCAACCCAGATGTCTGCTTGACCTCTACCGCGCTTGTTGCCAGCGGCCGATCGACTGGTTTTCTCCAATGGTTGTACATGAGTGCAATTGTGCCGACTATCGTATTGATACACGCAGCGACCATTACCCAGCCGCTCTCTCCAAACAGCCGCATACCAAAGATTGCCGCGCAGAAACAAGCCGCAGCGGAGCCCAAGGTGTTGACGTAGTACAGCCCGCCGGTCCAGCGTCCTACATTCGGGATAGACCGAACGCAGTACGTAATGAGAATTGGAAGGGTTGATCCCATGAGAATGGTTGGAATTAGCACTAGGAGAAAAGCAAGAAGCCCGGTCGCTAGAATTCCTACCCCAACGGTGTGCGTCGCGACGTGATTAAACAGGCGCAGAGAAACAAATCCAAAGGCACCAGTACCCAATTCCACCAACCCGAAAACTGGTATCAGCGGGATGCGAAGCGTTGAAACGTGCCCGCCAATGATGCTGCCCACTCCGAGGCCCAACATAAATGCGCTGACCACGACGGTCACCGACTCAACATTTATTCCGTAGATCGCAAACAGCGCTCTTTGCCAGACGATCTGATATGTCAGAGCTGCAAAACCCGACACCAAAAAAAGAAAGAAAATCAAACCACGGGCGGCTTCCGCTTGCTGCTCCTTTATCTCAGAGCTTACAGAAGACACGGCATTGGACATTACAATTCCTCGTTTCCAGGACTCTAACTTGTTACGGCGCGATTATTGTTGCCCTGACAGTAGCCGGGTTCGATGGGCGACCGTGAGTCTTGCAAGGTTATAAGCTTAGGCGGCGCGATTTATCAAGGGCAAATTGCACAGGGAGAAAGGCCGATCCCGTGCCGCTGATTTGCTCTCTGACGAGGGAGATGATCGCGAAGGCTGGAGCGCAAGACGTTGTTGGTGTGTCCTCGGAAGAAGTCGACCACTGGCGGGCCCTGACGGAGAAGCTTGCTCGAATAGACCTCGGCGTGGTCCTGGTTGAACAACTTGAAGTCGGGAGCGCGGTCTCCGACCTTCGGCGCTTTCTTCGCCAGGCCCGAGGCTTCCAGCTTCGCGGTCGCGCGACGCATCGTTTCGATTGCTTCGCGAAGGGCGTTGTAGGGTCGGGTACCGAACTCAAACGCCGCTTTGAATTGCTGCGGACGTTCATTCAGGTTAGACGTTATCTCTGCCTTTCCCACCGACTTGTGTCGCAGGTGGGTTGGATGCAGCTGAGGGCAATAGGTTTCGGCCTTGGTTGAGGTTTACTAAGCTTCACTCCGAACCGGAAGACGAGGGCCTTTAGCGACCGGCATGGCTAAGCATTTGCCTTTTCAAATCCTGAACGGACTGGCATACTGCAGAACGTGAGCCGCCGCTCGGACAACTTCGCGTTTGCAATCATTCTTATCGCGCTGTTATTCTTTGCCGTTGTCCTCGGCGGGCCATTTTCCCATGGCCTGCTAGCCGGGGCGATTGTTTGTGTCGTCTATGGCCATTATTCACATCAGCACGACCTGATAGCGATCGGTGCCTTCATACCACTCTTTGCGCTATCGCGTTATATCAATTCCCTTGTAGTCGCTGTCACCCCCCACACTATAGATGCAGCACTCATGAGGATCGATTTCGGCATTGGCATACGAGCATTTAAATGGACGCTCAGTCATCCTTTGCTATGGTGGTTTCTTTCTGTTGTCTATATTGCTATCGGACTTGTGGCAGCATTTCCGCTGTGCTTTACGGATCGCCGTAGTGAACTGGTCCGGGCACTCGTGATTGCATCGCTACTTGCTCCCTTCTTCTATTGGGTGTTTCCCGCTGTGGGCCCGGCTTGGATCCATGACCCCACTGCTCCCAGGAACTGTATCCCGTCACTGCACCTCTCTTGGGCATTCTTGCTGTGGATCTACGCAGGGAAGCCCCTCCGCACCCCGATGCTGATATTCGTCGTCTTGACTGCTGCAGCAACTTTGTGCCTGGGCGAGCACTACATGATTGATCTGGTTGCGGCTGTACCCTTTACCGCAGCAGCTTGCGCATTAGCTAGAAAATTGGCCGACCTCCCAGCTTTCGTTGAGAAGATCACTGGTAGACCGTGGAAAGGGATAGCTTCATCGAACCAACCCTACTTGCCACCAGAAGCGACCGGGGCAGACAAATGCGCCAATCCATCACAGTGCAAAGGTCCATCGTCGCTTTGATACCAAGCTAGCGTCTAAGACGCACATCTTCAGGAATGGCAATGCATCGCGATTTCGATGCTTCGCTGAGGTCATCTCCGCCGATTCCGGCTGTCTGCGACACACCAGCCTTCGGCCTGTAAGACTGCTCTTTGCCCCTTTGCCCATGGACTGAGACTGTGCTATACCGCTTCCCCGGAGGCGCTGACCGATACCTCCCGACCTTCGGTGACGTCGTCGATCCGGCGGGCAACATGTACGGCACCACGGCTAGCGGTGGTGCTTATCATTGCCCTGATGGCTTCGATTGCGGTGTCGCCTGGGGAATTGGGCCCTCCCGAAAACTGGGGAACGGAGACCCCTCTTATCTCTTTCGACTACAGTGACGGCGCGTATCCCGAGAACGGCCTCATCTTCGACAGCGCCGGCAACCTCTATGGCACCCCCACTGCCGGCGGCCAATCGTGAAATGGCGTCGTCGGGGAGATCACAACGCCGTAAGCTCGCGGCAGCAAGGGCGGCAGCGGGGCGCTTGCCCGAAAGTGTCCGTGGAATTACGTCCCGAGTCCCGTCAGGGACAACATATGGCATGTCACCAATACTGCATTCATGTGTCGTCCTTCGGGACTCCTTATCATCCCGCATGCTCCCCGGCTTTGAAGCCAGATATTGGTCTCTCTTCGATCCCTCCGCTCCGATCCCCGGTTCGATCTGCACACTCAGGTCATCTCGTGCAGCTGCGCGTGGCAGTCCACACACAAGGTAATCAGATTTTCTTCGGAGTCGCTTCCTGAATGGCTACGAAATTGAATGTGGTGAACCTGCAGATGCCGCATGCTGCCGCAGAATTGGCAGCGCCAGCCGTCGCGCTGCAAAACAGTTCTGTGCAGTTCACTGTAGCTCTCCAGGTCAAGCTTCACTCGCCGATGTTTCGACCAAGACGCTGCCATGAATCTATTGCGCGACCGTTGACAGGAACACCTCCTGCTGGGGCTTCGGCAGGAACTGGTAGTAGCGAGAAAGCGATTGCAACAGGATTTCTGGATTGCCACCGCCGTCAAGGTGCGCGCCAGCCAGGAAGTCGGCGCAGATCATCTCCAGACAGTATCCGCGCGACTTGTCGGAGCCCAACATCAAGGCGGCGGTTTCGATCGCCTGCTCAATGACCGGAATCTGGCTCTTGTACACCTTGAAGTAAATCAACTCGGAGGGTTCGCTGTCCTTGCCTGTCAGCTCCTTCTCCACTTCCCTTCTGAACTCCTCTTTCGGCATCTGCCGTGCTTTGTGCATCCAGGTTGCACTTTCGAAGCGCTGACCCTGCTTGCGTGCCAGCTTGGCCAATTCCACTCCCTTGGTCCAGCCCACGTCCTTCAGCCCTTTCCTCACCTGCGGCGGCAAGTGCTCGTGGATCGACATCAGGTAGTAGGCCTTACGCCTCGACTCCGGAAAGCGCCGCTCCAGAAACTCATCGAACGATTTCAGATTCTCCAGCCGCCAGTACTGTCCGGCTCGCACTTCGCACAGGCATTTTCCCAGCTCCACAAACCGCGTGTCGCGCTCGTTCTCGTGCCGTGCTTCCCACGCCAGAATCGCGTCGATCTGGTTCAGCACGACCTCAGCCCGGCGGCGATTCAGCTTTGGCGACATCGGCGGGTACCTAGTACGTAAGTTCGTCAAACAGACCAAGATCAACTCCTGGCTTGCGAATCAGAGCTGTCTCTACCAGGTCACGCTGATCCAGGCACAGCCCGAGGAACGGACACGTGGTACATGGGTTCTGGGGAAAGCGGATGCCGCTGTGGGGCAGAAAGAGCCCGCCCTCGATGCCTTCGACCGTGTCTTGGACTAGGGTTTCAAACTCGTTCCGCTGTTGGTCGGTGATCGTCGCATGCAGGTACTGCACTTCCACCGTGCGCTTGCGGACGAAAACAACCTGGGCAACCGCCTCGATGCCGGTCATCCAGGAGTAGCAGATCAACTGCGGGTCGAGTGCGGCTATCCCTGGCGGCGCTTCTGGATATCGGGCAGAGGCCGTCTTCCACTCCAATATGCAAGCGGCATTATCCAGTTCTCCAATCGCATCGATATAAGCCACGAAGCTGTTGCCCGACTTGAGCGTGCGCGTGAACTGGATCTGCTGCTGGCTTCTGGGCCGGCTGATCTGGACTCGGCCGTCCTGCACGAAACGCTCCAGCAGATGCACACCCTGTTGCAACATGCTGTCCCAGGTGTCATGGCCGGCATACACCAGTTCCAACTTCCTAGAAGCGCTCCATTGCTCGAACAGGACTGCAGTCGAGTCTTCGTGTCGGAACAGAGCGGCCAGTGCCTGCTCGAAAGCGCGACCGAAGAGCATGGCTGCTCGGAGATCTTTTTCCTGCCAGCCGTCCAGGTAACGGTGGCGATAGCGCCGAGGACAAGTAAGATACTGTGAGACTTGCGAGTAGCTGTAGGTCATCGCGGTACTCTCCTGCTCTTCTTAGCCGACGAATCGCAAGAGGAAGCGGTCGCCGCAGGTTTGCACGATGCAAAGAGTTCTTCCCACTGGCTGGCGGGAGCGAATCCATCGAAGTTCACCAGCGAGATGCCGTTGATTACCCTGTGGCTGATCTTCACGATTCCGCTCAGACCCCGCAGGGCACGTTCATCGATTTCGTTCGTGCTCAGCAGTTCCGGGTCGTAGAGAAAGTCGCGCAGGAACCAACCCAGCTTCCACATGGCCTTGGCGGTGCAGTACAGCCGACCGATCACCGCCTCCCCGGCAAATGGCCCGGGCTCGAGCACGGAGAATCGAAGCACGTAGAAGGGTTTCTGTGGGTGCCAGCGATATTGCGCACTCTCTAGGCGGACAAGGAAGATGCCGTCTGGCAGGACCGGCCGCGCCTCGGTGACGGTTTCGGAGAGGCCCGGAAGTTGGCGCTTCATGCGACCACCTCCGGATTGGGCCGTGCATAGCTGTTGAGGTGGCATAGAAGCGCACTACGGTCCTTGGTCGCGGCATCGGCGAGCTGCTGCACAAAGCCCTCGACTTGCTCCCGAGTGGCGTCTTTAAGGACTTTGGTCCCGCAGAAGTCCACTGCGTATGCCTTGACCAGTTCAGGATCAAGCTTGTGCTGGCGAATGATCTGGCACAGCCGGTCGCGCACCTTGTGACTGGCGCCGTTCCCGTTTCCGTTGACCTTCTTCGGCGGAAACTTCGGCGCATCAGGAGGCGCCGCCATCGAACCAGGGTTGGACCCGATCTCCTCGACCGAGCAGATCCCGATGCCATATGCTTTGCGAAGAGCTCGGTTGACCGCGCGCGTCTCAGCCATGCGCATCTCAGCGCCGCGGACCAGCTGAGATACGTTGAATGGGTCAGCGTCGCCGTAGCCAACGAAACCGGCGGAATCTTTGGACGGATACACGGTGGCCTTGAGGACGAACCGACTGGCTGCGGAGTCACACAACGAATCGATCGCCTCGACGTGTATACCCCGACATCTCTTGCGTCGGGCCAGGCGAACAAGGCCGGTGTGGGTCACGTACCAGGAATTCTCAAGCTGGATCACATCTCCACTCGCGAAGGAGAAACTGAATTGTTTGGTCAGCTCTTTTAGAGCTTGGATCCGCTCTCGGTTGATCTTCGGGTAAAGCTTCTTGACTAGCGAAGTGTTGTGGCGTATTAGCTGGAGGTTGTTGTTGGCGAGATTCCTGGAAGGCATACATACCTCGCTGATATCTAAATGATATCACTGCGATATCGTTTCGGCAAGACACAATTCTTGGTGATTTGGAAATGAACGAATCCCGGGTTCCCGTGCTTATCCGAATACGAGCCAGCCTTAAAGCGAGGATCGAAGAACTCGCGAAACGGGAGCATCGCTCGACAAATCAACAAATCGAGTTCCTCCTCGAGCGCGCCCTGGAACAAATCAGAGAAGACGCCGATCGCTCTCGGACGCCAAGCGAGAAACGCAAACCAAAGAAGGAAGGGACTTGACAAGCTGGGCAAAGCGCAATTGACAGCCCGCGTCTCAGCGATACGCATCTCGGCGCCGCGGATCCGAACTGACACGTTCGACGGGTCAGCATCACCATATCCGACAAACCCGCTGGACCCCTTGGACGGGTAAACCGTCGCCTTCAACACATATCGGCTCGCTTCAGAGTCACAGAGCGAGTCGACCGCTTCGACGTGGATGCCGCGACATCTCTTGCGACGCGCCAACCCAATTAGTCCGGTGTGCGTTACGTACCAGCCGGAGTCGAGTATTTGGAGATCCCCACATTTCAGGGAGAATTGATTTCGGTAGTTTAGTCTGGCCCACCTGTGGCAGTTAAGTTTGGCCCACCTTCAGACAGAGTAGCGGGATACGCTGCGTGGCATGGAGCGACGCAAGCGTAGCTGGCTGACCAGGAGGCAGAAG
>Ga0326727_10003395_pt1 | contig 51009 bp, 55 predicted proteins | sample MB2enrmetagenome_FD_207643 | JGI IMG/M metagenome (GOLD analysis project Ga0326727, IMG submission 207643) | Lab enriched peat soil microbial communities from McLean, Ithaca, NY, United States - MB29MY | ecosystem: Environmental > Terrestrial > Soil > Wetlands > Peat | place: USA: New York...
CCACACCAAAGCCCCTGCGACCAGCACCTAAGCCCTCCACGGCGGACCGGGCATGACAGCCAGGACTGACCCGTCCGTGCTTACCAAGCCTTCGCGTTGGTTTTCAGTCCGCTAATGCTGCTACCCGAAGTCGATGTCCGTTCCTGCTGTGCTGCCGCAGTTGTTGACCATGGACCAACTTGCCGACCGGTTGGGTGTGACCCATCGTCATGCCCGTCGCCTGGTCACCGACCTGAGCAGGAACTTTAACGTCGGGCGGGCGGGACTTGAACCCGCGGCCCCCAGACCCCCAGACATGTGCCAGGTGTTGGGTCTGGCATGGTCCCCAGAGTGTGGGCAGGTCAGCCCAGGTGCTGCCTCGGCCATCCTGAGGTCTGCCGAGGCTGTTTTGGTTGGTCGCGTAGAGTTGCGCTGACATCGCGATGACAAGCGCTGACTTGTTCGGAGGGAGAGGGGACGTGAGCGCAGATCCAACATTGATCGGGCTAGTGGGCAAGTGGGCGCAAGGCACGGAAACATACCAGCTGGTGGCGACCCTACGGACTTATCGCAGACATCAACGGGCTAACCCATTGGAGGTGACGGTTCAGGTCTGGGACAGCGGGCTTCCTGGCGATTATCGGTGGCTGGTGGAGGCTCGTGGGGAGAACGGCGGCTTTGCTTCTGGCAATGGGGCTCCCGACCTGGAGTCAGCCTTTGCGACCACCCACTGGAACAAGCTGGACGACGGACCGGATTGATTGTTCCTGGGCCACGGGCGGAGAGGCGGTCAAGGCGGGCGCGCGGAGGCCATCGGAAGAGAAGCAGGGCCTAGCGCTCTTCCCCGCGCACGACCGTGAAGCCTGCCAACCTCAAGTACATGTCGAACTCGCTCTCGCCCCCCTTGAGCCTGTCTATAAGGCACCACAAGGAGACCTCGGCTTCCGTCACTTTCCACCCGATTTGCTCAACATCCGTGGGGCTCGTCTCAACGGACGCACCTAGGGGCATCGGCAATACGCCTCGTCCACCGTCCACCGAGGCGCCGCTGTAGCGGTCCACCAGCGAGCCGTTCCACAGCAGGTCAGCCAGGACCGGGCTGCAACGTTTGTCGGAGAAGTGCTGGCTCCAGTCAAACTCCCGGCGTTCGTCGACGGTGAGACCCCACGCGAGCCCGATCCGAACGTCGGGTCGGTACGTGGCGCGCTCTGGGTGGGCGCGGACTTCGATCCTGGCACCGTTCACTGCCGCCTCGCCGAAGTCGTCAAGGTAAGAGGGACCACTGGTCGCTCCCCAACAGTGAATCACGTGCCAGTCGGATGGCTCCGATCCAAAGATGACCCGTCTAAGTTCGTCGAGGGTCATGGGCGGAGTGTAGCTACACCAGTAGTCGCACCACGACCTCGAGCGCGAGGGCTACGAGCGCCAGAGCGATGCCAACCTGGTAGACCTCGGCGGCGCGACCTGTGAGCCGCCTGTAGTTCGGCAAGAGCAACCCGGTGAAGAGCAGGCACCACGCCAGGGTCGCCCAGTGCATGTCCCACACTTGCGCGAAGTCGGTGAGGACGAAGATGGCGAGCAGGAACCAGCGGAAGAGGCTCACCCGCCTGCGCTGGCAGACCACCTCGCCTTCGAGCGTTTGGGCAGCTCGTGCCATGTCCTCAGGGTACATCTTGGCAGTGACGGTTTCCCATGCTGAGGCGGGAGCCAAGGAATCTCCCACAGCCGTCACATTGGCCCTAGGAGCCGCTGTAGCCGGCCGGGGAGGGAGAACTACGCCCATGGCATTTGGGCGCTCCTACATGGCCCCGTACGGGCTACGGCTGTCTTTGGGTAGCGTGCCGCCGATAAGCGGACGGCTGATCCCGCAACCCGGATTATGACGCCAGCAAGCGGGTCCGCCGGTCCACGAGGTACGCGAGGACAGCCGACCTCACGGCGTCGGGCGAGAAGCCCCACCAGGCCAAGGGGACGGAGAGGACCGCGGCTGTGATCGCGCTCTGGCTTACCGCTGCCAGCGCAGGGAGGGCAGGTAGATCCTCAGGGCTTGCAACCAGCGCCTTCCGGCCAGCGTCCCTGATCGCTTCCGGGCTCGCCTCCGGGCCTCCCAAAGACTCGCCGAAGTCGAGCGCCCAGACAGCGCCGCCCGGCTCTTGGCGCAACAGTTCGTAGTCCACGGCGCCTACCCAGCGGGCCAGGAGGCCCACACGCAACAGATCGGGCGTGGTGCGCTCCGCCGGTGGGACCTGTCCCACCACAAGGCCAGGGACGAAGCGGGAGCCGTGGGCCAGGCCGGGCGCCATCGTCGCGGTTTCGGGCTGCGCGCGGAGCACATGCTCAGGGAGGCCAACGACGCCCACCACCGGCACGCGGCAACGAAGGGAGGCCCCAAGCTCGCCGACCACGTGCTCAGCAGCCATGCCACGGCCCACCCACTTGTGCCCGTCCGAACGGGGGGCTTTCACGACGTACGAGCACCCGTCGTCGCACTCGAATAGGGCGGGGCGGGTAGCGCTGGCGAAAGCGCGGACGAAGCGGCGTGCTACGGCCTGGGCACCCGCGGCGCTCGTCATGACGACGGCTTGTCCCCCGGCCTCATGCAGCGCACGCAGTAGCCGGCGACCCCGTGCCAACTCCAACGGTGCTCGCAATCGGCTTGGCGCAACAGAGCGTCCCGTCGCCTGACGAGGTGGTCGAGGAAGGCGGCTCGTTCCTCGACGCTGATCCCCCACTCGTCGGGGCACGCTAGGGCGGTGGCGATCGCCTCGGGTGTGAAGGCCCTGAGGCCGCCGAAGTCCTCGGCCGTGGGCTGTGGCGGCTGGTGACGCGAGCCTGGCAGGCGGACGATGACCGGCCCGACCTGTGCCCCTTCGCTGGCCGGAAGGGTCTCGTAGTCCAGGCCATAGACGAGCGGGCGACCTGCCGAGGGTACGACGTGCACTTGGCAGGCAGCGCCGACCCAGGTCATGAGCAGGCCGAGGCGCCGGACCGGGGCGGCCGCGAAGTCGCTGTGGGTGAGCGGGCGCAAGTGCTGGTCGTTCGGCCCAGGGAAAAGGTCGGGGAAGAGCAGGCCGGGGATGAACTGCGTACCGCTGGCGGGCCCGGGGATGACACCTAACGTCTCCGACCTTGGCCCCACGAGGGCGGCCGGGACGTCCACGACCTGCACCTGGGGCACCGCCGCGCCAAGAGAGGCGCCGAGGCGCCCGACCACCTGTTCCAAGAAGAGCGAACGCGGACGCTCAGGGAAGCCGACGCGGGGCGATTTCACCGCCCAGAGCTGGCCGTCGCTGCACTCAAACAGCAAGGGCTTGCTGTTGCTGGCGAAGGCTTGGACGAACCTCCGCGCCGCCAAGTGGGGCGGCTGCCAGGCATTAGCAATGAGGGTTGCCCCGTTCGGCTGTGTGACCAGGGACATCGGCCTTCTCCCCTCACGCAGGCTGGGCAGCCTGCCGGCGGGCTATCTGCTCGTACATGTACGAGCGGAAACCCTCGCCGGGCGTGCCCCGCTCAATGAGGTACAGCCCAAGACAGAGCGCCAGCACCAGGTCGTCGTGGCTGCCCCGGCCTTCATAAAGCGGCCTGCCTGAGGCTGACAGCTCGTAGGAGAAGGCCCGTAGCTCCTTCTCCAGATCGGGCGCCAGGGCCAAGCCCGGGGCCGCGTGCAGGCGACGGCCCGCCAAGGTGACCTCGAGGCACGAAACCAGTTCCGTCTTGGGGACGGCGACACTTTGGCCGTGCGAGGCGACCTCGTTGGCGCCCGTTATGGTGACCGCCGTGAGCGGCCAGGCGCAGCCCTGGCGGAGCAGGTCGACTACAGGGCGCCCGACTCCGGTCGCGTCAATGGCCACGCGGGGGCGCTCCTCACCGGCCAAGGAGTCGAGGATCCCTGCGATGGCCTCCACCTGGGCGGGGTACGAGAGGCCGACCCGCAGGCGGCCGATGTACGTGATCTCATGGTGGAGCTCGCGCCGGGGACGGGCCCGCACCCGTTGGCCCGGCGAGGTGACGGCCTCGGCGCTGTCTTGTAGTTCGGGGCGGTACGACTCCAGCGCGACGATCGCGGTCGCGTCCCGGGCCTGCCCAAGGTCTATGCCGACGCTGAGCACGGGCCCTCCTTCACGCCGCAACAGAGCACGCAGGTGTTGCCCCGCCAACGGTGGTCACAGCCCTTGGCTGGCTTGGGAGGGCCGAGGTCGGCGAAGCTGTGCCCAGAGCGGAGCGCCCGGCCCATGCGGAGCATCTCGACCTGCCTGGGGCTGAGCGGAGCGGGGCGGTCCTCCCTGGCCGGTAAGGCTGAGGGACGAGGCGGCGCGAGGGCCTCGAAGATCGCGGAGATGTCATCACCGCTAAAGGCCATCCCCGCGGCGTCCACGAACTCGGCCAGGTACTCGGACCTGTAAACGAGGTCCCCCAGGGTGGCGCGCTCTTGCTCCAGAAAGTCGGCACTTATGCGGGAGCACTCGGTCGACGGCACCCGGTAGTGCTCCCAGCCGCGGGCCTCGGAAGCCTCGTAGAACCAGCCCCTCTTGCCCCAAGGGGTGCTCAGGGCGACGATCCTGCCCTTGCTCACCGCGACCATCGGGCTAAGCGCTTGGAATACCTCATCCTCCACCCGAGAGGCCTCGTCCACGAGCAACAGGTTCACGACGAACCCCCGGAGCCCGCTCTCCGTGCCGGGTGCCGAGATGACACGTGACCCGTTCTCCAACGTCAAGGAGAGCTGGTTCTCGCTCTCGCTGTCCACGGGCCGGCCGAGGGAGCGATAGCGCCCGATCACCTGGCGGAAAAGCTCGGAGGACTGCCTTTGCGTGGGGCTTACGATCAGCACCAGGGAGCCGGGGTAGTACAGGGCGCGGGCCAGCGCCAGGATCGACACGGCCGTGCTCTTGCCCACTTGGCGGCCGGCGCAGAGGTGGATGCGCGCCGCGTTGGAGCGCAAGAGCCGGGCCTGCCAGGCGTCGGGCTCCATGCCGAGCGAGCGGGCGACGCGAACGTTGTCGACCGCGCCCGCCAGCCAACTGCTGAGCCGGCTCATGGGCCCACCCCCACAGGTAGCGCATCAAGTTCGTCGAGCGCGTCGGCGATGCGGACACGCGCCTCAGGGAACGCCTCGGTCGCCGTGAGGATGGCACCCACGGCCCGGCTGAACTCCGGGCTCGCCAGGACGTTTACCGTCAGGTTCTGCGGCCGGTCGTCCAGTTCGCCGCGGAGCCGGCTGATCAGCTCGAGGCACTGGCGAAGCTCCCTCGCCACGGTCGCGCCACCGACGAGGCTCTTGCGCTCCTCGGCAACGCTCAACAGTGCTTCGAGGCGCCCGACGAGCGACTCGACGCGGTCGACCGTGGCGCTGAAAGCGGACTCGGCCGACTCGGCCCGGACCTTCTCGAGGCTGAGCCTCTTGAGCGCCGGGGACAGGTGGGACTCCCGGTGGCGTCGCACGGCGTCAGACGAGAGGCGGTGACGGCGCGCCACGGCTGCTAAGGGCGCGCCGCCCGCCAGCTCCGTGTCCACCAGCGCGTGGGCCGGAGAGGTGCAAACCGTGCAGGCCCGGGGCACTCAGGACGCCTCCTCCACCTTCCGGCGCCATGCAGCGAGGCCGAGGCGACCGCCAGCGGTCCGGTAGGCGACCCACCCGTCCGAAATCGGGTCGACATGGCCCCCGGCAGCGACCGCCTTGGCGCGTGTCCGCATGCCCACGGCATGAGCCTGGGCCTCCAAGGCGGACGGTGAGGCCAGAGCGGCGGCCTTGCGGGCTTTCTTGAGCGCTTTGGCTGCCTTCTTGGCTTGCTTGCGCAACGCCTCGGCGCGTTCGTCGGCGCTTGCCTTGGTGGCATTAGCGACGAGGACGCCAGCGGCGGCGGAGCCGATCTGCTCCTTTTGCTGACGCGCTCGCCACAGGTCGTAAGCCAGCTTGAACCGCGTGTGAGCGGGCGAGCCCTCGGGGAAGCCGCCCTGTAAATGTGCTTTGGCCAGGGCTTCTAGCGTGCTGTCGTTTGAAAGGTCGTACATTTCAACTCCTCAAAACGAGAGCTTCGAGCGACTTCACAAAATCGCTCCTGGGGGCCGGCTGGGGCTGGGGACGGGCCCCTTCGATCGCGTCGGCCAGGGTGGCGAAACCCTGTCCGAGCTTCTGGCGCTCCTTCTGGATCTCCGCCTCAGTCACGTCCTCGAAGCGGCGGCCCTTCTTCTTCGCCTTGCGTGCTGCCTTTTCGACCGCGACGCCGTAGAGCGGGTCCAAACGCATGCGCTCTCGGAGCTTCAAGACGGCGAGGGCTTCCTCGTTCTGCGCACGCTGGTCCGCCTCGCCTTCGGCGCGACGGCGGATCTGGTCGGCAGCCTCGGCCTCGAAGTAGCGCCTGTCCGTCGGGTTCCTCGGATCGAAGGTCACGCTGTTATGTGCGTCGCCGAGCGACATGGGGCCGTTGCCCATCGCGCGGTCAGCATCGGCGGAAAATTGCTCGAAAACCGCAGTGCCGACGTTGCCCGTGCGGAGCCCGATCTGGCGGGCTCGTTCACTGTCGTCCCCGCCTTCGCGGGGATTGAACACCGGTAGCGGCGCACGGCCGGACGCCGGGTAGACGTTGGTTTGGGCGTGGGCGACTTGGCGGGCTACGTCGGCGATAGACCCGCCATCGCCGAGGGCGCCGGGCGGAAGGCCGTCGCGGCCCTGCTGACGGCTGACGGCGCCCTGGAGGCGCACAAAGTCGAGGCTGCCGGGCTTGGGCAGCGGCACTCCCTGCGCCGATTTCGAGACGGCCTCGGCGATAACTGCTCGGTCGAAGTCTTCCGTTCCGCTATCCGCGCTCTGGCGCGTTTGGCCGGCGCCTTTGAGCAGGAGGAACGGCACGCCGGAAGCCGGGGACTCCACCGCGTCCAGGCGGTCAAGCTCCAGCTTTTCAAGCTCGGTCAATTCCATTTCGATGTCCTTTCAGTTAGGTGTTAGTGGCGAAGGGCAGCGAGAGCGGCCGGCGACGGTCGCCGACGAGCTGCCTTGCCTTGGGGCGAGAAACCCGTGATCTTGCCCGACTTGATGAGGGCCCAGGTGGGCTCATCCCAGACGCACGCGACCAGCCAGTCGCCCTTTCGGACCACATAGCCGTTGGGCTGGGGCCAGTCATCGGCCGGCCAAAGGTAGGACTCGACCACGACCCCATGGCCTTCGGTGCCGTCTTGGTGGTGGAGCCCGATCGTGGCGCCCTTGCGCAGGAACGACCAGGCGGCCTCCTCGAGGGCGGAGGCACCGACAAAATCGCGGTGGGAGTCCATGCCCACGGCAACGTCAGCCCGGTTGGCCGGGTAGGCGACCCCCAGCGAGTACCTTCGCTCCGCTGAGGCCTTCAAGAGGTGGTACGCCGCGACCGGCACAGCCTGCGCCTGGTCGTCGGCGTCATTCTCGCGTGCCTTGGCTAGCGGGTTGAGCCCTTGGGCGATGAGGTTTGCGAGGCGCATCTTCGGTTCTCCTTCCGAGCTAGCGGTCGCCGAGGTAGACGAACTCGAGCGCGGGCTTCGCGACCGCGTGGGCCAAGGCGTCGTCGGGGCGGCGCTCTGGCGGGTGCGCCAGCGCGTACCTGTCGACCCAGGCGTGGAAGAACGAGCACTCCTTGAGCAGGGCGAGAGCCGTGGAGGCGTCGGAGCCTTCCCGGTGCCACCCTTGGTACATCGCCTGGAAGCCCCGCCAGCGCTGGGCGATGGAGGCACGGTCGGGCTCGAAGCCGTTGCGGCGGGGGTCCATGACCTCACGAGCGAAGCGCGAGGATACGTCCGCGAATGCAGTCCGGACGTACGCCGCACAGTCGGCGAAGCTCGGCTCGGTTACGGCTTCGGCGAGGATCTCGGCCTCGCGCACCCGTGCGGCGACCGCGGCAGTCTGGTCAGGGTCACCGCTGCCGATGGCGGCAGTCAGGTCGGCCCGTGCCGCGCCGAGGCCGGCGAGCGCCTCTCGGAGGAGCTGTTGGCGGGAACGGAACTGCCGGAGAGCCGCCCGGGCCTCCGGCGAGAGAGCACGGGGATCTAGGGCATCGAGGTCATCGAGGTCATCGGTCGCGAGGGTCGGGGTCATCGGCGGTGCTTCCTTTCGTCTGCGGAACATTGGCGGTCTCCTTTGGAGGGCGGTGGCGCCGTCAGTGCAGGTGAGACCGGGGCGCCGGTCATGCTGGGCACGTTGAAGATGTCGGGGGCGTAGTGGCTGCCGGTTGGAGGGCTCAACCTCTCTACGAGGCTCGGGCGCCTCGGTCCGCGCCCCTTGGCCTGACGGGCGGCGCTCTTGGTCCGGTGGGAGTGGGACCGGCCCTTGCCACAGGAACTACGCGGCATCACTGCTCTCCTCTCGAGTCGGGCCGCTGGCCCCCGGGGATGGACGACCCGGGGGCTCGGCGGAGGCGAGGGACATGGAACCCCGCCTTGCCCCGACCGGACGAGGGCCGGGGGACCTGTGCGACTTGGACCGCCGCGGCCCCGCCCCGGAGCTGGGGGGGACGGGACCGGGACGGCCTGCTCGCTCTGCCACGGAGGAGACCCAGGCCCCCGTGTGCTGAGCGTCCACCGCGGGAGGTTGGCCGTGGTGGGAGAAGTTGCGGGGGCGTGCGGTTCGGCTCAGAGCCAAGCAGGCCCCTCGACGGTCGAGCGCGAGAACTTCGACGCCCCTCAGGCTGACCAGGGCAAACGCACCAAGGGGCGGCACATGTCGCGAGGCGAAGCGCAGGCGCCTCGCGTCATCGCAGGTCGGGGCGTTGTCGTTCCGCGGCAGCGAATGGATAGCGCCGCCTCGCCGAGGGCCTTGCGACCGGCTTACCACTTGACCGGAGATCAAGTGACGAGCATCTGACCTGCGGCTTTGTGCCCTTGTCAGCGCGATGTCAGCGGACTTGGCTGCCGAGCAGGGGAGGCGGCCGGCCGGCGCCGAGCTGATGCCGGAAGAAGCGAGCGGTTCTGGCCCGCCGCTGCTGCACTCCCCAACCCTTGGGAGCACCCGTCCTCTCAAGGTAGGGTGCCCCCCTTTAGGGGTGAGAGGTGAGAGGACGTAAAAGCCCTGGTCAGGACTTCGCAAGGCGTGTCGTGCGAGGTAACCCATGTGAGAGGACGAGAAGAGCACGTCACACCGGCTTTCCGACCTCTCACAGGGGGTACTGCGAGGTGGGAGTGAGAGGACGATTGAGAGGACGGTCATGGCTCGCCCACCGTCAGGAGCACCGGGCAGCCGGGCTCGTGCTCCATCACGAACGAGCGGACACCCGGCGAGGGCTCACCCGCGAGGGCCATGGTCGCCCCGCACTCTGGACAGGTGCCCGCGATGTTGGCAGAGTTGCGGAGGGCCAGGGCGTTCTTCAACGTCTGGCTGGCGTCCTCAGGGATCTCGGGGCCCACGTAGAGCCAGGCCTGTCGCATCCGGCGGCGGTAAGAGCGGCCGGCGCTCATCGGCCCATGCCTTCCAGGTGAAGGGCCGGCAGCCGGTAGATCGTCGCCCCGTGCTTGCCCTCGGCCGGCTCGACGGCTCCCGCCCGTACAGCGGAAGCGAGGAGCTTGCCCGCTGTTCCCTGGGCCACGCCTAGGCTCGTGGCGGCTTGCTTCTTGGAGGCCCACTCGCCCCCTGAGGCTTTGAGCGCGTCCACAACATCGGGCACGTCGAGGTGGGTCCGGCGGGAGTCGGCGACCTGCTCCGGTGCCTTCCAGCGCTCCCACCAGCCGTCGGCGCCCAGGACCATCGAGAAGTCGTCGGTCGGGGCCGAGCGGCGCAGGAACTTCACGTCCACGTAGCGCCGGGCCTGTTGGCGGGTCATGCCCTGGCGCTCGGCCTGCTGGTCGGTCCAGTGAGGCAGCAAGGTGACCCTGGTACTGGCCCAGTCGGCCAGCCGGGACGCACCGCGCCACAAGTCCTCGGGCTCGCGGGCGTCGGTCGCCTTTTTCAGGTGGTGAAGGATGAGGACGGCCAGCGTGTAGCGAAGGCTGAGGTCGCGCAGCTTGTCGAGCGCCGCCTCCGTCTCGTCGTTGCTGTTCTCGTTGCCAGCGAAATACACGGCCCACGGGTCGATCACGAGAAGGTCGAAGTGGTACTCGGCGATCGTGGCTTCGAGGCGGTCGTCAAGGATCGCGTCGACCCATTCGTCGCTCTCCGACCACCGGGAGCTTTCTCCGCTCCCACCGCTAGAGCTGCGCTTGCGGATAGTACGGATGCGCCAACGGTCGAAGGTCTCGGCGACCCCTTCAGGGGGCGTCCCGTCGCCTGTCAGCATTGCCCAGCGGCGCGACGACTCCCACTCGTCAACCTCGCCCTGGCATATGAGCGTGCGGAACGGCCGGGCAACGCGAAGGGCCCCAAAGAGGAAGCCCTTGCCCCGTGCACCCAGCGCGCCGATGTTCCCTGCACCGAAGGACTTACCCAAGCCTCGGGTAGCGCCGAGCACCGCTAGCTCGCCACGTCGAAGGAAGCCCTCGATAAGGATCTCCGGCTCGAGCGGAGGCGCCTGCACGGCGTCCGTCACCCATCGAACATGAAGGATGGACGGGCGATCGGCGGGATGGGTCCCGTTGGGTGCAGGCGGGCTGCCGAGCAACTTGGCGGCCGGGCTGCTCATCCTGCCACCGACCGCCTGAAGGCCCCGAGAGCCGGGCCGTCAGGGACCAACGCTCGCCACCAGCCGCCGAGCACCAGACTGGGCAAGAACTCGTTGAGCTGCCGGCGGACCTCCTGGGCCTGGCGCCGAGTGAGCCGATCGGCTGCGAGCGCTTCGGCCGTCCGGCGGAACAGTGCGACGCGCAGTTCCGGGTTGGTCTCCCGCACGGCTTGCCTGCGCTCCAATTCGTGCCAGAGGTGGTCGATGGTCTCAGGGCTTGGGCTGTCCAAGTCGACGGTGATGAGCCTCATGGCTGCTCCGGTGGCTGCTGCTCGTTGACTCCGAGCAACCGGTCGACCGCTGCGCGAGACCAAACGAGGCGCCTACCAACCCTGATCGGGGCTATCGGACACGTGCCGTCCTTTGCGCTGGAGTAGATCGCCCAGCTCGAGACGCCGAGCAGTTGGGCGAACTCCTCAGCCGTGTAGGTGGCCGGAGCCATCACGCCTCCATCTCCAACAAGGCGGCAAGCAGTGAGCCGTAGGCCAAGGCGCGGTCTCCACGAGGGAACCGTTCGCCTCGCTCCCACCGCAAGACGGCCGCGGGGTCGGCTCCGTGGCACGCGTCCCCGACTCTGCGGAGGGACAGGTTGTGATCCAAGCGGAGCCGCCGGGCCGTCCCATCGCGGCACAGCCGGTTCACCCAGGCAACGATGAGCACACCGTTCGCCTCGTCCACCGGCTCAAGCTCTTCAGTGGGGCTGCTCTGCTGTTTCGGTAGTGCCTTCACATCTCTAGTGTCCCGCCTATAGCAACGATCAGTCAAGCCTCTGTAGTCCGCTACAGCCCTTCTGATCAGCTCGTAGGCCACCGGTCACCCGTTCCTAGCAGCCAGTCATTCTGTCAGAAATAGCAAGGTATTGACAATCCGTTGGGGCAAGGAGTAGTCTTAGAGGTGATGAACCTCGTCCCCCTTGGCCGCCATCCCATCAAGGGACGTGGCTTGTACGCGATCCAAGGTGCCTTCGCCGAACTGAACGGGCGCCTTGAGTGCCTCGCGTTGCTGGTCGAAGCGCCGCCGGGCCGCCGCATCGACGGTGATGTCCTGCGCCGCCTCCCAGTTTCCGAGCTCGTCCGCAACTACGCGCTGCTCCTCGAAGCCGGCCTTCAACAGCCCGTAGAGCAGGTAATGCGCCCGGACGCCTCGGGCGTTCCCACCCTCCAAGAACCGGACGAGGAGTTCAAGCGCAAGGCGTCTGAGTTCCGCCGTCTGGCCCGGGAGGCGGCTCGCGCTGGCGGTGAGACCAGGCTGAAGATGGCTGCCGAGATTTACAAGCGAGCGGCCAGACGCGGCACGGCGGGACGACCCACCCAAGCAGTTGCCGAGGAACTCCACATCAGCTACGACGCGGCCGTGTCCCTTGTCCGCCGCTGCCGCCAGGCAGATCCCCCCCTGCTCCCGCCGACCACCCGCGGCCGGCCCAACGCCGTCACCACTTCGCCAAAGCCCAGGAAAGGAAGGTAGCAATGAGAGGTTTCGCCAGACAGCGCACCGAGGGCGGTTCATGGACCGCCTACTGGGAGACCAAGGACCCCGCTACCGGGAAGCGTCGCCAGCACACCCTGGCCCGCGATCCATCAACCGGTGCCCCGTTCAGGACCAAGGGCGCGGCCGAGAGGTACCTGAACGGCGTCGTTGGCAAGGTCGCCGAGGGACGCTGGCAGCCGGACCAGGCCTTGACAGTGAGACAGCTCATCGGTGACCACTGGCTCCCCGCCCAACGTGAGAGGGTGCGCCCGACCACCTGGGAGCAGTACCACGGTGCCGTTGAGTCCTGGGTGCTCCCCTACCTCGGGGCCGTGAAGGTCAATGCCCTCACGCCGAAGATGGTCAACGACTGGCACGCCCAGCTCCGCTCCGAGCGCGACCTGTCGGCGCGCAGCTTGCAGATGGCCACCGGGTTCCTGAAGGCAGCGACGAAGTACGCCGTAGAGACCGGCCTCGTCGGTCGCGATCCTTTGGTGGGCGTGCGCCGTCCGCGCTCGCAGTCGCGGACGATGACGGTGTGGGCGCCCGAGCAGGCGAGGACGTTCCTGGTCGCCACCAGGGGTGAGCGCCTCTTCCCCGTTTGGGCGTTGCTGCTCGGCCGGGGCTTACGCCGTGGCGAGGTGGCAGGCCTCCGCTGGCGGGCCATCGACCTCGAATCCGGTCGTCTCACGGTCACCACGACACGGGTGCTCACCGACAGCGGCAAGGCTGTGGAGAGCATTCCGAAGACGGCGGCGGGCGTGCGGTCGATCGACCTCGATCCCAGCTTGGTCGCGATCCTCCGGGCCCACTGGGCACGCCAGGCAGCCGAGAAGCTAGCGGCTGGCGAAGCCTACGAGGACGGCGGTTGGGTGTTCTGCGACGAGCTTGGCCACCCCTACTACCCCGGCTACTTCTCGGACGCCTGGGAGCGCCGTATCGACGCTCTCGGCCTGCCTTCGATCAGGTTGCACGACGCGCGGCACTCCTGCGCTACCGCCCTGCTGGCCGATGGTACGCCCGTCAAGGTTGTCTCGGAGCTGCTCGGCCACGCCGACCCAACGATCACGCTCTCCGTCTACGCGCACGTGCTGCCGGGTATGGCCAAGGCGGCTGGCGAGCGGTTATCGGTGCAGTTGTTCGGGTAATCGGCTACGGGAGGACCTTGGCCCGTTCAACCCATCGTGCAAGGATGCTGAAGGCCGCGAGCTGCTCAAGGGCCTCATGCTCTGGAAGCTCCGCTAAGGGATCGTGGCTCACGGGATTCCGGATGGCCGCGTAGCAGCCCTCGGCAAAGGCCATCATGCCCCGACGGACACTCGTTGCGGTCTTCCCTCCGTCGTCCTCCGGGAGCCGAAGGCGGGGTTTGGAGGCCGTCGGTGGGTCAGCGCTAAAGGCCATCTGAAAAAGAGCGGTCTCAGACACGTCTCGAGTGCCGAGCCTGCTTTGTGCCTCGGCGTTGACCATGACGGAGGCTGCGCGCACGGCCTCTCGGAAGTGGCCACTACGCCACAGTGACTGCGCTCCATCCCACACCCAGGGGTGAAGACTCTTTGCGTCGAGCCGAGGTCCCCTTGGTTCGAAGATGGCTGTCTCATGGTCGACCCGCCTAAGGATGCCGACCATCTCCTCGCAGGCCGTTAGCTGCGAAGCGTGCGTCCACCCATAGTGATCATGGGAGCGGACTCGTTTAGCAAGACGGTCGTCTAAGGCAGCCCCTATTTTCTCGATAAGCGGGAGCATCTCATTCACAGTCCGCTCTTGCTGCATCCACTCCGGCAGCTTCCAGTACGTACGGTTCTGGCGGTTGGTCTCGTACAAGTGCCGGCTGGCAGCCAGCTCCTCGATGAACCTCTGGACCTCGGCGAGCGCCTTCTCCCTGTCCAACTGAGCAGCCACTCGCACCCCATCCGCTGACAATCCGCTGACACGGGGCCTCACCGCTATTCGGCAAGCGAGGCCCACACTGCCTCTGAACAGCACTTACTGCGTCGGGCGGGCGGGACTTGAACCCGCGACCCCCAGACCCCCAGTCTGGTGCGCTACCAAACTGCGCCACCGCCCGTGGTGCGAAAGACGAGGCTACCAGCTCCCGCACGGGCCCCGCTCTCGCCCATTACAAGGCGCGGTCCCCCACTGTCTGGTGCCGCGCCAACCACGCCACCAGACCGGCAAGCACGTCTTGCTTGCCGATGTCGTTGTGCGTTTCGTGCCACGAGCCCGGTACCGCGAGCAGCTGCTTGTCCGGGCCGCCGAGGGCCGCAAGGAACCGCCGGCTTGATTGGATCGGCACGATCCGGTCGTCTTCGCCGTGGACCATGAGCACAGGCAGGTGAAGCTCGCGAGCCCCGGCAAAAGCCCGTAGCCCGGCTTGGTACATGACAGCCGCTGTTCGGGCCGGCACCTTCCCGTGCCACACGAGGGGGTCCTCGACATACGCGGTGACTGTTGTGGGGTCGTGGCTCAGTTGCGACGGGTCGATCCTGGCCACGCCAACGCCCGGGGCAATTGCGGCGAGCGCCTGGGTGCCCAGGCCCTGCCAACGGTGGACCAGGGACACATGGAGGGCCGGGGCCGACAGCACCAGGGCTCCAACGTTGCCGGGTCGCCACACCGCGTAGGCGGCTGCGAAGGCCCCGCCCATGCTGTGGCCCAACAGCACCGGCTTCGGCGGGTCGGCAAGCACTTTACCGGCACCTTCGCGATGATCGGGGCCGCCCGTGCGATGATCGGGGCCCCCAGTGGCCGCCATCGCCCTGGTGACGAGCTGGTCGATGTCGGCCAGGACCCAGTCGAGACGCTCGACGTCAGCCCGGCGGCCATCCGAGCGGCCATGGCCCCGCAGGTCGACCGCCCAGACAGGGTGCCCAGCGGCAGTCAGGGCGCAGATGACGTCGCCGTACCGGCCCAGGTGTTCCCCGAAGCCGTGGACGAGGATGACGGGCGGGCGGGCCGGGCCCGGACCGGGGGCAGCCCAGTGCGCCATGTACAGGTGCCGCCCCCTCCCCCCTACTATCTCGCCCACTTCGCCGGGACAGGGGGGGCCGTCGCTCAGATGTGCTTGGGGAGCCATTCGATGAGCCAGTAGATGCGGTAGATCATGTAGAAGGTAACACCGGCGAGTAGGAGCTTGAAGTGCCAGGGAGCGCCTTTCACCCTCGCCGGTGGGTTGGTCTGGCCACCAGGTATCGCGGGCGTGACGGCAGGCTCTTTGCCCCTCGGCGTCTCCATGACGGCGCGGCATGAAGGGCACTCTGTCCCCGCGGCCAGCTCGGGCGGGTTCCAGAACCTGCTGCAGGTGTCACACCACGGCAAATGGAAAGTCCTCCTCCGTGGCCACCAGGGTAGGACGCCCAGGGCTCATCACCGGCGCGGAGGCCAATGTCGGAGGCGGCGGGCCACTAGCCTTTGGGTGATGCTGGTCTTCGGCTGGTTGCCACCGGCTCAACACTTTGTGGCGTCGGGCGGGACGGTCAAACTGGACAAGGTCCTCGCGCAGCCATGGCTGGCGGCAGGTGGCCTGTTGTGCGCCGTCGCAGCGGTGGTTTGGGCGCGGGCGGCGGCGCGACTGGCGCGGGCCGCCCGGCGCATCGAAGACGAAACTCTTGCCTCGGGTACCAGTTCCGAAGCCGCCAGGTTGGCGCGCACCGCCTTCAACAAGGACTTTCACGCCGCCGTCCTGTACGCGGTGCTTGCGGCCGGCCTCATCCTGGCTTCGTTCTCCAAGTCCCCCTGGTTCGAAGTCCTCCTGCTCGCGGTCAGTGTGCCGGCGGTTGTCTCCCTGCGTTACGCACCCCGGTTCCTGGCCGAGGCACGCCTGGCCGAGCAACGTTCGCGCTTGGAGAGACGGGCTGAGGAGGTCCTGGCACAGGAGCAGCTTGCCCCTCGCCGTTGGGCCGCCCGCCTGGCCCCGGCCACCCTGCCCGCCTATGACGGTTTCGACATCGGCTGGGTGTACGAACCGGGGACCGGCGTCATGGCAGGCGATTTTTACGACGTTTTCCCGACCAGCCGGGAGCGCCTGGCCGTCGTGATCGGCGACGTCGCCGGCCACGGGATCGAGGCGTCGATAACCGCTTTTCAGGTGAAGCACGTACTGCGGGTTTTCTTGCGCCAGTACCGGGACCCGGCGCAGGCGCTGGAGGAGATCAACAAGACGCTCATCACTCTCGGTCGCGCCGAGGACATGGTCTCTGTGTGCATCTTGATATTCGACACTGAAGCAGGCACCCTACGGCACGCCTCCGCCGGCCACCCACCGGCGTTCTTGTGGCACCACGGTGAAACCCAGCGCCTCGCTGCCACCGGACCGTTACTGGCCCTGGACCCCAATGCTGGCTTCTTTTCCCGCGACATGCCGATCGACGTCGGGGACCTGGTCGTGCTGTACACCGATGGCCTCACCGAAGCTCGCTCGGGCGGCCAACTCTTTGGCGAAGACCGTGTTGCCCATCTGGTGCGGCGGGACCCGGGCCAGGACACGGCCATTATCTGCAAGACATTGTTGGAAGCGGCACGCGACTTTTCGTCGCCCCTGGTGGACGACATTGCCGTGATGGCCATCCGTCGAGTCTGAACGGGGCGCCGTTTGCGCCCGTCCGCTCAGCTGGCCCGCCGGCGCACCCTTAGCTTGAGTGGTGTCGGGCCAAACCCGAAGTACTCCCGGATGGAGCGCTCCAGGTAGCGCAGGTAACTGGCGGGAAGGTCCTTTGAGGTGAACAACGTGAACGTGGGAGGGTCAGTGGCTCCCTGAGTGGCGTACAGTACCCTGGCCCCGTGCGGCGCAGGCTGGGCCGCCTGGGCCGCCGCCAGCGCGCGGTTGAGGGAAGCGGTCGGCACCCGCTGGCGGTAGGCCGCTACCGCGCCGGCTAGGGCAGGGTAGAGCCGGTGGACGTTCCGGCCCGTCTTGGCACTGACCTCGAGCGACGGGGCGTACGAAACAAAGCCGAGCATGTCGGTCACCTGTGCCCTGACCCGGTCCTTGGCATCGTTGTCGAGCAGGTCCCACTTGTTGAGGACCACGACGACGGGATTGCCGGCGGCGTCGACTCGCTCGGCTAACCGCTGGTCCTGGCGAGTGACCCCGTCCGAGGCGTCGATGACGATCAGTGCAAGAGTGGCCTGGTCGATGGCCTGGAGCGCCCGCACCATCGAGTAGTACTCGGCGCCTTCGGCTTCCTTGGCCCGCCGGCGCATCCCGGCCGTGTCGACGAAGCGCACGGGGCCATCGGGCGTCTCGACCACTGTGTCGATGGTGTCCCGGGTCGTGCCGGGCGTGTCGTGCACGATCGAGCGGTCGTCGCCGATGAGCAGGTTGAAAAGGGTCGACTTGCCGACGTTGGGTCTCCCCACGATCGCCACCGAGATAGGCTCCAGGCCGCCGGTCTGGTCCACAGGGCCCGTGCCGGCGGGCTGGGCGGGCTCATCGCGGGCCCGGAGGAGGTCGTCGGTCGCCGCTGGTGCTCCTGGTTCGGCTGCGGCCTGCGGGGGCAGGACCTGGACCAAGGCGTCAAGCATGTCACCTGTCCCCCGGCCGTGCAGCGCCGAGACCGGCCAGGGCTGGGCGAAGCCGAGCTTGGCGAACTCCCAGATGTCGGCGTCGCGCGCCTGGTTGTCGACCTTGTTGACCGCCAGCACCACTGGTCGTCCGGCCCGCAGCAGCAGCCGAGCCACCTCCATGTCCTGGTCTGTGGGGCCGACGGTGGCGTCAACGACGAACACGACTGCGTCGGCCTCGACGATGGCGCGCTGGGACTGGGCCGACACGAGCTTGTCCAAGGCCATCCCTCCGGCCTGCCAGCCACCGGTGTCGACCAGGACGAACTCCCGGCCTGCCCACTCGGCTTCCAGGGCCTTCCGGTCCCGGGTCACCCCAGGCCGTTCCTCCACGATCGTCACCCGCCGTCCGGCGATGCGGTTGACGAGGGTGGACTTGCCAACATTGGGGCGCCCGACGATGGCCACGACGGGGCGGTCGGCGTTGCCCGCGCCGGTGCCGGCCGAGTGGGGGCTCATTGGGCGACCACCAGCTCGGGTGACAGCGCCAGTGCCCGTCGCAGCGAGGCACCGTCCGCCGGCACGGCCTCGACCGGGCGCGGGAGGTCGCCAAGGGCCATACCGTCCAGGAACTTCCCACCGGACAGGCAGTTGTCGGGTATGAGGTACCGGCGACGCCGCGGCAAGCGAGCCAACGCAGCGGATACATCGGCACCAGTCATCAAGCCGGCCACCGCGATGTTCCCCCCGAAGAAATGGTTTGGTACTGCCACTACATCGATGTCACCTGGAAGTGGCGAAATCAGTGGGGCGAGCACGCGTGCACCGTACTCGCCGGTGAGCACCGTTGTGCCGGCCGCCTTTGCCGGGAGCAGCGTCACGGTACCTGGAGCCCGCTCAGCCCTGTAACCGAGGGCCGGGGCTCCCTCGAGAGAGCGGAAGAAGCCGCTAGGCCCCTTTTCCCCAGGATCTTGTGAAAGCTGACGCCCGGAGAACGCCGCCTCGAAGGTCCGTACCATGCCGACCCCGTTTTCGTGCTGGGCCACCGCCCCGTAGGTTTCCAGGGCGGGGAACGGGCGGCCGGCGACAAGGTAGTACTCATCGGCCGCGTACACGAGCCGGCGGCCGAGGCAGGTCAAGTAGACCTCCTGCCACTCTTCGACGAGGTCGATGACGGCGCCGGCTTCAGTCCCGTTGTGGGGCCGCATGGTCGCCTCGCGGTTGAAGCGGCTGATGCCCAGCGGCACGCAGGCGACACTGGCTAGCTCGGGGTACTCGTCGAGGACGCCGGCCAGGGTGCCCTCCAGGACGTCGGCGTCGTTGACATCGGGGCACACGACGACCTGGCCGTGGACCTCTACTGCGTTGTCTAGCAGGGCCCGCAACCAGCGCAGGCTGGTGGCGCCCCTTGGGTTGCGGAGCATGCGGGCGCGCACGTCGGGGTCCGTGGCGTGGATGGAAACGAACAGGGGTGACAGGCCCTGGGTGACGACTCGTTCCAGGTCGGCCTCGGTGAAGCGGGTCAGGGTGGTGAAGTTGCCGTAGAGGAACGACAAACGGTAGTCGTCGTCTCGGACGTACAGGCTCTTGCGCATCCTTTTGGGCAGCTGGTGGATGAAGCAGAACTCACAGTGGTTGTCGCAAGTGCGCACCCGGTCGAACAGTGCGGCGTCCACCTCCAAGCCCAAGGGCTCGCCCCCGTCGCGCGCCACCGCGAGGCTGATCTCGACCCCGCCGCGGCGCACCTCCAGGCCAAAGCTGTCCTGGTCTGTGAGCAACCGGTACTCGATGATGTCACGGGGGAGCTGGCCGTCCAAGGCGACAACTTCGTCGCCGGGCAGGACGCCGGCCCGGTCGGCTGGCGACCCGGGGGTCACGCCGACCACTCTGGGCAGGGCCATGGCCTCCCCAGGATAGGCCAGCTGAACAGCGTCGGCGGCCCCTGACGGATCGTGGGAGCGCGCTGTAGCTTGGGGTGGTGGAAGTCGAACAGGTCCTGCTTGCATCGCCGCGGGGCTTCTGCGCCGGCGTCGAGATGGCGATCAAGGCGCTGGCCTGGATGGTGCGCGTATTCGAGCCGCCCGTCTACTGCTACCACGAGATCGTGCACAACCAGTTCGTGGTCGACCGTTTCCGCCAGCTCGGGGTGATGTTCGTAGACGATGTGGCGGAGGTGCCGGCGGGCCGGCCCCTCATGCTGTCCGCTCATGGTTCGGCCCCCGAGGTGGTCGCGGCGGCACGCGCCCACGGGGGCCTGGTGGTTGACGCGGTGTGCCCGCTGGTGACCAAGGTCCACCACGAGGTCAAGCTGCGTGCGTCCAAGGGCTATTCGATCCTCTATGTCGGCCACGAGGGCCACGAAGAGGCCGTCGGCACGATGGCCGTGGCGCCCGCTGCCATCCACCGGGTCGAGAGCGTGGCTGAGGTGATGGCTGTTCCCGAGCTCACTGGGCCGGTGGCCTTCCTGGCGCAGACGACGCTGGCCGTCGACGAGTGGCGCAACATCGTCGAGGTGGCAAAGCAACGCTGGCCCGACCTGTGGGCGCCTGGCCGCAGCGACCTCTGTTTTGCCACCACCAACCGCCAAGCCGCCCTTCGGGCCATAGCAGGCCGCTGCGACGCCATGGTGGTGATCGGCAGCGCCAACTCCTCCAACACCCTGGCCCTGGTCCGCACCGCTGTCGGCGCCGGCTGTGCGCGCGTGATGAGAGTCAACCGGGCCCGAGAGCTGCCCGACGACCTGGCCGGCACCGTTGGGGTGATCGCCGGGGCCTCCGCCCCGGAGTCGCTGGTCGAAGAGGTCTTGGAGCGTCTCGCCCCGGCCAAGGGCACCGAGGAGGTTCGGGCCGTGCCCGAAGATGAGTACTTCCCCTTGCCGCGAGAGCTGCGCGAGGTCCTGCGGACTGTGGCGGGCTTGCTGGGGACGGTCGCCTTCGCCCCCGAGCCAGCAAGCCAGCCGGACGGGTCACCGAGCCCCGTCATCGCAATGGACGGGCGCGACGTGCCGGCGACCGACGTCCTCGCGGCGCTGGGTTGACCGGCGTTGCTTGAGCGACCTGAAGCAAGTGTTTGCCTGCCGGGCGTACTAAGAAGGGGCCATGGCAATTGCAAGGGAGCCGTTCGGTCGCACGGGCCACGCGAGCAGTCGCATCTTGTTCGGCGGGGCGGCACTGGGAAGTGCCTCCCAGGCGGACGCCGACCGGACCTTTGAGGTCCTCATCGCCGCCGGCATAAACCACATCGACGTGGCCGCCGGCTACGGCGACGCTGAGGAGCGGATCCGGCCCTGGCTCAGCCGCGCCCCCGGCCAGTTCTTCTTGGCCACCAAGACCGACAAACGCACCGCCGGGGAGGCACGGGGGCAGTTGGAGCGTTCGTTGGAACGCATGGGGGTGGACCACGTCGACCTGTGGCAGCTCCACAACCTTGTGGACCCCATCGAGTGGGACCAAGCCCTAAGCACCGGCGGCGCGCTGGAGGCGGCGGTCCAGGCCCGGTCCGAAGGCCTGGTCCGTTTCATCGGTGTCACCGGGCACGGGGTACAGGTGGCGGCGACGCACAGGCGGTCCCTGGGGCGCTTCGAGTTCGACTCGGTGTTGCTCCCTTACAACTACGTCACGATGCAGAACGAGTACTACGCCTCCAATTTCGAAGCCCTGGTGGCGACTTGCGCCGAGCGGGGCATAGCCGTTCAGACCATTAAGTCGCTGGCAGCCGCACCCTGGGGCGGGCGCCCCCACACTCACGCACCGTGGTACGAGCCGCTCACAGGGCAAGCCGACATCGACCTTGCTGTCTGGTGGGCGCTGGGGCGGCCAGGTGTTTTCCTCAACAGCGTTGCGGACATCGACATCCTGCCGCGAGTTCTCGATGCTGCCGCCCGCTTTTCCGACCGCCCCACCGACGAGGAAATGAAGGCTCTCATTTCCCGTCGCCAAATTGAACCGCTGTTCGTCTAGGCCGTCCTGAGGGACCTCGGCTAACTGGGCGCGCCGGTCTGCTCGTAGAAGGAGCTCGGTAGAGGTGGTTCCTCCAGCGCCTTGGGCAAGCCATGGCAAGGGGGCGGCGTTTTGCCGGTCATGAGGCAGATGGCCCCCACGATGTGCGCGGCCAGGTCCTGTGCGGCAACGGCTGACGAAGAGCGGCCGCCGACAAGCTCGTCGGCAGTGCCCGAGAGCGCCTGGGCCGCATCTTCCGACAAGCCCTCAAGGTCCTGGCCGCGGTAACCGGGGCTGGCCATGTAGTAGTGACCGCCAAAATCAAGGAACGGTATGGCGTGCGCCGGCGAAGCATAGGGTGGCACGTCCCAGTCGTACATTTGCACGTTCTCGGCCGCAGTGGGTGTTTGCAGCACCTGCCAGTGGTCGGGCTTGGCCAGGCGCGTCGTGTACATCTCATCGCTCACGAAGCTGAGGTACTTGCTCGAGTACGTCGAAGCATAGAAGTCGAGCGCGACCGTCCCGGGGTTATTGCTACCTCGCGACATGACGTACCCAAGGCGATCAAAGGATCCGAACTTGTCCAATGCCATCACGAGCGGCCAGGACAGGTCCGCGCAATAGCCGTTGTACTCGTTGCACATGTAGAGAAGTTCCGGCTTGTTCCCCGTGGCGATGCGTGCCGCACTGTCGGGAAGGCCCACCGGAGGGGTTATCTTCACGCCCTTGTGCTCGGAGGCCAGCACCATGTCCCTCACCGTGACCCCACTGACGGCTGCCGCTACCGAGGAGGGCACCTGCTGCTCATCGGGCGCCAGCGCGGGCCGAACGAGGCTGATGATTGCTCTCGAGGGCCGTGGCACGACGAACAACGCCAAGGCGAGCACGGCGGCAACGACCGAGCCGGTGACGTACCAACCGCGCCTGGTCAACTGAGGTTTCCGCAACCGGCGCGGAGGCGGCACCGGCTGCTTGGTCACGCCCCGGGCGCGTGGGCTGCGTGCACGGCGGTACAGCGCCAGGTCTTTGTTGGACGAATGCCACCATTTCCCGTCGCGGTGAGGGGCCTTCTTCTTCCTGGGGGCCACAGGTACAAAACCCTAGCGGGAAGGGCACGTCCGTCACACGCGAGGCCGTGAAGAGCCGCTCGCCTGGGACAACCGATTGCCGGAGGGGGACGGGCCGCGCCAGACTGGCGCCATGGACCTAGAACACGATGAGCGCCCGTGGGGCTCGTACACCGTCCTAGAAGACGCTCCGACGCATAAGGTCAAGCGGATCGAGGTCCTTCCCGGTTGTCGCCTCAGCTACCAGCGTCACCGACGCCGGGCGGAGCACTGGTTCATAATTGCCGGCGACGCCGACGTCACCCTGGACGGGACGTCCCACCTGCTTGGTGCCGGGGAGGCCATCGACATCCCCAGGGGCGCGGCGCACCGTATCGCCAACCGAGGCGCCGCCACATTGGTCTTTGTCGAGGTGCAGCACGGTGACTATTTCGGCGAGGACGACATCGAGCGCTTCGAGGACGACTTCGGGCGCGTCCAATAGGCCCCCGCCTGGCGGTGGGCGCATGTGGGGATATACCTGCCGCGCCACACGCCAGTCTTGCGCTGGTGCCGCAACGGGCGCGGGAGGGGACGAACTCAAGGAAATGTTCCCCGGGAACTATACGCCCGCCAGTGATCGCGCTTCGTCGAAAACGGCTTGGAGTTCCGATCGCAGCCGATCGGTCAGCTCGTCCACCACGCGTCGGGGTACGCGCGCCGTGCCGGGGCTGGGGGGTGGCCAGATGGGCTTGCCGACGACCATGGCGACGTGCGTGGGGCGAAGCCATTTCGCCCCGATCGGCATCGACCGTTCGCTCCCGCCGATCCCGACGGGCACGATGGGCACGTTGGCCCGTAACGCGAGAAAAGCCGGCCCGTTGAGCAACGGCCTCAGGACCGGTCCCGAACCGCGGGTGCCTTCGGGGTAGAGCACCAGGGATTCACCTACAGCCAGGGCGCGTTCACAAACCCCGAGTGCTTCCCGGTCGGCGGTCCCCCGCCGGACCGGGAACGCCCCGAGCGACCCGAAAACCTTAGCTCTCCACGGCTTGTCGAACACCCCGGATTTGGCCATGAAGCGGTGGCGATGGGGGGTCAGGTAAGCGGTTAGGACAGTGTCTATGTAGGAGCGGTGAACCGGTGCGAGCACGTAAGGTGTCGTCGTCGGCAGATTCTCGCGGCCCACAACCTTGGCCCGCCAGACGAGCCAACAGGGCCCCCAGAGCAGCGACCAGCAGAGCCGGTACCATGCCAACTCGCCCCGGGTCGGCGGTCGCAGATCCTGGTCTGACCGCGCCCGGGGCGCGGCGGCGGACGGCGGCGCGGGCCCGGAAGGCGTGTCGTCGCTTCGCGCTGACTGCCCCTCCACTGCCTGACCCGGTCCGCCTGGACCCTCGTCGCGCAACGGGCCGGTGTTCAACCGAGGCCCGCCTGCGTGGCGAGGCGCAGCACCAATTCGACCACCTGGCTGACCGAACTCGTGGTCGTGTCGACCACAATGGCGTCGGACGCCGCCATGAGCGGGGCATCCTGCCGAGTGGAGTCGACGTGGTCCCGCCTGGCTATGTCGGCAGCGACCTCGTCGTAGTGCATGTCGAGCATTTCCTGGCTCCGGCGCTGCGCACGCTCCTCGTCGCTCGCTGTCATGTAGATCTTGACGGGAGCTTCAGGGAACACGACGGTGCCTATGTCGCGGCCCTCCACCACTCCCCCGCCGTGCTGGAGGGCCCACTCCCGCTGGCGGCGGACGAGTTCCCGGCGCACCTCCGAATTGGCCGCCACGACGCTGACCGCCCTGGTCACCTCGGGGCTGCGTACCTCGATGGTGGCGTCCACCCCGTCGACCAGGACCGTGTCACTGACTTCAAGGGACATGCCCATAGCGAGCTTCGCCACCAGCACGGTATCGTCGGGGTCGACGCCGCGGCGCATGGCCGTGAACGCCACCGCCCGGTACATGGCCCCTGTGTCCAGATACGCAATGCCGAGGCGCGCCGCCACGGCTTTGGCCACCGTCGACTTGCCGCTGCCAGCGGGGCCGTCGATCGCTATGACCGTCTTGTCTGCCTGCTTCAGCTGAGGCACGTGCGCAAGTCCTCCTCGAAGCCGGGGTAACTGGTTGTTGTGGCGTCCCAGCCATTGACGGTCACGGGACTGCTCGCACCCAGAGCGGCCACCGCGGCAGCCATGGCAATGCGATGGTCGCCATGGGACTCGACAGTAGCGCCCGTCACCGGCGCACCTTGGTTGCCCGTTACGACCAGGCCGTCTGGCGCGGGTTCGGCCCCGACACCCAGCGCGCACAGCAATTCGACTGTCGTGACCACGCGGTCCGTCTCCTTTACTCGCAGCTCGCTCGCGTCCGAAAACGTCGTCGTGCCCGTGGCGTACGCCGCCGCAACGGCAAGCACCGGGATCTCGTCTATGAGCGACGCCACCTCAGGGCCGCCGATCGTCGTCGCCGCCAGTGGCCCCGCCCGTGCCCGGATATCCGCTGTGCGCCGGACAGGGTCCCGGTTGAGCAGTTCCAGCTTGGCCCCCATTCGCAACAGGACGTCCACGAAGCCCGCCCGCCCTGGCCCGACGTAAACGTCTTCCAGCAAGATGTCGCTACCAGGGGTGATGCAAGCGGCGACCACCCAGAATGCCGCTTGGGAGGGATCGGCGGGGACGGCAATCTCCGTCGCGTGGAGGACGCTGGGCCGCAGGACCACGGTGAAGCCTCCGTCGACGCTGCGAACAGCGATGTCGGCGCCTGCAGCGGCCAACATCTCCTCGGTGTGAGCCCGGGTGGGCACCGTCTCATGGACCGTGGTCACGCCCTCGGCTCCCAGCCCGGCGAGAAGGACGGCCGATTTGACCTGCGCGCTCGGCACCGGGAGCGCGTAGTCGATCCCCACCAGGTGGCCACCGCGGACCACGATGGGTGGCAGGCGCCCGCCCTGGCGGCCGTCGACCAGCGCTCCCATCATCCGGAGGGGTACCGCCACGCGATCCATCGGCCGACAGGCTATCGACGAGTCGCCCTGCAGGACGGTGAGCCCCTCGATCGTCGCCACGAGGCCGGCCAGGAGCCGGATCCCAGTGCCGGAGTTGCCCACGTCGATTGCCGCACCGGGCTCGTGCAGGCGCTGCCGGCCTCCATCGACGTAGGTTACGCCGCCCCGCCCTGTCCCCACGCCGGCGCCCAGGGCCACCACTGCTCCAAGCGTGTGCCGGACGTCGCGGCCGTCGGAAAGGCCCCGGATACGTGAGCGGCCTGAAGAAAGGGCGGCTACCAACAGGGCGCGGTGCGAGATCGACTTGTCTCCCGGCGCACGGAGCCGGCCCCCGAGCGCCCGGCCTTGTGCCGGCTCCACGACGAAGCGCTTGCCCGGGCGCGGGCCCCCGGAGCTCCTCACGGCTCCAGCCTGCGAAGGTAGGGCCGGTAGCCCCGGCTGACCAGGGCGCTGCGGACAGTGCCCTCGGCACTGGCGTCGATGATCAGCACGAGGACGCCGCGGTCGCCTTCGGAGGAGTGAGCGATCTCGACATCGAAGATGTTGACCCCCAGGCCCCCCAGCAACGTGCTCACCTCGGCGATCACACCAGGCCGGTCTGGCACGGGGACGCGCACTTCCGTCGCCTCCTCCAGGGCGGGCGCCCCCGAGGGAAGGTTCACGCGGCCTTCCCTCGCACGTTGCAGCAGCGCGAGCAGCCCCTCCCGGTCGCCGGCCGCGACGATGGCACGCAACTTGTCAAGGCTCCCGCACAGGCGGTCAAGGGCCGAAAGGATGGCCTCGCGGTTTTCGGCCACGACGTCGGGCCAGATCCCGGGATGCCCGGCGGCGATCCTGGTCATGTCCCGAAAACCGCCGGCGGCCAACCTGAGCAGGGTGGCGTCGGAGGTCGCGGCGTCCACTGCCAGGTTCATGAGTGCGGCGGCGGTCAGGTGAGGGGCGTGCGAGACGAGGGCCACGAGTTCGTCGTGACGGCGGGGCTCTATGGCCACGGGATTGGCGCCCAGGAGCCGGACCAGTGACTGGACCTCGGAATAGGCGTCACCAGACGTGCGCTCCCCGGGGGTGAGGGCCCAGGTGGCGCCCAGGAACAACTCGGGGTCGGCACCATCGACCCCTTCTTGCTCGGAACCTGCCATGGGGTGGCCACCCACGAACCGCGGGTGCGTGACGGACGAAACGATGCTCTGCTTCGTGCCTGCCACATCGGTCACGACCTGCAAGTTCGGGCGACTTCCGGCTGTCCGCGTGTGGGCTGTGGCCGCGTCCTGTCGAGAAAGGGTGGCACTGGCGATCCCGGCTACTGCCCCGGCCGGTACGGCGACGACTGTGACCCGGGCGCCGGGATCCAGGCCAATACGGTCGATGGCCCCCAATTGCAGGGCACGTTCGGCTCTGGCCGGGTCCCGGTCCGACCCGCTCACCCACCAGCCCTGGCGGCGCAGAGCCATCCCGATGGAGCCGCCGATCAAGCCGGTCCCGATGACCGCAGCCGTCAGTCGGCCGGGGGCCGCACCTACGGCGGTACCTTGCGCGGCTCCTTCCGCCGTACCTTGCGCGCCACCGCCCGGTGCGCCACGCGGGCCGGCGTTGCCGTCGAGGGCTTCAGCTCGGCTATTCCGGGAGGTCATCGCGCAGCCCGCGGGCTCCCTGCAGGTAGATGTGGTGCAGTGCCTCGGAGGCCGTCTCGACGTGCATCATGACGCGGATGCACTGTCGCTGCGCGCCGTTGATGTCAAGTTCCCGCGCGCAGAGGAGCGGCACGTCGCCAAAGCCGATGGCCCTGGCCGCGCTTGCGGGGAATATGGAATGGATGTCCTCGGTAGCCGTGAACAGGACCGAGATGATGTCCCCGTGGACGAGAGCGTTGCGCTCCACCAGGGCCAAGAGCAACGCCTGCGTGCGTTCAGTCACTTGTGCGGTGGTGTCCTGATCGACCGTGGTCGCGCCCCGCAGCGCCCGTACCCGCCGGGCTGGGATGCTCGCGCCGGGAGCAGAGCCGGTGGGCGAGGAAAACGTGCCAGGCGAAGAAGGGTTGGCTGACATGGTACGAACGCCAGGTTACGCGCTCTGTGGCCCCCCCGCCGCCGACCACAGGGCCCGGACCTCGGCAGTGCTAAGCCGCCGCCCCTCCCCACGAGCGAGCGCGCGGTCAGAGACCGGCCCGATCCGCGTGCGCACCAGGCGCACCACGGGGTGCCCCACAGCTTCGAACATCCGCCGCACCTGCCGGTTGCGGCCCTCGTGGACCACGATGCGCGCCGCGTTGGGACGAAGTACTGAGATCCTCGCCGGGGCAGTGATGCCGTCCTCCAGTTCGAGGCCTCGCCTCAGCCGCCCGACCTCGTCTCGTGACAGCACCCCCTCGAACTCGACGACGTACTCCTTGGCCACTCCGAAGCTTGGATGGGTGAGCTGGTAGGTCAGTTCGCCGTCGTTGGTGAGGATGATCAGCCCCTCGGTGGCCGCGTCCAGGCGGCCCACCGGGAACACCCGGGGTACTGGGGGAACCAGGTCGAGCACCGTCGGGCGGCCCTGAGGGTCGGACGCACTGCAGATCACACCGGCCGGCTTGTTCAGCAAGTAGTAAGCCATACCCTCCCGGACCGGCAGCGGGATCCCGTCGACGGCGATGTGGTCGTGAGCGCTGTCCACCCGCTGGCCGAGGTGAGCAGGTACACCGCCGACGGTCACCCGGCCGCTGGCGATCATCTCCTCGCACCTGCGCCTGCTGCCCAGGCCGGCCCCGGCGAGCACCTTCTGGAGGCGTTCGCCAGCCGAACCGCCCACGAGCGCAGCGGCGTCGCCTTCCCTGGCGTCGCCGCGCTTGAGCACGCCCCCAACGGGCCTGCGTCGCACGCCCCCGGTCCCGCCCATTCCCGCGATGCTACCGCCAGGCCAGGGAACCCATGTCGGGTGCCTGCAGTAAACGATATATCGCGATATAGTGAACACACCAAGTTCGGCTCCATCGCCGAAGCAGACAGGAGGACAGTTCAGGTGCACTCACACGACGAATTCGAAGACGGGCCCGAGTGGCGCCGCGGCCGGCGCGGCGGGCGGGGCGCCGGTTGGTTCGGCCCTCTCTGGGCCGGTCCCGTTGAGGGAGAGGACGAGCCGGGCGAGGGCCCGGGAAGGATGTGGTTCGGCGGGCCCTTCGCACCAGGCGTGGGCGGGCCGTGGGGCGGCGGCCGAGGCTGGGGCCGTCCGGGGGCACGAGCATGGGGCCGCGCTCGGCGGGGTGACGTCCGCAGTGCCATCCTCGTCCTGCTGGTGGAGCGGCCCATGCATGGCTACGAGATCATCGGCGAGCTGTCGGAGCGTACAGAGGGCCTGTGGAGGCCGAGCCCCGGCTCGATCTATCCCACCCTGCAGCTCCTCGAAGACGAAGGGTTGGTCGGTGCTCAGGCGGACGAGAGCGCCGGGAACGCTGGCAAACGCCGCTACAAGCTGACCGAAGAGGGCCAGGCGGCGGCGGCCGAACTGGCCAAGGGCCCCGCTCCATGGGAACAGATGGCCGCGGGGGCGCCTGCCGGTGCCCGGGCGTTGCGCCACTCGCTGGGCAAGCTCGTACTGGTGGCACGCCAGGTCGGCATGGTAGGCGGGCCGCGGGAGTACGAGGAAGCGGTCCGCGTGCTCGACGAGGCTCGCCGCCGCCTCTACGCCATCCTCGCCGGCGAGCAGGTCGCGGGCGCACACGCCGCTCCCGCTGGTGTCCCTGAGGAGCCTCAGCAGGGCCCGACGGCAGCGCCACCGCAGCCCACGTGAACCAGGCTGGTGCCTTTCCAGGTGCGCAAACCCTTCCTCAACTGCGCTGGCGCACAAGTTCCAATGCCGGGCGCAACGGGTTGCCGGTTGCGCACCCGGGAACGGTTGCGCACCCGGAAGACGGTGCCCGTCAGTCCAGAGGCCTCAGTCCCTGCTCCAGGGCATCCATGACTTCCGGTCCGGGGACGAAGTCACCCAACGCCGGGAGGTCCTCGATCTTGTCGAGACCTAGGCGTTCGAGCAGGAAGGGCGTTGTGCCGTAGAGCAACGCCTGCCCAGGCCCGGGATCCCGGCCGACCTCGTGTACGTAGCCGCGCTGGCACAGAGTCCGTAGGACCCCGTCGGCGTTGACGCCACGGATGGAAGCCACTTGCGCCCTGGAGATCGGTTGCTTGTAAGCGACGATCGCCAGTGTTTCGAGGGCCGCCGCCGACAATCGGGCGGACTGGCCTTCCAGCACGAAGCGCTCGATGTAAGGAGCAAGGTCGGGGTGGCTCTGGAAACGGTAGCCACCGGCGACCCGCGCCAAGACGAACCCGCGCCGCTCGCGCAGGTAGGAAGCCGCCAACTCCTCGCAGATGGCAGTCACGCGTGCCGGCGAAAGCTCCAACAGCTGCGCCAGCAAGCTCGGCTCGACGGGCGACTCCGCCACCATGAGAACGGCCTCGATAGCTCGCTCGGGCCCCCGTTGGGCCGCCCCTGCGGGCAACGGCGCACTGTCGCTGCCGTCACCCGGCTCCGGTTCGTCGAGGCCGACAGCCCGACCGCGTTCGTCGACGCCGTCAGCGCGACCGCGCTCGCCTAAGTGGCCGCGGTGCCCCAGCTGGCCGAGGCGGACCAAGTCGACTGCTTCAGCTAGCGGGTGGGCCCGGCGGAGCGCGGTGAGTTCCTCTTCAGTCATCTAACCCTCGTACTCGTCCACTGCTTGGGCGTTAGCCAGCACGAGCTCATCCTTCAGCTCGACGCCCGGCTTCGCCCCGTCGTCGTCAACGTAGTCACCATCGAGTTCCTGCACTTCAGCACGGTCGGCTTCGGCATTGTCGAGGCCCAGCCAGCTCACGTGCAGCTCAGCCAGCCGGCCGCCCTGCTGCAGGTCGACCGCTCCCCGTTTGTAGAGCTCAAGCAGGGCCAAGAAGTACACGATCACCTCAAGGCGCTCCCGCAAGCCTGCGGTGAGCAGCCTGAATGTCGTGCGCCCCTGACCGGGCAACCGTTCCACGAGCTCCTCGAGAGTCTCCGCGACGCTCGCGCGCACGGGAGCCACGTGTTCGGTGTTGACCTTGGGCCTCGCCTTGGGGGCCAACAGCTTCACCAGCGCGTCCTGGAGGTGGTGCACTTGCAGGCCTTCGAGGGGGTCGGGAACGAGGCCGACAAAACGTTCCTCCAGGCCGGCGCGCCGAGGCACGGAGGCCGCAGCCGCCCCCATCAATCGCGACATGGCCGCGGAAGCTTCCTTGAACGCCTTGCACTCCAGGAGCCTGGCCAGCAGCAGGTCCCGCTCCTCCCAGAGCGCGAGCTCCTCTTCGCTCTCAGCGTCAGAACCCTCAGGCAGAAGACGGCGCGCCTTGAGCTCCAACAGCAGTGCAGCGATCATCAGGAACTCAGTGGCAACGGAAAGGTCGAGCGCCTGCATGCGCCCCAGGGTGGCGACATACTCGTCGACGATCGCCGAGAGGGACAGCTCCCAGATGTCCACCTGGTCTTTGGTGACGAGGTGCAACAGGAGGTCGAACGGCCCCTCGAAGACCGGCGTGCTCACCTGATAGCCCACTGCCCCGAGCCTATCGGGGGCATCGCGGTGCCCGACGTGATGCCCGCCCACTGGTCGGGAGGGACGGGCACATCTGGCGGATCCGTCGGATGTACGGGCCTGTGGCACTACGCGTCAGGCCAGTAAAGTGATAGGCGGCTAACATCAGGGTAGTTATCCTCGGCCGAATTGACGACTGTGCCCCGCTCTAGCGCGCCCACGGCTCCCGCGGCAGTTGGCGACCGCTCGCGTTTTGGCCTCGACGCCGCCCGCACGGGCCGCGTCGGCAACTTTGGTGCCCTGGGCGCGGTGACCGGTGCCCTGGCCGTCGCCCTTTTGGTGGGAGGCCTGGTGTGGTCCGCTGCCACCGGGCAAGCGCCACCCTCGCAGCGGCCCAGGATCTTCGGCGGCTCACTGGTCCTCGACGACTACCGTCCCCTCACTGCTATCGACCTGGCCACGGGATCGGTAACCGTACAACTAGAAGGGGTCTACGAGCAGGTGGGGGCCAAGACCTACGCCGATGTCCAGGCTGTGGCCACCAGCGTCGGCACAATGCTCGTCAACACGCTGACGGGGACCTTCAACATGTTGGGCAAAGACGACTACGTCCTCGGCCCGCCCACCAACGGCATCTCGCTTGGCCCGTTGGCGGGTGAGACGGGGGCCGCCGGCTTTGCCGATGGTGCATCCACCTACATCGTTCGCTATGCCCCCACGACGACCATTTCCCTGGTGGATGAATCAACGGTGGAAGCGGGGGCGGAGGCGCAGGCTGCCGGTTCGCGCCACGCCGTTCGGCCAGTGGGCTTCGCCCAACTCGGAGCGCCGGCCGCTGACCAACCTGGTGGCGCCGCCGTGTCCCAGGGCGCGTTGTGGCTCCTCACCGCGCTCAGGGAGCAGTGCGGGGTGGTGACGGTGGCACCGTCCGCCCACTCCAGCCATGGCCTCGCGGCAACCGGCCGCGCCCTTGTAGCCCAGCCCTGCGCAGCAGCAGCCCTGGAGAGCGTCACGGGTACCGTCGGCCTGGTCGTGCCGGGCCGCGCCGAGCTCTTTGGGAACACCGGCCCGCCCCGTGCCCTTGTCATCCCGGGTACCGTCCACGCCACGCAGTTCCTTCCCGTCCTGGGGGCCTCGGGGATGCTGTGGTACCTGGTCAAGTTGCCTTCAGGCTGGTCTGTGCTGGGTATCGATGCCAGCGGCCTGGTCATCGGTCCCATGCCGCTGGCGGACTTTGGTCCCGCGGCCGACCCGGTGGTCCCGGCCTACTCGGGCGGCCGGCTCTACACACTCGACCAGGCACAACGGGGGCAGCCGGCTCTGTGGGTCATCCAGCCCGGCACCGGTGCGATGCAGACCGTGCGGGGCGCCCCCGCCTACCCGGCGAAGAGCGTCACCGAAAAGGCCAGCTTCGTCGGCGCACAGGTCCTCGTCGACGGGCCCCGCGTCGTCTTCAACAACCCCGAAAGCCTGCTTGCTGTCGTTGTCTTCACCGATGGCAGCCACGCCCCAGTCATCGTCGACAAGTCCAACGCGGTGATCGTCAGCGCCGCAGGCCCGGGTGACGTCAACGTCAAGGTGCCGAAACCGAAGACCCATCTCCGGCACCCCACCCAGCCACGGTCACAGCACGCCACACCGACCACGACGCCCACGACCGTTGCCCAGCCCATTGCACAGCCCATTGCCCAGCCCGTGACCCAACAGGTCGACTGTGCAACGACGACGGAGAAACCCTACGAACCCCAAATCAGCTCGCTCCACCCTTCGGACGAGTCGGTCCTGGTCACATGGACCTACCACCTTCTGGACGAAGAGGACTGCCTGCCTCGGACGTGGTCGGTCACCCTAACGGCACTGTACGGACGGCCACAGCCGCTCTATCCCGTGCAGGTCGTCAACGGACAGCAACAGTTGCTGTTTACCGGCCTCCGCCCGGCGACCAGCTACCGAGCGGTAGTGACCGCTTACATCAACAACCAGTCGACAGAATCCACCCCGGCAAGCTTCACGACCACCGCCGTCGGGCCCGGGGCGCCGGCTTTCGAACAAACAGTCGCCAACGGAAGGGGCGGGTGGGTCGTGTCCTGGGAGCCCTGCAGCGGTCCCCAGTGCATGGTGCCGGCGGTTTCGTGGACCGTCGTCGGCTCGTCGTGCGGTCCCGGGTTCGTCGGGGTGCCGCCGAAGCTAACGGTGAAGGGCGACCAGAAGAGCGTGGTCGTCAACGTGGGCAACGACCTCGGCTTGCTGGGCGATTCGCTCAGCTTCAGCGTCCAGGGCGTGAGCGCTGCGGGCCTGCTCGGGGCGCCGGCGTCAGATGGCCGGTGCTCACAGGCCTGGGAGTCGCCAGATCCTGCCGACCTCCAGTTACTCGCGGCCGGCGTACCTGACGGCCAAAGCGTCACTGCCGAGCTGCGGGTCGTGGTGGTGCCCGGGGCCTCGTCTGTGTTGGCCTTCGGGGGTGACCAGGTGAGCTTCAGCTATTCAGTCGGGGGCCAGGTGATCGGGCCGACTCCGTTCGCCGAGGTCGACGTACCCGGGCTTGACCCGGCCAAGCTGTACCAGGCGACAGCTACGGTAACTCCCCTCGGGCACCCGTCGGCGGCGGTCACCCTGACCAGCCCGGAGTTCGCCAAGACCATTCCCTGGCCCAGCGCCCTCCGGGTACAGGTCGCAGCCACGGTAGGAGAGAATGCCAACACCGGTACCGTCATCGCCACATTCCAGCCGTTACCGCCAGGCCGTTTCGAGGCCTACGGCAACGTGACCTGCGGTTCTGAGATCCTCCCCGTGTACGGCACCGTCAACAGCGCGGCGCAGTTGTCGGCCAACATCGACCTGGACCAGATGGGCGGGTCGTGCACGATGTCGGTGACGGTGCGCAGCACGGCAGCGCCGGACCCTTACGGTGTGCCCTCACCGCTGCTCAGGGCCATGTTCTCAATTGGAGCCAGGCCAACTTACGGTTTCAACGTGGTAGCCAACGAGACGTGCTCAGGTGCGTGCAAGCTGCAGCTCGATGTCAGCTATGACGGGATTGGGCAGCCCGCAGGCACCGACTGGCAAGTGGTCGCGGCCTCGAGGCCGGGCTGCGCCGTCGTCACCGCCCTGCAAAGCGCGGCCCGCTTCCCGCTGACGTTCACGTGGCCCACGCGCTGCACTTCGGTCCCGACCGTCACGGTGGAGTGGCTTTACCTCGGTCAACCCGGCAGCGCCGTTGCGGCCCTCCCGGGTCTCCCCCCGCCCCCGACAGCCCCCACGACGACCGTTCCCACGACGACCGTGCCCACGACGACCGTGCCCACGACGACCGTGCCCACGACGACCGTGCCCACGACGCTCAAGCCCACGACGACCGTGCCCACGACGCTCAAGCCCACGACTCTCAAGGCCACGACCACCGTGCCCACGACGCTCAAGCCCACGACGCTCAAGCCCACGACGCTCAAGCCCACGACGACCGTGCCCACGACCACCGTTCCTACGACCACCGTGCCCACGACGCGCGAGCCCACAACGCGCGAGCCCACAACGCGCGAGCCCACGACGACCGTTCCCACGACCACCGTGCCCACGATCAGCCTCCCGCCAGCGGTTACCACGACGCTCACCGTGGTGACAGTCCCCAGCTCGACGGCTCCCAGTTCTACGCTGCCAGCGGCGACGACCACGACGTGTGCCGGTGCGATTGCCTGTGCCACCACTACTACCGCGACCACGATGCCGGCAGCGACCACGACAACCTCGCTGACCACCTCGACCACGATGCCGGCAGCGACCACGACAACCTCGTCGACCACATCGACCACGGTCCCGGTAGAGACCACGACAACCTCGTCGACCACATCGACCACGGTCCCGGTAGAGACCACGACAACCGTGTCGGATGCAGTGCTGGCGCCGGTTGTGGCCCTCGGTGGGCCTGGCCCGCGCGCCCCGGGCGCCACGACCGAAGTCAGTGCAGTCCTGTGGGCCCTCCTGGCCGCGGTATTCGTCGGGATCGTGGTCGGCGCCATGGGCTGGGGCTTTGCCCGCGCCTCGAGAGGGCGAAAGCGGACCTATCCACTAACGGAGGCAACAACGTGAGCACTGTGACACCTATGGCCGGCTCCCCCAGCGGGCAGCCTGGCGGCTACCCAGGACCGGTCCCCGGCGGCGCCGAGATGGCGCGCTTCGCCCAGATGTTCGACAGCCTTGTCGGCAACGTCACCAAGGTCCTGCATGGCAAGGACGCCGTCGTGCGTGCCGCCCTTGCCTGTGTGTTGGCCGAAGGCCACCTGCTCATCGAGGACGTGCCTGGGGTGGGCAAGACATCGCTGGCACGCGCCATATGCAAGTCCGTCAACCTCACCTGGAACCGCATCCAGTTCACTCCGGACCTCCTGCCGAGCGACATCACGGGCGTGACGGTCTTCGACCAGAGCACGGCGACATTCACCTTCCGCCCAGGCCCTGTGTTCGCCAACATCGTCCTAGGGGACGAAATCAACCGGGCATCGCCCAAGACCCAGTCCGCCCTCCTGGAAGTCATGCAGGAGCAGACCGTGTCCACCGACGCTGCCGTCTACCCAGTCCCCCGGCCGTTCGTCGTCATAGCCACCCAAAACCCGATCGACCTGGAGGGCACGTACGTTTTGCCAGAGGCTCAGCTGGACCGGTTCCTGATGCGCCTGTCGGTGGGCTACCCCTCTGCCGAGGCCGAAGCAGACGTGCTGCGGACGGAGCGAGACTCGCCAAGCGTCGACCACCTCGCGGCCGTAATGGACAGGGAAGACCTGCTCGGCATGGTTGAATTCGTGAAACGTTCGGTCGAGGTCTCGCTGCCGATCGAGCACTACATCGTCGACATCTGTGCCCGCACCCGCGAGATGCCGGAGGTCCGCCTCGGCGTCTCCCCACGAGGTGGCCTCGCCCTGTTGCGCGCCGCCCGCGTGGCTGCCGCCACGGGCGGCCGGCCCTTCGTGACACCCGACGACGTTCAGGGGATGGCCCTGGCCACGCTGTCCCACCGGGTGCTGCTCCGCCCCGACGCCGAGATCCAGGGACGGACGGCGTCTGAAGTCATAACCCGCGCCGTCCAGGCAGTCCCAGTGCCCCGGGCAGTGCTGCGCTAAGACCGTGACCCGGCTCGGTTGGGGCACCGTGTGCGCCGGCGTGGCACTCGTCGCCGGCGGGGTGGTGGCCAGATGGGGCCCCTTGGTCGTGATCGGGACGGCCCTGGTAGCTTTGGTGGTCACCACCTCCGCCTACGTGCTGCGTTCTCCGCGTCTCGCCCTCGAACGCGCCATCGAACCCCCGCGAGTCGAGAAGGGCCAACCCGCTATCGCCGTCATACGGGCGACCAACTTGTCGTGGCGGACGCTGACGGCAGTGACCATCGAACAACGCCTCGGGGGCATGCTGTTCCGTGCCGAGCTCCCGCGTTTGCGCCGAGGCGAGGCTGGGCTGCGCACTTATCGCCTCCCAACCTCACGACGGGGCACCTACAGCGTGGGACCCGTGGAAATACCCAGGGCTGACCCTTTCGGCCTGTGCCGCCGGGTCCGGGCCCTCGGCCAACCGCAGGTAATTTCCGTGCACCCCCGGGGCCTGGCACTTAAGCCGTTGCCTTCGGGCAAGTCACGTAACCTCGAGGGCCCATCCAGCGACATGTCCCCTCAGGGCACGGTCACATTCCACCGCTTACGCGAATACGTAATCGGCGACGACCTCCGCACTGTGCACTGGCCCTCGACAGCTCGCCTGGGCAAGCTGGTGGTCCGTCACTACGTGGATACCGCCCAGCCCTTCACGGTGGTCTTGGTTGACCTGCGCCCGGAGGTCTACTCACCCGAGACCTTCGAGGAGGCGATGGACGTGACCGCCTCGGTTGCCACCTCGATGTCCACCGGTAAGGCCCCAGTCCAGATCCGGACCACTGCCGGCGAGCGCGTCGGCGGCGCCGGCCACAGGGACCCAGCCGGGTTGGTCGACTACCTGACAGATCTTGCTCCCAGTTCGCTCGGCTCGCTGTCGGCCCAGCTCGTCCCCCTGCGGCGTGACCGGGGCGGCAGTGCGCTCGTTGTCGTGACCGGGGCCCTCGAGCTGGAGAGCCTCCCTGCCATCGCCGCGCTCACGCGGCGTTTTGACCACGTCATCGTCGCCTCGCTGGTGCCCCGCCCGGCTCCCGCCCCCGTGTACCCGGGCGTGAGCATACTTGTGGCCACCAGCGCTGACGACTTGGCACAGGCCTGGGACAGCTGGGCGACACGGTGAGAGCGAAGTCCAGCCTTCCCAACGTTCTCTTGACGGTCCTCGTCGTGGCCGACGCGGCCGCTGCATTCATGGCCTCCACGCCGTGGTTGCGCGCGTACCAGGTCGCCCGCGCACCACTGCTGTTCGCCGTCGCGGCAGCGCTGCCCGCCCTGATCAGCGCCTTAGCCTGGCGCGCGCTTCGCTTCGGCGCCATCGTCTCTTACGCGGCATCCGCCACCGGCCTGCTTGCCTTGCTCGCGGTAACCAGCTCCTTCAACCTCAACCACATCTGGAGCGGCCTCGTGCATGTTCCCGCCCAGTTGCTCAGCGAGACCCTGCCCCTGAGCGGCCAGAGCAGTACCCTGGGCGCCCCTGTCGTACTGACGTGGCTTTGCGCGGCGGTCTCAGCCGAACTGCTTGTCCGCCCGGCTCGCCCCGCATCCGCGGCCCCTGCCGTGCCCGTGGCATATTTCGTTCTGGCCTTCGCCGCCACGACGTCGGCACCGGCCGGGCCGACGGTCGCAGAGGCCGCCGGGCTGGTCGGCACCCTCGTCCTTGTTGCCCTGGCCCGTCAAGGCCTGATCGACGCTCAGGTGGCCCAAGCACAGGCAAGGGCCGGCGGCGCTTCGCACACCGCGACGGGCAGTACAAGCGCCGCTGTGGTTGGCCAGCAGCCTCACCGCCACGCCCCGCTCCGGCGGGCCTTGCTAGGTGGCGCACTGGCAGCTGCCGTTGCCGCCGGTGCCGCTGTAGCCGTGTCGGGTATCCCCGCGTTCGCATCAAAGCCAGCGACGATCAGCCGCCCGACGCAGCTGCTTTCAGGCATCGTCGTGGACCCTCTCGACGCTCTAGCCTCCCTGCGGGACTCTCGTCCGGCGGCCCGTCCGATCGTGATGTTCGCCGTCCAGGTGCGCCAGGCGTGGAGCGGCTACATGTCTGTGGCGACCCTGGACACCTATGACGGCGACTCATGGACCTTCTCCGCCACCTTCCGGCCCACCGGCGGGCGGGTCCCCGGCCCGGCGACTGCGGGGCCCCAGCCAGGATCCGCACTCGTCGTACAGCGCTACTTCCTTCGGCGCTCCATCGGCCTGCCCTTCCTGCCGGCGGTCGACCGCCCGGTGCATATTGACGGCCTGGCTGTCGACACCGACGCCAATACCGGGATGCTGGCTGCCGAGACGCTGTTACCTGCTTCCTATTCAGTCACCTCGCTGGCGGTACCCCGTACCGGCGCGACGTTGCCCACAGGGAGCGTTCTGGCGTTCGGGCCCAGCGTGCCGGGCGGGCAGGACGCCAGCTACACCGCCCTGCCGAGCGGCTCCGTCAATGATGTCGCAGCTGCCGTGCGTTTCGCCGTCAACTTGACCGGCCAGCCGGCCTCACCCTCCTTCGGCTTCGTCCAAGGCCTGGCGCAATCGCTGCGCGTCCAGGAACGGCGCGTGACGCCGGGCACGTCCGCGGGCGCGCCAAAGTCCACGCCGGCCGCGCTGGCGGGCACCTCTCTGGCGCAGGTCATCAACGCGGTGACGGTGGACCACGCGGCCACCCCCGAGCAGTTCGCCACCTTTGTCGCCGTCGTGGCCCGCTATCTGGGGGTACCGATCAGGGTCGTGACCGGCTTTCGCGTGACCAGCGCAGCGACGGCTCGTGGCCCGCTGCCACCAGGCAGGTACGAATTGACAGACCGGGATGCCTGGACGTGGGACGAGATCCCCGTCCTCGGTTACGGATGGGTGGTCCTGGACCCCACGCCTGTCGCCACGACCGCGAATGCAACCGCCCCACCTCAAGAAGTCAAGCCGTCGCGTCTCGTCAAGCCGAGACAGGCTACGGCGCTCCCCGGCAAAGGAGCCGCTCACGCCATTGCCGCGCCCGTCGGCGTCAACCTGTCACAGCCCCTGCAGGTCGACTGGGCGCTCCTTGCCGGAGCCGGTTTGCCTTCCCTGATCATCATCACGCTGCTGTCCGGCGGCCTCCTGCTGCCAGCGCTCCGGCGGCGCCTGCGCCGCGTGGCGCGCCACCATGCCGAGGGCCCGGCCCTCGTCGCGATTGGGGCATGGCTGGAGCTCCTCGACGGCCTGTTCCGCCTCGGCTTGGAGGTGCCAGCGTCAGCCACGAGCACAGACGTGGCCCTTCAGGTAGCAGGCACTTTCGGTGACGACTTCGCACCCGCCACACGTACCGTCGGGTCCCTGGCGGACCAGGCTCTGTACTCGGCCCGCTGGCCCGTCGATGAGGCGCAGGCTCAATTGGCCTGGGACTCCCAGGACCGCCTGCGCCGCTCCCTGTGGCGCCGCGCCGGGTGGCGAGCACGCGCGAAAGCCCTTCTCCGAGTGGGGAATGCTCCCGGTAGGCCCGTCAGTGCCCGGACCGGGGCGCGTCGGCGCAGCATTGCACAGGCCGCCGGCCGAGGGGCCCGATGAGGGCCCGCAAGTCACCGCGCAGTGCAGCGGCCAGCACCTTTCCCGGGTACACCAATATCGTCGAGATCGCCACGGGTTCGTTTGCCAGCGTGTACCGCGCCGTCGAGCTGGGGACGGGGCGGGCAGTGGCCCTGAAAGTCTTGCGCGTTGCCGACACGTCGCCGCATGTGGTGGAAGCGTTCAAGAAGGAACTGGGGGCGCTCGCCCTGCTCAGCAACCATCCAAACGTGACCACGTTGTACAGGACGTTCTTCACTCCGGAGGGACGGCCCGTGCTGGTACTCGAGCTTTGCCGGGAGTCGCTGGCCCAACGCATCCGCCAAAGCGGGCCCATGCCGCCGCCCGAGGTCATCGAAGTGGGGGTCAAGGTCGCCGGGGCGTTGGCGACCGCTCACCGGTCAGGGCTGCTGCACAGGGACATGAAGCCCCAGAACATCCTCGTATCGCAGTTCGGCGAACCGGTCCTGGCCGATTTCGGGGTGGTCGCACTCCAGGCATCAGCCCAATCGACGGAAGGCGTTTTCGGTTTCACCACACTGCACGCGCCGCCCGAGGCGCTCGAGGGCCAGCCGCTGTCACCCGCCGCCGACATCTACGGGCTGGCTTCGTCGATGTACCAAATGCTCTTGGGCCGCGGCCCGTTCGCCGCCTACGAGGGAGAAGCGCCCGCCTCCGTCATCCTCCGTATCCTTCGCGACCCGGCCCCGCGGGCACCGATCACCGCGGTTCCGGTGGCCCTGGCCGACCTGCTGCAAGCCGCCCTGGCCAAGGACCCTGAGCAGCGGCCACGGACCGCTGAAGCATTCGCGGAATCGCTGCGCGACATCCAGGCGGACGAGGGCTGGCCGAAGACGCCGTACGTCGTCTGGGGTATTGGCCACGGCGGCGTTGTCACTGCAGACCAGGCGTCGCTAGCAGCCAAGCGCGAGGCGCCCGCCTCGCCCGCCAAGCCTGCCGCGCCGGCGTCACCGCAGCCCTTCGCATGGCTCACCGCCTCTCCCCCGGCGTCCAAGGGCGAACATCCAGAGGCCCGTGTGCCGATGCCCTTGTCAGGCGGTCGTGAGCAACCTGAAGCCCCCTCCACGACCGCCCCGTCAGGACCAAGGGCACAGGTGGGCTCCGGCCCCGCTCCGCCGCCCGCCCCCGTCCTGTCCCCGCTGCCTGGGCGTCTGTCCCCTCCCGCACCAAGCCCGGCCAGGGACGGTCCGCGCCGGGAGCCTGGTCCGCCACCGGTTGCAGCGAGCGCAGCACCACAGCCGCCACCACCCGGGACGAGGGCCGTCGTCATGCCTCCGGCCACGACCCGGTCGGTCATTGTCCCGTCAGGGCCAGTCGAGCCGTTGCCAGGGGCCCACCACCCGCAGCTTTCACCGCCAGAACCGATAGCGCTCAAACCGCCGACCCCGCTCGGCACTCCCCGCCAGCTGGCGGCGCGCACTCCTGGTTACCCGGGAGAGCCCTTGCGTGCTGAGCCCATGGCGCCCTTTCTCGACGCCCCCGGCGCCTCATACCCGCGGGCGCCGGGGGGGCCGACGCGCCGGGCCCGGGCACCGCTCGGCAAGAGGACCGCCGTGGTTGCCTCGTTTGTCGGGGCCACGACAGCGCTGGCAGTGGGCATAGCCGTGGCGTTCCTGACCCACGCCTTGTAGCTGTCGGAGCTATTGAACCGCGAGCACGACCGGTCGCGGGTACCCTGCGTTGTCGTGACGACTGCCGGCACCGCCCAGACCAAGACCGTATTCTCCGGGATCCAGCCCACCGGTGCACCGCACCTCGGCAACTACCTCGGAGCGCTGCGGTGGTGGGTCGACTTCCAGGACCACTACAACGCTTTCTACTGCGTAGTCGACCTGCATGCGCTGACGGTCCCGGGCGGCCCGGACGAGCTCACCAACGCCACCGTCTCCATGGCCACCCTGCTGCTCGCAGCCGGTCTTGACCCCTCCCGGTGCACGTTGTTCGTGCAGAGCCACGTGCACCAGCACGCCGAGCTGGCGTGGCTGCTCTCGTGCACCGCCAGTATGGGCGAACTGTCGCGGATGACCCAGTTCAAGGACAAGGCCTCCAAGGGCGGCGAAGAAGCAGCCCGTGTCGGCCTTTTCGCTTACCCGGTGCTGATGGCCGCTGACATCCTGCTCTACGACGCCCACCTCGTTCCCGTGGGCGACGACCAGCGCCAGCACCTCGAACTCACGCGGGACGTGGCCCAGCGCTGGAACGGCCGCTACGGCGACACCTTTGTCGTGCCTGACGCGGCCATCCCTCCCGCCGGCGGTGGGGCCCGCATAATGGACCTACAGGACCCGGTACACAAGATGTCCAAATCGTCCTCGTCCGACGCCGGCCTCGTCTACCTCTTCGACGATCCCAAGACCATCGAGCGCAAGATCAAGCGCGCGGTCACGGACCTCGAACCCGCCGGCCCGGGCGCAGTGCGCTGGGACCCGGAGGCAAAGGCGGGGGTTTCCAACCTGCTCGAACTCCTAGCCTCCCTCAGGGGTGGTACGCCACAGGACGTCGCGGCCGGGTACGACAGCTATGGCAAGCTCAAGGCAGACGCCGCCGAAGCTGTGATATCGACACTGAAGCCCCTCCAGGCCCGTTACGACGACTTAGCCCGGGATCCTGGTGCCATCCACGCCGTCCTGGCCGAAGGCGCCCAGCGGGCCTCAGAAGTGGCAGCCCGGACTCTCGAGCGGGCCCGGGCTTCCATAGGCTTACTCGCGCCCTAGGTCTACAAGGTCAGGCGTGCCTGTTCCGTCGAGCCCGCCAGACTGCCGTCCCAGGCATCGGTCCCAGCCTCAACTTCGACGTCGGCACCCGTCGCCGGCACGGGCGCCGACGGGTGCGCGGTCGCGGTCAGCACGTTCAGCACGTACTCACAGGCTTCGCTTTCGTTGAGGAAGGTGAGGGACGGTTGCAAGCGGACGGGCTCCCAGACCAGTACCTCCCAGCTGCGCTGGTTGGGCCGGACGATGCAAGCCCCCTCCCGTACCGCGCGCGGCGCGTCGAGCCCGACCAACAAGTACCGGTCGTCCGCCACCCCAGCGGCCTGGAGGCACTGCCTGAGCTGCAGACGGTCCATTAGCTGAACACCCTCCTTGGAGTGAGCCGGCCGTTACTGGCCGCGTTCGTACAGTATTACCGCAGTTGTGCGGCGTACGCCGAGCTGAACCCGCGACCAGGAGGGATGACGCCGACAGTCGCCGGCTCAATGGTGCCTGAGGTGCTTAGCGGTGCTTGGCAGCGCAGGAGATGCAGTACCGCGCTGCCGGCATAGCTTCCAACCGGGCCGGCGCTATTTCCTGGTGGCATGACTCGCAGAGCCCGTACGAGCCGGCAGCGATCTTGGCGATCGCCCGTTCTACGTCGAGCAGGTTGGTTGTGAGCGTCGTGGCCAACACCTCGGTCTCGCCACGCTCAGCTGTCACCTGGCTTGAGTCGGCAAAGTTCGGGTCGTACGACAGCAGGCCTTCACTGCCATAGCCAAGTTCCTCAAGTTCGCGACGGAGCGAAGCGCGCTGGGACTCCAGCTCCTCGCGCAAGGCGGTAGTCGTGTTGGCCTCCATCCGGCGCAGTGTAGCCCCTACGAGGGGCGCCGCGATGGACACTTGTCAACTTGTCCTCAGCCGCCTGCCCGCGCCCGGGGGTGAGCCGACTCGTATGCCGAGCGCAACCGGTCCGACGAGATCTTCGTGTAAACCTGTGTGGTGGCGATGGAGGCATGGCCGAGCAGCTCTTGTACCACCCGGATGTCCGCCCCATGGTCGAGCATGTGGGTCGCACAGCTGTGGCGCAAAACGTGAGGACTGAGCCGACCTTCGAGGCCGACGCGTTGGCCGTACTGGCGAACGATCCCCCACGCACCCTGGCGGCTGAGCCGCCCGCCCCGGAAATTGAGGAAAAGGGCATCTGAGTCTGCCCGCCTGGCCCACCTCCGGGGGACCAGTGCCACGCGCCCCGCGGGCCCCAACCATGCTGTCAGGGCTTGGCGGGCATAACGGCCCAGGGGTACCAGGCGTTCCTTGTTGCCCTTGCCGAGGACGCGCACGAGCTGGTCCTCTATGGCCAAGTCGGCGATCGACAACCCGGTGAGCTCAGAAATGCGCATGCCGGTGCCGTAGAGGAGTTCCAGGACAGCTCTGTCCCTTAGCTGCACCGCGTTGTCACCGGTCACCACGGCCAACAGGGAGGCGACCTCCTCTTCGGTCAACGCCTTGGGAAGGCTCTGGGGAAGCGCCGGGGGCCGGAGGCCAGAGGTGGGATCGGTGGCGGCGCCACCCTCCTGCACCCGGAACCGGTGCAGCGAGCGAACTGCCACGAGGGCGCGAGCGACCGAGGCGGGGGCCAGTCCAGCCTGGCGCAGATGGGCGACGTACTCCGCCACGGTGCCCTCGTCAACGGCCCCGAGATCCACCCCGGGTTCCGGCCCGGGTGCGGCAAGAGACCGGCTGGGACTGCCGCCCGGGCCAGCTCCTGACGAGCGCGCCAGGGCCCGCGCTCTCAGCCAAGCCTCATAGGCGACAAGGTCGTGCCGGTAACCGGCCAACGTGTGGGGGCTGCGGCCCTTCTCGACCGCCAGCCAGCTGAGCAGCTCCTCGCCTGGAAGGCTCAGGGCGGCTTTCACGCCAGCCTTCAGGCCAACGCAGCCCGCGCGAGGAACAGGCCCACGATCGTCTTGGCGTCCGTGATCTCGCCGGAAGCAACCATTGTGCCGACTTCGCTCAGCGGGTAGCGCTCGACGGTCATGTGCTGTTCCTCTATGCCGTGGCGCGAGTCGGGAACGACCCGGAGGTCCCGGGCCAGGTAACACCATGACTCTTCGTCCGAGAAGCCCGGCGAATTATGGAAGTGGCCGATCAGTTGGAGTTGGCCCGCCTCGAGGCCGGTCTCCTCCGCCAACTCCCGCATTGCCGTTATCTCGGTGGGCTCGTCCTTCACGTCACGCTTGCCCGCCGGCACCTCCAGCAGCTCGGCATCGAGAGGCGCCCGGTACTGGCGTACCAGGACAACCTCCCCTGTGGTTTCGTCGACGGGCACGACCACGACGGCTCCGGGGTGGTGTACCACATCCCGCTCGAAGCGCTGCCCGTCGGGGCTCTCAAAGGTCCCCACCGCGATGTCCAGCAGCTTGGAGTGGTAAACAGGCCACTCGCTGAGCTTGCGGAACTTAGCGGAGGGCAATTCGGGCCTCCTGGGCCCTCGTACCCATCTGGACAGGGAGCGAGTCGGGATCTATGAGGTGGGGTTTGCGGTCCTCGGCTCGGGCCAATGCCGCCCCGACCAGCGCCTTGAACAGTGGGTGCGGCCGATCCGGCCGGCTCTTGAACTCAGGGTGCGCCTGGGTGCCAACCCACAGGGAGTGGCCCGGCAGCTCGATCATCTCGACCAGGCGGCCGTCGGGGGATTCGCCCGAGCACAGCAGTCCCGCCTGTTCGAGGCGGCTGCGGTAGCGGGGGTTGACTTCGTACCGGTGACGGTGCCGTTCGAAAACCAGGGCCTCGTGGTCGTAAATGGCGGCTATCTGGCTCCCGGGGCGCAGTCTCGCCGGGTAGGTGCCCAATCTCATGGTGCCGCCGTAGTTGGACTGGCTCACGATTTCTCGCTGGTCGTCCATCAGGTCGATCACGAGGTTCGGGGCGCTGGGGGCGAACTCGCGGGAGTTGGCCCGTTCGAGACCGGCCGCATTCCGGGCGAACTCGATGACCATGACCTGAAGCCCCAGGCACAGCCCGAGGCAGGGGATATTGCGCTCCCGGGCGTAGCCCACGGCGGCGATCATGCCCTCTATGCCGCGCTCGCCAAAGCCCCCGGGCACGATCATCCCGTCCAGGTCGCGCAGGCGTCCCTCGGCCATCAGTCCTTCGACCTCCTCGGCCTGCACCCAGTCGAGCCGGAGCTGGGCGCCGTGGGCATAGCCCCCGTGACGGAGAGCCTCGACGACCGAGAGGTAAGCATCGGGAAGGTTGACGTACTTGCCGATCAGGCCTATGCGCACCGGCTTGGAGGCCGACTCCACGCGGCGCACCAGGGCCTGCCAGTGCGACAGGTCGAGACGGCGGCCGGGCACCGCCCCGTCACCGGCAGCCTCGTCAGCGGCAGCCAGTCGGAGCAACCTGCATACGTAGTCGTCCAGGCCCTCCTCATGGAGCGCCAGAGGGATCTCGTAGAGGTTCGGGGCATCGACGTTCGAGATGACGGCCTCTTCGGGCACGTCGCACAGCAAGGAGATCTTCGTCTTCAGACTGCCGGGGATGGGCCGGTCGCTGCGCAGGATGATGACGTCGGGTTGAACGCCGCGGGAGCGCAGCTCAGTCACCGAGTGCTGGGTCGGCTTGGTCTTCTGTTCGCCGGAGGGCCCCAGGTAGGGCACCAGAGTCACGTGCACATAGCAAACGTTGTCCCGGCCGACATCTTTGCGGAACTGGCGGATGGCCTCGAGGAACGGGAGGATCTCGATGTCACCGACCGTCCCGCCGATCTCGGTGATCACGACGTCTACGTCCTCGGTCCCGAGGCGGCGGATGCGCAGTTTGATCTCGTTGGTGATGTGGGGGATCACCTGGACGGTCTTGCCGAGGTACTCGCCCCGCCGCTCCTTGCCGATAACGGCCTGGTAGATGGAACCCGTTGTCGCGTTGGAATCCCGCGAAAGGGCTTCGTCGATGAAGCGCTCGTAATGGCCGAGGTCGAGGTCTGTCTCGCCGCCATCTTCGGTGACAAAGACCTCGCCATGCTCGAAGGGGTTCATGGTCCCCGGGTCGACGTTGATGTACGGGTCGAGCTTCTGCACCGTCACCCGGAGGCCCCTGCTCTTCAGGAGCCGGCCCAGCGAGGCCGCGGTTAGTCCCTTGCCGAGAGAACTCGCCACTCCCCCGGTAACGAAGATGTGCTTCGCCAAAATCTCCTCCATGCTCGGCTTACGCTGCTGGCCGGCGGAGGAACCAGCCCCGAGCCCTGCCTGGTTCTCGGGGGCAGGCCGTCTGCAGTGGCCACCCTAGCCTAGCTCAGCACGGGGCCGGCATTGGTGGACACGCCCCGTCGAGCTTCACTTCGCCGAGCCAGCGACCGTGAGCAACTCCTCGGCATGCAGCCTGGCGGTCTCGCTGTCAGGTTGGCCGGAGAGCATCCGTGACAACTCGACAACCCGGTCCTGGCCTTTCACCATCGACGCGACGGCGATGCTGCGACCACCGCGTTCGACCTTGGCCACGCTGACATGAGCGGTGGCAAACGCGGCCACCTGAGCCAGGTGCGTCACGACAATGACCTGGTACCGCCGGCCCAGTTCCGCCAGTGCCCGACCGACGGCCACTGCCGCCTCGCCACCGACGCCGGCATCGACCTCGTCAAAGACCAGCGTTTCGGGCCCCCCGCCGTCCCCGGGCCAGCCACCGGTGCCCGAGCCTGGCGGCGCCCCGGCCTGCGCCCCGGTCCCCAACAGCACCAGCCGCAGGGCGAGCATGGCCCGCGCCAGCTCCCCACCAGAGGCGACTTTGGAGAGCGGCAGTACGGGCTCGCCCGGGTTGGCAGCCAGCATAAAGGTCACATTTTCGCCGGAAAGCTCACGCAGTTCGGCGTCCGCGATATCCGCCCCGGCCAGCGCACCACCCTCGGCCAGCGCCCCGCCGCCGCCAGTGCCCCCACCGACGCGGACCTCGAACCGGGCCCGGGGCATGGCGAGCTTCCGGAGTTGCTTCTCGACGGCCGCCCCCAGCGAGGTTGCAGCAGCCCTGCGTGCTGCCCCTAGCTCCGCCGACGCCTGGCACAGGTCTTCCAGTGCGCGGGCGTGGTCGTCCACCAGCTTGGCCGCCAAACTGCTAAGGCCCTGCAGTTGGCCCAGGCGCCCGCGGGCCTCGGCCGCGAAAGCTATGACCGCTTCAATGCCGGCGCCGTGCCGCCCGTACTTACGGCGCAGCTCCCTCAGCACGGCCCGCCGGGATACCACCTCGGCAAGGCGCTCGGGATCTTCCTCGAGCGCCTCAGCTGTCAGGCGGGCCTCGGCAGCGGCGTCGTTCACCTCCTCGGCCAGGCCCCGCAGGCGCTCGTACAACGCCGCGAGGGGTGCGTGCCCGCTCAGGCCAGCCACAACCTCGCCCAACCGGTCAGAGACCTGGTCGTCTCCGGCCAGGCTCTCGTGGGCGGCCTGCGCTGCAGCGCGGTGCGAGGCGGCCTTGGCCAGCTTGTCTTCCTCCGCTGCGAGCTCGTCTTCCTCCGCGGCCCCGACGAGGCAAGCAGCGTCGAGCTCAGCCAGCTGGTACTCCAGCAGCTCGATCTCGCGCCGGCGGGCGGTGGAGTCGCCACCCGCCCGTGCCAGTCCCTCTTGGATCTCGTTCAACCGCGCACGCGCCCTGTCCCTCGGCTCACGCTGGGGCCCCGCGTAAGAGTCAAGGGCATCACGCTGGGCAGGGGGAGAGAACAGTGACTGGTGCGCGTGCTGGCCATGCAGGTCCACGAGCCGCTCCCCCATCTCCGCCAATGCGCCCGCCGTCGCCATCCGGCCGTCTATGTACGCGCGTGAACGGCCGTCGGAGGGCACCACCCGGCTCAGGACCACTTCGGGAGCTGGTCCCACACCGCCAGTTCCCACGGCCGGCACGAAGCGGCCTTCTACGATCGCCTCGGCCGCACCGGGCCGGACGAGCATGCCGTCGGCCCGGCCCCCCACCAGGAGTTCCACCGCCTCCACCACGAGCGTCTTACCTGCTCCTGTCTCGCCCGTGAGCGCCGTCATACCGGGGCCGAAGACAAGGCTCAGGTCTTCGATCACTCCCAGCTGGCTTACGCGGAGCTCGCTAAGCACGGCCCGACCTCAGCGGTCCGCGAGATGGAACTTGTTCTTGAGGACCGTCTCGAAGTCCCTGTCCCCGAAGTTGACCAGTACGGCGTCGTGGGCACCGGCCCGGCAAACCAAGTGCTCGCCCATCTGGACTTGCCCGCTGGGCACACCGTCGACGATCAGCTCCGCTGCGCAGCGGCCGTCCAGGTGGAAAGAAACCTCGTCCGAACAGTCGAGCACCACGCTGCGGTCAAACAGCATGTGAGGCGACACGGGCGTGAGCACCAAGCAGCGCAATTTCGGAGAAACTATCGGGCCTCGGGCCGACAGGTTGTACCCGGTCGACCCCGTGGCGGTGGACACGATCATCGAGTCGGCGACGTAGCTCAGGAACCGCTTCCCGCTGAGCGAGACGCTCGTGTTGATGGTGTGCGTACCGGCGGGGCGCGCCAACACGATGTCATTCAGCCCGGTGACGTGCAGACGCGGCGAGCCCTCAGCCTCGCTGACGACCAGCGCGTCGACGGTCATCCGCCGTTCCAGCTCGTAATCCCCGTTCAGGAAGCGTTCGATAGCGTGCTGCAGCCCGTCTGGCTCTGCCGCCGTCAGGTAACCGAACCTCCCGAAATTGACGCCGAGCACGGGGACGCCAGTGCCGTTCACCATTGCCGCAGCGCGCAGCATGGTCCCGTCGCCGCCCAAACTAACCAGGAGATCCAGTCCTTCTATGCTTTCAGGTTTGGCCTGCGCCGGCCCCACTGCTGGTAGGAGGACGGCCGCGTGCCCCTGACCTTCGAGCCACTGGGCGGTCGCCCTGGCGATCTTCACCGCCCGGTGGCTCTCGGCGTGCCGGGCGAAACCTATCGTCGCCATTTCGTCCTCACTTGTCTGCCCCGTTCGCCGGCACGGCCGACGACGCCAGCTCCTCCATTGACAATGTCATGGGCCTCTGTCTGTCGCCCGTGCGCAGGTACAAGAAGAACTCGACGTTACCCTGGGCGCCGAGCAGAGGCGACGCCATGCCCCCGGCCACGGTAGCCCCGGCTGCCTCAAAGGCTGCGGCCACGTCACAGAGCACCGACGCCCAAATGCAGGGGTCGCGCACTACGCCTTTCCCCTTCGATACGGCCGCCTTGCCCGCCTCGAACTGCGGCTTTACCAGCACCACGAGCTGGGCTACCGGCTTGGCCAGCGCCAACAGTGCCCTCGCCACCATCATCAGGGAGATGAATGACAGATCGGCGACGACGACATCGAAGCGCCGGTCCCCAAGGTCTCCGGGCCCCAAGTACCGAATGTTGGCCCGCTCCAGGACGTCCACGCGCTCGTCTGCCCGCAAGCGTGGGTGCAATTGCCCGTGCCCGACGTCCACAGCGACGACCCGGGCCGCACCGCGCTGCAGCAGGCAGTCGGTGAAACCGCCCGTGGAGGCCCCCGCGTCCAACGCGTCCAAGCCCGTGACGTCCACCCCGAACCGTTCGAGCGCGGCGTCCAGTTTCTCCCCGCCCCGGCTGGCAAAGCGCGGGAGCGGACCACTGACCAACAGCGGCTCAGCCGCGCCGACGAGGCGCGACGCTTTGTCGGCCACGGCTCCTCCCACCAGAACGCGACCAGCAGCTACCAACGCAGTGGCTTCTGCCCGGCTGGCGGCCAGGCCCCTGTCGACGAGCGCGACGTCGAGACGCTTCCTGGTGCCCAGTTCAGGCCCGCCCACCGTGGGGCTTGCCAGCCGTGCGATCGGCCGCCGTGCGGGCCGCCGCCTTGGGCGGTGCCCCCGCCTTCTTGGCTCCGGCTGCCTTCTTGCCGCCCCTGGCCTTGTCTGGCGCGGCCGTTCTTTGGGTTACAGCCGGCTTCTCCGTCACGGCCGCTTTCTCAGTCGCGGCCGCCTTCTCGCTCACGGCCGTCTTGCGGGGCGCCGACGCCTTTGCCGACCGTGGAGCCCGGCGGGGCGCCTCGTGCGGGGTAGCTCCCGCGGGAACATTTTGGGCGCTACCCCCACCCGGCCTGTCGCCCCGCAAGCCTTCCTCCAGGTGTTCCAGGTCCCGCAATAGGACCGTAGCCTCCCGCCGCAGGGCGCTCACTACGTCGGCCGCTGCTTTGCGGCCCTCGTCCACCAGGCTCTCGGCCCTGTGCCTGGCGTCTTGCCTCGCCTTGTCACGCGAACCCAGCAGCTCTTCGGCCACCTGCTTGGCCCTGTTGGCCGCCAGCCCCATCAAGGCAGCCGCCGCTTGGCCCATATAGCGCAGATCGTCCTCTGTTGTCATGAACGAAGTGTACGACCGCCACCCGCTGCGGGCCGTGCTACCCGCGCGAATTCCACATGGGCGTCCTGGCGTGGTCCCCGAACGCGACCCCGCCGCCGGCCCCCTGCTCGGGGCATGCGGCCGGCGGCGGGTTGACCTCAGCCCTAAATGGCCAGGCCGGTTTCGGGGTCGAAGAAGTGCAGGTGCTCGGTGTCCACGCTGAAGCTGGCCCGGGAGCCGGCGTGCAGGGTGGAACGGGGCGAGACGC